>Ga0194134_10002609_pt1 | contig 20965 bp, 19 predicted proteins | sample TA2KigOff0mmetaG_FD_148602 | JGI IMG/M metagenome (GOLD analysis project Ga0194134, IMG submission 148602) | Freshwater microbial communities from Lake Tanganyika, Tanzania - TA2015056 Kigoma Offshore 0m | ecosystem: Environmental > Aquatic > Freshwater > Lake | place: Tanzania: Lake Tanganyika... | reverse complement strand
AGGTGGAATGGCTGGTGACGTACACGGCGGCCGCCTACAATCTGCTTCGACTCAAAACCCTCGAGGAGCAGTGTGCCTAAACGCAGAAAATAGGGCAAAAACCAAAGCTTTGCGGCTTCCGGCGGAGCTCTGCCCGGCCGCAAAAACCTTCTCGAATGCCTAAGAAACGATCAAGAAAAAACCAGAACTGACGAACAGGGGCTTTTTCAACAGGCTTCTAGCGGCGCTCGAGAAGTAATGGTTTGTATTTGGAGTCGATCTGGTAGGAGCGGACGCCGAGTTGCCAAAGGCGGGCGATGTCTTCCTTTGGGCCTTGCCAGGTGCTGCGTTTGGCCATGACGTAGCGGAAGTTATTGACGGCGGCGACGCAATCGACCCGCACGCGATTGCAAAGGTTGAAAGATTCTTCGTTGAGTTCGCTGGCGAGCTCAAACAGGAAGTAACGCTGCTCGACGGGTTCGCCGCGATCGGCTGCGGCGGCAAGAGATTTGCGGTTAGCGGATTCTTTGACACCACCTTCGCCGAAGATCTTGCGCCAGCGGTCACCTCCGAGCATGTACGCGTTGTCGAGGAGGTTTGCCTTCGCCATAGAGCGGGCCATGCGCTGGTAGAAGGCAGATGGCATTGTGTTGTTTTTGATATCCAGCATCAGGCGGATTTTGCCTCGCGCCATGTCGCAAAGAGTGTCGAAGTGGATGGGGCTGGTGCCGCCCGGGTTGGACTCAAGCGCGCTCAGTTCTTTCCAGGTGAGGTCTTCGGGACGCTGTTTGACCCCGTAGAATCGCTCCAGAGTTGGGTCGTGTTGGAGCAATGGTTCGCCGTCGGCACTGGAGCGCACATCGACTTCGATCATCCAGTACCCGCGGGCGATGGCGGCTTCGATGGAGCCCTGGCTGTTCTCAGCGTGTGTGTCGTCGACAATGCCGCCGCGATGAGCAATCTTGCGAAGCGGAGTGGCTTGAGCAAAGGCAAGACTGGCGGCGAATGCTCTGCGGGTGAAGGACATGATAGGATGCCGACGAAATGATATCAACGCTTGTATTCGCCACATTGCTTGCCGCAGACTTTGAGGTCAAAGATCCCAAGGCGTTTGCCAAGCTGTTTCCGAAGGATGCCAAGGTGGAGCGGCTCGCGACAGACATGCAGTTCGTCGAGGGGCCAATCTGGATTGCGAAAGAAAATTGTTTGATCTTCAGCGATATCCCGGCGAATGAGTTGAAGCAGTGGACGCGGGCCAAGGGCGTGGAGTTATTTCGCAAGCCTACGAACAATACGAATGGAAACACGCTCGACCGAGCGGGAAATCTGATAAGCGCGGAACATACGGCGCATCGGGTCTCGCGCACGCTGCCTGACGGAAAGATCGAAACGGTGGTGGAACAGTATGAGGGGAAGGATCTAAATTCACCCAACGATGTTGTCGTTGCGAAAGATGGGTCCTATTGGTTTACTGATCCGGACTACGGGCTGGGGACGCGCAAGAAGGTGCAGGCCGGAAATTATGTGTATCGCTACGACCCAGTGGCGAAGCAACTGACACCGGTAATCAAGGACTTTGATAAGCCAAACGGGCTGTGCATCGCGCCCGGAGGCAAAAAGCTGTTTGTTGCAGATTCGGGAGCTCCGCGCCACATCCGGGTGTTTGACATTGAGGCGGATGGCAAGTCGGTAACGGGTGGGGCGGTGTTCGCCAAGATCGATAAAGGTGGACCCGATGGGATCCGTTGCGATAGCAAAGGCAATGTATGGTCGAGCACAGGAGATGGGGCGCAGGTGTTCGGGCCGGATGGGCATTTGATCGCGCGGATTCTGTTGCCGGAAGCCGGTGCCAACGTGGAGTTAGGCAACGGCATGTTGTTCATCACGGCGCGCAAGAGCTTGTACGCTGTGCCGGTGAAGGCGAAGAAGTAACTTGGTTTATGCGAGAGCCAGGTTGAGGTTCTCGATGGCTTCGTCGATCTCTGCGGTGTTCTTGAATCCAACGGTGACGCTGTGCACGCCAGCGTGGCGGAAGGCGTAGCGCATCGCTTCCTTGCGGTCGTCGCGATTTGTGAATGCGCCTTCTCCGATGAGCTTCATGCTGATAATGCCCATGCCTTCGGTGCGGACCTTATCCACATGGCCAACAACTTCATTGACGTTGCCTAGGCCGCGGGTGTTGTATTCTTCGGCATCCATCTTGGTTCCGTTGTGATTCATGCGGATCATGGCGACTTCGAGCCACTTGTTGCCGGGGAACTGGCGGAGGGCGGGGAGGCCATGGACCGAGGCGCCGTGCCCGATGACGGCCTTCTTGGCTTTGGCTTCGAGGATGCCGTCCTGCCAGTGGGCGGTGTCGGTGGGCCAAGTGGCGACATGCTGATAGTGGAGCAGCATGACGTCGAAATAATCCGTTTGTGCGAGCTTGCGGAGCTCGTCGACCTTTTCTTGGGGGTTGCCGGTTGGGCGCGTGGTGACCTTGGACATCAGGCGATAGCTGTCGCGGGGAAGACCCTTAAGCGCGATGCCGAGCATGCGGTGCATATCGCCATAAGATTCGGCAGTTTCGAAGAAGCGAATGCCGCTATCGTAGGCGTGGCGAACGAGCCGGGTGAATTGATCCTGACCGAGTTCGCGTTGCACACGGCCACTCATAGTGCCAGTGCCAAAGGCAAGACGGGTGACTTTGACGTTGGATTTGCCGAGGGTTACCCAATCGGTGGCTTTGCCCCCAGAGGCGATCAAAGGAGTGAGACTTGCGGCAGCGAGGCTTGACCGAAGAAATTTGCGGCGAGAGCACGGAGTCATTTGGCCACGATCATATCACCGCGGCCAAATGAGAGCAAACGGGATTAGCGGACGACGCCGGGGCCACGGAGGACAGCGTTGAGGAACAGTAAGTTCATGCCGTCGATGTAGCCGCGGTAGTTGGGGTCGGTGGTGAAGCCAACCACAACGCCACGGCCTTCGCGAGAGACTACGAGAAGTGGCTTATAGGCAAGCTGCTTCTTGTTTTCGTCCCACATGTAACCGCTCTGGAGGAGATCGGTGGGGCCGGAGTACACGGCGGCGTTGATGCCGCGATCGATCTTGATCGGCGAATAGATGGCACGACCATTGACGAGTGCGTTGACTGTCTCCTGGGAACCTGCGCCGATCCAGGATTCAGTATCGACCTTGGCCTTGCAGAGGACGCCGGCCACATCGTCGGGCATTTCGCGATCGCTTTGAATGGCCTTCAAGTAGTCCTCTTCTTTGGTGAAAATCTTTCCCGCGACGGGACCGCCATCGCCCAAGCCAGAAGTGGCGGCCTGGGGCGGAGTAGTACCGGTGGCAACTCGTCGGCCACCAGCTTCAGCAACAGGGCCGCTGCTTGCGGATCCGCCATCCTTAGCCAGGAGTTCCTGCGAGAGTGGAAGCAAGCCGACCTGACCACTGGCGAGGAAGCCAGTGCCATTGCCGAGGCCAATGATGACGCCGCCTGCCGCGACCCAATCCTTGATGCGCGGGATGGCGCGACCGAGCTCTCCAGCGAGGCTGCCCTGCGACTCGGGAACGATGAGTACATGGAATTTGGACAGATCGACGAAGCCCAGACTGCGGGCGCGGAGGCGCGTGACGGGGTAGCCATACTGGCGTTCCAGAACAAAGGCTGTAGCACCGGCGGACTGGCTCGACACCGGGGTGTCCCACACGATGGCAACGTTTGGCCTCTTGAGGCTGATGGTGTTGTTTGAGCCGTAGTTAGGGCCTTCATCCACCCAGCTTGAGTTTGTTGCAATGATGTCGGCGCCACTTGAAATGGCCAGCTTGGCGACAGTGTCGTGGATGGTGTCCGGGTTCTCTTTGACCTGGAGGATCAGCGTGCCATTGGGATACTTTCGTCCGCTCTGGGTGAAGGTCTTACCTGCGCTGAGGATCTTGAGGTCGGCCTTGAAGGCCTCGGCGAGGAATTTTGCACTGGCCTGGGTGCCCCACGGAACTAGGTAGGCAACGGTTGCTTTGCCGCCTTCGATCTTGCCAGGAGGCATCTTGCCGGGGAGAACCATGTCGCCAGGGGCTGTGATGGCGCTCTTCGAGATGACCTGCTTGACATTAAATTGAATGGGGAGGCTCCAGCCGGTGACGTCGTAGATTTCGTCGCGCTGCTTTTTCTTTCGGCGGCGTTCCTGTTCTTTGAGGAAGTCTTCTTCCATTTTGGTGTCCGGATCGAGCAGGGTGCGGATCATGCGCTTCATCGGTTGGGCCGCGCTGATGAGGTAAGAGCCTGCGGGGGCCTGGGTGCCCTCTGCCATGAAGGCGTCTTTGGACTTGCGAACTTCGATGCCCTGCGCGGCAAGGATGTCCGCGAGCTTGTCGGCTGCTGTGGTATCACCTTGGCGAAGCAGCACATATTCTTTGCTGGACTCGATCTTGCCTTCCTCGATAGCAGTCTTGCGGTAATTCCAGAAGTTTTCAAGGAGTGCTTTGCGATTTGCAGCGGCGGTCTCACAGGTGGAGACGCTGGCAACGAAGTGCTTCTGCACGCTTTGGGCAAAGCTGAAGACGGTGCCGTCGGACTTCTCCCAGAGAAGGCCACGGGCGCTCGCGTTTTCGTAGGTCATTGCGATCGAGCCGTAGTAAATCGGCCAGCTTGCGCCATAACCGGGGTAGAAGGCGTCGAACACTTCACGCGTGAAATAGCGGAAGCCGAACTGGTCAAACCACTTGGCGTTGTTTTTGCCGAACCAATAGAGGCCATCGCGCTGTTCCTTGACGATGTGTGGATTGTAGGGAACGGCCTCAGGGGCGAAGTAGTAAGTGGAATCGCCACCCATTTCGTGGAGGTCGACGAAGACGAGCGGATACCAGTCAAGGAGGGTCTTGATACGGCCACGAGTTTCGGGCTGGGTCATGGCAAACCAATCACGGTTCATGTCGAACATGTAGTGGTTGGTGCGTCCGCCGGGCCATGGCTCGGCGTGTTCGGCAGCGAGCGGATTGGCGACAGGCTCGAGGCCTTCAGCGATTTCGAAATTATGCACGAAGCGATCGCGGCCATCCGGGTTTTGCGTCGGGTCGATCATGACCAGAGTATTGGCGAGGATCGAGTCGACGACTTTGTCGTTCTTGGCGGCGAGAAGGTGATAGGCCGTTGCCATCGCGGCGTCGGAGCCGGAGATCTCATTGCCGTGGACGTTGTAGGAAAGCATGACGGTGGCCGGGAGGCTTGCGATGAGCTTTTGGGCTTCCGCGTCGTTAGACTTGCGGGGATCGGCAAGTTTCTTGATGCCAGCCTGAATTTCGGGCAAGCGCTTCATGTTCGCGTCGTTGCCGATGATGGCGATGATGAGCTTGCGACCTTCCCAGCTCTTGGTGTACTCGAGAAGCTTGACGCGATTGGGCTGCGCCGCGGCCAAGGCTTCGAAGTATTTCATGAGGTGGGCATGAGGGGCGATGCGCTCGCCAGGTTCGTAGCCGAGGGTCTTCTTGATGGTGGGGATGGCGGGGTCGTATTGAGCGCCGGGCCACATGTCGACTGTCTTCTTCTGGGCAAAGAGCGAGCACGCGAGTACAAGCAGTGTGAAAAATCGCATAAATTACTAGCCTAAACGATGGTGAGATGATTTGTCGCCAGTTCCTCGACGGCGTCGGCGATGACTTGGGGTTCTTCGAGCATCATCCAGTGGGAACTTCCGGAGATGACGCGGAAATCGCCGCGGGTGGAAAGCTTGGCCAGTTTCGCTTGTCGCCCCTGGTGGCCGGAGCGGCCATGCTCTGCGGAAAGGACGATAAGAGGCTTGTCGCCAAGGTCCGGGCAAATGATGGCCTGGGCGCAGGACGCGGGCACTTCTGCGATGTATTCAGCCATGGCGCGAAAAGAACTGGAGCGGCACCAGTGAGCCCGGATCGCGCCTCGAGTCTCGGGTGGGAACTTGCGAATCTGTTCGGAGAAGCGACTGGCGACGCCAGAGCCGGAGGCCCCACTGAGGGCGCTAAAGAGACGCGGGATGAACATGTTGCCTCCTTCAAGACGGCGGAGGGCAAAGCGGACAATGCCGTGGCGAGCGAGCCACGCGCCCCGTGAAGTGAGCTCGACGCCCCTTCTGAGCATGTGCGTTCGTTGCGGGGTAAGCGGGAACCACTCCTCGGGAGGGAGGGCATCGACAAGGATAACTCCGGACACTTCTTCTGGATACATGGCTGCGTACATGCGCATCATCATGCCGCCGAAGCTATGGCCGACGACAATGCGAGGTATCGGCGCACCGACGGCTTGCATGGCGAGACGCATCTCTTCGACGAGTTCGCGGGCAACTTTGGGGCCTGCGTGATAGGGCGACCAGCCGAAGCCAGCGCGGTCGTATGAGTAGACCGTGGCGAATTTGGCGATGAGCGTGTCGATTTTGCGCCAACTGAGACTGGAGGCAGCGAGACCTGCTTCAAGGATGACGGTTGGCGACCCAGTGCCTTGTTTTTGGACGTGAATCTTGCGTTCACCAATATCGACCATTTGGCCGGGGGGCGGATAAAGTACTGAATCGAGGAGCAAACCATCGCGCTCGTAGCGCTGCGTGAGCTTTCCAACCATGTACTCTTACTCTAGCGCCGTGAATCAAGAAATGATCATGCTGGTCATCACGTTAGTGGCCGCAATCCCAGTGCTGCATCGAATCGGGAGCGAGTTGCTTGAGGGCAACTGGTCCACAGATCTGATTGCAGGTGTGTCGATTGTGACGGGGATTGTGACGGGGCAGTACGTAGTGGCGATGGTCATCATCGTGATGATCACTGGTGGCGGGATTCTCGAGAGCTATGCGGTGCGGCGTGCATCGTCAGCGTTAAGTGCGCTGGCTGAGCGGTTGCCGACGATCGCTCACCGGGTGAATGGCAAGGGGCATGAGGATGTAGCGCTCGATCAGGTGAAGGTGGGTGATCGATTGCTGATTCTGCCGCATGAAGTGTCGCCCTCGGATGGAATCGTACGACACGGGCAGTCTCGGATGGACGAGAGCTTTTTGACGGGCGAGCCTTACGAGGTGAAGAAAGCACCGGGGGTGGAGGTGATCTCGGGAGCCCGAAATGGGGAAGGGTTGATTGAGATCGAAGTGTTGCGTCTGCCGGAGGATTCGCGTTTCGCGCGGATCATGGCGGTGATGAAAGAGAGCAAGTTGCGCCGGCCGCGCATTCGGAGGCTGGCGGATCAATTGGGCGCTTGGTACTCGCCAGTGGCGTTGGTGATTGCGGCCATTGCCGGTTGGTGGGCTTACGACTGGCAGCGTTTTCTGGCTGTGGTAGTGGTGGCGACCCCGTGTCCTTTATTGATCTCGATACCGGTAGCCTTGATCGGTACGATTTCGCGTGCGGCAAAGGCGGGGATCGTGATTCGGGACCCGGCAATCCTCGAAGAGATTCCGAATGTCAGGACGTTTGTGTTTGACAAGACGGGAACTCTGACACGTGGGCGACCTCAATTGGTAGCTGTGTTTCCGTTCGGCGGCGTTGGTGAAGATGAGGCGCTCGCCCAGATGGCGAGCCTGGAGCGATATTCAAAACATCCGCTGGCCTCTCCGATTCTGAATGAGGCAGAGCGCAAGCAGTTGGTGATGCTCGATGCCGATGAGGTGAGTGAGAAGGCGGGGCAGGGTTTGACGGCACGGATGGCGGGAGCTGAATTTGCCGTGATTGGCAGAAAGCAATTTCGGGGAGAAGAGAAGTTGCCGGAATTGCCTCCTGGGCATCTGGAGTGTTTGCTCTTGCGGGATTCGAAGCTGGCGGCGGTGTTTCAATTCTTCGATGCCCCAAGGCAGGATACACGTTTGTTTCTTGACCATTTAGGGGCACGGCATAGGGGCAAAAGAACGGTTCTGTTGACGGGGGATCAGGCGGCCGCCGCACATCAACTGGCGGCGCAAGTAGGGATCGGGGAAGTGTTGTCGGGACAGTCGCCTGAGCAGAAGGTGAAGTTCATTCGGGCGGCGAATGAAGACGGACCGACCTTGTATGTTGGGGATGGGATCAATGACGGGCCGGCTTTGGCGGCAGCGACGGTAGGCGTTGCGTTTGGGGGTGGAAGCAATGTGACGGGTCAGGCGGCGAGTGCGGTGGTGCTGGAGCCGAGTCTTGGGAAGATTGACGAGTTACTGCATATGGGGATCAGGCTTAGACGAATTGCGCTCGAATCAACATTGGGTGGGCTAGGGTTAAGCACGCTCGGCATGATCCTGGCAGCGATGGGCTACTTGCCTCCTTTGTACGGCGCGTTACTGCAGGAGGCGATCGATGTGGCGAGCGTGCTGAATGCGTTGCGAACCAGTCTCGGAGATGACCGCGTAGATTACGATCTGGGCTAAATCTCGTCTTCGTCCTTGTTGGAACCCTTGCCTGACTTTCCGGTGGGGCCCATCTGGATGTTGGGGATGCCGAACTTCCCGGTGAGCTTGCCGAGGGAAGCGAGGTCGAGTTCGCCGACGATATTGACAATAGTGACCTCGCGAGCTTCGGCCGAGAGAATTACAAATCCGCGATTGCCCTTGGGGCCTTTGCGCATCACAATCTCGGTGAAGCCGCCTTTCTCTTTGTGGGAGATCAGAGGAGAGAACTCACTGGACCTGAGCTTTGTCTTGAGGGCTTCCATGTCGGCCACGCTGTACATGCCATCCTTGTCGAATTCAAGGACTTTAACCTGTACGCGCTCAATGGACTTGCCGAGGCCAAGAAGCTCCTTTGAGGCCTCGCCGGAGAAGCCCATCATGAGCTGGATCTGTTCTGGCCCCAGGTTGATTTCAGTGGCTTCCTTGGCCTTCGATTCGAGGCCTTTCAGGAAGCCAAGGTCGAGCTCTTGAGCCGATAGGCCGAGCACGCCCAAAAATGTTGCGAAGAGAATTGGTTTTAGTTTCATGTTTTTTCTCATTGGCCACCGCGGCTTGAGCCGAGGGGGACCTCTACGACCAGATTTTGTTGGATCTTGGCCACCTTGCGGGTCGTGATCGCCATGGCGATCGAAAACTGCTCGGCGGCGCGGCGGGCTTCGATTTGACTGGCCTGCCGCTTTTCGTTCCACTTCAAGCCCCCGAAAGTGCCTATGGATAACATGGCCGTGAGCGCGCCCCAGCGGACCCAAATCTGACGCGTGTTGCGGCGCGAGCGGGATTCCGCTTTGGCGACAATACGGTCGGCTAGACCTTTGGGTGCTTCCAGCGGCCTTAGGGCCGCGCGGAGTTGTTGCTCGAAATCTTGTTCGTCCATCATGCGTGCTTCCTCACTTCAGCCCGTTTCTCAAGCTTGCCGCGCAGCAATTTCATGGTTCGGTGTAAACGGCTTTTGACCGTCGCCACCGGCATGTCGAGTTGAGCGGCGATCTCTCGTGGCTCAAGCTCCTGCTGAAATCTCATGATGGTGAGCATTCTTGAGAGTGGCGGCAAGCTGGCCACCGATTCCCTCAACTGCGCCATCAACATCGGGTCCGACTCTTCAGCGTCCACCGCCGGTTCGGCGACCTGATCGAGGGCGGGACCACGGCGATACTTCAATCGGCGGATCTCGTCGATCGACCGGTTGGCTGCCGTGCGCCGCAACCAGTTGCGGGCGTGGTCTTCGCTTTCTATCGAGGCCAGATTCTCGTGCAAACTGAGAAACACTTCCTGGGTGAGATCCTCGGCCATTTCCCGTTGATTGAGAGCGCGCAGAGCAATGGAGAAAACCATGCTCTGGTTGCGCTCAACCAATGTTCGGAAGTCCGGCAAAGCACCCATCTGCTTACCTATACGCACGAGAAACCGGATCGAATGCAGTGATTAACTTTTTCCTTTGCCCAATTGTTCGACGATGCGGGTGGCTTCTTCGACCGCCCGGGCGAGAACACTGCGGATTTTGCCGTCTTCGAGCATGAGCAGGCCGCCGATAGTGCAGCCGGCGGGGGTGGTGACGTCGTCTCTCAGGGCTGCGGGATGGCGGCCCGTCTCCTGCACCATGCGGGCCGACCCGAGCATGGTTTGGGCGACCAGTTCCATGGCCAGATCGCGAGGAAGGCCGACACGGACGCCAGCATCGGCAAGGGATTCCATGACGAGATACATGTAGGCGGGACCGGAGCCGCTCAGGGCGGTGATGGCGTTGAAGTAGTGTTCTTCCACTTCGAGGGCCTTGCCGACGCTTGAGAAAATCTTGCGCGTCGCTTCAAGGTGTTCCTGTTTCGCCCAACGGCCTGCGCAATAGACTGTGACGCCGTGGCCGACCAGGCTCGGGGTGTTGGGCATAGCGCGGATGACAGCGTTCTCTGTCGAAAGGAAGGATTCGAGGCGATCGGTGGAGACGCCGGCAAGGACGCTGATGAGAAGGGTGTCTTTGCGGAGACCTGAGGCCTTGAGTTTTTCGGCGACCTTGGCAGCCTGGCCGGGCTTGACGGCGATCAGCAAGATGCCGGAATCGGCGATGAGCTCGTCATAATCACGCGCGGTAGTGATCCCCAGCTTCTGGACGACTTCTTCGCAGGTGCCTTCTGTTTTGGCTGTGCCCCAGGCCTGGCGGCGGGAAAGGAGACCATGGTCGAGCATGCCCTTTAAAAGGGCAGTGCCCATGACGCCCGCGCCGATGACGCCGAGGGTGCGACCGGGGCTGAGTAATTCATCGCTCATATCGCAATACTGACAGGAAATTTACCGCATGCGGGCGCGGATGACAGAATCGCCGAGTTCGAGGTGGTCGACGACATCCATTCCGGCGATCACACGACCGAGAGATGTGAAGTTTCCTTCGTTGTGTGGTTGGGGAGTGTTGCCGAGCGTGTAGCCGGGCGGGCCGGTGTCGAGCCCACGGGAAGCCCAACTCAGGTTGCCTCGTGTGAGAGGGTTCAGATTGACCTCGTCGCGGATCATATTGACGTCGCGAATACTGCGTTGCTGCGCAACGAAGTTGGGTACGAGGCGTCCGAACTCGGTGCCGTCGATCAGGCCGCGGCGGGTGAGTGTCACGAAATAGTCTGTGGCCAGCGGAGCATCGCCGGAGTAGAGTTCGAGTTCGATGCGGCCTTTTGATGTTTCCCAAATTGCCCTCGGTCTCTTACGCCCCAGGTAGTCGGGGAGAACATACTGACTGACGATGCGCTGGTAGTCCGCTTTGGATTTGACAGGCCGTGAAGGAATCATGCCTTTGACAATGGTTAGCTTGAGTGTGGCCTCGAGTTCTTTGCCGGCTTCGGGGGCAAACTTGTTCAGCACGGGCAGGATGGCGAGGCGCAGGGCTCTGGGTCTCGCACTGCTTGAGGCGGCGATCAATTTGGGGATGATGGTGGCTGTGCGCGTGGTGTATCGCGCCATGGCCTCGGCGGCGAAGGTGGAGAGCCAGGTGTCGGGGGAGTCGTCCGTGGCGAGGACAGCGTTGAAGGAATCGTCATCGTCGTAGGTGCCAAGAGCGCGGACCGCTTCGGCGCGGACGCGGCGGTCGGGATCTTTCAGCAACTCGCGTTCTCTTGCGGAGGAAGCCGTGGGGCCCATGAGTTTGCGGACGCCCCAGAAGCGAACCTCGGGATTCTTGTGAGCGCTGAGCTTGAGCAGGTGCGGAACGGTGTCGGGTGAATTGCGATTGCGAAAGGCCCACGCGACTCGCCATTGCATGTCCGGGACAGGAGAATCAATCCAGCGCAGGATGGGCGCAAGGTCGTTCTGATTGGGGATGCGGCCAAGCGATAGAAGTGCTTCGCCGATGACTTCAGTTCGGTTTGAAGTAAACAGTAAACTAGCGAGGGCTTCGGCTGAGGCGGGAGTCTGGATCTTGCCGAGGGAACGCGCTGCTTGTTGTGCAACTGCGGGATGGGGAGAATTCAACGTGGTCTGTAGCCAGAGGATGGAGGCTTCATCCTTGAGTTGGCCGGTAGCGAAAGTAAGGGCGGCGAGTACGGCGGGGTCTGATTCTCCTCTCGCGGCGTTGATGAGAGCGATGCCGCGAGGTTCTGCAATGCGACCGATCGCGATCGCGGCACGGCGGCGAAGCTCGAGATGACTCGATTGGAGCGCTGTTTTCAGCATTGGCTCATCGAAGCGGCGAGCGTCTTCCAGCATGAGCAGGTCGCTGATCTGATCGAGATGCTGAGGCGTGAGGGGCGCCTTTTGCACTGCGTTTGATGCCGCGATTGAAAGGCCGAGCAGGAGTAGGATTCGCAGCATCATATCAGTGTACGATTTTCATTGACAGTTTCAGCAAGTGGGCCTAGTATCGACCTTGTAAGCCTAAAGAGGGCTCTTTGATGACGAATCCTTCCACCCCAATCTAGAGCGCCGCTCTAGAGCCAAATCCCCAAACGAACCCAAATCTAAAACTTGTTTCTCTTGAAAGGAGATCCATCCCATGTGGATGATCATTCTGGCAAGCCTGGCAGGCGTGTGCCTGACCGGGGCAGCCATTGTGTGTCTTTTGTCGATTCATCGTATCGGTCCGAGCGAGGTAGGGCTGATCACCAAACGATTTTCCTCACGTAAGTTGGACAACGAAAACCTGATTGCGTTTGCCGGCGAGGCCGGCTATCAAGCTGAGTTGTTGATGCCTGGGCTGCGCTTCCGTCTGTGGCCCCTGTATGGCGTTGAAAAATTCCCGTGGGTGCAGATCCCTGCGGCACAGATCGGTGTGGTGTTGGCCCAGGTGGGCGAGCCATTGCCGGTTGGCGCCAAGAGCGCCGTTTACAAGCCTGCTTATGGGCAGTTCGCCGATCTCGATTTGTTTATCCGCGAAGGCGGACAGAAGGGTGTTCAGCGGCCCGTGTTGCCGCCTGGAACTACCTTGCCACTGCACCCTGTGGCCTTTCTGGTAGTGACGCGTGATACGACGTTTGGGCTGCCGGTAAACCCGGAGCTCAGTGCTGCTGGTGGGCCGATCATTCCGGCGAGTTTCGGCATGCGGCATGAAGACTTTGAAGTGATTCAGATCCGTCGTGGCAACGATGCTCGCGACATTGTGGGCATTGTAAATACTCTCGAAGGCAATCCACTGCCGAGCGGAGACATCTCCAGCCGGTTGAACGGCTTTGCCGATGTGATCGAGATGGAAGAGACCGGGTCTTCCGACCAGGACATTATCGAGGTGCTGCTGGGCGCCAAGAACGACCTGCATAACAACTACCAGGACTTCCAGGCGTTTCTCGATAACGGCGGCAGGATCGGGTTGCAGCATGACCCACTGCTCTATGGTGCATACACGCTGAATCCGTTTCTGGTTCGCGTGGAATTGGTGCCGATGCTGGTGATCGAGCAAGGCCAGGTGGCGGTGATCAAAAGCTACGTGGGCTTGCCGCCTCGCGATACTTCTGGTTCCGAATTCAAGTTCGGCACACTCGTTCGTCCCGGACACCGTGGCATCTGGCAGGAGCCTCTGCGGACGGGCAAGTACCCGATCAATCCGTATTGCTACAAGGCTGAGATTGTTCCGACGGCGATTCTGACGTTGAACTGGGCTGAGCGTATTTCTGCGGCGCATCATCTCGATGCAAAGCTTGAAACGATCACGGCCAAGAGCGCCGAGGGTTTTGTGTTCCGCATCGATCTGCAAGTACAAATCCACGTGCCGGATACTCGGGCTCCGCGGGTGATCTCGACGGTGGGTACGATCAACAACCTTGTGGACGAAGTGCTTCAGGCGGCGGTGGGCAACCACTTCCGTGACACTCTGCAATCAATGCCGGCGATCAGCTTTATCGAGAAGCGGCGCGAGGTTCAGATGGAGGCCTTCGAACGGATTGCCGAATTGCTGTCGATTTACTTTGTGGAGACCAAGGGCGTCTACATCCAGGACGTGCTGTTTCCGCAAGACCTGGTAAAGGTGTTGACCGAGCGCGAGATCGCCAAGCAGGAAATCGCGACGTTCGAGCAGCAGCGGCAGGCTCAGGATCAGCGGATCCGCATGGAGCAGGCTCGCGGCACTGCTGATATGCAGGCAGAGCTGGCGAAGTCTGCCGTAGGTGTGACGATCAAGACCAATCAGGCCAGCGCGCGCCGGGCCGAGGGCGAAGGCGAAAGCTATTACATCGAGCAGACGGGTAAGGCGAAAGGCGCTGAAGTGCGTGCTGTGGGCTTGGCGAAGGCTGAAGCCTATGACGCGCAGGTGAAGAGCTTTGGCGCCAACGCCACTGCATTTGTCAATGCGATCGATGCGCTGTCGAAGAGCGGCAATCGCTTTGTGCCGGAGATTCTGGTTTCCGGATCGGGCGGTGGCGCGTTTGATGGTCTAGCGGCGACGCTGATGAAGTTTCTCGGCGAACGCAAGGCGAGTTAAGGCTTGGGCTTGAGTTCCAGCGCGGGGTAGTAGTCGGTTGTGGTGCGCTGGAACTTCTCCATCCATTTCTTGCCGGCGTCAGGTGAGAAGCTCCAATCCTGACGGTGGTAGTTCCAACTGTCGGGATTGAGTTGTTGCGCTTGTTGCCACCATTTGCGGGCCAGCTCCGGCTGGCCTTTTTCATGCAACGCAACAGCAAGTTTGAAGCAGGCTTCGGCTTGTTGCTCGTTGGGGCTGCGGTCTTTGAGGCGGCGTTTGTAATCGTCGTCGGTAAGGACGAATTTGCTCTGGTTGCCTTTGGCGATCCAGTCGCGGAGGGCGTTGATGTAGGCGGTGCCCTGGGTGCGGATGACTTTTCCGGCGACCTGGAGTTCCTGATCTTTTGGGGCCGCGGTTTCAGGCGGTCTCGCGACGCGGCCGGTTTCGTCGATCCAGACGCCGGAGGGGACGTTGATCAATTGATAGGCGGAGCTGATGGTGTGCGCGGTGTCGATGATGGTTGTGTAGGTGGCCTTGGCGGCGTCGTACCACTTGCCTGCGGCTCTCTCACCGCCGGTGTCCTGAGCGGCAGCGATGAGTTCGAATCCTTTGGGCTTCAGTTCTTCGTAAATGGTCTGCCAGACCGGCAGATCAAGACGGCATCCTCACCAGGAGGCCCAGGTGAGCAGGAGTACTTTGCGGCCGCGGAAATCCTTGAGTTGGACTTGAGTACCTTTGCGGTCCTTAACGCTGAAGTCTGGGGCCTGGCGCGATTCGAGGTAGCTGGCGCGGAGCAGGGAAATGGGGCCAAAACTCCAGAGATCGCCTTCGCGGACTTGAGCCTGCTGGAGCTTGGTGGCAAAAGCAGTGAGATTGATCGTGCTGCCATTGCGGAGAGACTTGTTGAGAGGGATGCAGACGTCACCGCGGCAGGCACCTTGGGGTTTGACTTCGAAGCCGTTGATCGCGGGGAGGTCTTTCGATTGAATCCAGAGTTCGGTGGATTCGACGCGAGTATTGTTGAGAGCGATTTCGTGATCGTCGCTGAGGATCGTTGTTTTGGGAGGTGTAGCGGCGAGCAGGCTGGTGCCTGCAAGCAAAATTTGGCGACGGTCGAGCATGACCAATTGTAGCTAGGTGGAACTGGACTGGGTTTTGCTCGCCATGACGGCAAGTTCGTCACAGCGATTGTTGTCGGGGTGGTCGGCGTGACCCTTCACCCACTTCCAGGTCGCCTCGTGGCGGTTGACCTGGTGGTCGAGTTGTTCCCAGAGGTCTTGGTTCTTCACGGGCTGTTTGCTGGCCGTTCGCCAATTGTTGCGCTTCCAGCCATGGATCCATTCGGTAATGCCCTTGCGGACGTATTCCGAATCCGTGACGATGGTGACCACGCAGCGTTCCTTGAGCAGCTTCAGGCCTTCAACGGCTGCCTGAAGTTCCATGCGGTTGTTGGTGGTCTGCGCCTCACAGCCCCATAGCTCTTTCTTGTGCTGGCCGTATTTCAGAATTGCTGCCCAGCCTCCGGGGCCGGGGTTGCCAGAGCAGGCCCCGTCGGTGATCAATTCGACCTGCTTCATGCCGCGACGGTTTCCTGCTCGACTTCGCGCTCGAAGAACTCGTCAACCGCTGAGATGATTTCGCGCGGGGCGTTGTGCTTGTAGATGCCGGCGCGGAGGTGGGCGCCGTTGCGGACACCATGAGTGAAGTAGCTGGTGAACTGCTTCATCTTGCCGACAGCCTCGGGCCAATTCGTTTCTTCGAGCATCGTGAAGTAGCGCTTCATGATGGCGTGCCGGTCGACGTGGCTGGGCTGCCAGTACGAACCGGTTTCGAGATACTCGTGGATCTGGCGGAAGATCCAGGGGTTGTAGCTGGCGGCACGGCCGATCATGACCGCATCGCAATTGGTCTGCTCGATCATGCGGACGGCGTCCTCTGGAGTAACGATGTCGCCGTTGCCGATGACAGGGATCTTGACGGCCGCCTTGAGCTCGGCGATGTGGGTCCAGTTGGCTTTGCCGGAGTAGCCTTGTTCGCGGGTGCGCGGATGGAGGGCGATGGCGGCGATGCCGAGATCTTCGGCGATTTTACCCATCTGGAGGTAGACGAGTTCATTGTCGTTCCAGCCGGAGCGGAACTTCATGGTGAGGGGAATCTTGATCGCGGACTTGACGGCTTTGAGGATGTCGACGATGAGCGGGAGGTCGCGGAGGCAGCCAGAACCTCCGTTGCAACGAACAACCTTTTTGACGGGGCAGCCGAAATTGATATCGACGAAATCGAAGCCAAGATCTTCGCAGTGGCGGGCGGCGTCGGCCATGACGGCAGGGTCTGAGCCGAAGAGCTGGGAGGAGATGGGGTGTTCTTCAGGTTCAAAGCAGAGGTAGCGTTTTTCGGTCTTGGACGGCTTTTTTGCGCGGACGCTGGCAACCACTCCATGGCTGGAGGTGAATTCGGTCATGATCAGCCCGCAACCACCCTGGTCTCGAATCAGGCGGCGGAATACCGTATCGGTGACGCCGGCCATGGGGGCCAAAACGGTGGCCGGGATGATTTTTTTGTGGCCAACATTAAAACTCGCTGGGAAAGCACGCATCTTTGTCTATTATGGCGGGTTTCGGGAGTAGACTACTGGAAACGGGGCTTGTCGCGGATACGTCAGGAGGAGTATGAACTCGAAGATTCTCATCGCATTTGTGGGAGGAGCGGCAGTGGCGGGTGTGTTCGCTTTTTTCCTCACCCGGGGCTCCGAGTCAAAAACAGCAGCGGAACCTTTGGCGCAATCGACCCCATCGATTGTGGAGAGACCAGTAGCCGGAGCAATCGACAGGGCCGCGGATGTAGCGGCTGGTATCGAGGCAGTGCGGCCTCGGCCTGTCGAAACCGCCCGTCGGGAGATGAAATTACCCAAGCCGGCCCCGGTGGTGGTGAAGAAGGGTTCTGTTGCGGATCCGGTCAAGTCGATCCCCGAGCCAGTCACGACGGCATCCAATGATTCCTCTGGCGGTGTTGTGTTGCCGCCATTTAGCTCAAGCACTCCCGAACCGCCCAAGGTCGTCAAGGAAGAGCCGAAGCGCGCTGAAATTCTGCGGCCGGATCCGATCGTGAAGGCCCCCCAGCGGACCCCGGAAACCGTGACGATTCCTGTGGGAACGAGTGTGAGCGTGCGCATGAACTCAACGTTGAATTCCGAGAAGAACATTGCCGGGGATAGCTTTACGGCCACGCTTGATTCCCCATTGGTGGTGGATGACATCGTGTTGGCTGAGCGCGGGGCGAGGGTAGAAGGCAAGATTGTCGAAGTCGATCGCAGCGGGCGCGTGCAAGGAAAGGCGCGGCTGACTGTAGCCTTAACTCGGATTCAGCTGAGCGACGGGCAAAAGGTGGAAGTGAAGACAGATGCCTGGGAGCGGCTGGCGACGAGCAGCGCCAAGAAAGAGGCGGCAAAAGTCGGGATCATGACCGGAATTGGCGCGGCCATTGGCGCAATTGCTGGTGGCGGCAAGGGTGCTGCGGTAGGAGCAGCTTCTGGTGCTGGTGCGGGAACTGGTGTTGTACTGGCCACGCGTGGCAGCCTAGCGCAGATCGACGTCGAGACAAAGATCCCGTTTCGGCTGAGTGCGCCGTTGACCGTGACGGAAAAGATCAATTGAGCTAAAATTGAGGTGTTGTAAAGGGTGCCAGCATAGCTCAGTAGGTAGAGCGCCTGATTTGTAATCAGATGGTCGTTGGTTCGATTCCGACTGCTGGCTCCATATAAATCTCTTAGAATCAATGTAATAGGCCCGCTTCGGTGGGCCTTTCCTTTTGCTCGATTTCTTCTTTGTGCCGGATTTTGTGCCCACTCCGTGCCTTCTCGACCGCCGCAAAGAGTTCTTCGTCGTTGACGTGAACATACCGTTGCGTTGTGACAATGCTGCCGTGTCCCGCAATGGTCTTGAGTTTGAATGGGTCCAGAGAAGCCGCCCAACGTGACAGGCAAGTGTGCCGAAGCGAGTAGAAGACGAAGTGCTTGACGCCCGCACTCTCGATGGCTTGGGCGTGCTGTTTCTTCAGCGTGGAGACATCGATGTGCCCTGTTGTCGTTGGTGCAGGGAAAACCCATTCCGACTCAACCCAAGCCCGGCGCATTTCGAGTGCTGCCGCTGCTCGCTGGCTGAGTGGTACTCGCCGCCGCGCGTTCTTCGTCTTGCCGCTCAGTATGTGGATGATGCCACTTTGAATCTGTTCCCATCGAAGGCGATAACACTCCTCGGGTCGAAGCCCACAATCAAGCAGAACCAAAAACACATCACGCAACAGAAACGCATCGGGCTTTTTCGGCTGTTGATCTCGCAGGGTTGCCCGGATGCCCAGTAGCGCTGCCGCATACTCGCGCTGGTGCCGTTCTGCCATTTCGACCGCCGCCGCCAAGTATGCAGTCTCTTCTTTCGACGATAGTGTTCTGTCTCGATGGTTCTCCCCTGGCAATAGTCGGACCTTCGCAAGCCGCTTTTCGGTTCGTCCCCACTCAGCGCAAAGTGAGAGAATGCGGCGCAATGTTGCTAGTTCGCGATTGACGGTCGCCACTTGAAGATTACAGGATTGCCGATGCGCCGCATACTCCGCGATCACGTCGCCGCTGATCTCATCGAGCGGTAGTGTGGCAAGCTTTTTGAACTTCAGAAGGTTTTGTGCACTGTTGCGATAGAACACGATGGTTTTAGGCTTTTCGGCCGAAGTGGTTTCGACGAATGGCAAGAATTCCTTTTCGATAAACTCCGCCAGCGTCGGCGTGGGCCTGCGATTGGCGATTCCAACTTCTCCTTTTGCCAATCGGGTCTTATGCGCCGCCTCAATCTGTTCAGCGACACGCTTGTTGCCTTGTTTGGACGATAGCCGGATCTCCCGGCCATCCCACTGAAAGCGATACCACCAAACTTCACCGCGCTTATACACTGCCATTTCTACGTCCTCTTCTTTCCGGTCAGAATCCGATTCACCACCACTCCATGCCAGGGCTTGCCCGTACGCGTGGGTACGCCCTCTTCATTCAGCTTTGCCGCAATCCGATCAAAGCCCAGGCCCTCGGCCCGTAGCGCCTTTAGACGCCCAAGAATCGCTTCCTCGCCTTCGTAGTGGCCGAAGGGCTTGCGACCCTCGCAGACGCCTTCCTTGGCCTTCTTGCGCATCCTAGCGCCCTTCAGCTTCGCCACGATCATGGCCTTGTCGTACTGCGCGAATACGCCCATCATTTGCCGGAATGCAGTCCGGCTAGGATCATTGGCCATAAGGTCCGGCTCAGAGACGCTGATAATCGTAAACCCATGCTGGCTGAAGTAGAGCAGCGCCGATTCCTGAACCATCAGGTCACGCGCCAGTCTATCGAGCTTTTCGACTATGACAGTGCGGACGCCGTTCGAGTGCAACACGGCCACCATTTCAGCAAAGGCGGGTCTCTCGGTTGTTTCGATGGCCCCGCTGACGCCTTCATCAGCAAACTCACGGACGATGCTGAAGCCATTGGCCTTCGCATAGGTTTTGATGGCCGCGCGTTGCCGTGGGAATCCATCGCCCGATACCTGGCCCTTACCGCTCACTCGCAGATAGCTGAACGCCTTCACCATGATCCAAGTTTGCGCTTGTTGGTCTTCATTGTCAATACCAATTTTGGAGAAAAAGTACTATTTCAATAAAATCAACAACTTGCCCCAGGCAAGTCTTGACTCAATGTCAGACTGCATACTCGTGGGCTACTTTAAGCATCCTGATTGGGTGTAGTAGGTTGGTCCGATTCGCTTGCAAGACTTGGGTACAATGCTCAGGGATTCACCGGCAGACTGTAAACCCATGCTCCAAAGGCGATAGTTGCGCCAATCGTAACGGCAATAAGCAACATTCCCGTAATAGAGAAATTGCTAGGCAGAGGATCAAGCACGAGGGGAGACCGACAATGACGACATATTGTTGCCTGTGGGTTAACCTTTCCCTTGCAGACTGCGCAAGTCGCCCCCGCATGATATGCAAAGAAGACGCCAATGGGTCCAAATAAAGCACCAGCGGCAAACCATTTCCAATAAGAGTCGCCCTTTTGTTTTCCCTCCGCTCCTGCCCATGTCCCCATTAGCAGCCAAGTCCCGACAATGTAGACAATGTAGATCATTCGCCAGCCAAGCCCTTCTATTTTGTAAACATGTTTACCGAGGCCATTTAATCGCGATTGGCCCCCAAATCATGCTTGTGAGTTTACTTCCATAACGAATGGTTCTCAAATTCATTTGAGAATTTTCTTCACAGACTTAACTACTCAAGCCGACGGTCAACTTTAGCAGGCTACTCTGTCCACAACTGGACTCAAATGAGTGTGGATCTCATTTCGCCATCTTGAAAGCGCTTGCGCATGGCGGTGACCTGACGCCCTAAAATTATATCAGCGGAAATCATAGGATCTTTCAAGGAAGAAATGAGAGATCAATTGTAAGGCCATTAAAGCGCTGCCCTCTTCCTAACACCCTACCACCTTTCAAACAACCTTGATCTTGACCGACTTTTGCCGCCAGGGCTCTGGGTGCCGGGGTCAGGGCTTCGGATTCGCCTTGCGCCATGCATTCAATAGAATTGCCAGAGAGGGTTCCAACTCGGTCCATGCCCACCCAGTATTAGCTCTAGCAGTTGCCACAGTAGCAACGGATCTGACCTGACGCCCTAAAATCGTACCAGCGGAAATCATAGGATCTTTCAAGAGGAAAGGAGAGATCAATGAAGAAGAAGCGGTACAGCAATGAAG
>Ga0194134_10002603_pt1 | contig 21002 bp, 18 predicted proteins | sample TA2KigOff0mmetaG_FD_148602 | JGI IMG/M metagenome (GOLD analysis project Ga0194134, IMG submission 148602) | Freshwater microbial communities from Lake Tanganyika, Tanzania - TA2015056 Kigoma Offshore 0m | ecosystem: Environmental > Aquatic > Freshwater > Lake | place: Tanzania: Lake Tanganyika... | reverse complement strand
TGGTTCCGCCGAGGCACCCCGACTGGTGCGCCGCCCTGGCGGAACTAGAAAAGGGTATGGAAGTCCTCGATTTCGATATCGCTCTCATCGGAGCGGGGGCTTGGTCCCTGCCCTTGGCCGCCCACGCAAAGAAAATTGGAAAAAAAGGGATGCACCTGGGCGGCTCCCTTCAGCTCCTCTTCGGCATCAAGGGCGTTCGCTTTGACGAATCCGGCATTTATCGGGAAGGCTGGATCCGCCCCTTGCCGGAAGAGCGCCCACCAAACTGCCAGAGGATGGAAAAAGGGGCATACTGGTGACAACGCGCGAATCCCACCCCATCCCCGCCGGCCTTTCGGCAATTTCCGTGATGGTGCCGGTCTACCAATGTGCCGACCTTCTGCCTGCTCATTTGGATTTTCTTGCCTCCATTTCCAGGCAGGTTCGCGAACTCATTTGGGTAATCACGGAGAGCCCCGATGGCTCCGACCGGATGGCCCGTGAGGCCGCCTCCCGGCTGGGGGGACACATCTTGGAAATGCCCCGGGGGCTATACCAGGCCTGGAATGCCGGCATTGCGGTCGCCAGCGGTGAATTTTTATACATCAGCACCGTCGGGGATTTTATGGAAAGAAACGATGGCCTCGCTGTTTTGCTCGCGCTTCTGCAGAAAACCGGGGCGGAATTGGTGATTTCACCGCCCCGCCCCTACCCCAAAAGCTTTCAAGGCAGGGCGATTACCCGCCATTGGCCACTATTTACTTTTGGAAAATACCTAAAACCGTATTCCGGTCGGGTCATCCCAAAAGAAAAAGCCGCCCTGATTCAAATACTATCCGGGGCCAGCGGATTGAGCGGCTCTTGCGCCTCTTGCCTTTTCCAAACCAAGACCCTGCAAAAACTTTCTTTTCCTATTAACTACTTCCATTACGGAGATACCGCGTGGCTGTATAAAAATATTCCGAAATTGTCCATTGCCCTCTGCCAAGAGTCTTTGGCACGATTTACAATCCATCCGAATACTCAGGATCGAGTGGTCCACAAAAAGCATATTTATGAACTTACCATAGCCTTGTCAGATTGTTTGAGCCGAGAAATTCGGCGGATCGTGTTGGATTATATATTAGCAAACCAAAGGATCGACTCGATCCGAGATCCACATCCCAAATACGGCTGGTGGTTCCTGCCCGCAGCTTGGAGGTTTCGTGGTGAACGACAAAATTTACGCCGTGAGTTAATTAAGAAAATTCAATCTTAATTCTGTACTTAAGTATTTGTCGCTCTAATAGCCTGCGTCACTTACCTACCAAAAACTTATTTGGTAATCGCCTCTGGTCGCGAACTGCAAAGTATTTAGGAAATAGCTGATTTTTCTGCTAAAAAAAATAAAAAGTGCTTAAGAGGAAGCTTTTTATTTATAAAGTGGAGATTAAAGACAAAAAACCTTGTTTATATAAAAATTACGATAAGATTAGCACTAGATGTTTTTTTGAGTAGATGTTAAAAGGATCTTTATTTTAAGTATTGTCTTTATTTATATTTGCTTTATAAAATTTTGTATTTTGTCTTTTTTTAATTTTAATTATTTGAGAATCACTGTCTATGCTTCCAGCTTCTTTCTGTATTAACTTTGACTCTCTTCGGACTATCGCTAGCCATAGGCTGAGCCTTCGCTCCGATTGCTTGCCTTACGACAGAGATCCCTGCTTTTTTGCCATTCTTGACCGGTTTATCTCACTTCTCGATGAATATAAAATTAAGGCCACTATTTATGTGATTGGAAAAGATCTTGAAATAACTCTTCTCGCCCAGCGGGTAAAAGCACTTTATTCATTGGGACATGAAATCGCCAACCATACCTATTCTCATCCTACTATTCTAAGTTCGCTCAGTACGGATGAAATCTCAAAGGAAATTAGGCAGGCTCATGAGATAATTACCAACACCTTGGGTGGGCAAGCTCCCGTCGGTTTTTTTGCGCCCGCTTGGAGTACTAGTTCGTCTGTTATCAATGAACTGATCCGATTGCGATATGGCTATGATACTTCCTTATGCCCATCTTTAATTATGCCGTTGGCTCAAATAAATCTCAAATTCCAAAGTCTAATTTCTGGTTCTTGTCAATTCGCAGTTTTTAGAAAAGATTTTTTCGGCAACCTCTACGGAAGCCGTGGACCCTTTTTTGCTACACCACGAAATCCATGGGGAATTAGATCGAAACTCACCTCTCATGAATCCGATATTTTAACTCTGCCTCTTCCAACGACTTCGATGAGAGTCGGTTTTTGGCATACTTGGGCATTCCGAGTCAGTCGGTCATGCTACGCGCGCATGCTCAAAGATGCCATGACTGCCACGCCCTATTTTTACCTGCTCACGCATCCGATCGATTTGCTTGATCCGGTGAAAGATTTGGTTGGTTTTCCGTCGCAACTACTTGGCTTCGAGCGGATGCGTGTGTCTTTGGAAGAAAAAGTGGACCGCCTCCGTCTGGCCTTGGACATATTATGTTCTGAACGAAGGATGGTTCGTATGGATCAGTTGGCCTTTGAAGCAAAAAGGAATCTCCAATCCTCGGCCCTTCTGTGAAGCTTATTCTCCTGACAGAACCCGAGATTTTTTTTATGCCGAACCTTGCTGCCAAGCTTGCAAGAGAAGAATGCTTGCAATCCATTGTTTTGTATTTAAAGCCTCAATCTTTTGCATCACGTCGAAAGGCCGTCTTTCGTAATTTTTACTTTTTAGGGCCCCGTGGTTCTTTTTATGTCCTCCTTGATTTCTGGAAGGCATGGAATGCTGACCAAGTTCATCTGCACAGGTTTTATTCGATTAAGAAAGTGGCGGGAACATTTAAGGTACCTTTTCATAAAATAACCTCACTATACGGGGAAACTATGGCCGACCTTCTTGGCAAAACAAACGAGGCTACTGTCTTTGCTCAGGTCGGGGTAAAAATCCGGCCGGAACTTTTGGCTCAAGCCTATTTTATAAATAAGCACTGTTCGCCTCTTCCGGCTTATGCGGGAGTGTACCCAGTCTTTTGGGCCATGTTAAAGAGGGAATCCGAATTTGGCGTCTCCATCCATGAGATGAACGCCGAATACGACGCAGGTAAAATACTTAGACAGGCTCGCATTCCCCGGGGCAACCACAGTTTTTTTTCTGCGTATCACACCTTGTACGATTTGAGTGCTGAACTAATTTTAAATTGGCTAAAACAGCCTGAGCTAGAATTAATGAAATTGAGTGGTGTTCGCTCTTACTTTTCCTTTCCCAAGCTACAGGATTGCCGCCAGTTTAGGGCCGCCAACAACCACCTTGGCAGGCCTTTTCGGTTGCACCCTGAAATAAAATAATTTATAGAACCTAGTTTTTAAACTCTGCTTTAGTCTTTTGTCAGGTTTGTCTGTTAAACGAGCTTTAATGTACTGATCACTTTTTCAGCGCGGGCTTCATTTGCCTGTTCGAGCCACTTGGGTCGGAAGCGCCAAAGTGAAAAATAGCCAAACGCGGTCTTTCCTATTTTCATTTTACTTTTTCCTCGGCGCTGGGAGGAGTCCAGCACCATGGAAACCTCGGAGATGGAAAGTTGCAACATCGCCATTTTCATGACCATCTCCACCATGCTTTCGAAGCCTTTCTTTTCAAGGATCGCCGAGCCGAAGATTTTCTGAAGTCGCAGGATGGCCGACCCCCGATACAAACGGAAAAAAGAGCTGACGGTGAGAATGCCCCGAATATCCAAAAGATCTTTGACGAGGAGATTGGCCGCACTACTGAGAAAACGTCGCAGCAGGTTGGTCTTGGTAAAGCCACCTCCGTACTGGTAAGGGCTGGCAAAGACCGCATCAAAGCCTTCGCCAGATCGACGGAACATTTTTTCGATAATTTCAAATTTTGAGGTATTATCCCCTTCCATGGTCAAAACCCAGTCTTGCGCCCGCAATTGCGGGCGGAGAGTTGCAAAGCCGGTGGCAAACGCCGCACCCGGCCCTTGGTTGCTGGCATGTTCCAGCACCTCGATTGGCAGATCCCGAGCGTTCTCGCGGGCAACTTTGACCGTTTCATCCCTGCTTCCGTCATCGATCAGGTAGGTTTTGACATCCAAGGCACTTTGGTGTTGGTCCCGGATTTTCGTGAGTGACCCAAGAAGCATAGGGATGTTTTGTTCCTCGTTAAAAACGGGAATCAGCACAAATAATTTCGGTTTTTCGGTCACCTACGATGCCAGCCAACTTGGGGTGAAAAGCGTGGGTACTCCCAACTCTTCCCTGCGCTGAATCTGCCAGATGATCGTTTTCCTTAGGCCATCTTCCAGGTCCACCCGGGGATGAAAACCAAGGAGGCTTCGCGCCCGGGAAATGTCGGGGATTCGCCGGACCACATCCTCATATTTTCCAAAGGTCTCGTACGGCACCAACCTGATCTTGGGAGTTGAACTCTCGCCCCGGATCAACCTCCAGATCAACAAGGCGAGATCGTGGATGGAGATTTCCCGGGTGTTGCCAATGTTGAAAACCTGGTTGTTGGCGGTATCCAACTCGACCGCCCGGATGATGCCATCCACATGATCACTGATATAGGTGAAGGAGCGGGTCTGCTCTCCGTTTCCGTGAACCTCGATTTCCGCGTTATCGAGAGCCTGGTTAATGAACACCGACTGGGGCCCCCCCCACCAGCTCAGATTTTGATTCGGCCCGTATCCCCCGAAAAAACGGAGGGGCACCACGGGAATCCGGAATTTTTCCATGTAGGCAAACATGAGCTGCTCTTCGAACATCTTGGAAATGGCGTATGCCCACCTTTTCACGTGGGGATTACCAACGACCAGGCTGGAATCCTCGTGGAAGGGGACCTCCGGATTTTTCCCGTACACATCGGAGGTGGAGGCGGCGACTACTTTCACATGATGATGGGCGGCTGCCTTCATCACATTTTCGGATCCAAGGGAATTGATGAGCAGCGTCTCCAGGGCATCGGTATATCTGGGAATTTTATATGCAGCCAAGTGAACCAGAACCTGGCATCCGGCGGATTGTTCCAATATGCTTTTCTCATCCCGAATGTCTGTCCGATAAAAAACAAATTCCGGGTTTTCCTTCAGGGGCTTTAGATTCAGAACTTCCCCCTGCGTAAGATTGTCGATTCCCACCACCCGATATCCCCGCTGAAGCAGCTCGGCAGCGAGGTTCGACCCGATAAATCCCGCCACCCCAGTGATAAAAATGCTCTTCAAGACAAGGCTTTATGCGACGGTTGGAATTTTGGTTGCAGAAGCGAGCCCTTGGTTATTCACCATAAAACCGGGTCACCTTGAGGTTGTGAAACGCCAGTTCTCTTTGGTTCCCGGAAACCCCGCTTTCCTTGGGACTTCCCGCCGCATCACTATGGATCACAAATTCCGACAATTCCTGGCCAGAGAAAAAGTTCCCGGGAATCTCCAACACCTGATCTATCCGTGAACCGACATTCGTGACCGAGACATTTGACTTGGGGCCAGTTGCGGGGCTCACGGTCACTGCCGTCGTCGATCGATTTCCCATAAACAACTCCCCTTGAATCCTGATTTTTATTTTTTGGGAGCCAGGATTCCTGATTTTCAAAATAACATTGTTTGCATGCCAGCCGTCGGTTTGTCCGGCGGGAACTTCCAGGGATATGGGGTCACAAAGGATTTGCAGGCGGACGCCGTCGGGCAGTTCGAATACTCCGGGCAGCGGTCTCATCCCGTATTTTTTCTGTAAAATCTGGTCCGCTTGTGGCGCGACAACATTATTGGGAATCCAGTTCGCCTGATAGCCCTCGAGGGAAATCACATAATCCGAAGTGCGATTCATTTTTGCCAATTCTTCTGGGGAGTGAGTCCGCCCGATACTGGCCAATTCGACTTTCCCCCTCCAGTCGGGGAAGTAATTGGCCAAGGTCCAGTATTGGTAACTCAGGCAGTTGTGCTGGTGGATGCTGGTGTTACCGATCCGGATGGTCCTCTTTCCTCTTTCCTCTGCATCCTTGAAAATCATTTGTAGCACTTCCCGTTCGCGGTAATCCTGAATTTCTTTTCCTGAAATAAGGTTTTTCACAGAACAATACCCCAACACCGCCAAGAAGGGCAGGCAGCACGCCCAGAAGTATCGGGAGCGAGGAAACGCCGTTTTCCACAGCAACATCGGAATCACCATACAGCCGGCGACATAAAGATAATCCACCGTGCCCGCCTTGGAGGGATAGATTGCCAGACCAATCATTGGCACAAAGACAAACACCGGAATGATCATGACCCGGCAAAGAGTCGGAAACTTTTCTTTGGTGTCTTTCCATCGGCCGAAAAGTCGGACCCCGAATGCCATGAGACCACTTAATGCCACGGCGGCGTAACACACGAGCGCCACGGACGAATTTCCCATATGAAATACTTTGATATTTTTCAAATAGAAATAAAAGTTTTCAAGAAAATGTGCATCAGGCTGTTGACTTTTTGCCTGGGCGGCCCAATAGCCGTAATAGCCGAGAATTCGGCTTAAGTTGGGCAGAATAAACCAGCCACAGACAAGGAATGCCACTAGGATGGCGAGTGCCATATTTTTTATGTTTGGAATTTTCCGCTGCTCAAGCATCTGCAGACCCACAATCGCGACATGGGACAAAAAATAAACCAGAGTGGTGGTTCGGAAGAGCACTGTTAACCCCACCAAAAGCGCGTAGATAACGGTTTCACGTTTTTTTTCAAACAGGGTATTTTGGACCAGGATCGCGGTGGACCAGACAAAAGGGGCTGCGGCCACAAAATCCAACATAAAGTTTCTCAGCCCCCAGGAGGTCACGCTTGGCAGGAGGGCAACCGCAAGACCGCTGGCCATCGCCAGATCTCGGTCCGGATATATGGCCCAGGCGAGATATACCGTTCCCGCCACCCATGCCAAAAAAGCCATCCATAAGACGGAGTACGCCACGACCGGATCCAGGCCGAAAATCAGGAAAAGTATCGCGGCGCTGCTCCACAAAAGGGGCGATGTCTGTTGGTTCCCATGGGTTACATATTTCTGAAATAGGTGCGCCCAGTCCCAATTGCGGATCGACCAGTAATCATTGTAGGCCTCGGTGAGGTAAACCAAGGAATCCGCCTGCGGGGCGTTCATCAGCTGATAAAGCTTGAGCCACTGAAGATTGAGAACTCCGATCAGTCCGGCCAAAAGGAGCGGAACCAGAAAAATGCGACCCGGAATTTTCATTTTCCTGATTTTTCGTCTGTGCCGGCCCTATCTGCTGCTGTCTGGACCTTTCGAAAGGCCAGAGGACGGCTATCTTCCTGGGAAGCAGCCGGCACCAGTTCACCGGCAAGCGGTCGGAGCATAAACACCCGCGGTTCCGCCGAACCCGGAACCCAACCGCTACGGTATGTATATACTCCTTCCGGATCAATCTTCTCGAGATTAAATTGGACTGTAACGACTCCGTTTTTTTCTTTTATGAGAAACTTCTGGATTGGGCGTATTGGCAGACCAGACCAAATCAGTTGGGAGGGCTCCAGCGCAAATAGATTCACCGCCGACCCCCACTCCACCCAGCCATCCTCTGTTTCCTGTTCAGGGAAAAACTGCACAAGATTTCGATTAAGAGCTAGATAAGCGGGAAACCTTTGATTTTCCAAGTTAAGGTTTTTAATATTAACAAAAAGGTTTAATTTTTTTAATTCGTGGTTAATTTGTAGGTGGAACCGATTGAAGGTATGGAATTTCTCACCATTAATGATAGTAGCCGGGGATTCGGATAAAATAATTGCAGGAAGCATGGTTAGTTTTGATGCAATTAATTGGGGGATCTCTGGAAGTAATATTTGGGTGAGCCCCTTAGTCCATTGGGGAAACTGCTCCAGATTTTCTCCATTGATTAATTCAGCCCATCGATAACTGTCTATGTTGTAAATAGGATGCGAGAAGATTTGCAACATGGGAGAATTCTTTAAAAAATATTTTTTTCTAAAGGTTTTAATTTCCGTGCAAAATACTTCGAAATCTTTGGCAGAGATTTTTTTTTCCATGACTTGCATCTGGGGTAACATAAAAAAAAGGGCGGCCATTGCCATTGGCAGCAAAACATTTTTGGGGATTATTAACCCTCGACTCACTTTTGACAAAACCGCGACAGCAACCGAAATTAGAAGCGGGATGATCGGCGTATCCCCGACGCTTGCATAGCTTTGTTTCCAAGAAAGTAGGACCAATGGCAATATGGCCGCAATTAGGGTGATTCCTATCCATGGATATTGTTGACTTTTTCCTGCATTCTTTTTGAAAAGCCGCGTAAAAATTGCCCAAATTGCCAAATACGATAGAACGGCGGCTAGCAGAATTTGTGGCCATTTTCCCAAATGTACATTCAGTAAGTTTTTAAGGTAAAAAAGATAGTCGGTCCAATCAGCCCTTAGTCCGTATTGATCTATTTTCCATTTCGTCGCGTCATTTGCCCAGGCGCCATAGTAGGCCAAATGTTCACGAAGATTGGGCAAATAGTGCCACCCGCACATAAGAGCCGCTCCCAAAGCAAAGCTAAGCACCAGACGGCAACGGCTGCGGAAATCAATGGCTGGCTGTGGTAATGGCCATATTAAAAACAATAATGGGCCGAAAATTACGTAGCCAGGTGCACTGGCTTTTAGCAGCACACCCAAACCAGCCAAGAGCCCGGCAACAAAGGCTACAGGAATTTTTGCAGATTTTGCAGCTTGCAGAAAGAACAGCCAAGCAAGGCCCAGAAAACAGGCCAGAGCATAATCATTGCGGGTTTGTAAAAAATTCTGATAAAGAAAATTAGGTGTAATGGACCAAAAGATAACTGCCCCAAATGCAAAATCTCTTGAGGCACCGAGCTGCAAGGAAAGCAGATAAACCACGCAAAGAAACAGAAAACCGAAAAAGGCGGAAATTAAATACGGGGAATCGGGGTGTATCCCAAGAAACAGGTAGCTAAAACCAAGGAAGACGGCATACAAGGGATTGCTTGATTGGAATAAATCCTCCCAAACAGCCTCATTATTACCGGCGAGCCAGTGCCGAACGATGGTGAGCGCCTCGTTCTGGTAAGACAGGTTGTCCCATACAGGCGGGTTCCCTTGAAAATACGCCGCCCGCACTGTCTTGGTGCAAGCCGCCAAAGCCAGACACCAAACGAAGATAAAAAGGATGTCTGCTTTATGGATTTTGATCAATTGCATGGACTTACTTAATGCACGCGAAACCCTTACCTTAAAACTTTGGAGAGGCACGGAAAACTGTACCATTAAGAGGACTTTCCTCCACGATTTTTGCCACAGTTCTTGCGAAAAAAAGCGCAAATTGCTGAAACGATTTTCCCGGAAGCCTTTCCGTGGCCGTAAGGATTTTGGTGATATTTCGGGCGCCATTTTTTTGTTTGCAGGTTTTGGTACCAATGAGCGATAGATTTTTTTCGGGGTCCAACCAGAATGTTCGCTTTTAGAACAAGCGTCTCCAACCACTCGGTTTCCAGCCTTGTTGTTAAACACGGGACCTTGTGGAAAAAAGCCTCTTTTTGCATGCCTCCCGAATCAGTAATAATCAAATCTGCAGATTGCTGCAGGGCGGCCATTTCAAAAAAGGGCAGCGGGGGGATGATTTTTATTCCACGAGTCAGGTGCATTAACCCAAACCTGCGGATTCGGTCGTGTGTTCTTGGATGCAAGGGAAGGATGACTGGCGTTTTTTTTGCAATATCGCCAAGCGCCCCAAGAATATTTTCGAGATTTTCTCGGTGATCCGTATTCTCCGCGCGATGACAGGTCGCTAACACAAATCCGGAGGTGATGTTATGAGGAAGTTTTGATCTTGAGAGCTTTTGACGCTGGAAGGATAGAGCAGCATCGTACATGACATCGCCCGCCAGGTGGACACCTTGGGTAATTCCCTCTTTTTTAAGATTTTTTGCTGCAGTTTTGGTTGGGCAAAACAGAAGAGTCGAGATTCTATCGGTGATTATTCTATTAATCTCTTCTGGCATTTTCATATTGAAGGAGCGTAGTCCGGCCTCCACATGGGCGATGGGGATGTGCAATTTGGCGGCGGCGAGCGCTCCGGCCAAAGTGGAGTTAGTATCCCCGTAAACTAAAACCAAATCCGGTTTTTCCTTTCGAAGGATGTTTTCGATTTTTTCCAGCATCCGACCGGTCATGGCCCCATGATCACCGCCGCCGATCCCCAGATGATATTGGGGCCGGGGAATCCGCATTTGTCGGAAGAAAATCCCAGACATGTTCTGGTCATAGTGTTGGCCTGTGTGGACCAGGATTTCCCGGATTCGTTTTTTGAATTTTGCACGGATCAGGGCGGAAACCGGAGCCGCCTTGATGAATTGGGGCCGGGCTCCGACGATAGTCACCATTTTAACCATCACTTTGGCCGTTTTTTTAACTTTTCCTCCTCCCTTGGCTGGAGTTCCCTATGGATGAGCCGATACCGGGTCTTGGTATGCCGACAGACCGCTGTTCCAGAGCCTGTCACCGGAATCGCCAGTCTTTCCCCAAACCCGCTCATCCAACCAGCCTGCCGAGCAGGGACTCCCAGCATAAGAGCATAGGCCTTTACATTCCGGGTCACCACCGCGCCAGCGCCGATAAACGAGTATTCCCCCAGAGCAACCCCGCAAAGAATGGTGGCATTGGCCCCAATGGTGACGCCCCTTTTTATCAGGGTCTTCCGGTACTGATCTTTCCTTGGGATGGCAGCTCGTGGGTTGTGTACGTTGGTAAACACCATGCTGGGGCCGCAGAATACCTCATCTTCAATTTCCACTTCATCATACACGCTGACGTTGTTTTGAATTTTTACCCCGTTTCCAATTTTTGCCCTTCCCACATAAACATTTTGTCCGAGAGAGCACCGCTCCCCAATGACAGCCTGGGCTCCGATATGGCAAAAGTGCCAGATCTTTGTCCCTTTACCGATTTTAGCCCCAGGATCGATGATCGCCGATGGGTGGGCGTAGTAGTCGGGAGTTGTCATTTTAGATTTGGCATTTGAGATTTTGGATTTGGGAATTTTTGGCTCAAGAGACCGGTTTTTAAAGATTTAAGTCGTTTTTGATTTTAGAATTAGCCTTGGGTTTTGGACTTTGAGAAAAGGGTATTGCGGCGGGTGGACTTGCTAACAGAAGTAAAGATAGCCACAAGTTCGTCAGCTTCGCGCAATAACTCTTGGCACTTGGCCGAAGCCCCCAGCCCGGCTTCTTGCATCAACTCCAGCCAGTAAAGCGACTCTCCGGCCTCTTTTTCCGCCAGGCTGATCTTGTGGGTAAAATCAGCTCTGGATTCCCCGCGGTTCGCTTCCCGGTAATTAGCTCCTACGGAGGTTGCGGATCTCAAGAGCTGCCGACCCATGACTTCTCCAAGGTAGTTTTTTGGTAAACCTTCCAAAAATCTGATCACATCAAGAGAGAATTTTTTTTGTCCGCTCTTCCAGCTCTTTCTTATTCACTGATTGCCCTTAAATCCGAATTCCCAAATCTCAAATCCGAAATCACTTTATAAGAACTTGTTTCCCATTCGTCGAAAGGGATTTCTGGGCTGCATGAAGTAGGCTCAAGACTTCCAACCCCTTTCTCCCATCGGTCCGAGGGGGGGCCCGAGTGCGAATGCATTCAATGAAGTGCCGACATTCTTCAGCTAGCGGCTCGGCGTTACCAAATTCCACCCTTTGGCCATCCCCCTTGACCGGAATGGGCTGTCCCTCCTTCCATTCTACCCATTGATTGTAGAGGATCAGCTCTTTGGTGATATCACAGAAGCTGGCCATTTTCTTTGATCCCACCACCACCAACTTCTGCTCTTTGAATGGGTGCAGCCAGCTCACGTAGATATGGGCCCGGACCCCGTTGTCGAACAACATTTGCATCAGGGTGATGTCCGGAATGTTCGGGCTCACATAGGCGCCGCCCGTGCTGATCACCTCCAACGGCATTTTCCCGGCAATTCGTAGAATCACCGAGATGTCATGCGGCGCAAACGACCAAAGGGCGTTCTCCCGGATCCGGATTTTTCCGAGGTTCAGCCGATGGCTCATCACATACCGGATTTCCCCCAGTTCCCCCCCCTGAATCAGGTGATGAAGCTTGAGGATAGCAGGATGATACTCCAGAAGGTGTCCAACCATCAGGATTTTGCCCGCTCCCTCCGCGGCTTTGACCAGCTTTTCGCCCTCTTTTAGATCCACGGTCAACGGCTTTTCCACGAAAAGATCCTTTTCCGCAGCCAAAACCTCTTTTCCCAACTTATAATGGGTTTCCGCTGGAGTCGCCACCATCACGCCGGCGATTTCCGGAGCGTTAAGCACTTCTTGGGATCGGGCAGTCCACCGGACTTCCTTGCCTTTGTCCCCGACTGTTTTCCGGGCTGCCTCCAAACAGTCCGCAGAGGAGTCGCACACGGCCGCCAACGTTCCGAGTTCCGACAACGTTCGCACGATATTCCTGCCCCAAGCACCGGCGCCTATCACTGCGATGTTCGCTTTGCTCATTCGCTTAATCTTCAAAAATTAAGTTTAGCATTTAGAGCTTTTTAATTCTGGGTACTGGGTTTCTGGGTGCTGATTTTAAGCTTCAGACACCAACCTAGTACTCAGCACCCGGCACTCAGCGCCATGATTAAAAACCTAATTACCCTGAATTTAGGCTTGGAAATAAAGCTTCGGCCGATTGTTAGGCAAAACACAGTTTCTGGTGTCGACCAGCGGGACTTTCAACCCGGAAAAGTCATGCGCTTTGAAAGGTGAATGGGCGGCGGCGATTAAAACCAGATCACATGAGGTGTTGATGGCGCTGGACTTTCGTCCGGCCAGCTTGGGATGTTCCCGGCTGGGCCGAATGACCGGCACGAGGGGATCATGGAAGAGGACCTCAGCGCCTTTTGCCTCCATTTTTTCGATCAACACAAAGCTGGGACTTTCGCGTTCATCATCCACATCCGCCTTATAAGCCACCCCCAGCAGGAGAATTTTGGCCCCCTTGAGGGAGCGGCCCACCTGGTTTAACGCATCGGCAACCTTTTGGACGACAAATCCCGGCATCGCGGTGTTGATCTCGCCCGCCAATTCGATGAACCGGGTGGGATGACCGTATTCTCGGGCCTTCCAGGTCAGATAAAAGGGGTCGATCGGAATGCAGTGCCCCCCCAATCCAGGGCCAGGGTAGAACGGCATAAAGCCGAACGGCTTGGTCTTGGCTGCCTCGATCACCTCCCAGATATCGATTCCCATGGATCCATAAATGACCTTCAGCTCATTGACCAAGGCAATATTTACCGATCGGAAGATGTTTTCCATCAGCTTGGTGGCTTCGGCTGCGCGGGTTGAGCTAACGGGGACCAGCTTTTTGATGGCTTTACCGTAAAGCTCCCTGGCCCGCTCCAGACAGGCCGGGGTCAGTCCTCCCACCACTTTGGGAATTTCCGCCACCTTGCTTTGCGGATTCCCCGGATCCTCCCGCTCCGGCGAAAAGGCCAAATGAAAGTCTACCCCGGCCTTCAGCCCGCTCCCCTTCTCTAAAACCTTTCTTAGATCTTCATCCGTCGTGCCGGGATATGTAGTCGACTCCAACACCACCAACCTCTTCCGTTCTCCGGCATCCGCCTTCAAGTGCGGCGCAATCGCTTCGCCCGTTTTAAGGATGTAAGAAATATCCGGTTCCCGGTTCTTATTTAGAGGCGTGGGAACACAGATCACAACCGCTTCAACACCCCGAATCAGGGAAGCCTCCGACGAAACCGAGAGTCTTCCGGATTTAACCTGCGCGGCTATGTCTTTTGCCGGAACGTGCCGGATGTAGCTGCGCCCGGCCATGAGATCCAATACTTTTCGGTGGTCCGTATCCAGCCCCAGTACCTGACAACCGGAACGGGCGAACTGCAACGCCAAGGGCAAGCCGACATAGCCAAGCCCGATGACCGCCACATGGGTTGCCCCACTTGGGGAAATCTTTTTTCCGGGTGACAGCGATGGGAGGGAGGCTGTGCCTACTGTTTCCCGGGTGGCGCCAGTGGGCGCTTTTTTGTTCGTGGATCTTCTTATAATTGGATTTTTTTTTATAAAAGATCCTTGCTGATGTTTTTTTCTGCGGTTTCCTGATTTCCGAGGGTGCCTGCACCGGCCTGTGGATTGAGCGTCTTTATGCTGGCACGAGCAGACATCAAAAGCTGCTTTTTGCGCGCCTGCTTGACCACACCCATGGTCAAAATATGGAAACAGTGCCGCTGAAGCATCCAGGCGTTATGGCTATGCACACTTTTCCGTAAGTATTTTTTGAGCTGGCCCCAAATCTCCTTCTGCTCCGGAATTCGGCCGTGGATCCGATATCTGATAAGGTCCATTTCCTGCTGCCCCCTACCCGACAAATAAAGGCTTGTTTTTTGGTCAGCATGGACCCGAAAGCATGCCAGGAAGACATCCAAATGCCTGATCCTCGCCCCTGCCTGGCGGAATCGCACTAGCAGATCCCAATCAAGCGCAAATTCCAGCGCAGGATCCAGCTGGCCTCCTGCCTTATCCCAAATCCGGCGTCGCCAAAAAAGGGTTTCCTGGGGCACGTAGTCGGCCCAAGATAAGATGTTATCTTGATGTTTTGGTAAGATCCATTTGCCTATTTCCTGGCCTGCCTCGTTGATGATCAGACGATTCCCGTAAAGTACATCGACCTCCGGATGGTTTTGAAAATAGTCGCCGATCTGCCTGAGTGTGTGGGGAAAGTGGAGATCGTCTGAATTCAGCCAACCCATGATCTCACCGCTGGTTCGTGAAAAAGCCTGGTTGATCGCATGGGCTTGCCCCTGATCTTTGGAGGAGGTCCATCCGCTTAAACGAGCGGACAATTTCCGCAGGATATTCACGGTTTCATCGGAGGATCCCCCGTCTTGGATAAAATACTCCAGACAAGGATAATCCTGATCGACAACACTTTTGATGGTTTCCTCGATGAAGGGGGCCTGGTTAAAGGACGGCGTGACCAAAGAAATGGTGGGCGGGGATCTTGGAGTCCTCGCGCCCTCAGCGAGCCATGATTTTCGGGGACGCCTCGGCCGGTATTGATGCAAAACTCCCAAGCGTACCCGGGTTAACTTCTTTTTTATTTTTATGACAAAAAGAATAATTTTTTGCAGGGGTAACAGAACAAAACCAACCATGCGCCACGCCTTGATTTGCGCGGACAAGTCCTCAATGGCTTTTTGCTTGCCTTCAATCTCCCGCGAAAAAGACGCTTGGACATGGTTTTGGTCCTCTTGCTTTTGATAAAGGAGTTTTTCAATAGTTTGATTTTTTGCTTCGTTAGCCTGCGCTAAGTTTTGGATGACGATTTCTTTTTCTTGAGCCTGCAGAAGAATCTTATCGTAGTCGCTGCTCTTATCTACTGCGGCTAATAAGTTAAAACAGTTTTTTTGAAAAAACCTTTGCATTTTGTTTTGCACACCTTTCGGCAAGAAAATTAAATTATCGTTATAAACCATCAGAGAATGATCTGCGCTTAAATTGTAAAGTTCTTTTATTACCTGATCCAAGCTTGGCCAAGTCCTCGCATCATGCGGCGCAGGTGGGGGGGCCAGGAAGTATCTTGCATCATCAACTAAAATAACACTTTTTGAGTCTATCTTTTTTATTACACGAAGCTCATTGATTAAGTTGCATTGAGAGTTTTCGTGTTCCACGAGATCGTGTTCACACCAATGCGCATCAAGCCAAAATATTACACCTTTCCCGCTTACTTGAGGAAGAATCTTCTGTAGCGCTTTTTCCGAGGAACCTAAATGACATGTAACTTTATGATCATCCTTGAAGCGCCTTGCGGCCAGCGAGTACAATTCGGACGAAACTTCCGCGGTGTGAAGTTCTTGAAAAAACGGCAAGACCTGATTTAATGAATCGCCTTTGAATGTGCCTGTTTCAATAAATACTGAAGCTTTTGTTTCTTCCACGAGTCGTTTTACTAGATTTTCATTAATTGAAAAGCTGATTGCCCCCATAAAAACTAATTTTTTCTATGTTATACTATTTTTGCTAGCAGAAGAAAATAGTCTCTTGCGCATATATTTTTAAAAATGGATTAGCCTTTTTATTTAATTTTGTCATTGCATTGTGTAGACAAAGGGCGATAGTTTTTTTACGCCTTTAATTGTGTTTTGTTTTTTCCAGGCAAAATATGGCGCCAAAATTAAAATTACAAACCCGGTCAAAAACAGTTTTTCTGTTAAACTCTGCAATGCAATATGCCAAGTTATTTTGTTCCATTGTCGTAGGAAGCATATGGTGTTTTTAAAAATCATTGGTTTTTTACTAATTGCGGTAAAATATTTTTTATGCAGTAATTAGAATATTCTGTTGCAATAATTTCATCGCCATCAGGATTTAAGTGCACCGCATCGCAAAAAAGAGTTTTTCTTTCTTCATATTCTTGAAAAAGATTGTGTAGGTTTATAAAATGTCTTGTCGTAAATTTTTGAGATTCTTTTGTTAGTATATCGTAAAGGTAAGGCATATTTTGTAAAATATGCCCCATAAACATTTGCCCAGTTTTATCAATCCAAAATTCTTCATCCGAAGAAAGAATTTTTTTACTGAAAATTATTGGTTGTAACCCCAAAATAAAGTGCTTGCCTGCTTTAACCACCATTTGCTCGAATTGGTTGGCACGTGTGATAAAGGCTTTGATCACTTGCCGAGGATAAGTTCTAATTGGCAGGTTTTCCCAACCTGTTTGGTCGGTTGGGTTTTGGTTTTTTTCTTCTAAAATTTCGGCCCATCGTTCCAATTGAAACTGGTAGACTATTTGATGTTCTGAGACTAAATACCGATCGGATGTCTGACCAAAAGCCAGGTCATTCGCACCGCAATGCAATAAAACAATATCCGGGGCAGCCTCATGACAGTAAAGCATATAACTGATGATATCATTGAGAGTTACCCCTGACGGCTGGGCTAAATTCACCACGGAAATTTTTAAGGGGAAACCTTTTTTGATACATTCCCTATTAAGTTTACTTTCCAGTTGCTGGCTAAACATTTCATGGTAAAGAGTATGAGTGCTCCATGCGGCCGATCCGCCAAAAACCGCAATGAGCAGGTGATTCGCCGGTCGAGCTACAAAGGATTTAAGGCTTTCCTTGATTCGATGTCCAAACGGATCCAGCGGCCCCAAACCCACGTATTGGCTGCTGTAGCCGTAAGGGAAGTAAGTCATAACCTCATTTCCCAGTCCCGCGGCAATTCGATTAAACGCATGGGTATCGACATGCGGGTATTCGATTTTATCTAATTCCTTCCGGCAGAAGCGAAGCATGGCCCAGCGGTCGGCCTCATAAACACGGCACCGGTTAAAATCAATCCTTTCATGGCCGACACTTTTCTGGTTTTGATCCAGCAGCAGGACGGCGATCGGGTATTCCCAGAACGGCGTTTCGCCAAATCCCTGGACCGTGCGATCCGGCAGGGTTAGCCGGGTTGAGAACAGATGCTCGTCCGGCACACAAAGCCCCGTATGCTCAAGGCAGGGAAACCGATATGACAAAGCACGCTGCACCCGCGCCAAATGGTCGACGTCAACCTGGCTGTCAGGAAGCACGAACAAAGCTTTTTTAAAATCCTCAGCCTTCATTTGGGCTCATTACTCTTTTTGGATGATATAATTCTCCAAGATCAGGTGGCTCATGCCGCTCCATTCAAAGGTTCTGATGGCATCCAGCGGGGACTCAACCATGGGTTCTCCCCTGAGGTTAAAGCTGGTATTGAGTAGAATGGGCACCCCGGTCAAAACACCGAACGCCTTCAAAAGTAGGAAGAAACGGGGGTTGATCTGGTCATGGACCAACTGAACCCGGGCGGTACCATCCACATGCGTCACCGCGGGCAAACGGGCCCTGAATTCCTCCCGCACTTTGCAAATGGACAACATGAAGTATTCCGGATCAAGCGGGGAGGTGCTTTTTTCTAGCTCAAAAAAGCGGGGTCCATCCTCCTCCGGAACGGCGGGCGCAAAAGGACGAAACGCCTCGCGAAATTTTATGCTTCGGTTGACGATCGTCTGCATGTCGGCGAGCAAGGGGTTCGCCAGGATGCTTCTCGCCCCCAAGGCCCTTGGGCCGAACTCCGAGCGGCCGTGAAACCAACCAACCACCGCACCTTGATGCAATAGTACGGCGGTGCGTTCACAAAGTTCCCCTTCATCCGCCACATACTCGTACCGGGTAGTGAACGATTCCCGCAAGGCGGCCTCGAGATCCTTAGGTAGATACCGTTTGCCAAGATAAGCGCTGCGCATCGGGGCGCGTGGCTTGTTGCCGGCGTGCTGATGATGCCAAAATAAGGCAGCGCCCAATGCGCCTCCGGCATCTCCAGCGGCCGGTTGGACGTAAAGACGCCCACCGGTTGTTTGCCTAATTTTGCCATTAGCCAGGGAATTCAAAGCCACCCCTCCCGCCATGCAGACATCTTTTATCGCGGTCTGACGAACCCCGCATTTCACCATATGCAAAATGACCTCCTCCGTGACGGTCTGGGCACTCGCAGCGATGTTTGCATAACGCTGTAGGGAGTCCGTTTGTTTAAGTTCAGTCTCAGGTAGAAGCTCTATGCCAAGACCGGCTCCTGGCTGCCGAGGTTGCCCGAATCGGGTTATGAAATGACTGGTGTAGGGAACATCCACCGGTCTCAGAAACTCGAAGTATTTTTGATCGATGAAAAATGTGCCGTCCGGCTTTAATTCAAACATTTCCCGGAATTTGTCGTAATCAACGGGTTTACCATATCCGGCCAATCCCATGACCTTGTATTCATCCTCGTTGACCGTGAATCCCAGAAAAGCAGTCACCGCGCTATAAAACAAACCCAAGGAATGGGGAATCCTGTTGGCCACTAAACCTCGAATGGTATTTCCGACTCCCTGGCTGATCGTTGCTGTTTCATACTCCCCGACCCCATCAATAGTAATCACAGTCGCCTTTTCAAAGGGTGAGCAGTAAAAAGCGGAGGCTTGGTGGGAATGATGGTGCCTAATGGAGTGGATTTTCGAGGTCGGAACCTTGAGGAATTCCGCCAGCCTCTGTTCGGGGAAGAATTTCCCATTTTGCAACCAAGCCTCAAGAGTCGGCCAAAAATAATTTTTTCGGTTGTCCGCTGAAAAAAACGAGGATTTTAAGATCCGATCAAACTTTAACAAGGTTTGTTCATAAAAAACCACGGCGTCCAAGTCCTGCGTATTTAGATTGGCGGATTGAAGACAAAAGCGAATCGCGTTTTGAGGAAGACTGGGATCATTTTTTTTCCGGGTAAACCGCTCTTCCAGAGAAGCGGCTACCACCACGCCGTCCCGGACAAGAGCCGCGGCAGCCTCGTGATAATCAAACGATAATCCTAAAATATTTATTTTTTTCTTTGAGTTACGTTTATACAGCCGCCTTTAAAGACCTTGCTGGTATGACTATTATTTAATATTAAAATAAATTTTAAAATCAGAAATTTTTTGAAACGGTTTTTAATTTTTAGCCATCTTGCCGTTCTTGGCCGTTCGGATCCCCATCGCGGCTCCAATGCTTATCGGAGGACTGACGGTTCTGTGCTTTCGGTCAACGAGGCTTGAGAATTTCGAATTCCGCAATCCGAATTCCGAAATTCTCAAGTTTCATTGAATGAAAATCCTAGACCGTCAGTCCTCCAACCGGCCAAAGGCGGCAGCTTAAAAAAACGTAAAATCACCTTTTGACTTCCCCAAGACCAGGTGATAATAAAAGCTGTTTTAAGCAGGCCGCTTTGTTTGGGATTAAGTTCATTTACGCTAGCTTTTGGACTGATAGTGCTTTTAAGCAGTGTTGTGAAAGTTTCTGACTACGAAACGTGGACGGGAATCCGGCCGCTGGAGACGAAGTTAGAACAGTTAGAAAAGTTTGCGCGGGGAAAGGAAGTGGATGCCGTGTTTTTGGGGAGCTCGATTGTCGACTTTGGCTTTTCTGCTGACCTGTCTTCCCGCCTCATCAGAAGCAATGTAAAAGCGACAAATTCCATCATCGGCATCAATGGCGAACGGTAAGATGACAGCTTTAGAACCGAAGCCTTTATTAGAAAGCTCACGAAAGTGTTTCGGAAGCGGCTCACAAAGAACTCCGTGACTAAAACCGATCGAGAAACAAGCAGCTGCAAAGTTACCTTTTTCAGCGCCTATATCCACAAACGTGCGAGATTTCAAATGCGAAAAAAGGTGCTCAATGGCCAAAATATCAGTTTTTTGATTGTAAAGATTGTTTTCAAGAGCCATATATAAAACCGTGGATTTTATTTTTTAAAATTATGCAGAACCGGTCATAAACTTTTCTTAATTTCTGATTTTTTGTATCTTTTATTTTAATCGCATGTTTTTTTTGGTGCGAAATGTGTAATTGATTAATTAAATTAAGGCGTTCTTCACATATTTCCCTTAGACTTTTATTTTCATTTAGTAAATCTTCTATTTTAGGACGCCCGACAAACTTATTTTTTATTTTAGAGTTTTTTTTTGGAGAAAAAACCAGATCAGCAAAAGCAATTATGCCGTTCGGCTCTCGATGTTCATTAAACATTCCCGCGAAAGAAAAGCTCTTTTCATGAAAAAAATTAAATATTTCATGGGGTTCCGCCTGATGGATGTATAAAGGGGAAAATATTACTTCAATTATTATCCAGGGTCTACAGTTTGATATTAGGCTTTCGGCGCCCCGCATCACATTGAGATCATTTCCCTGCGTATCACTTTTTAATAGACCTACAGAAGGTCGATTATTTTTTTCCCACCAACAATCTAAAGTTTGTTGTTTTACAAGATGTGTCGTAAGTGAAATTGATTTGCTTTTAGCGTAAGAAAGAATTGAGCCTGTGGAAAGATCCGGATCACATCGAAACTTGCATTTACAGTTTTCTTTTCCCGCAGCCATTTTGTGTAGAAATACGTTTTTCGCATTTTTAAACGAAGCGGCTAATTTTTGAAAGTTTTCTGGATTTGGTTCGAAAAGA
>Ga0194134_10002600_pt1 | contig 21011 bp, 20 predicted proteins | sample TA2KigOff0mmetaG_FD_148602 | JGI IMG/M metagenome (GOLD analysis project Ga0194134, IMG submission 148602) | Freshwater microbial communities from Lake Tanganyika, Tanzania - TA2015056 Kigoma Offshore 0m | ecosystem: Environmental > Aquatic > Freshwater > Lake | place: Tanzania: Lake Tanganyika... | reverse complement strand
AGCGGCCAGTCGCTGCAAAGATGCGCTACCCGCCGCTTTCCTCACGCAGGATTTCCAATTCCAGCCAGCGCGATTCGGCCTGCTGCAAGGCTGTCTGCGCTGCGCCCAGGGCGCTGGTTGCCTTGGCGAAGCCGGCAGCATCACGCGCGTAAAAGGCCGGATCGGCAATGCGCTTTTCAAGCGCGGCGATTTCCGCCGAGAGCTTATCCATCCGTCCCGGCAGGGTTTTCAATTCATGCTGTTCAACCGCACCCAGTCATGCTGTTCAACCGCACCCAGGCCCTTCTTGCGCGGCGTGGGTTTTGCTGAAACAGCTGCTTCACGCTTCGGGGCAGGGGCCTGTTTTTCAGCGGCCCGCGCGCGCACGCCATGGCCGCGCTGCGCCACCATATCGCTATAGCCGCCGGCATATTCCTGCCAGCGCCCGGCTTCTTCAAAGGCGATCACGCTGGTAACGCATCGATCGAGGAAATCGCGATCATGGCTCACCAGCAATACCGTGCCGGCATAATCCGCGATCAATTCCTGCAACAGGTCGAGCGTTTCAAGATCCAAATCATTGGTCGGTTCATCCAGTACAAGCAGATTGGACGGTTTGGCGAAGGCACGCGCCAGCATCAGCCGGCCGCGTTCCCCACCGGAAAGCGCGCCAAGCGGCGTGCGCGCCTGTTCCGGCGTGAATAGAAAATCCTTCATATAGCCAAGCACATGGCGGGGTGCGCCACCGACATGCACCATATCCCCGCGCCCTTCGGTCAATGCCTCCGCCAGCGTCACGGCAGGGTCAAGCGCGGCGCGGCGCTGATCCAGCCCCACCATCTCAATCCCAGCGCCAATCAGCACTTGCCCTGCATCCGGTGCCAGCGAGCCGATCAACATATTCAACAACGTCGTCTTACCTGCGCCATTGGGTCCCAAAATCCCCACGCGATCACCGCGCATGATGCGCGTGGAAAAACCCGTGACAATCGGGCGGTCACCAAAGGATTTGCTGATGCCATCAGCGGCAATTACCAGATTGCCGGACCCGCCGGCCTCGGTCGCGGCCATGCTGACGCGGCCCGGCGCAGTGGTCCTTTCTCGCCGCCGGGTGCGGAGCGTTTGCAGATTCTCGAGCCGCCGGACATTGCGCTTGCGCCGCGCGGTTACGCCATAGCGCAGCCAATGTTCTTCGCGGACGATTTTGCGCGCCAGCTTATGCGCATCGCGTTCTTCTTCTTCCAGCACCTGATCGCGCCAGGCTTCAAAGGTGCCAAAACCCTGTTCCAGGCGGCGCGTGGTGCCGCGATCCAGCCAGACCATGGCGCGCGAAAGACTTTCCAGAAAGCGCCGATCATGGCTGATCAGGACAAGCGCCGATGCACTCCCCGCAAGCTCCGCTTCCAGCCATTCAATCGCGGGCAGATCAAGGTGATTGGTCGGTTCATCCAGCAACAGAATATCAGGTTCCGGCGCCAAAGCGCGCGCCAAGGCAGCGCGGCGTGCTTCACCCCCTGAAAGCGCGGCTGGCGCTTCCGCGCCAGTCATGCCCAGGCTTTCCAGCAAATAGCGCGCGCGATGCGGATCATCCGCCGGGCCAAGCCCCGCTTCGACATAGGACATCACATCGCCAAAGCCGGAGAGATCAGGTTCCTGATCCAAAACGCGGAGCGTGGCGCCTGGTTGCAGAAAGCGCGTGCCGCCTTCCGGTTCAATCAGCCCGGCGGCAATCTTCAATAGCGTTGACTTGCCAGAACCATTCCGCCCGACAAGCGCCAGCCTTTCGCCAGGTGCCACGGAAAGGGAGGCACCATCAAGCAACCGCGTGGTGCCAAAGCCCAGGCGGATATCCTGCAGGATCAGAAGCGGGGGAGCGGCCATCAGCTACCCTGCAAAGGGGTCGCGCATCATGATGGTGTCGTCACGTTCCGGGCTGGTGGAAAGCAGAACCACGGGGGCTTCGACCAATTCCTCGATCCGGCGGATGTATTTCACCGCCTCTGCCGGCAATTCGGCGTAGGAACGCGCGCCACGGGTGGAACCGGGCCAGCCGGGCATCACCTCAAAAATCGGTTCCGCCGCGGCTTGCGCGCGTTGCCCGGTGGGCAGGCGCTTCATCACTTCGCCATTCACCTTATAGCCGGTGCAAATTTTCAATTCGGTAAGGCCATCCAGCACATCCAGCTTGGTCAGCACCAGGCCCTGCACACCGCCCACCTTCACCGCTTGGCGCACCATGCAGGCATCAAACCAACCGCAGCGACGCGGGCGGCCGGTGACAGTGCCGAATTCATGGCCGCGTTCACCCAATCGCTTGCCGATGTCATCATGCAATTCGCTCGGGAAAGGGCCGGAACCAACGCGCGTGGTGTAGGCTTTGGCGATGCCCAGCACGAAGCCAATCGCATCCGGCCCAATACCTGCGCCGGCGGCGGCATTGCCGGCAACCGTATTGCTGCTGGTCACGTAAGGATAGGTGCCGTGATCCACATCCAGCATCACCGCCTGCGCGCCTTCGAACAATACGCGCTTGCCGCTGCTGCGCGCCTCATCCAGCCTTTCCCAGATGGCTTCCGAAAAGGGCAGCAGCTTCGGCGCCAGCGCGAGTAAGCTATCCAGCAGCGCCTGCTTTTCAAACTCCGGCGCGCCAAGGCCGCGCAGCAGCGTATTGTGATGGCGCAGCAATTCATCAAGCTTGTCGGAAAGCGTCTCAGGCTCCGCCAGATCACACAAGCGAATCGCGCGCCGCGCCACCTTGTCTTCATAGGCAGGGCCAATGCCGCGCCCGGTGGTGCCGATTTTCGCATCGCCCCGCGCCGCTTCGCGCGCCTTATCAAGCGCGGGATGCAGCGGCAGGATCAGCGGCACATTATCGGCAATGCGCAGATTCTCGGGCGTCACGGAAAGCCCCTGCGCCGTCACTTTCGCGATTTCGGAAAGCAGCGCTTCCGGGTCCAGCACCACGCCATTGCCGATAATGCCAAGCTTGCCGCGCACCACGCCTGAAGGGAGCAGGGAGAGTTTGTAGGTCTGATCACCCACCACCAGCGTATGGCCGGCATTATGCCCGCCCTGAAACCGCACCACGATATCCGCGCGGGAGGCAAGCCAATCAACAACCTTGCCCTTGCCTTCATCACCCCATTGGGCACCGATCACGGCGACATTGGCCATGGTTTCAACCTTTCCGAGGCAGCGCCACAGCGCGCCCTTCCTGAAGTGAATGGGTGCAGCGGAGCGATTCGGGCGTATCCGCCGCCGAAAGCGCAGCCACCGTGATAAACCCTTGCGCGCGTAAGGCAGCGCCATCGGCACCAAGCGGAATGAACAGCCGCGCCGGTTCAGCGCTTCGGGGTGCGGCGCGCAGCACGGCATCGGGGTAGAGCGTCATGCCCGTGGCCGGTTCGCCATTATGGGAAACATACCGCCCGCCACGCGCCAATTCCCCACCAAACCCTGGGCCATACAGGTTGAAGGCAACGCCGGTGTGGTAGCGAAAGCCGCGAAATTCCACGGGATCAAGCGTGATGCGAAGCCCCGGCGCGCGGCGCGTGATGGCGGCAATCACCGCCGCCGCGTCCTTGGCCAGGGCGCGCCCGGCAGGGGGTAAATCCGCTTGTTGCAAGGCAGCCAGCGCGCCCGGTGCCGGGCCAGAAGCGGCCATCAGCAGGGGCAGGCAGCGCAGCATCGCCACGCCGGAGTCGCGCACCACGGCTTCAACCGCCGCACTATCCTTGCGGTCCAGCGCGCGGGCTAGATTCGCACGCAAAGCCGGCGCCAGCCCTGCCGCATCCAGCACTGCGGGCGTGAGGCTCGGCAAGGTCACATCCAGGCTGACCGGCGCCACACCAATCGCGGCTAGGGCTTCCACCGCCACAAGCGCCACTTCGGCATCGGCTTCAATCGCGTCACTGCCAATCACTTCGATCCCGGCCTGAGGAAGCTGGCGTTCCGGGGCAAGCTGCGTGCCGCGCACGCGCAGCACCTGGCCCGCATAGCAAAGCCGCAAGGGGCGCGGTTCGGCGGCCAGCCTTGTGGCGGCAATCCGCGCCACTTGCGGCGTGGTATCGGCGCGCAGCCCCATCATGCGCTGGCTGACCGGGTCCATCAGGCGAAAGGTTTGGTCGGCTACCGCAGCGCCCGAACCCGTCAGCAGGCTGTCTTCAAATTCCAACAGCGGCGGCTTCACGCGTTCATAGCCGTGCTGCGCGAAGGCGGCCATCATGGCTTCCACCAAAGCAGCCTCCCGCGCCGCATCGGGCGGCAGCAGGTCGGCGAAGCCGGCGGGCAGCAGGGCGGGGTTGGGTAATTCTTCGGTCATGGGCGAAGGCACGGTTTGGCAGGGGTGGCACGGCTGGGCAAGCCCCTGCCGCGCGGGACTTCCAAACCACCGCTGCTTATTGGAAAGCCAAAAAGCTCAGGTTGGTGCTTGTCGGCTCCGGCGCCGACAAGCCTCGGGCGTGGAAGGCGGGGCTTTGGGCCCCGCTTTTCAGCTATGGACCGCCGAAGAGGGCCGCCGCGCTTGCCGAACCACATCGGACACGAAGGCCGCGACACCCGTATAGACAACCAATTGAAGGAAGGTGACGCCCACCCAAAGCCAGACCGGGAATACCCCCGGCAAGGCCAGGAAACCCAGCGGCAGGAACAGGTAGGCATAGGCTTCGGCCACCTGTTGGGTAACTTGTTGAGTTCCCTCATAAATCATCTGACCTGCCACATACAGGATGATGAACAAGCCGATCCAGGCAATCCAGCGATGCTTATCGAGCAATCGCGCAATAAAGGTCGCCGCAACGCCCATCAGCACCACGGAAACTGCGAGACCGATGATCAGAATATAGGGATGATCCTTGGCCGCCCCCGCCACTGCCAAGACGTTATCGAGCGACATGGAAATATCCGCGACCAGAATTTGTGTGATGGCCTGCCGCAGGGTCTTTTTCGGCGCACCCGGAACAGCACCATTCGCCAGCGATTCCACACCTTCATGCTGATCGGTGACCGAAGCGTCGCCATGGCTGCCACCATCTCGCAATTCGCGATACATTTTCCAGCAGACCCAAAGCAGCAGAACGCCACCGGCCAGAACAATCCCGACAATTTGCAGCAATTGAACGGTGACTGACGCGAAGGCAATGCGCATCACGGTCGCCGCAATAATGCCCCAGAAAATGGCCTTCTTGCGCTGTTCGGCCGGCAGGCCAGCCGCCGCCATGCCCACCACGACACGATGGCGTTGTCGCCCGCCAGCACAACGTCAATGAAAAGGACCAGGAGTAGTGGTTGAAGCCACTCGGGGAACATTTCCAACATTTTTGTTTTCCGGAAAGAGTTGATTGCCTTCGCCCCCCCCAATAGCGAGGCCTTTGCAAGGTCGCAAGCCTGCTGCCCCCTCCGCTTGCCTTCTTCGGTTGAAGGGGACAAGACAATCCGAGCTTCTGGAGTTTCCGCCATGGTCCCGCGCTATTCCCGCCCACAAATGGAAGCCATTTGGGCGCCCGCCAATCGCTACCGCATCTGGTTCGAGATTGAGGCGCTAGCCGCTGAGGAGATGGGCCGCATCGGCACCATCCCGGCTGAAGCCGCGCGCATCATCCGCGAAAAAGGCGCCCCGCGCGCTGCCGCCATCACCGATGCCGATATTGCCCGCATTGATGAAATTGAACGCGTCACGCGCCATGATGTGATCGCCTTCCTGACCTGGATGGGGGAAGGCATTGGGCCGGAAGCGCGCTTCATGCACCAGGGCATGACATCTTCCGATGTGCTGGATACCTGTCTTGCCGTGCAAATGACCCAGGCGGCGGATCTGCTGATTGCAGATGTAGATGCGCTGCTGGCCGCGCTGAAGACCCGCGCAATGGAACACAAATTCACCCCGACCATTGGCCGCAGCCACGGCATCCATGCCGAACCCACTACCTTCGGCCTGAAGCTTGCTGGGCATTACGCCGAATTTGCGCGCAACCGCGCAAGGCTTGTGGCGGCGCGGGCTGAGGTCGCAACCTGCGCCATTTCCGGCCCTGTCGGCACTTTTGCCAGTGTTGCCCCGCGCGTTGAGGCCTTTGTCGCGGCCAAGCTGGGCCTTTCGGTGGAACCGGTTTCCACGCAAGTCATCCCGCGCGACCGTCACGCAGCGTTTTTCGCGGCGCTGGCGGTGGTGGCAAGTGGCATTGAAAGGCTGGCCACCGAAGTACGCCATTTGCAGCGCAGCGAAGTGCGGGAAGCTGAAGAATTCTTCCATGCCGGGCAGAAGGGTTCTTCCGCCATGCCGCATAAGCGCAACCCAGTGCTGAGTGAGAACCTGACCGGGCTCGCACGTCTGGTGCGTGGTTATGTCGTGCCGGCTTTGGAAAATGTCGCGCTGTGGCATGAACGCGATATCAGCCATTCATCGGTGGAACGCGTGATTGGCCCGGATGCGACGATTGCGCTTGATTTCGCGCTGATGCGCCTGACCGGCATGATGGAAAAGCTCACCATCTATCCGGCGCGTATGCAGGCCAATCTGGAAAGCCTGGGCGGCGTGGTGCATAGCCAGAAGGTGCTGCTGGCGCTGACCCAGGCGGGCATGAGCCGTGAGGAGGCCTATGCCACGGTGCAACGCTGCGCCATGGCGACCTGGCAGGCTTTGGGCAGCGCGGGGGCCAAGGATTTCCGCGCCAACCTTTTGGAAGATGCTGGCGTGGCCGCACTGATGGATGGCGCGGCCCTGGATCGCGCCATGGATCCCGCGCGCGATTTTGGCCATGTGGAGACCATTTTCGCGCGGGTTTTTGGTGGCTAGATCTTAGAACGTTAGCGGCGTTGCACGTACCACCAAGGGCAGGCGCCGCACTTCGGCCAGCACCGCTTCCGGCATGGGCGCATCCAGCCCAACCAAGCAAATTGCATCACCGCCCGGCGCTGCGCGGCCCAGATGCAGCGTGCCGATATTGATGCCCGCTTCAGCGAGCGCCGTCCCAAAGCGCCCGATGAAGCCTGGCTTATCCTGATTGGTGACGTAGAGCATATGCGTTGCGAAATCCGCTTCCACCGCAATGCCCTTGATTGCGACCAAGCGCGGCTTGTTTTCGGCAAGCAAAGTGCCCGCGATGGAACGCTGCCCCTGATTGGTGGTGACGGTGATGGAAAGTAGCGTCTGATATTCGCCGCGCCGTTCCATGATGGTTTCGGCCACGTCAATGCCACGTTTCTTCGCCAGCACCGGCGCATTCACCATATTCACCGCACCCATTTGCGGCGTCAGCACACGCGCCAAAGCCGCCGCCGTCAGCGGGCGACGGTTCAGCTCCGCCGCATGGCCTTCATATTCAATGCGGATCGCCTTGATCGCATCATCCTGCCCGGCGCTAAGCTGCCCCGCCATGGAACCAAGCAAACGGGCCAATTCCATATAGGGTTTCAGCCGCGGCGCTTCTTCCGCGGTGACGCTTGGCATATTGATGGCGTTGGAAACCGCGCCAGTCAGCAGGAAATCCGACATTTGTTCGGCGACTTGCAGCGCGACATTCTCCTGCGCCTCATTCGTGGCCGCCCCCAGATGCGGGGTGCAGACAACATTTTCCAAGGCGAAAAGCGGGCTGTCGGTGGCGGGTTCAACCTCAAACACATCCAAGGCCGCACCTGCCAAATGGCCGGATTGCAGTGCTTCGGCCAGCGCCACTTCATCCACCAGGCCGCCGCGCGCGCAATTGATCAGCCGCGCGCCCTTTTTCATGCGCGCGATATTCTCGCGCGAGAGGATATTGCGGGTCTGTTCCGTCATCGGCGCATGCAGCGTGATGAAATCGGCGCGCGCCAGCAATTCCGGCAGTTCCACCTTCTCCACACCGATTTCAACGGCGCGTTTTTCCGAAAGGAAGGGATCGAAGGCAATCACCTTCATGCGCAGCCCATTCGCGCGATCAGCGACAATGCCGCCGATATTGCCACAGCCGATCAGGCCAAGCGTTTTCGCGAAAAGCTCCACTCCCATGAAGCGGTTTTTTTCCCATTTGCCCGCCTTGGTGGAGGCCGAGGCTTCCGGCAATTGCCGCGCCAGCGCAAACATCATGGCAATGGCGTGTTCGGCGGTGGTGATAGCATTGCCGAAGGGCGTATTCATCACGACAACACCGCGCGCGGTGGCGCTGGTGACATCCACATTATCCACGCCAATGCCGGCGCGGCCCACCACCTTCAGGCGCGGTGCGGCTTCCAGCACATCCCGCGTCACCTTGGTGGCGGAACGCACCGCAAGCCCATCATAGTCACTGATGATGGCGCGGAGTTCCGCCGGCGTCAGGCCAGTTTTCACATCGGCTTCAATGCCGCGTTCACGAAAAATCGCGACCGCGGCGGGGCTGAGTTTATCTGAGATCAAAACGCGCGGCATGGCGTTCAGGCCCCCGCGACTTCGGCCTGCACGCTGGCCAAAGCCCAATCAAGCCAGGGCAGCAACGCCTTGATGTCCGCGGTTTCAACCGTCGCACCGCCCCAAATACGCAGGCCCGGCGGTGCGTCACGATAGGCGCCGGCGTCCAGCGCCACACCTTCCGCCTCAAGCAAGGACGCGATCTTTTTCGCTGCCGCCGCTTGGGCATCAGCCGCCAAAGCCGTGAACCAGGGCGCGGTGATGGTGAGGCAGATGGAAGTGCAGGAACGCGTCGCCGCATCCTGCGCCAGGAAACCGTACCCGCTGCCGGCCGCGATCCAATCCGCAATCGCGGCAAGATTGGCTTCGCTCCGCGCAATCAGCCCCTGCAACCCGCCAATGCTTTCTGCCCAACGGAGCCCATCCAAAGCATCTTCAACACACAGCATGGAAGGCGTGTTGATGGTCTCGCCCTTAAAAATACCCTCGCTCAGTTTGCCGCCGCTCGACAGGCGAAAAATCTTCGGCATGGGCCAGGGCGGGGAATAGCCCTCAAGCCGCGCCACGGCACGCGGAGACAGCGCCAACATGCCATGCGCCGCTTCACCCCCCAGCACCTTCTGCCAGGACCAGGTGACGACATCCAATTTCGACCAGGGCAGATCCATCGCGAAGGCCGCGCTGGTCGCATCACAAATCGCGAGGCCCTCACGATCCGTACTGATGAAATCGGCATTCTTCAGGCGCACGCCGCTGGTGGTGCCATTCCAGACAAAAACCACATCGCGCTTGGGATCAACCGCGCCAAGATCAGGCAGCTTGCCATAGGGCGCATCAAGCACGCGCGCATCAGAAACCTTCAATTGCTTCAGAATATCCGTCGCCCAATCCTTTGAGAAGGATTCCCACACCAGTACATCCACGCCCCGCGCGCCCAACATGGACCACATCGCCATTTCAACGGCACCCGTGTCAGATGCCGGCACAATGCCAAGCCGCCAATCGGCGGGCATGCCGAGGATCGCCTTGGAAAGCGTAACCACCTCCGCGAGCTTCGCCTTGGGTGTCGCGGCGCGGTGGCTGCGGCCCAGCAGCGCGCCTTCAAGTGCTGCAAGCGACCAGCCAGGACGCTTGGCGCAGGGACCAGAGGAAAAACGGGGATTGGCCGGGCGGATTGCCGGCTTGGTGGCGCTTGCCATGATGAGGCTCCCTTCCAGAAGCGATTGCGCCCCGGTGGGGGGGCGTGGCCCGCACCTTGGTTACGCCTGGCCAAGGGTGGGAATCAAGGGAATAGCGCAGATTTGACGGGGTTCGGGAAACCAATCGCTCGGAGCAGAATGCAATCTGCTCCGCAGTATGCCAGTCAATTCAACCGGCAATTCGCACGATAGCGCATCAATGAACAATGCGGCTTAAAAAACCGATCCGGGTCAGGACATCCAGCATTTTCAGGCCAAGCAAGGCAGGCGGCGGTAAAACTCAGCGTGGCTCGGCCTTGGATAAAAACAGGCTCAGATCGCTGCTCTCCAGTATTTTGTCGATGGTGATCGGCTTGGCGCGACTATCTGCATCAATGAACCGCAGCGGGAAGCGATTTGCCAAGCCAAGCAGCGTCTCCCTGGGGGCGGGGCAGCGTTGGGCTGAGAAATGCACAATAAGTCTCAGTGAAGGGCTTCGATCCATCAAGCCGCGCATACCCTGCAGCGCCCCCTGTTCAAGCGCATTTGTGGAGACGAAAACGAGATCAGCTGAGCCTTGTTCAAGCCCATCGAGCGTCATCATCGGGGCGATGTAACTTGTCACACTTCCACGCCGAAACTGTGCCGACTGATTTGATGTTGTCGAAGGCCCCATTAAACTGATCGGCAATTTTCTGGCCGCTGCAGCCTTGCCGCCAGCCATGATCCGATGGGTTACGACAATGTTATCCCGACCGTTCAACGACAAGTTGCGCCGCAAGAGTTGGAAAAGCCACGGATTATATTCCAGCGCCACCACGCGACCTTGCGTGCCCACCAATTCGCTCATCAGCAGGCTGTAGTATCCATAGCCTGCTTCCAGGTCATAGGCTGTTTCGCCGGGGTCGAGATTTCTGCAGAGGAACGCGGTGATCCAGTATTGCCAAAAGCCTTCCAACATCAAATGCGGCGCCAAGGAAGTATCTGCCGCATCCACATAGATTTTGTAGCGACCAAGCACACGGCAGAGAACGGTGCCATCCGGCAGTGGGACGGTATGAATTCTATCCCGAACGGCCGCTTCGAAATCTCGGCGATAGGCAGTTTCGAGCAAAGCCTTCACGGAGGCGATATCCCGCCTGCCAAAGGTGGAGTTGAATTTGGTGACAGAAGCGGAAAGGCGCGCGACTTCCGACCGAAGATGCAGCAGGCCGTGTGCGGACCCCTCGGGCAATCCTTTTCCGGTCAGTCGTTGAATGACCTTACGAAGAAATCCAGGCGATTGGGGGGAGGCAGGATTCTGCACGAGATCGGGATTTCCGTTGCAAATAAAATTCCTTGAAAACGTTAACCATAACCACTAGAAAAATTAAACCCTGCGTCCTTGCCACCAACAGAGAAGAGAAACGTTTCATGAGCGGTTTTCAACGTCGTGGTATTCTGGCTGCTGCTTCCTTGCTGATGGCCCCTGGCCTGGTCAAAGCGCCATATGCGCAAACCGCACCAGTGGCGCAAAGCCAGGCGCCTGGTTTTTATCGCTTCAAGGTTGGATCCTTCACCGTCACCACAGTGCATGATGGTTTTGCCGCGCGCCCCTTGGAAGGATTTGTGCGGAACGCCCCCTTGTCTGACGTTCAGGCGGTATTGCGCGATGCCTTTCTGCCGCACGACAGGCTGCTTATTCCCTTTACTGTCACCTTCCTTGATACCGGCCGTGATTTAGTAGTTTTTGACAGTGGCAATGGCGTGACGGCCCCCGGAGCCACCAATGGCCGCATGATTGCAAATATGCGTGCCGCCGGCATTGATCCCGCCCGCGTGACGCGCGTGGTCATGAGCCATTTCCATGGCGATCACGTGAATGGCCTGTTGAATGCCGAAGGCGCGGCCGCCTTCCCCAATGCGGAAGTGATTGTGCCGGAAGCTGAAATTGCCTGGTGGGGCGATGCCACCAACGAAACGCGTAGCCCTGAAGGCCAGCGCGCCACCTTCGCCAATAGCGCGCGCCGCTTGGCGCCCTATGCCGCCCGCATGCGCCGCATTGGGCCCGATGCCGAGGTGATCCCAGGTGTGCGTTCCGTCGCCGCTTATGGCCATACCCCTGGCCATACCTGCTATCATGTCGCTGATGGTGCTGAGCAGATGATGTTCGTGGCGGACACTACGAACCGCCCGGAACTACTGGCGCGCCGCCCCGAATTCCACATCATTTTTGATTTCGATGCAGTTGCCGCGGAAGCCACGCGCCGGCGGATTTATGACCGAGTGGCCACGGACCGTATCCGCATCACCGGTTATCATTTCCCCTTCCCGGCGAATGGCTATCTGGCCAAGGAAGGCAGCGGCTATCGTTTTGTCGCGGCGGATTGGTCGGGCGCTGTTTGAGTATTTTCAAGCCAAGTGGAATCACTTGGCGACTCGGAAAATACGATCAAAAAAAGTTCGGTTCCTGCAAACGAACGTTGACAGGAACCAAACTCCCACCCCATCAAACGTGAAAACTTTCCCCGCAGCCACAGCGGCCTTTTTCATTCGGGTTGGTGAAGGTGAAGCCCGCTGACATGGTCTTCACCTCATAATCCATCACGGTACCAATCAGGAACAGCGTCGCCTTGCGGTCCACCAATACGGTGACATCCTTATCGGTGACGCTTTCATCGCCGGCGCTTGGCGCATCCACCCAGGAAAGATCATAGGCAAGGCCGGAACAGCCCTTGGTCTTGACGGCGATACGCAGGAACTTGCCCTGTTCGCCCTTGGCGTAGAGCCCCTTCAGCCGTTCCGCCGCGCCATCCGTCAATGACATCAGCGGCGGCAAGGCGCGCCTGGCGGGTTTCGCTTCGATGGTTGCATTCATGCCATCACCTCAAAACATATTGAGCGCGAGACGCGCGTCTTCGCTCATGCGGGAATGATCCCAAGGCGGATCCCAGACCACTTCCACAAGCACTTCCGAAACGCCATCCAATGCGCGCACCGCTTCATCTACTTGGTTCGGCAATTCCTGCGCGGAAGGGCAGGATGGGGTGGTGAGTGTCATTTCCACCTTCACCTTTCCGTCATCACCAATCTCAATCGCGTAGATCAGGCCAAGTTGGTAGATATCAACGGGAATTTCCGGGTCGAATACGGTGGAAATGGCACCAATCACGGCATCTTCGGAAAGCGCCTGCACGGGTGCCTTCACCTCGCCTTCTGGGGTCCAGGCGGCGTGCACGGGCGTTTCGGTCTTAGCGGTATCTTCACTCACTGCTTGCCTCCTTCGCGCCGGCAAGGGCGGCATTCAGCGTATGCCAAGCGAGTGTGGCGCATTTCACCCGGCTTGGAAATTCATGCACGCCAGATAACGGCGTCAGCCTTTCCATGGCGTCTTCCAGCGAAGCTGCGCAGGCCGGGCATTGCCCGGTCATCGCCAGATCACGAAAGGCAGTGCCAACCGCCTGCGCTTCCTCAGGCGTTTTGCCCTTCACCGTTTCGGTCATCAGCGAGGCACTCGCCATGGAAACCGCGCAGCCGCGGCCCTGAAATGCGGCATCGGCGATATGCCCATCCGGCGTCATCTTCAGGAACAATTCCATGCGGTCACCGCACATCGGGTTGTCCCCGCGTGCGGTGCGGTCCGCATCTTCCAGCCGGCGGAAATTGCGCGGCTTGCGGCCATGATCCAGGATCACTTCCTGATACAGGTCACGCAAATCGCCGAAGAAATCGCCGCCACTCATGCGAAGAACTCCCGCGCCTTTACCAATGCGCCGGCGAGGTAATCCACCTCCTCCGGCGTGGTATAAAGCCCGAAGGAAGCGCGTGCGGTGCCTTGCTCAACACCAAAGCGCGTATGCAAAGGTTCCGCGCAATGCCGCCCGGCGCGGATGCAAATACCGGCGCGATCAAGCAGCGTGGAGAGATCATGCGGATGGGCATTATCGAGTGAGAACGCAAAAACCCCACCGCGATCCTGCGCGCGGCCAAGCAGCGTCAGCCCCGGCACATCCGACAGCTTGCGCATGGCATGATCCACCAAGGCGCGTTCATGCGCTTCAATGGCGGGCATGCCGATGGCGTTCACGTAATCAATTGCGGCATGCAGACCAACCGCTTCAATGATGGCGGGCGTGCCGGCTTCAAACCGCGCCGGGGGCTTGGCCCAGGTGGATTTTTCGAAGCTCACGCTTTCAATCATGTCGCCACCACCCAGGAAGGGCGGCATGCGATCCAGATGGCCAAGCTTGCCCCACAGCACGCCAATACCGGTTGGCCCGTAAAGCTTATGGCCAGTGAAGCAGTAAAAATCACAGCCAATCGCCGCAACATCCACGCGCCGATGCACCACGGCCTGGGAGCCATCCAGCAACACCTTCGCGCCATGCGCATGCGCCAAGGCGACCACGCGTTCAACGGGTGTGACAGTGCCCAGCACATTGGACATATGCGCGAGTGCCACTAGCCCCACCTTGCCATCGGCAAGCTTGGCGGCCAGATCTTCCATGTCCAATTCGCCGGCATCGGTAACGCGGCAGACACGCAATTGATTGCCGCGCTCATCGCGCAGCATTTGCCAGGGCACGATATTGGCGTGGTGTTCCAGTTCGGAAATCAGCAACGCCTGATCCGGGCGCATGACGCCACGGCCCCAGCTATGCGCGACCAGATTGATCGCTTCCGTGCTGTTGCGGGTAAAAACCACTTCCCGCGCATCGGGCGCATTGATGAAACGCGCCACCGCACCGCGCGCCGCTTCGTAAGCATCGGTCGCCACTTCGGAAAGCCGATAGGCACCGCGATGCACATTGGCATAGGCGGTTTCCATGCAGCGCGTCATGGCATCAATCACCGCGCGCGGCTTTTGCGCACTCGCCCCTGAATCAAGAAACACGAGCGGCTTGCCGTGCTGCGGCTGCGACAGGATCGGGAAATCCTGCCGGATGCGCTGAACATCAAAGCTCATGAGGCTGCCCCATGCCGGCCCCACCAGCCATCCACGGCCTCCGTCAGCGCTTCGCGCAGCATATCATCTTCCAGCCCTTCAAAGGCTTCATGCAAAAAGGCCTGCACCAGCATGGACCGCGCCTGATCCACCGGCACGCCGCGGGAGCGCAGATAGAACAGGCTATCTGCATCCAAGGCACCGATGGTGGCACCATGGCTGCACTTCACATCATCGGCATAGATTTCAAGCTGCGGCTTGCTGTCCATTTCCGCTTCTTCTGAAAGCAACAGCGCCTGATTCATCTGATAGCCATCAGTCTTTTGCGCTTCTCGGCGCACCAGGATCTTGCCCTGGAATACGCCACGTGACTGACCTGCCAGCACGGTCTTGCAGGTCTGCCGGCTGGCGCAATCCGGCGCGGCGTGATCCAGCGCTGTGGTGGTATCCACCAGCGCGCGGCCAGCGGCCAATTGCGCGCTATTCATGTGGCAGGATGCCTTGGGGCCAGTCAGCGCCGCATGGATTTCCATGCGCGTAAGCCGCGCACCGGCGGAAACCGCCATGGTGTCATAACGCGCCTCGGCCGCGATCCGGGCATGGATCATCGAAAGATGAAAGGCAGCTTCGCCTTCCTGTTGCGCGCGCCCATGCGTCAGCACCGCACCTTCGGCCAGATCAATTTCAAATACCGGATTGTGCAGATATTGCGCGCCGGAACCCATCGCCGTTTCCAGCAGCGTCAGCTTAGCCCCCGCACCCAGGCGGATGATATGGCGTGGATGAAAGGCAAAGGGCCGGCCCGGATCAACCGCGATGGAAAGCAATTCCAAATGCCCGGCATCCACCCCCGCCGGCACATCCACAACCAAGCCATCTTCGAACATCAATGTGTTCAGCGCGGTCATTGGATGTTCGGCCAAGGGCGCCAGCGCGCCCAAGCGCCCTTCCAATTCCGGCAAATGCTGCGCCACCGAAGCCACGCGATAGGCAAGGCCATTAAGCGCCGAGAGATCAGCGCGAAACCGCCCATCCACAAACACCGCCCGCGCCGCTGCGCGCGGCTTTGGCAGCGTCAACGCACCAGCAACAGCCGTGAGTGGCTCAGCAAATCCCGCCTGCGCCACAGGCGAAAGGTCAGTGTATTTCCACGTTTCCACGCGCCGCGTCGGAAAACCGCGCGCCGCGACATGCGCCGCCGCATCGGCGCGAAGCGCCGCGAGCCAAGCCAGCCGCGCGCCCGGCAAATGATCCTTAAGGCCCTGATAGCGCGCGAGGAAACCTGCCGCGCCGGTTTGGACTGCCGCTGTCACGCTGCGGCCTGGATGGCGCCGTAACCCTGCGCTTCCAGCTCCTTCGCCAAGTCCGGCCCGCCCGAGCGCACAATGCGCCCGCCCATCAGCACATGCACGCGATCCGGCACGATGTAATCGAGCAACCGCTGGTAATGCGTGATCACCAGCGCGGAGAAATTCGGCCCGCGCATGGCATTCACGCCATCGGCCACGATCTTCAGCGCATCAATATCAAGCCCGCTATCGGTTTCATCCAGGATGGCAAGCTTTGGTTGCAGCAGCGCCATTTGCAGGATTTCATTGCGCTTCTTCTCGCCGCCCGAAAAGCCGACATTCACGCCGCGCTTCAGCATTTCGTCATTCATCGAAAGTGCCTTCATGCGTTCGCGCGCCAGCTTCAGGAATTGCATGGCGTCCAATTCACTCTCGCCCTTGGCGCGGCGAATGGCATTCAGCGCAGTACGCAGGAAGGTGGCATTGCCAACGCCCGGCAATTCCACGGGATATTGAAAGGCCAGAAACACGCCGGCGGCAGCGCGTTCTTCCGGTTCCATTGCCAGCAAATCTTGGCCATGGAACAGCGCCTCGCCGCCCGTTGCCTCATAGCCGTCACGCCCAGACAGCACATAGGACAGCGTGGATTTGCCGGACCCGTTCGGTCCCATAATGGCATGCACTTCACCCTGCGGCACAACCAGATCAATGCCCTTCAGAATGGGCTTGCCATCAACCTCAGCGGTTAGTCCCTTGATTTCCAACATCACCCAACGCTCCCTTCGAGCGAGATTTGCAACAATTTCTGCGCTTCCACCGCGAATTCCATCGGCAATTCTTTCAGCACTTCGCGGCAGAACCCATTCACAATCAGCCCCACCGCATCTTCCTGCGACAAGCCACGCTGGCGGCAATAAAACAGCTGATCTTCTGCAATGCGGCTGGTTGTCGCTTCATGTTCCACCTTCGCGCTCAGGCAGCGGTTTTCGATATAGGGCACCGTATGCGCGCCGCACAAATCCCCAATCAGCAGGCTGTCGCATTGCGTGAAATTGCGCGCCCCCGTGGCCTTGGCGCCAATCCGCACCAGGCCGCGATAGGTATTCTGCCCATGCCCCGCGCTGATCCCCTTGGAGACAATGGTGGATTTGGTGCGCGGCCCAATATGAAACATCTTGGTCCCGGTATCCGCCTGCTGATAGTTATTGGTGATGGCAACTGAATAGAATTCGCCAACACTATCTTCGCCCTGCAAAATGCAGGACGGATATTTCCAGGTGATGGCGGAGCCGGTTTCCACCTGCGTCCAGGAGATTTTGGACCGCGCACCACGGCAGGCACCACGCTTGGTCACAAAATTATAGATGCCGCCCTTGCCCTCGGCATCGCCGGGATACCAATTCTGCACCGTGCTGTATTTGATGGTGGCATCATCCATCGCCACCAATTCCACCACTGCGGCATGCAGCTGGTTTTCATCGCGCATCGGCGCGGTGCAGCCTTCCAGATAGGAAACGTAAGACCCCTCATCGGCAATGATCAGGGTGCGTTCGAACTGCCCTGTGCTTTTGGCATTGATGCGGAAATAGGTGGAAAGCTCCATCGGGCAGCGCACGCCCTTCGGAATATAGACAAAGCTGCCATCGGTGAAGACAGCGCTATTGAGTGCAGCGAAGAAATTATCACCCTGCGGCACGACTGAGCCCAGATACTTCTGCACCAATTCAGGATGCGTCTTCACTGCCTCACTGATTGGGCAGAAGATGATGCCATCCTTTTCCAGCCGATCCTTGAAGGTGGTCGCAACAGAAACACTGTCAAACACCGCATCCACCGCAATCGGCATGCGTGAATCCGCCGGCGTCTCACCAGCACCTTCAACGCCTGCCAGAATCGCCTGTTCCCTCAGCGGAATGCCAAGCTTTTCGTAGGTGCGGAGCAGTTCCGGATCCACCTCATCCAAAGACTTCGGCGCAGCCTTCTGCTTCGGTGCGGCGTAGTAATAGGCATCCTGGTAATCAATCGGCGGATATTTCACCGCCGGCCAGCGCGGTTCTTCCATTTTCTGCCAGGCAGCAAAGGCGCGCAGCCGCCATTCCAGCAGCCAGGCCGGTTCTTCCTTCTTGGCACTGATGAAACGCACAATGTCTTCGGAAAGCCCCTTGGGGGCGAATTCCATGTCAATATCCGTCTCGAACCCCCATTTATAGGTGGATTCCGTGACGGCCTGGACGGTTTCGATGGTCTCGGTAACGGCGGGCATGGTGTTGCTCTATCCAGCGACAAAAACAGGGGAAGCGGGTTCTGGGTGCGGCACCACGGCAGGCGGGCCGGCAAGATCGGCGATGGAAATCCCGGAGAGCGCGCGGCGGATCGCCTCATTCACCGGGTCCCAACGCCCGCGCACGGGGCAGGTGCTTTCGGATTCACAAACGCCGAAGGAATTATCGACGCAGGCGGTCAGCGCGATGGGGCCATCCATGGCGGTGATGACGTCAATCAGCGGCATATCAGCCAGCGGGCGGGTGAGGCGATACCCGCCGAGCGCCCCGCGCCGGCCTTCCACCAGCCCGGCATGAGCCAGGATTTTCAGGACCTTGGCGACGGTGGGCTCGGCCAAGCCTGTCGCGCCGGCCAGGCCCGGCGCGGTTAGCACGCCGCCATCTGTCGCGTCATCCAAGCGCGTCAGCACCACGACGGCGTAATCGGTCAGCTTTGAAAGCCGCAGCACGCGGACCCCCTCTTGCAATCCGGACCTTGATGGTCCGAATTGCAGATGCGCCTTGCCCCCCGCACTGTCAAGCGCTGGACGGGGCGGAAAACCGCGCCCATTCTGGGGCTTCCACTCACCCTTTCCAGGATGAAACCATGCCCATTTTGCGCACCGATGATGGTGTTGATCTGCATTACGAAGAAGCCGGCAGCGGCACCCCCATGGTCTTTGTCCATGAATTTGCGGGCGATTCGCGTTCCTGGGAGATGCAGATGCGCTTCTTCTCCCGCCGCTATCGCTGTGTTGTGTTCAATGCGCGCGGCTATCCGCCTTCCGCCGTGCCGAATACCGTCGCCTCCTACAGCCAGGACCGCGCCACGGATGACATTGCCGCGGTGATCAAGGGGCTGAACCTTGCACCGGCGCATGTCGTTGGCCTTTCCATGGGTGCCTTTGCCACGCTGCATCTGGGCCTGCGCCATCCGCAACTGGCCCGCAGCCTGGTCGCCGCCGGCGTTGGCTATGGCGCGGCACCCGGCAAGCGTGACCAATTCCGGGCCGAGGTTGATGCCACCGCCGCGCGCATCCGTGCGGAAGGCATGGACAAGATGGCCAATGTCTATTCCCGCGGCCCAACCCGCCTGGTGTTTGAGGAAAAGGACCCGCGCGGCTTTAAGGAATTCCAGTCTCAGCTTGCGGAACATTCAACTGAGGGCTCCGCGCTGACCATGCAGGGCGTGCAGCGCGAACGCCCTTCACTGTTCGATCTGGAAGCCGGTTTCAAGCAGATGAAGGTGCCAACGCTGGTGATCGCCGGTGATGAGGATGACCCGACGCTCGAGCCATCCCTGTTCCTGAAACGCAGCATCATGAGCAGCGCGCTGTTGGTCATGCCGAAATGCGGCCACACCATGAATCTTGAAGACCCGGACGCCTTCAACCGCGCCGTGCTGGATTTCGTGACGCAAGTGGATTGCGGCCGTTGGACGCAGCGGATTCCGGAAAGCCTTTCCGGCGCCATCATCGCCGCGAAAGAGAAATAAGTTCAGATCGGGGGATTAAACGCCCCCGATTTCCCCTTGGCCTTCGCGGATCACTTCGTAAAGCGCAACTGCCGCCGCCGCCGCCACATTCAGGCTTTCCATCGCCTCAGTGATCGGCAGGCGCACCAACTCATCACAGGTTTCGCGTTGCAGGCGCCGCAACCCAGTATCCTCAGCGCCCAACACCAAAGCCACACGGCGATCCTTCGGGCAGGCTTCCGCCAGCGTCCGCGTTGCATCCCCTGCCAGCCCCATCACCCAGAACCCGGCTTTTTGCAGGCTGGCAATGGCACGAGACAAATTCACCTCCCGCACCACCGGCACGATATCCAAGGCGCCCGAGGCTGCGCGGGCAAGCGCGCCGGTCTCGGGCGGTGCGTGGCGGTCCTGCAGCACCACACAGGCCGCGCCGAAAGCCGCCGCCGAGCGGAGAATCGCCCCCACATTGCGCGGGTCCGTTACCTGATCCAGCAGCAGCACCGGCCCATCGGAAGCGGCGATGGCATCTTCCAGGGCGACCGCTTCCAAAGGTTCCACCAGCAGCGCGACACCTTGATGCACGGCGTCTTCCGTCAGGAAGGTGCCGAAGCGCTGGCGTTCAATGCGCTCCGGCGGCAAGCGCCAAGGTCGGTTCAGCGCGGCACGCAGGCTTTTCTCAGCATCTTCCGTCACCAGCAGTCGGCGGGTCTTGCGGCGCGGGTTGCGGATGGCGGAAGCGACCGCGTGTTCGCCATAAAGCCAGAATGCGCCGGAACCCGCGCCAGCGCCGGGGCGCGGCGGGGCGGGGCCTTCGGCTTCCATCGGTGCAGGGCCAGCCACGCGGCGGCCACGGGGTGGCGGGGCATCTTGCTCCTGGAAGCGGCCTGGGGCGCTGCGGTAACCGCGCGGCGCTTCGGCCTTATCTTCAAAGCGCGGGCGGCGCGTGGGCGATTGCGGGGCGGGGCCTTGCGGGCGGGCGCGGCCAGGGGGCCGCTTCGGGGGGCGTTGCATCGCGCCCATGATGCGCCGGGCGCGCCAGAATGAAAACCTCACGCCTTTTTCGACCCCATCCGTTGACAGGAAACCATCAATGCGGATAGTCCGCCCGCTCCCGCCAGCCCCGGTACCGGGCGAGCGGCTGTGGAGGGGTGCCCGAGTGGCTAAAGGGGACGGACTGTAAATCCGTTGGCTTGCGCCTACGTTGGTTCGAATCCAACCCCCTCCATATCAGCCCTTGTCGGTCTTGGCGTTCGTCAAGGAACGGGCAGGGGGGTTGGGAACAGCGCTTCGGCGCGGGTGTAGCTCAATGGTAGAGCCCCAGCCTTCCAAGCTGGTTATGCGGGTTCGATTCCCGTCACCCGCTCCAGCGGGCGTGCGGGGTTGTTTCGTGAACGGTTCAATGAGGGTAGCGGGAAAAGGCCATGGCCAAGGCAAAATTTGAGCGGAACAAGCCGCATTGCAACATCGGGACGATCGGGCATGTGGACCATGGCAAGACGTCGCTGACGGCGGCGATCACCAAGGTTCTGGCGAAGGCTGGTGGGGCG
>Ga0194134_10002590_pt1 | contig 21068 bp, 21 predicted proteins | sample TA2KigOff0mmetaG_FD_148602 | JGI IMG/M metagenome (GOLD analysis project Ga0194134, IMG submission 148602) | Freshwater microbial communities from Lake Tanganyika, Tanzania - TA2015056 Kigoma Offshore 0m | ecosystem: Environmental > Aquatic > Freshwater > Lake | place: Tanzania: Lake Tanganyika... | reverse complement strand
CCGCCGCGCTCAGCGAAAACGACCGTCTGGCAGCGGCCGAGCGCGAATACGCCGATCTGATCCAGATCTGCGACCGGCCGGAAACGGCGCAACGCATCCTGCCGGAGGCGCTGCGCCAGGCGCGCGTCATGGCGCGATCGGCGCTGGGCTATCTGCTCTATCGGCTGGGCCGCAACGACGACGCCCTCGTCGTGCTCGACGCCGCGCTGACCGATCTGCCCGACAATGATCCGATGCGCCCGCCGGTGCTGGGCGATCGCGCGCTGACGCTCGACATGGTCGGCCGCACCGACGAGGCGATCGCCGGTTTCGAGGGCGCGGTGCAACTGGCGCCGGGCAATGCCAAGCTGCACAACGGCATGGGCCACGTGCTGCTGCGCGCCGGTCGCGCCGCCGAGGCCGAGGCGGCGTTCCGTCGCGCGATCGAGATCGAGCCCGGCTTCGCCGAGGCGACGCGCAACCTGGCCCGCGCGCGCGGCGAACAAGGCGACACCGCCGGCGCGCTGGACCATCTGGCGCTGGCGCATGAGACGGCGCCCGAGGACACCGACACGCTCTACGACATGACTACCTTGGCGCTCGAGCTGGGCGAGCCGCAGCGCGCCCAGGCGGCGCTCGAGCCCTTCCTGCAGCGCCATCCCGACGACGCGCGCGCGCTCAACAATCTCGGTATCGCCTATCTCATGATGGACCGCGCCGGCGAGGCGCACGCGACCATGCGCAAGGCCTACAAGCTGGCGCCCGACGAGCCGCTGGTGCTGACTAATCTCGGCCGCGCGCTGGTGGCGCTGGGCCGCGCGCAGGAAGCCGAGCCGTTGCATCGCAAGGCGCTCAAGCTGCAGCCGGGCGATCCGCGCCTGCTCGGCCATTTCGGCACCTGCCAGCTCGCGCTGGGCAATATCGAGCAGGCGCGCGAGCTCTATGCCGCGGCGCAGACCGGCCATCCTGACAATGTCGATGCGCGCCGGGGCCTGGAGCACATCGAGGCGATGCGGGCGATGAGCGGCGAGAACCCGGCATGAGCGCCGCGCTGGCCGAGGTCCGGGCCCGCATTGCCGCTGCGGCGCGCGCCGCCGCGCGCGATCCCGCGGCCGTGACCCTGGTCGCGGTGTCCAAGACTCACGGTGCCGAACGCGTCGAGGAGTTGCTGCAAGCGGGTCAGCGTGTGTTCGGCGAGAACCGTGTGCAAGAAGCGCAGGCGAAGTTCCCCGGGCTCAAGACGCGCTATCCCGATCTCGAGCTGCATCTCATCGGCCCGCTGCAGACCAACAAGGCGCGCGACGCGGTGGCCCTGTTCGACGTCATCGAGAGCGTCGACCGGCCCAAGCTGGCCGCCGAGCTGGCGCGCGAGATGGTCAGGCAGGGAAGGCGGCCGGCCTGCTTCGTGCAGATCAACACCGGCGAGGAAGAGCAGAAGGCCGGCGTCGCGCCGGGCGAGGCCGACGCCTTCATCCGCGCCTGCATCGAGGAGCACAAGCTGCCGGTGGTGGGCGTGATGTGCATCCCGCCGGCCGACGAGGAGCCGGCGCTGCATTTCGCGTTGCTGGCCAAGATCGCCGCGCGCAACGGGCTCAAGCAGGTCAGCATGGGCATGAGCGCCGACTACGAGACGGCGGTGCGCTTCGGCGCCACCCATGTGCGCGTCGGCAGCGCCCTGTTCGGCGCGCGCGGCCCGGTGCCGGCCTGACGTACACGCCGGCGTCATGACCGGCACACGCCGCACGCCCCGCGACAAGGTCGATGGCTGGCTGAACCTCGACAAGCCCGTGGGCCTGGGTTCGACCCCGGCCGTCGGCAAGGTGCGCCGCCTGTTCAACGCCCTGAAGGTCGGCCATGGCGGCACGCTCGACCCGCTGGCCAGCGGCGTGCTGCCGATCGCGCTGGGCGAGGCGACCAAGACCGTCCAGTGGGTGATGGACGGGCGCAAGGTCTACCGCTTCGCCATCGCCTTCGGCCAAGCCACAACGACCGACGACCTGGAGGGTACGGTGGTCGAGGAGGCGGCCGCCCGTCCGTCCGACGCCGCCCTGCGCGCCGCGCTCGACGATTTCACTGGAGAGATCGATCAGGTGCCGCCGGCGTTCTCTGCCCTGAAGATCGAGGGCGCGCGGGCTTATGATCTTGCCCGGCGGGGCGAGGCGGTTGAATTGGCCAGCCGGCGGGTCCGGGTGGATCGGCTGGTGCTGCTGGACCGTCCCTCGGCCGATCGGGCGGAGTTGGAGGTCGAATGCGGCAAAGGCACCTATGTCCGCTCGCTGGCGCGCGACATCGCCCGGGCGGTGGGCACGGTGGGCCATGTCGCCGCCCTGCGCCGGACTGTCTGTGGCCCATTTTGCATCGATGACGCAGTAACCCTGGCCGCGCTCGAGGCGGCGGCGGCGAATTCGCTTTCCAATCCGGGGGCTTTCGGGCATAAGCCCGCGCTTCTCGGGCATTTGCGGCCCGTCGTGACCGCGCTGGACGACATCCCGGCGCTGGCCTTGACGGACCGGCAGGCCGATCGCCTCTCCGGAGGCGTCGCCTTGCCGATGGCCGAGATTGCCGGCGCCAAGTCGCCGACGATCGGGACGATGTCGCCCGCCGAGGGATCGGCCGAGCCTGCGCATATCGTGCGGGCGATGGCCGGGGCGCGGTTGGTGGCGATCGCCCGTATCGACGGTGATCTGCTGCGGCCGGTACGCGTCCTCAACCTCTGATTACGGGAGTTCCCGATGTCGGTCACGGCCGAGCGCAAAGCAGAGATCCTCAAGACCTTCGCCATCAAGGAAAACGACACCGGTTCGCCGGAGGTCCAGGTCGCGTTGCTCAGCGAGCGCATCAACAATCTCACCGAGCACTTCAAGGGCCACGTGAAGGATCATCATTCGCGTCGCGGCCTCTTGAAGATGGTGAGCCAGCGCCGACGGCTGCTCGACTATCTCAAGGATCGCGACACCAAGCGCTATGACGCTCTGATCGAGCGCCTGGGTCTGCGTCGCTAGTTGGTACCGGCCCCGTCATTGTGGCGGGGCCGTTTCGCGTCGAGGCACCGGTTACCCGTGCGGTAACGCGACCGGCGGCCCGACATTCGCAGGATAACCGCCGGACCAGGGGCGAGAGCAAACGGTCCAGCGGTCCCGTCATCGCATAGGGCGATCGGCGGGCGGCGCGCGTCACGGGGCGTGGCGTCGATTGGAAAGGACTAACCGATATGTTCGACGTATTCCGAAAAGAGATCGAGTGGGCCGGCCGCAAGCTGGTGTTCGAAACGGGCAAGATCGCCCGCCAGGCCGACGGTGCCGTGATGTGCACCTATGGCGGCACCACCGTGCTGGCCGCCGTGGTCGGCGAGAAGCAGCCCAAGCCGGGCCTCGACTTCTTCCCGCTCACCGTCAACTACCAGGAGAAGGCCTTCGCCGCCGGCAAGATCCCGGGCGGCTTCTTCAAGCGTGAGGGGCGGCCGAGCGAGAAGGAGACGCTGACCTCGCGCCTGATCGACCGGCCGATCCGGCCGCTGTTCCACGAGAGCTATCGCAACGAGACGCTGGTCGTCATCACGACGCTCGCCCATGACATGGAGAACGATCCCGACATCGTCGCCATGGTCGCCACCTCGGCGGCGCTGACCATCAGCGGCATCCCGTTCCTGGGTCCGATCGGCGGCGCGCGCGTCGGCTACATCAATGGCCAGTACGTCATCAACCCGACCCTGGAGCAGCTCGAGAAGAGCGATCTCGACCTCGTCGTCGCGGGCACGCAGGAAGGCGTGCTGATGGTCGAGTCCGAGGCCAAGGAGCTGTCCGAGGACGTGATGCTGGGCGCGGTGATGGCCGGCCACAAGTCGATGCAGGCGGTGATCCAGGCGATCATCCAGCTGGCCGAGCATTGCGCCAAGGAGCCGTGGCCGCTGACCGAAAAGTCGGCCGCCGCCGTCGCCGTCAAGGCCAAGCTCGACGCGGAGATCCGCGCGCCGCTGATCGCCGCCTATGGCGAGGTCGCCAAGCAGGCGCGTCAGGAGAAGATCAACGCCGTGCGCACCAGCGCCAAGGCGTTGCTCGGTGACGATGCCGCCGCGCAGGCCGCGTTGAAGGAGCAGTTCCACGACCTCGAGGCCGACGTCGTGCGCAAGGCCATCCTCGACACCGGCAAGCGCATCGACGGCCGCGACACCAAGACCGTGCGGCCGATCGTGGCCGAGGTCGGCGTGCTGCCGCGCGCCCACGGCTCGGCCCTGTTCACCCGCGGCGAAACCCAGGCGCTCGTCGTCGCCACCCTTGGCACAGGCCAGGACGAGCAGATCATCGACGCGCTCGAGGGCGAGTACCGCGAGCACTTCATGCTGCACTACAATTTCCCGCCCTACTCGACGGGCGAGGTGAAGCGCATGGGCTCGCCGGGCCGTCGCGAGATCGGTCACGGCAAGCTGGCGTGGCGCGCGCTGCGCCCGGTGCTGCCCTCCAAGGAGAAGTTCCCCTACACGGTCCGGGTCGTGTCGGAGATCACCGAGAGCAACGGCTCGTCGTCGATGGCCTCGGTGTGCGGCGGCGCGCTGTCGCTGATGGACGCCGGTGTGCCGCTGGCGCGGCCGGTGGCGGGCATCGCCATGGGCCTGATCAAGGAAGGCGAGCGCTTCGCCGTGCTGTCCGACATTCTCGGCGACGAGGATCATCTCGGCGACATGGACTTCAAGGTCGCCGGCTCGGAGAAGGGCGTCACCTCGCTGCAGATGGACCTCAAGATCACCTCGATCACCGAGGAGATCATGAAGGTGGCGCTGGCGCAGGCCAAGGACGGGCGCATGCACATCCTGGGCGAGATGGCCAAGGGTCTGGGTGGCGCGCGCGAGTCGGTGAGCCAGAACGCGCCGCGCATCACCGTGATCAACATCCCCAAGGACAAGATCCGCGAAGTGATCGGCACGGGCGGCAAGGTGATTCGCGAGATCACCGAGCAGACCGGCGCCAAGATCGACATCGAGGACGACGGCACGGTCAAGGTCGCCGCCGTCGACAACAAGTCGGCGCAGGCCGCGCTCGACTGGATCAAGGGCATCGTCGCCGAGCCGGAAGTCGGCGTGATCTACAACGGCAAGGTCGTGAAGGTCGTCGAGTTCGGCGCCTTCGTGAACTTCCTCGGCGCCCGCGACGGCCTGGTGCACATCTCCGAGCTGGCGCCGCGGCGCGTCGCCAAGGTCGGCGACGTGGTCAAGGAAGGCGACCAGGTGAAGGTCAAGGTGCTGGGCGTCGATGACCGCGGCAAGGTCAAGCTCAGCATGAAGGTCGTCGACCAGGCGACCGGCGAGGACATCTCCGAGAAGCTGCGCGCCGAACGTGACCAGCGCGACGCCGAGCGCTCGCAGCGCCGCGCCGATCCGGCCGACGCGCCGCAGCCCTGATTTTCGCGACACATCGGCGAATCGAACGGCGGCCTGCGGGCCGCCGTTTTCTTTTCAGCTCCTGCCTTCCCCCGCCAGCGGGGGAAGGTATTCTGCGATCAAACGGAGGGCATCAAGATGACCACATCCGAGTTCCGCGGCCGGATCTACGACAGCATCGTCGACACCATCGGCGCGACGCCTTTGGTGCGGCTGTCCAAGCTGGCGGCCAAGCGCGGCGTGAAGGCCGACATCATCGGCAAGCTGGAGTTCTTCAACCCGTTGAGCTCGGTGAAGGATCGCATCGGCTTCGCGATGATCGACGCCGCCGAGAAGGCTGGCCGCATCACGCCGGGCAAGTCGACCCTGATCGAGCCGACCTCGGGCAATACCGGCATCGGACTGGCCTTCGTCGCCGCGGCGCGGGGTTATCGGCTGATCCTGACCATGCCGGAATCGATGTCGATCGAGCGCCGCAAGATGCTCAAGTTTCTCGGCGCCGAGCTCGACCTGACGCCGCGCGAGAAGGGCATGAAAGGCGCCATCGCGCGCGCCGAGGAACTGGCGAAGACGATTCCCAACAGCTTCATCCCGCAGCAATTCCAGAACCCGTCCAACCCGGCGATCCATCGCAAGACCACAGCCGAGGAGATCTGGAAGGACACCGGCGGTCAGCTCGACATCTTCGTCTCGGGCGTGGGCACCGGCGGCACGATCACCGGCGTCGGCGAGGTGCTCAAGCCGCGCCTGCCCAACCTCAAGGTCTACGCCGTCGAACCCGAGGACAGCGCAGTGATCTCAGGCGGCCCGCCCGGCCCGCATCCTATCCAGGGCATCGGCGCCGGCTTCATCCCCGACATCCTCAACAAGGGCGTGATCGACGGCGTGATCCGCATCGCCAACGCCAACGCCTTCGCCACCTCGCGCGAGGTCGCCGCGGTCGAGGGCCTGCCGGTGGGCATCTCCTCTGGCGCCGCCATCGCCGCCGCGCTCGAGCTCGGCGCCAAGAAGGAGAACGAGGGCAAGCGCATCGTCGTGATCGTGCCCTCCTTCGCCGAACGCTACCTCTCGACCGCGCTGTTCGATGGGTATTGAGGTCTTTCTCCCTCTCCCCGCGAGCGGGGAGAGGGTGTTGCTGCTAGGCTCCGTTCTGTTCAACGCCTCCAGGAGGAAACGCCGTGATCTTCGACATGCGCACCTATGTCTGCCGCCCGGGCACCATCAACGCCCAGCTCAAGCTCTACGAGGAGTTCGGCAAGGCGCCGCAGACCAAGCATCTGGGCCAGCCGGTGTTCTACGCGGTCACCGAGACCGGGCTGGTCAACAGCTTCGTGCACATCTGGGCCTATGACGACGCCGGCGACCGCGCCAAGAAGCGCGCGGCGATGATGGCCGATCCCGACTGGCAGGTTTACCTGAAGAAGAGCAGCGAGCTGGGCGCGCTGATCCAGCAGAACAACTCGATCATGAACGAGGTGCCGTTCTTCAAGGTCAAGCGCTGAGCCCGGCGACGGGGTGTGGCGTGCTATAAGCGCCGGCATGGACTTCACCGAAGCCCAGCTTCAGCGCTACGCGCGCCACATCATCCTGCCGGAGATCGGCGGCATCGGTCAGGCCAAGCTGCGCCAGGCCCGTGTGCTGGTGGTCGGCGCCGGCGGCTTGGGCGCGCCTTTGTTGCAATACCTCGCCGCCGCCGGCATCGGCACTCTGGGCGTGGTCGACCACGACACGGTCAGCCTGTCGAACCTGCAGCGCCAGGTGATCCATCGCACCGCCGATCTCGGCGTGCGCAAGGTCGACAGCGCGCGCCGCGCGCTCCTCGAGATCAATCCCGAGTGCGAGGTCATCACCATCGCCGAGCGGATGACTGCCGCCAACGCGATGGCTATCGTCAGCGACTACGACATCGTCGCCGACGGCTCGGACAATTTCGCTACCCGCTATCTGCTGACCGACGCCTGCTTCCTCGCGCGCCGCACCCTCGTGGCGGCGGCGATTCTGCGCTTCGAGGCGCAGCTCTCCACCTGGAAGGCGCATCTCGGCGCGCCGCACCCCTGCTATCGCTGCCTGTTTCCCGAACCACCACCGCCCGACTCGGTGCCGAGCTGCGCCGCCGCCGGGGTGCTGGGCGCGATGGCCGGCATGATCGGCGCCTGGCAGGCGACCGAAGTGGTGAAGGAGATCCTCGGCGTCGGCGAGTCGCTGTCCGGCACCCTGTTGCTCTACGACGCGCTCGGCGCGCAGGTCGAACGGCTGGAGATCCAGAAGCGCGACGATTGCCCGCTGTGCGGCGCGCATCCGCAAATCACATCGCTCGACGCACCGCTCGCCCGTGCCAGCTACGACGAGGTCTATTGTGGCTGATACCCAACCGGCGCTGTCGATCATCGCGCTCTCGGGCGACTACGAGCGCGTGCACTACGCGCTGGCGATGGCGGCGGCGGCGCGCGCGGTGGGTCGGCCGACCACGCTGTTCTTCACCCAGAAGGCGATCGCGGCGCTGACCCATGCGAAGTCCGGTGAGCCGTTGTGGCACCGCCTGCCGGCCGAAGCCGGCGCGTCGTCGGATGGCCGCGCCGGCTTCGCCGACGCGCTCGACGCCGGTATCACCCGCGACAACGCCTACAAGGCGCGCGGCGTGGGCGACTTCGAGACCTTGCTGTCCGCCTGCGTCGAGATGGGCGTGCGCGTCATCGTCTGCGAGATGGGCTTGCGCGCGCAGAACATCGATCGCGCCAGCCTGCGCGAGGACGTGCCGCACGAGATCGCCGGCATCGTCACCCTGCTCGAGGCGACGCCGGCGGGCGGTCAGCTTGTGACGCTGTAGGTCTTTGGGACAGCCGGCGTCCCGCCGGCTCTTCTCATGATGCCGGCGGTCCCGGTTTACGCGTTCGCCGTCACGCCCGTGCCGATCGGGCACGACACGCCGGTGCCGCCCAGGCCGCAATAGCCGTTGGGGACCTTCGCCAGATACTGCTGGTGGTAGTCCTCGGCGTAGTAGAACTCCGGCACGTCGAGAATCTCGGTTGTGATCGGGCCGAAGCCGCGCTGGCCGAGCGCCGCCTGGAACAGCGTTTTCGATGCTTCCGCCGCCGCGCGTTGCGCGGCGTTCGCGACGTAGATGCCGGAGCGATACTGCGTGCCGACGTCGTTGCCCTGGCGCATGCCCTGGGTCGGGTCGTGGTTCTCCCAGAACACCTTCAGCATCGCCTCGAAGCTGGTCTTCTTCGGATCCCACCAGACCTTCACCACCTCGTTGTGGCCGGTCTGGCCGGAGCAGACCTCCTCGTAGGTCGGATGCGGCGTGTAGCCGGCGGCGTAGCCCACGGCGGTGCTGTAGACGTCGGAGGCCTGCCAGAACTTGCGCTCCGCGCCCCAGAAGCAACCCATGCCGAACACCGCCGATTCGAGCCCGGCGGGGAAGGGCGGCACGATGCGGTTGCCGTTGACGAAATGGATATCGGGAATCTCAAAGACATAGCCGGCGCGGCCGCGCAGCGCCTGGTCGGGCGCCGGCATCCTGGCCTTCTTCGACAGCATCGACAGAAACATGGGTGATCTCCCTCGAACCCGCCACCTCCAAAGTGGGCGCGAAGCGGCCCGCCGTCAACGCGCACGCGCGCGGATGTGATGCCGGGCGTCTCGAGCGGCCGGGGGTTTGTCGTCGCGCGCCGGAGGTGATTGACTGGCAGGCAAGACGGCGATGACCGTCGTCCGGGAGGATCCGCATGGCCCATGGCGCGCCCGATCATTCGCTCGCCACCGAGCAGGCGCCGGCCTGCGCGCCACCGCGCCCTGAGATGCGCGCGCCGCCCTGGCCGGTGCCCTTCGGTGCCGTCTGCTCGCACGCCCATGTCATCGGCGACGGGATCGAGCATCCCTTGGTCGCGACGCGCGGCTACACGCCGCCGCCAGCCACCGAGAAGCAGTATCTGCGCATGCTCGACGGGCTGGGGCTGACCTACGGCGTTCTGGTGCAGGTCAGCGTGCATGGCACCGACAACAGCCTGATGGTCGAGGTGCTGCGCGATCATCCCCGGCGGCTGCGCGGTATCGCCGTCTGCGCGCCCGACGTACCGGATGGGGAACTGCGGGCGCTGAACGAGGCCGGCGTGCGCGGGTTGCGCTTCAACGTGACGACCGGCGGCGGTATCGGCTTCGAGGCGCTGGAGACCCTGGCGAGCCGCATCGCGCCCATGGGTTGGCACGTGCAGTTGCTGACCACGCCCGAGCGTCTCGTCGAGGTCGCGCCGCGTCTGCCGGCGTTGCCGGTCGATGTCGTGATCGACCACATGGCCTATATCAAGGCGTCGCAGGGAATCGAGAATCCCGCTTACCAGGTGATGCTCGACCTGCTGAAGAATGGCCGCACCTGGGTGAAGATCTCCGGCGCCTATCGCAACAGCCCGCAGAGCCATGAGTGGACCGACGTCGACGATGTCGCCATGGGGCTGATCGCGGCGCGGCCCGACCGGCTGGTGTGGGGCACCGACTGGCCGCATCCCCATCTCGGCAAGGTACCGTTCCGCACCGGCGAGACGCTGGAGATTCTCGGCCGCTGGATGCCCGATGCCGCCTTGCGCAAGCGCGTGCTGGTCGACAATCCGGCGAAGCTCTACGGCTTCTGATCGGCGACGAAGCGCGGCACGGTGCGATCGCCGAAAGGCACGAAGGTCGCGCGCACGCGGGCGCCGATCGTCAGGCGGGGATCGGCGTGTGCCATCATGCGGAAGCCCTCGTCGAGATCGACCAGCGCGATGCCGTAGGGCGCGTATTGGCGCAGCGCATCCGAGGGCGGCCGGTGCACGACCGTGATCGAGAAGATCGTGCCGGTGCCCGTGGCCTGTCGCATCTCCAGCCGGTCGCCGTCGCAGACGTCGCAGCGCGGCTTGGGCGGGAATTGCGGCGCGCCACAATGATCGGCGCAGCAGCGCGCGAAGATGATGCGGCCTTCCTGGGCGTGCTGCCAGAAAGCCTGGGCGTGCGGATTGGCGCTGAAGCTCATGCTCACACCCGTTCCAGGATCATCGCGACATGCGAGGACATCACGCCGCCGTCGCCGTGCACGTAGGCGGTCGTTGGCGCGCCGGCCTGCCGGTCGCCGGCGCGGCCGCTCAGCTGGCGTTGCGCCTCGACGAGATGCGCCATGCCACCGCCGACGCCGCAATGGCCGAAGGACAGCAGCCCGCCATGCAGGTTCAGCGGCATGTCGCCGCCGATCTCGAAACGGCCGGCGCGCGCCGCCTCGCCCGACTTGCCGCGCGCGATGAAGCCGATCTCCTCCAGCAGCATGGCGAGCGTGATGGTGAAGGAATCGTAGACCGCGAGGTGCTGGATGTCCTTCAGGCCCATACGCGCCTCGGCGAAGGCCAGGTCGGCGGCGCGCCTGGCGCCCATGTCGGCCCAGTCGCGCGCCATCGAGATGTGCTGATGCAGATGGGCCTGGCCCGCGCCGCGCACCTTCACGCGCGTGGCATTGGTGGGATCGCGGGTGATCACCATGGCGACGCCGCCATCGGAGATCGGGCAGCAATCGAGCAGGCGCAGCGGCAGCGCGATCGGCTTGGACGCCATCGCCTGCTCGAAGGTGAAGGGCTCGCGCAAATGCGCCTCGGGATGGCGCGCGGCGTGGCGGCGCATGACCACGGCAAGCGATGCGAGATCCTCTTGCGTCAGGCCGAATTGGTGCATGTAGCGCGCCGCCAGCAGGCCGTAATAGGCGGGAATGGTGGCGCCGTAGGGCACCTCGTAGTCGGGATGGCCCGCCTGCGCCAAGGTCTGGATCGACTGGTCGCGTGTCTGGCCCGATGCGCGGTTCTCGGCGCCGACGATCAGCACCGCCTTGCAGCGGCCGGAATCGACCAGGATCGACGCCAGCATCGCCATCGCCACGCCGGTCGCGCCGCCGGCCTGCATGGCGTGGGCGTAGGCCGGCCTCAGGCCGAAGCTCTCGGCGAACACCGTCGCCAGCATGATGTGCGGCATGGTGGTGGCATAGCCGCACAGCACGCCGTCGATGTCGCGTCGTGCCAGCCCGGCGTCTTCCATCGCCAGACGCGCCGCGTCGGCCATCAGGCCCGACGTGGTGCTGCCGGGATGCTGGCCGAAGCGCGTGGTGCCGACGCCGGCGATATAGGCCATCCGCCCCTCCCCTTGGGGTCGCGACCCTAACACGATACGCTCGGGCGAAAGGGGAGGGTGAGACGGGGATGACCGAGCCGGTTTCGGTTCCGCTCTGGCTGTTCGCGGCGCTCGCGGTCTTCGCGGCCTGGTCGCTGATCGACCGTCTGCTGATCCCGTCGGGCCGCTGGTTCCTGCGCCGTCGCGTCAACCGGCTGATCGACAGCGTCAATCGCCGTCTGCGCATCGAGATCAAGCCGTTCCAGCTCACCCGCCGCCAGGTGCTGGTCGACCGCCTGGTCTACGACCCGCAGGTCGTCGCCGCCGCCAACGAGAAGGCCAAGGCCGAGAACATCCCGCGCGAGGTGGCGATGACCGAGGCCTATCGCTACGCCCGCGAGATCGTGCCGGCCTTCAACGCCTATATCTATTTCCGTGTCGGCTACGCGCTCGCCCGCGCGCTCGCCCGTGCGCTCTATCGCGTGCGCCTGGGCTATGTCGACGACCTGGCGCACGCGCAGGTGCCGAGCGACGCCACCATCGTCTTCGTCATGAACCACCGCAGCAACATGGACTACGTGCTGGTGGCCTTCCTCGCCGCCGAGCGCACGGCGCTCAGCTACGCGGTGGGCGAGTGGGCGCGCATCTGGCCGCTGCAGCAGCTGATCCGCTCGATGGGTGCCTATTTCGTGCGCCGCAACTCCAACAACCCGCTCTATCGCCGCGTGCTGGAGCGCTACGTGCACATGGCGACCGAGGCCGGCGTGGCGCAGGCGATGTATCCCGAGGGTGGGTTGACCAAGGACGGCAAGCTCAGGCCGCCGCGGCTTGGTCTGGTCGACTACGCGCTGAAGTCGTTCGACCCGCAGGGCGCGCGCGACGTCGTCTTCGTCCCTGTCGGCATCAACTACGACCGCGTGCTGGAGGACCGCACGCAGCTGCGCGCCGGCGACGCCGAGGCGCCACGGCTGGGCGCCGGCTTCGCGTTCAAGACGACCATGCGTTTCGTCGCGCGCAATATCGGCCAGATGCTGCGCGGTCGCTGGTACAGCTTCGGCTACGCCTGCGTGAACTTTGGCACGCCGATCTCGGCGCGCGAGTGGCTGGCGCGCACCACCGATCGCTTCGGCGGCGATCTGCGCAAGCTCGACAAGGACCAGCGCTTCGAGGCGGTGGGCGCGCTGGCGGCCGACATCATGGACGGCATCGGCAAGGTCGTGCCCGTGCTGTCGGTGTCGCTGGTGTCCACCGTGCTGCTCGAGGCCGACGAGCCCTTGGACGAGCTGGAGCTCAAGGGGCGCTGCGCCGATCTGATGGACGATCTCGGCGCCGCCGGCGCCAAGATCTACCTGCCGCGCGGCGATCGCGACTACGCCATCCATGTCGGCCTGCGCATGCTGACCCTGCGTCGGCTGGCCGCCGTCAGCGAGGACGGCCTCTACACCGCCGTCGCGGCGCAGCGTTCGTTGCTGGCCTATTACGCCAATTCCATCGCCCATCTGCCGCGCATCGATTCGAAGGCGGCGTGATAGGCTGACGTCATGTCGTGGCGGCGCACCAGGGATCTGTTTGCGACGATCTGGCGGAGGTACGTCGGGAACGGCCTGCCAAGGCTGCTGCTCGACATCTTCCTCGCCACCTATCGCGGCTTCGTCGACAACCGGCTGACCTCGATGGCGGCGGCAATCGCCTTCTACACGATCTTCTCGCTGGGCCCGGTGCTGATCTTCAGCGTCGCCATCGCCGAGCCGGTGGTCGGCCGGTTGATGGCGCAGCAGCACATCCTCGACGCCATCGCCACCGTGGTCGGCCCCGAGAACCTCGACATCCTGCGCCGCTTCGCCGGCACCAGCCTGTTCAGCGGCCGCGGCTGGGTGGCGGCGGTCGGCCTGGCGCTGCTGCTCTATTCCGGCTCCTCGGTCTTCGTCGAGCTCGACAGCGCGCTCGACCACATCTGGAAGCCGGCCGGCGGCTGGCGCCGCAACGTGGTGCTGGCGGAAGTGCGCACGCGCCTGCTGGCGCTGGCGCTGATGACGGTGATCGGCGTGCTGTTCCTGGTGGTCCTGTTGGCCGGCCTGGTGCTCAGCGCCTACGCCGACGCGCTGAACACTTTTCCGGTGCTGGGCGAATGGATCGGTCCGGCGGTGTCCGGCGTGCTGCGCTACGCCGCCGTCGCGGCCTTCTTCACCGTCATCTACAAGGCCTTGCCCGACGTCGTCGTGCCGTGGCGCTACGCGCTCTACGGCGGCGCGATCGTCGCCGTCCTGTTCGCGCTGGGCAACTGGGCGATCGTCTACTATTTCAGCGTCACCCACATGGCCAGCGCCTTCGGCGCCGCCGGCGGCGTCGCCGCCGTGATGGTGTGGATCTACTACACCGCGATCATCGTCCTGCTCGGCGCCCAGGTCAGCCGCGCCACGCGCGACGTGCTGGAAGCGCGCACGTCGCTGCCGGGGACGGTGGAGTAGGGCTCAGAACATCGCCGCCAGTACGCGGTCGGGCGGCCGGTGGCCGTCGACGAAGGTCTTGATGTTGATGATGACCTTCTCGCCCATCTCGATGCGGCCCTCGAGGGTGGCCGAGCCCATGTGCGGCAGCAGCACGACCTTGTCGAGCTCGACCAGCTTGGGGTTGATCGCCGGCTCGTGCTCGAAGACGTCGAGGCCGGCGCCGGCCAGCTCGCCGGCGCGCAGCATGCGGGTGAGCGCGTTCTCGTCGACCACCTCGCCGCGCGCGGTGTTGACCAGGATGGCCGAGGGACGCATCAGCTTCAGCCGTCGCGCCGAGAGCAAATGGTAGGTCGCCGGCGTGTGCGGGCAGTTCACCGACACGATGTCCATGCGCGCCAGCATCTGGTCGAGGCTCTCCCAGTAGGTCGCCTCAAGCGGCTTCTCGATCTCGGCGTGCAGGCGGCGGCGGTTGTGGTAGTGCACCGCCATGCCGAATCCGCGGGCGCGGCGCGCCAGGGCCTGGCCGATGCGGCCCATGCCGATGATGCCCAGCCGCTTGCCCCAGATACGCGCGCCCAGCATCGCGGTGGGCGCCCAGCCGGTCCATTTGGCGGCACGCACCAGGCGCTCGCCCTCGCCGATGCGGCGGGCCACGGCGAGGATCAGCGCCATGCTCATGTCGGCGGTGTCCTCGGTCAGCACGCCCGGCGTGTTGGTGACAACCACGCCGCGCTGGCGGGCGGTGTCCAGGTCGATGTGGTCGACACCGGTGCCGAAGGAGGCGATCAGGCGCAGCTTGGGCCCGGCCTGCGACAGCACCCGCGCGTCGATCCGGTCGGTCACGGTCGGCACCAGCACATCGGCGGTCTTGGCCGCCTCGATCAGCTGGGCCTGGGTCATCGGCTTGTCGTCGGCGTTCAGCCGGGTGTCGAACAGCTCCATCATGCGCGTCTCGATCGCATCCGGCAGCTTGCGCGTGACGATAACGAGCGGCTTCTTTGGCGATACGGCCATGATGGCTCCAATAACCCCCGAAGCCGGGCCAATAGCAAAGCCGCGCGCGCCTTGTCCAGTTTGGCACCGGGAAGTGTCCAATCCGCAAAAACCGTGCCGAATCCGCCCCTTATCGTGGTTTTCACAGGTGGATTGAAAGCTTGCGTTGCGATATATGTTGGAAATGGGTCGTGGCGCGTGGATCAGACGGTCGGCTTGGGCTTTGGCCTTGGCGGGGCTATGGGCGCTCGCCGTTCCGCCCGCCTTCGCCCAGGCCGTGGCGACGTCCGGTGGCGCCAACCCGCCGCCCCTGCGTAAGGGCACCGGACTGCCGGTCCCGCGTTTCGCCACGGTGCGCGCCGACGAGACCAACGTGCGCACCGGGCCGGGCCCTCGCTATCCCATCGACTGGGTGTTCAAGCGCAAGGGCATGCCGGTGGAGATCGTCGGCGAGTACGAAAACTACCGAAAGATCCGCGATTGGCAGGGCGCCGGCGGCTGGGTGCACGCGAGCCTGCTGACCGGCAGGCGCTACGTCATCGTCACCACGGCCAACGCGCCGCTGCGCAAGACGCCCGCGGCCGGCGCCGCCGAGGTCGCGCGCATGGAGGTCGAGGTCGTCGCCCAGGTGAAGTCGTGCTCGGGCGATTGGTGCCGGGTGCAGGCCAGCGGCCATATCGGCTGGATCGAACGCCGCCACGTCTGGGGCGTCTACCGGGGCGAAGTCGTCAATTAGGCAGGGCGATATAGGTGGCGTCGAAACGCCGCGCCAGGTCACGATCGCCCGACAGCGCCGCGCGCGTGGCGCCCAGCGCCAGGTACCGCTTGGTCAGTCTGGCCAGCGCGCCGATATCGGCGCGCGCCATGGCGATGAACGCTGGTCCGGCAGCGCGCTGCGCCTGCGGTGATAGCGCCTCCCAGTGGCGCATCGCCAACTCCACCCGCACGCCGCGTCGCCTGGGATCGTAGGGCGCCACCAGCAACGCGCGCGACAGCGGCGCGATCACCGAGGCATCGCCTTGGGTCAGCAGGTCGAGCGCGTCGGCCAGCGCGGTCCACGCCTCGGGATGGGCCGGCGCGTGGCGCACGGCTGTTTTCGCGGCGGCGACACTCAGTTGCGTGTGCTCGGCGGCGAGCTTGCTGTCGGTGGCGCGTCGGGCCTGCCAGAGCCGCAGATCGGCCAGCATCACCGCCGTATCGGCGTTCGGCGCCAGGTCGAGCGCGAGCTCCAATCGTTCGGCAGCGGACGCGACATCCGAGGCGTAAAGCCCGCGCTCGCCGGCGATATAGCGCGCGACGATGGGCTGGGCCTGGAACACGGCGATGGCGGCGAAGAGATGCGGCAACGCCACCGCGCCCAACGCGAGGCCGCCGACGATGGCGATGACGCCCAGCGGCAGCGCGAGGCTGTGGCCGAGGTGCTCGGGCCCGCCGCTGCGCCGGCCGCCGCGCCGGGCCCGGCGGTCGGGACGCACGTCGGAAACCAGTGAGACACGGTTCGTGGGCGTCACCATGAGGGAGCGCGTCGAGGGGTTCGGCTACTCGCCGTAGTACTTCTTGTAGCCGCGGTAGTAGTAAACGCCGCTGTCAGTGTAGTCGTACTGAGCGTGGCGCCGCAGGTCGACCTGGGTGAGCACGATGCCGGACAGGCGCGCGCCGGCTTCATAGACCATCTTCACGCCGGTCGAGGCGATGTCGCGCCGCGTCTTTTCCCAGCGCACGACGAAGATCGTCGTATCGGCCTGGCGCACCAGCAGCAGGGCGTCCGACACGGCCAGCACCGGCGGTGTGTCGAGGACCACGAGGTCGAAGGCGTCGCCCAGCTGCTGCAGCAGACGGCGCATGCGCAGCGAGCCCAACAGGTCGGTGGGCGAGGGCGGGCGCTTGCCTGCGAGGATGTAGTAGAGGCCGGTGCGCGGCTCGACATGCACCAGCTCCTCGAGGTTGCGCTGGCCCGACAGGAACTCGGCCAGACCGGCCTCGTTCTCGACGCCGAGGTTCTTGTGCGCCGAAGGCTGGCGCAGGTCGCAGTCGATCAGCAGCGTGCGCGCGCCCGACGCCGCCGAGGCGGCGGCCAGCGACAGCGAGGTCGTCGTCTTGCCCTCGCCCGGCACCGAGGAGGTCACCACGACGGTGCGCTGCGGATGGTCGGCGCTGGAAAGCTGGATGCCGGTGCGGATCGTGCGCAGCGCCTCGGAGTAGGCCGAGTTCGGCTTGTCGACGATGTTCAGCCACGGCTTGGAGTTACGTCGCAGGCGGCCGGACTGGAACGGCACCATGCCGAGCGCGGCGACGCCGGTCATCTGCTCGAGCTGGTGGATCGAGCGGAACCCGGAATCCATCAGCTCGATGATGATGGCCACCCCGACGCCCAGCGCAAGCGAGGCCACGAAGGCCATCAGCACGATCAGGTCCTTGCGCGGCGCCACGGGGAAACTGGGCGTCTCTGCCTCGTTCAGCGGCCGCGCCATGGATTTGCGCTGCTGCTGGCCGGTGAGGCTGACCTCCTGGAAGCGCGACAGCAGCGCCTGGTAGTACTGCTTGCGTGTGTCGAGTTCGGTCTGCAGCGTGCGCAGCTGCGCCAGGTTCACGGTCTGCCGCTTGATCTGCTCCTCGAGTCTGGCGACCTCGGTGCGCAGCTTCTCGACCGAGATGCGCGTGGCCCCGAGCTCGCGACGCTGGTTGGCGATGACGCGAGCTCGTTCGGCTTCGACGCGCGCCTGCACGGCGCCGAGCTGCTGGCGCGCGCGCAGCATGTCGGGATGCGCCGGGCGGGCCGAGTTGCGCCGACAGCTCGGCGACGCGCTTCTCGGCGCTGGCCAGCTCGCCCAGCAGGGTAGTGTCGTTGGGCAACGAGCCGTTGTCGGCGCGCGCGGTCTTCTCGCGCAGCTCTTTCTCGGCCGAAAGCAGCTGCGCCTGCAGCTCGACCAGCTGCTTGGTCTGCGTCGAGGCATCGCCGGTGTCGTAGATCTGGTTGGCGGCGCGGAACTCGGCCAGCTTGCCCTCGGCCTCCACCACGGCCTTGCGCGCTGTCTCGGTCTGCGTGCTGAGAAAGCGCATCAGCTCCAGCGCGTCCTGCTTCTTGTCGGACGTCTGCTGGTCCATGTAGGTGCGGATCGCCTGGTTCACCGATAGCGCGGCGAGCTGCGGATCGGACGAGCGGTAGCGCACGCTCATGACGCGCGAGTACAACGGGATCGCGGTCGACAACCCGCCGGCCCAGGCGCCGGCGATCTGGTTGTAGAAGGGATCCTTCTGATCCGGCGGCATCGCGTCGAGGCGGCGGCGCACTTCATCGGGCGGCAGGCGCGACGGGGGCGCCGCGCCGCCGGCGCCGACCAGCTTCAGGACCGGCGCGAAGAGCGCCTTCAGCTTGCCCTGCTGCGGCGGCGCGAGATCGGGATTGAAGTGCGGGTGCTCGATCAGGTTCAGCGCCCGCACCGAAAGTCGGGCGTTGGCCTCGCTCTTCAGCTTGGCCGCCTCGGCCTCCATGTTGATGTCGGCGACGCCGGGAGCCTGGTTCGGGTTGATGATCGGGGTGTCGGCGCTGCCCTCGATGACGATATCCGCCTGGGCCTGATAGACCGGGGTCAACTGGTTGGCGACCAGCCAGGCGATCGTCGTGCCGAGCAGCGCCACGCCGCCGATCAGCAGTTTGTGGCGCCGCAGCATGCCCAGGATGCTGCGGACCGATACCGACGGCGACGGATCGCCATGCGGTTGCTGTGGCCCGACAGGCGGCGGCGCTTCAACCGGGAGGTTGCTGTATGACGTTTGCAGGCGCGTAACGTTCGCCATGGACTAGAACGACCCCGCGGCCGGCGCGCCCGGCGGATCAACACGATACGAACTATCAAATATCACGTCGTAAACCACTCTAAAACAAAGAAGTTTCAAATAAGCTTCGCCATCTCGTTCCGGACGGATCGCGACCACTATCTATTGGGTCTGGGGTGGGGCACGGTTTCCTGAGACAGCGCACTGCGCTACCGATCGTAAAGACGGAGGTAGAGCATGGACGGAAATAATGGGCTGGAACCGGGTGTGACGGAGGCCACGGCGGCGCCAGCGCGCGCCCAGAACGCTGGCGATGGCGACGCCGGGGCCGGGCCGCCAGTGAGGTTTTCGGCGAAGAGGAAGCTGGCAGTCGTGCAGCGGCTGCTCCGGGGCGAGTCCCTGGAGAAGGTTTCCCGGGAAACGAACGTACCGGTGCACCGGTTGTCGGAATGGCGCGACCGGGCGCTCCTGGCGGCAGAAAGCGCGCTGAAGGAACGCGATCGGGACGCACGGGACGAGGAGATCGAGCGCCTCAAGGCCAAGGTTGGGGAGATCACAATGGCCAATGAGCTGCTCTACGCGAAAATCGACATGCTGGAGGGCGGTCGCCCTTTGGCCGGACGGAAGTCGAGGAAATGACCCGCACCACCTCGGCCTCCACACAGAGCCACTACCCGGCCGCTGCGGTCTGCCGCGTCTGGAAGTTCCCGCGGGCGACGCTTTACCGGCATCGGTCTGCAGATGCCATGCCGGCCCCTCCGCTACGCCGGCGCGGACCCCAGGGTGCCTGCAGCGATGCGGAATTGCTGGCGAAGATCGAGGCCGTCATTGAGGCATCGCCGTTCAACGGTGAAGGCTATCGCAAGGTCTGGGCCCGACTGCGAGCAGACGGCGTTCGTACGGCGGCGCGCAGGGTGCGGCGGATCATGAGGGAGAACAGCCTGCTTGCGCCGCAAAGGCCCGTGGACAGGGAGGAACACCCTCATGACGGGACGATCATGACCGACAGGGTGGATCAGATGTGGGGAACCGATATGACCCAGACGGTGACGACCGGTGAAGGCCGCGCCTATGTCTTCATCGCCGTCGACCACTGCTCGGGCGAGCTGGTCGGAACCCACGCCTCTTCCAGCGCCAGCCGCTGGGAGGCCCTCGAGCCAATCCGGCAGGGGGTGGCGAAGCACTTTGGTGCGGTGAAGGAAAACGTTGCGGCCGGTCTGATCCTTCGCCACGACAACGGTTCTAACTACCTCGCCGATGACTTCCAGGACGAGATCGAATTCCTCGGGATCGAAAGTTCGCCCGCCTTCGTGCGCCAGCCAGAGGGCAACGGCGTGGCGGAGAGGATCATCAAGACGCTGAAGGAGCAACTGCTATGGGTCCGGTACTTCCCGACCGTTGAGGCACTTCGCAAGGGGCTCGCCGAGTTCGCCGATCTCTATAACGCCTCGTGGCTGCGGGAGCGCCATGGGCACAAGACGCCCAATCAGATCAGGGCCGAACATAAGGCTCTTGCATCCGAAGCCGCCACGGAGTTCAAATTGGCAGCGTAACCGGCGCAGCGAACTGTCTCATAACCGTGCCCCGGTACAGTCTGCCGGTCAGCCTGCACCACCGGGGAACGCGATCAAAGGCAAAATCCTCTACTTCGTGCCCGGCTTAGCGCCACCCTTCCTACTCCCCAGAGGTGCCCGATCGTCTTCGGCGCTGATGCCACCTTTGGCATCGCCCTTGCTGTTCTTGACCGCGAAATGATCTTCCCAAAGCGGCTTGGTCGGCGCTGGCTTGGTGAGCGGTTTCTGCTCGGCGCTCGCCGGGCCGGCGGCGGCGAGGGCGGCGATCATGGCGATCGACGCGAGAACAACGAGAAACCTGCGCATGACGATCTCCTAGGCCTTCGTTCGAGTTCGAGACGACCTGCAGTCGACACTACGCAACGCAGGACCGTATCATCCCCGGGCATCCCGAGATTGTCGAGAGGGGGCGCCGGCCGTACAGTCCCGGGCCATTGCCGATCGAGGGAGGAATTGAATGAGCGTCGTCGAGACCGAACGCCACGGGCAGATCTTCGTGGTGCGCATGAACCGGCCCGACCGGCTGAACGCGTTGAACCAGGAGATGCGCACCGAGCTGGCCAAGGCCTGGACCGCGTTTCGCACCGACGATGCGCTCGAGGTGGCGATCTTCACCGGCGCCGGCCGCGGCTTCTGCGCCGGCGAGGATATGAAGGAGACCTTGGCCAACAAGACGCCCGGCGGCAAGAAGATCGACATCGAGGATCCGTTCATGGCCGGCAAGCTCGAGAAGCCGGTGATCGCCGCGATCAACGGCTTCGCCATGGGCGGCGGCTTCATGCTGGTCGAGCGCACCGACCT
>Ga0194134_10002589_pt1 | contig 21082 bp, 16 predicted proteins | sample TA2KigOff0mmetaG_FD_148602 | JGI IMG/M metagenome (GOLD analysis project Ga0194134, IMG submission 148602) | Freshwater microbial communities from Lake Tanganyika, Tanzania - TA2015056 Kigoma Offshore 0m | ecosystem: Environmental > Aquatic > Freshwater > Lake | place: Tanzania: Lake Tanganyika... | reverse complement strand
ACGGAAATCCCCGAAGAGCCCCTTCTTAAGTCACTCGTTTGGCTCTACTGATGTGGCGACTAGCTTGCGCAGCGGGATCGGATCATCAGTGGGATCTGTCGCAGGAATGTTAAGCGGGTATCATAAAGTCAATCAGTCGGTATGGTCGCGGCGCGTTGTTGTTTATGGCAAGGTGCGAAGGTGGTCTGGCCGAGGTGTGCCATCGGACGCACGTATAGCTTTAGTCGTGTGGTGTGGTGCCCGTCGAGATTTGTTTTTCCGGTCGCGAAGCTTGTCTCTGTGAGAAAGTGCTCGCTATGTCTCGCTCTGGTCTAGCATCAGCCGACACCGACAATCAGGGTTCTCCGCGGCTCGACGTCTCCGCGGCCGAGTGCTTCAACTACGCAGCGTGGCAGAATGCTGTGCCGCTGCTGCGATCAGTCGCGGTTGCCAATCCCACTGAGCGCGAACTAACTTCACTGACCGTTGAGTTGACCTCGACGCCTGCTTTCGCTCGCTCGAAGCGATGGGTTCTCGACCGGGTCGGGGCTGGTGAGACCGTCTCGCTCAAGGACATCGACGTCGAGATCGATGCCGGGTACCTCGACCGCCTGGACGAGGCCGAACGCGGGACTCTTCATTTCCGGCTGCTTGGCGGCACGACGCTGGTCGCAGAGTCGTCAGTGCCCGTCCGCGTCCTTGCCCGGGACGAATGGGGCGGCATGGGCACGATGGGAGAGCTTCTGCCGGCGTTCGTGACCCCCAACGACCCGGCTCTTGCCCCGGTTCTCAAGGCTTCCGCGGAGATTCTCGGAAAGAGTGGGCATTCGACGGCTCTCGATGGCTACCAGTCTGGCGACAAGAGGCGGGCCTACCTTCTCGCCGCGGCGCTTTGGTCGGCGGTGTCTGCCAAGTCGCTCACCTACGCCAATCCACCGGCGAGCTTCGAGCGAGGGGGCCAGAAGACGCGGCGCGTCGCCGCGGTGTTGGGAGATGGCCTCGCGACCTGCCTCGACACGACGCTTCTCTTCGCGTCGGGACTCGAGGCGATGGGTCTTCACCCTGTCATCGTCATGGCCGAGGGGCACTGTTTCGCCGGCGTCTGGCTGGTCAACAAGTCGTCGAACCGGCTGGTCGAGCGTGAATGCAGCGAGCTGAGAAAGGCAATCGCGGCTGAGGAGTTCATCGCTTTTGAGACCACGCTGGTGACCGGTCGACCAGCGGCGTCGTTTCCTGAGGCCGTTGCGGCCGGAGGAGCCCTCCTCGGCGAGGCCAAGGAGCACGAGTTTGTCGGGGCCGTCGATGTTGCCAGGGGACGCATGGCCCAGGTCAGACCGCTTGCAAGTCACGGGTCGCGGGCGTTGAACGACGGTGCCGACGCCGATGCCCCAATTCCTGCCCTCCCCCGCGCCCCCAGGTTCGACAACAAACCAGTCGACGAGGCCGACCTCCTTCCCAAGTCTCCCGCGGGACGCATCGAGCGTTGGCAGCGGAAACTGCTCGATCTTTCGCTCCGCAATCGGCTGCTCAACTTCAGGGTGACGAAGCAGTCGGTGCCGGTGCTCTGCCCCGACTTGGCGCGATTGGAAGACCGTCTCGCGGACGGGGGACGGTTTCGACTCGTCTCGCTCCGTGAGGAGACACGAGTCGCCAATCGCGATTCCGCCCTCCATCACGAGCGCACCCGCACCGACCTCGAGGTGGAGTTTTCCCGGAAGGCCCTCGAGAAGAACGAGCTGGCATGCCACGTTGAGGAGCACGAGCTCACCAACAGGCTGACGACGCTGTACCGGAAGGGAAAGAACGATCTTGCCGAGGGCGGATCGAACACGATCTACCTCGCGGTTGGCTTTCTTCGGTGGCGGGAAAGCCCGACGGACCAGAGCGTCTACCGGGCTCCGCTCCTGCTGGTCCCAGTTCAGTTGATTCGCCGGAGCGCATCGTCGCCTTTCTACCTTGCCAGCCACGAGGATGAAGTCCGCTTCAACGCGACCCTCCTTCAGAAGCTCAAGAAAGACTTCGGCTGCGACCTCACGGCGATGGAGACGAGCCTGCCGACTGACGACCGTGGTGTCGATGTTCCCAAGGTGCTCGAACGGGTGAGGCAGGCTGTCCGGGACATACCCGGATTCGAGGTCGTGGACGAGGCCGCCATCGCCTCGTTTTCGTTCTCCAAGTACCTGATGTGGAAGGACTTGGTCGACCGCGTCGGACAACTCGACCACAACCGCGTCGTGCGGCACCTCGTACACGACCCGGACAAGGCGTTCGTCGTGGAGGGTGTGGGACCGATGCCTGACCCCGGCGACATCGACACGCGATATTCGCCAGTCGACATCGTGCACCCGCTCCCCGCGGATTCCTCGCAGTTGGCGGCGGTGATGGCGGCTGCCGAGGGACAGGACATGGTGATCGTCGGCCCCCCTGGCACCGGAAAGAGCCAGACCATCGCCAATCTGATTGCGCAGTGTCTGTCCGTGGGGAAGACGGTGCTGTTCGTGGCCGAAAAGACGGCCGCACTCGACGTCGTCCATCGCAGACTGCGTGAGCACGGTTTGGCCGAGTGTTGCGTGGAACTCCACTCCAACAAGGCCGAGAGACGGCGATTCCTCGATCAACTCCAGGCCTCCTGGAACCGGAAGCAGACTCCGGACGACGGGCAGTGGAATGATGTGTGCCAGCGGCTCCGCGTCCGCCGTGATGAGCTCAATGACTATGTCGCAGCCGCTCACGAGAGGCACGCAAACGGCTGGACCGTCCATCGCGCCATGGGCCTTTGCGTGCACGGTCGGGACAAGGTTACCCCGACACTCGCGTTTCCTACTGGGGCGAATCACGACCTCGCTTCTTACGAGAGTCTCAAGTCTGCCGTCGCAGACCTGGCCTCCGTCTACCAGGCAATGCCGGTCGGGGCTGCGCTCGAGCGCGTGCATGCGCGCGACTGGTCAGTGGCGTGGGAGGCATCGCTGATTGACGCATGCCGCGATCTCGAGCGGGCAAGCGGTGCACTGATGGAAGCGATCGGCCCGCTGGCGACGAGGCTCGGGATTCCAGCGATGCAAGACGCCACGGCCGCTCAGGTGACGGGACTTCGGCAACTCGCCCGTGATCTCATCGATGTGGCCATCCCTCGACAGACACTCCTCCTTCGTGGCGACCTCGAAGAATTGCAGAGACGGCTTGAGCACCGAGGAGAGCTGCGTGCCCGGCGTGACGAGGCGAGCCGAGGATTGGTGACGGCGCTCCAGGGTTTTGCCGGCGTGCTGGGGCTGCCCGCCTCCGGAGTCAGCGTCGAGACTGGGAAGAAGCGTTTCTATCCACTCGTCAAAGAATTGGCGAAGACGCCTCTCCCTCCCGCGGAATTGGTGTTTCATTCGTCGTTCGATTCGATTCCCGCGCTCCTCACCGAGAGGGCCAGCCGGCTTCGTGAACGTGATGCGGCCAACGCGGCGATCGAGGCCCGCTCGTTCAATCGAAGCCTGCTTGCGCGAGTGCCGATCAACCAACTCCAGAGCGAATGGTCTAAGGCGGTAGCCTCGTTTTGGCCGCTGTCTGGCCTGAGGCGGTCGGCTGTCATCAAGAAGCTGTCGGCGTTCATGGCGGCGGGGGCCACGCCGGCCCCCGAACTTGATCTGCCGCTGCTTGCGGAACTGAAGACGTGTCAACAACGACTCGCGGATAACCTCGCGTCGCTGGCCCTCCCCGAGTCTCTGGCGATTCTGGTGGACGGTGCGCCGAGCGCGCTGGACGGGCCGATTGCCGATGCGAAGCGAATCCGCAACGCACTCATGGCGACTGGCGCTTCGATTGAGGAGGCTGCAAGTGCCACCAGAGGCTCTCTCGATGCCCTTCGGGCGGCTGCCAAGGGGCTGTACCCAGCCGACAAGTCGCTCGAGGCGGCTGGCGGGGAGCTTCGCGACAGCCTCTCGGCGCTCGATTTCCCCCCCGAACTCCAAAAAGAGGCCGAGGGTAATTCGGCGGCACTTGAGGCCGAGGTCGCTACCGCGAAGCGGCTTCGGCTTGCCGTGTCTGCGGTGAGTGTCGGCGACGAAGCGGTCGCCCGGACTCTCAGCGCGATCGTCGACGGACCGATTGAACCCCTCCGTTCCGCCGCAGCCACCTATTGCCAGGCCTACAAGGCGTTTCTGGCAGCGTGGCAGTCGTACGCGACCGCAGCCGACGTGCCGCCCTGCGCAAAGGAATCCCCTCGGGTCATCGAAGACGCTCGCACTCAAGCAGGCGCCGTTGTGAGCCAGAGATCGCTGCTCCGGCAATGGACGGCATGGCAAGGAGCTCAGCAACGTACCAAGGAGCTTGGTTTAGAGGCGTTTTCTGCGGCGCTCACATCGGAGGAGTTTCCTGCCGGGGAAGCTGTCTCCCGCTTCGAGCTCGCGTACGCCCGCTGGTGGCTGACCGGGGCCGTGGACGGGTCATTGTCGCTGCGGGGTTTCCAGCGTTTTCGCCATGAAGGCGCGATCGAAGAGTTTCGGCAGCTGGATGACGTCGCTCGGAAGGCGGCCTCTGACCGAATCCTCGGCGCCATTCATCACGGGCTGCCAACGGGCGATCAGGTGCCCCGCAAATCAGAGCTGGGGCTGCTGCGGCACCAGATGAGCCTCAAGCGACCGAGCCGCTCCATTCGCGAGATGATCACCGAGATGCCGGTAGCGTTCGGGAAGCTCGCGCCCTGCCTCCTCATGTCGCCACTGTCGATCGCGCAGTACTTGCCCGCAACGCAGACGCCTTTTGACGTCGTCGTCTTCGACGAGGCATCCCAGATCGCAACGTGGGACGCCATCGGCGCGATTGCTCGTGGCAAGCAGACCATCATCGTCGGAGACCCGAAACAGCTGCCACCCACGAACTTCTTCGGGCGGGCTGACACCGAGGACGATAACGAGCCGATCGAGGATTTCGACAAGGATCTCGAGAGCATTCTGGATGAGTCCAAAGCGGCTGGGCTGCCCACCATTCAGCTCAACTGGCACTACCGCAGCCGTCACGAATCACTGATCGCGTTCTCCAATCAGAGTTACTACGGCAATCAGTTGGTGACTTTTCCGGCCGCCGAGTCGGATGACCGTGGCGTGTCGCTTACCATTGTGGAAGGAGCTCTCTACGACCGCGGCAAGACCCGCACCAACAGGCTCGAAGCCGAGGCGATCGTCGCAGATGCCGTCGCCCGCATGAAGCGATGCATGAGGCGTCCGGAGCAGGAACGGCTCACCTACGGTGTCGTGACGTTCAACAGCCAGCAGCAGTCACTGCTTCAAGACTTGTTCGACGAGGCCCTCCGCAGCGCCCCGGAACTGGAATGGTTCTTTGCCGATGAGAGGGTTGAGCCGACGGCGGTCAAAAACCTCGAAAACGTGCAGGGCGACGAACGCGACGTCATGTATTTTTCGATCACCTTTGGTCGAGACGCAGACGGCAAGTTTCCGATCGATTTCGGCGCCATCAATCGTGATGGGGGCGAGCGGCGGCTGAACGTCGCGGTGACCCGAGCGCGGCGATCCCTGCTCGTGTTCTCGTCGTTCATGCCGGATCAGCTCCGGGCCGAGCGCTCGTCTGCCCGAGGCGTGCGCGATCTGAAGGCGTTTCTCGAGTATGCCCACAGGGGTCCAGAGTCGAAGGCTGCCCCTCGAGCTGACGCACCTGGCGGCGAGGCCGAGTCCCGACTGGAGGCGGCGATCGCCGCCGCGCTCGAGTCCCATGGCTGGCGAGTCGACAAACAAGTGGGCGTGTCGGGTTTCCGTGTCGACCTCGGTGTCGTACACCCCGATCACCCCGACGAGTACCTGGCCGGCGTCGAATGCGACGGTGCGACCTACCGGCGACTCGCTGCCGCACGTGATCGCGACAAGACCAGGCAGCAGGTGCTCGCCAATCTGGGCTGGCGATTGGTCAGGGTTTGGGCACCCGACTGGTGGCACGACCCAGTCACAGCGATCGAGGACCTCCACGGCCGATTGAACGGCATGCTCCAGGAGTCGCGAGACCGACCGGCGACGGTGGACAGCGAGCCACTCCCAGAGGCAGTCGAGCCTCAGTCGCCGCCGCTGATCGCGGCGAAGGAAACCACTCAGGAGCCCATCCCACGGGCTGTCAGCAGCGAGGACGTGGCAGACAGCCGCGTCTCTCACGAGCCGGCCAACATCGTGTCGGTCGACGTGGCCGCCACTCAGCAGCACCCATACGTCATCGCCTCGCTTGCAGACGTGTCTGCGCAACAGCCTCGCTTCTTCGACGACGACTATTCCCGGGAGCTTCGGCGGATGGCCCTCGCCGTGATCGATGCGGAGAGTCCGGTGCGGGAAGACGTCGTCGCCCGGCGTGTCGCTCGTGCCCACGGTTTCGCTCGAACAGGGGCGAAAATCAGCGAACGTGTCCTGTCGTTGATTCAAGATGTCGTTGCCACTCAGGAAGACGGCGGTCGTTTTCTTTGGTCGGGGGAAAGCTCCTTGGCGATCGTTCCCTTTCGGCACGCGACGACGGACGGAGACCGCAGGGGCCTCGACGAGATCGCCATGCCGGAACTGGCCGGACTAGCCCTGAGCATTCCTGGGCTCCTCTCTGCCGATGACCCGCCGCTCGAGATGGCCAAGAAGGTAGGGTTTTCGAGAATCTCGAGGCCAGCTCGAGAACGGCTTGAAGCGGCTCTCGAGCTGGCGATCAATCCCGGATCGTAGAGCGTCGCACGCAGACGCGCAGTCAAGCCTTCTCGTCTGAACGACTCCTTCGGTGATTTCTACCAGTGCCATTCAGCTTTGGTGTCCCCCATGCCCATCCCCCCCTTCCACGAAATCCTTCTCCCGCTCCTCCGCCGCTCGGCCGACGGGAAGGACTGGACTCTCGCCGCCCTGCGGGGCCCGATCGCCGATGACTTCGGCCTCACCGACGCCGAGCGGGCCGAACTGCTGCCCAGCGGCACGCAAAGCCGGTTCGTGAATCGGCTCTGCTGACCGGGAATCTCACTCGAACGACTCGCCCACATCACCCGCGGCAAGAACAGCCCATGAAGATCTTCTTCTCGCTCGCTGGCATCTTTCTGATGTTTGGCGTCACTGCGGCGGGTGTCGTGGCATGGATGCCGCGGTTGGCGGAGTGGATCAGCCGCCAAGTCGCGGGGTGGTGGACGTTGGTAATCCTCGCCTTCGTCTTTCTGGTGGGCATTCCCAGGCTGCCGATCCAATGGCAGCAGACCGCAAAACTCCTTACCCTTTCAGCGGTTCTCGCGGCGATTCCGATCTGCTTTGGAATCCTCTTCTTCCCGACAGAAACGCGCGATCCGGTCGACGTGAAGCCAGACCCTGCACCGCTGGCTACGACAACGCTGCTGGCCAGGCTGCGCGAGCCTTGGAGCAGCCTCAATTCGGAACGGCTGCCGGCTGCCGTTGATTTGGTTCGGTGTGCCGCCGCCGCGTACCAGACTCGAGAACAACTGAAGGAATCGGTTCCGGAGCTTGGATTCGCCGGCCATGTCGTCGTGGAAGACGGGCCATCGAAGGGGTTGGTCCTGGTCAGCGGGACTGAAGCTGTGATCGCCTTCGAGGGCACCAACGGCGTTGACGATATCGGCGACTGGTTTGCAAACCTCGACACGGCGCAGAGCTCGATCGCGGAGGGGGCCGTCCATCGCGGCTTCGTCGACCACTACAACCGCGTTGCCGGTCAGGTGTTGGAAGCGCTCGAAGAAGCCGGGATCGGTCACGTGTGGATCACGGGGCATAGCCTTGGGGGTGCGATGGCGGTGCTCTGCGCGGCGGATGTGGAGCGGCGGGGCAAGATCGTCGTTCGCGGAGTAGTGACGTTCGGCCAGCCATTGCTGCTGGTGCCCGCGTGTGCGCGAGTCATCAACGAGAAGCTCGCCGGGCGTCACCTGCGATTCATCAACGAGGCCGATGTCGTCCCCTGCGTGGCACCGGGCTTCCGGGGCGGTGGCAGCTTTGTTTGGTTTCAGGATGGCAAGCCGACGTTTGGCGGCCCAACCATGCGGGCTTTCGCGGCCGACGAGGCGAGCGCCCTGCAGGATAACGCGGCGGAGGAAGGCCCCGCGCCGCTGACCCCGTCGGAGTTCGAGGCCAAGAAGCGACAGGTCAAAGCGCAGTTCGGGCCACGGCCGTCCGAGGAGCAGGTCAAGGCCCAGGCGATACCCAGTACCACCGACCACAACATGCAGCGATACGTAGACGCAGTGCGCACTCACTACGGCACAGCGGCAAAAGGGCGATAGCCGAAAGGCGCGGGCCAGGCTGCACAGGATCCCCGAACCATGAAGCTCTCCACCGTCCTCGACCACATCGACAGCGGCCACATGGCCCTGCCCGAGTTTCAGCGCGGCTACGTCTGGAATCGCGACCAGGTGCGCGGGCTGTTTGACTCGCTCTACCGGCGGCATCCTGTCGGCGGGCTGCTCGTGTGGGCCACCGAGTCGCGATCGGCGACGCATCGCGGCGACGGGCCGCTCGCCGCCGGCGTTGTCAAGCTCCTCCTCGACGGGCAGCAACGGATGACGTCGCTGTATGGCGTGGTCCGCGGCCGTCCGCCGAAGTTCTTCGACGGCAACGCCAAGGCGTTCAGCGGCCTCCGCTTTCATCTCGACACCGAGACGTTCGAGTTTTTCCAGCCGGTGAAGATGAAGGACGACCCGCTCTGGATCGACGTCACGGAGTTGCTGAAAGGAGGGACCGACGCCCTCGGGACATCGATCACCAAGCTCACGAAGATGCCGGCTCACGCCGCGAAGGTCGGCGAGTATGCCGGGCGGTTGAGCCGGCTTCTGGGGATCACAGCGATCGAGGTCCATGTCGAAGAGGTGACCGGTGCCGACAAATCGCTCGATGTCGTCGTCGACATCTTCAATCGGGTGAACAGCGGCGGCACGAAGCTCTCCAAGGGCGATCTGGCACTCGCCAAGATCTGCGCCGACTGGCCGGAGGGCCGCGACGCGATGAAGGCGAAGCTCGCCGAGTGGAGCGACCACGGCTTCCGGTTCAACCTCGACTGGCTGCTCCGATCGGTCAACACGGTGCTCACCGGAGAAGCGAAGTTCCAGCATCTGCACGAGAGGACGGCCGACGAGGTCCGCGACGCACTCGGCCGGGCGTGCAAGCACATCGACATGATCCTGAATCTTGTCAGCGGCCGGCTGGGGCTCGACCACGACCAGGTGTTTTTCGGTCGCTTTGCCGTGCCGGTGATGGCCAGGTATCTCGATCTGCGCTCGCCGAAGCAAGGGGCGCTCGGCGAGAAGGAACGCGACAAGCTGCTGTTTTGGTTCGCACAGGCCGCGATGTGGGGGCGATTTTCCGGATCGACGGAGTCGTTCATCGACCAAGACCTCGGGGCGCTCGAGGGCCCCGACGGTGGGCTCGACAGGCTGCTCGAGCAACTGCGGCTGTGGCACGGCGGGCTGCGGGCGGAGCCGGGGCATTTCACCGGGTGGAGCCTCGGCGCGCGGTTTTATCCAGTGCTCTATCTGCTGACGCGGATGGGTGAGGCCCGCGACTGGGGCACGGGATTGCCGCTCAAGGCGAGCCTGTTGGGCAAGATGAGCCGGCTCGAGGTGCACCACATCTTTCCCAAGGCGCAGCTCCGTAAGCGGAAGCACTCCCGCCCGGAGGTCAACGCTCTGGCGAATTTCTGTTTTCTCACCAAAGACACCAATCTCGACATCCGCGATCGACTTCCCGAGGTGTATTTTCCCGAGATCGAGCGGAGCCACCCCGGAGCGCTCGCGTCGCAATGGATTCCTGCCGATCCGGCGCTCTGGAAGATCGACCGTTTTCGCGACTTCCTCGAGGCCCGCAAGGCACTCCTGGCCGCGGAGTTGAACAGGCGCATGGCTGATCTGCTCCATGGCGACGATCGCTGGCTGGCCGGGGCCGCCGCGGCGCTCGAGGAGAGCGGCACGCCGACCGGCGGGATCGCCACTGACGAGGAGGAGCAGGAGCTGGAAGCGATCAACGCCTGGATGGAAGGCGAAGGGCTTCCACGTGGCGAGCTTTCTTGGGGCTATACCGAGCCGGAGAGCGGTCGGCAGCGAGCCGTGTTCGACTTGGTGTGGCCGATGGGCGTGCAGGAGGAGTTGAGCCAGCCGGTGGCGGTGTTGCTCAACGAGGATCCGGAAACGCTCGCCATCGCCAGCGCCGCCGGATTCCGCTGCTTCACCGACACCAAAGCCTTCAAGCGATACGTGCGCCGCGAAGTCTTGGCAGGCGACGAAGGCGGGTGATCGTGTAGCGACGACGGATCACTCAGCAACGCCAATCCTCCACGACGTGGGGTGCAGCCCCGCCCAAACCTTCGTCGTCAAGAAACTCGACAGCGACTACTTTGTCGAGGAGTGATCGGATTTCCTGCTGCCGTCAGTAGCCGGCTTGCGTAATGACGGTCGTCGGACAACCACATCCCAAAAGAAACTCGCGAAACTCGAGCGTGATGTGATCGTCGCACCGCTCGACCAGAAACACCGCATCCTGCACGACCCGCTCTACCGTGGCCGCCCTTGTGAGTGGCTGAGGCGACAGCCGAGGACGGTCGCAGTTGTGGATGCAGTCATGCCTCCGCTGAAAAATGCTGTCGTATCTCTCCGCGAACTGTGACTGCACGTTCTTCATGGCCTTGTCTTTGCCGGCTGGATTAAGCGCTGAATAGACATTGGCGGACATGCCAAACAACCTGATCTTCGCAGCCGGATGTTGGATCCAATCAGTCAGTGTGTCGCCGAAGAGTTTGTGGCTTTTTCTGAAGAAGGGGTTGAAGGACTTCCGGATGCTTTCCAAGCTCAGGAAACTGGTCGAGTCGACCATCGTCCTCGCCGCCATCCGCCATCTCCAATCTCTGGAGTTGTAGGTTTCGAGCACTGCGCGGATCGGCACTTTGATGTTCTGGATCGAGTCCGGGAGCACGATGCTCGGGTGACGCTGCTTGGAAATCGCCGTCGCCGCGACGAGGTCCGCGTAAGCATCGCTGAAGTACGCGTCAATCGCGCCGACTGCAAACATCCAAGCGCTCCGTAGAAGATCGGAGCGAAGCAGCGAATCTCGAGGCGATGCCGTCGGCAAGGGATCGGTGTGCTGAACGATCGCACGAGCCCGGCCGATGTCTTCGCGAAAATGCTGGAGCGCCGTTGCAGGCACGGTGGAGCCCTTTCAGTCAGCTCCGGAAGTCAATCAGCCGATTCCACGAGTCCCGTTTCGTAATGCAATTCGTTCGTCTCCTCGTTGAACCACACGTCATGGTCCTCGGGAAAAACGACGTTCCACAGGTCGACGAGCAGCTCTGGGGCCACTCCGCGGCGAACCGTGGCCGCCAGTTCGGTCGCCAATCGTGCCGGCTCGGCGCGCGTCTCGGGCAGAAGATCGCTGGCAATCTCGTGGAGCGCGCCTGCGCTCACCGTGTGGATTGCGGATGCGATCCGCTCACCCGCTTCATGGCACTTCAAATACGGCATGGCCGAGCTCTCGAAAATCGGGAAATACACCGGACCTGGCGTTTTTATCGTAGTGGCGGGGAAACTGTCCGCCAACGGCAGGAGGGGGTTCAGCGAGGCAAGGCGAAAGCTGCCAGCCATCAAATGCGGGCAAGGACACCGCAGTTCGCGGGTCCGCTGCGGCGTCTTCGCGATTTCCGCGGCCGGCCGGGTCGTGCTCGCCGAAAACTCCGCCGCGATCGTCGCCCGGAGATTCACACATTCGTGGGCGCGCTCCACGGCCGCCGGGCCCGGAAGGGGGTGTTCGTGACCACGAGCACGTTCAAGAGCGACGCGATCGAGTACGCCGCCCAGATCGACACGAAGGTGGTCCTCGACGACGGCCGCACCCTTGCCCGCCTCATGATCCTCCACGGCGTGGGGTGCAGCCCCGCCCAAACCTTCGTCGTCAAGAAACTCGACAGCGACTACTTTGTCGAGGAGTAGGATACCGGGGCCCAAGTGGGCGATTGCTCGAGGAACCCGAGCCCGCCCAGCCCTCGGCAACGGCTGTGCCCAGAATTTAGACTGATCGCGTTCCCGGATCCAAAGGACGCATCAGTGGCTGCCGGCCCCACTTACTCCCGTGCCCCGCTCGCCGAGGTGGCAATCTCGGTACAGTTCGACGCGCCGCGTCGGCTCACGCAGGCCCATCTCGGGGCCTACTGGGCCTCGCAGCGCGGCCGTTACCCGATCGTCCACTCCACGCAGGGCTTGCCGGCGATCAACGAGGAGTTTGCCGGGGGCCGGTCGTGGCTTCCCCCATCGCTCCGCCTGGCGCTCGCCGAAGAGCCCGACACGCGGGTGCAGATGACCTCGGCCGACAAGGCATGGGTCCAGCAGGTGCAGGCCAATCGGCTCGTCGTGAATTGGCGACGGGGCGACGATCCCGCAGGCGACTACCCGCGGTTTACCGGCACGCTCGAGCGCTTCCTCGAGTCGTGGCAGGCTTGGAACGGCTTTCTCACGAGTGTCGGCGTAGCGCCGGCGACGCCGGCCGTGTGGGAGGTCGTGTACGTCAACAGGATTCCCAAGGGGGATCTCTGGAAGACGCCGGCCGATTGGCCGAGGGTGTTTCCCGGGCTTTGGGCCGGGCCGTTTGCGGGGATCGCAGGGGCATCGATCGCCGGCGTCCAGGGGCAGTGGGTCTGGGAAACGGCCGCGCCGCAGGCCAGGCTCTACGTCGAGCCGAAACCCGCCCGGGGACCGGCGCCAGCGTTCCAGGACCTGCTTTTCGTGACACTCACGGCCCGGGGCCGGCTGCCCTTGTCGCCGAAGGATCCCGGCGGGGAAACTGACTGGGAGGCCGAATTCCGACGAGGGCTCCAATGGGGGCATGATCTCGTCGTGGGGGCGTTCGATGCGCTCGCCTCGGCGGAGGCCAAAAAGGCGTGGGGACGACATGACGACTGACACCTCGATCGCGACGCTCGATGATCGGCGCCCGACCGGCATTGAACAGGCGCCGGACGCGATCGCCACCTCTTCCCGCGCCGACCACGCGGCGGTGTGGGATGACTGTACCGAGGCTCTGCTTGGCATCTGGAATGGCAGAGGACCGATCGCCGAACCGGCGCCGAGCAACGAGACGATCGACGCCGCGATCCGGGTTCTCAAGGAGATGCGGCGAATGGACCCGACCAACACGCCCATCAGCATCGTCCCCGATCCAGCGGGGGGGATCATCGTGGAGTGGCGAAGCGACCGCGACGGGATCGAGACGATCCGCACGGCGTCGTTTCTCAACGACGGCTCGATCGAACTGGTGACGTACCGCGACGGAGTCGCCGTCGACGTACAGACGCTCGAGGAACGGTTTCCGACCTGATCGACCATGGCCGACATCGACGATGACGATTTGGCCCGCGACAAGACCCCGCCCGTCGACGGGAGCGAGATCGTCGCCCGCCAAATCAAGGAAAAGGGCGGGCAACCGCTCTACTTCGACGCGACGCGGGCCTCTCCCCGTTTCGTCCACCGCTCGCTCTTTCTGCCTTCCCCGAAGGACGCCACCGGCCTTTCGTTGATCCGGCTTCGGCATCGATCCGAAGTCTGGGCTGCCTTTCGGTCGGAGACGCCCGACCAGCGCTATCAACTCGCCCGCTTGCTGGTGTCAGCGCTCACCGAGATCGCGCGGGCGGCGGGGATCGAGTGGCTCCACTTCGATCCTTCCGCGGATGATCTCGATCGGCAGCACGGCCACCCTTGGGCCCACTGCAACGTCCGGGAGATCAATCGGACCGATTACGACAACACCGCCGACCCCGATGCCAAACGCCGCATCCTCACCTGGGCGGAACAGGTTTCCAGATCGATCTCGCTCGCCGATGTCAGCGACCCTTTTCCGGCCCCTGATCCGGCCCGCCACCGGTATCGACCAGACGCCGAGTGATCTCCCATGCCCATCCCCCCCTTTCACGAAATCCTTCTCCCGTCGTCCTCGATCTCATGAAGTCCATGGGCTACGGCGGCTGGGGCGACGCCGCCGGCCGGCTCACCGGTAAGGGCGGTGACGAACGGCAATGTTGCCTTTAGACAGTGGCATCATCCACGAAGACCGCCTCGGCCTCGACACCATCTATCTCCAGGCCAAACGCTGGGACCACTCCGTTGGTCGCCCGGAGATTCACAAGTTCGTGGGCGCGCTCCACGGCCGCCGGGCCCGCAAGGGCGTGTTCGTGACCACGAGCACGTTCACGAGCGACGCGATCGAGTACGCGGCCCAGATCGACACGAAGGTGGTCCTCGTCGATGGCCGCACCCTCGCCCGCCTCATGATCCTCCACGACGTGGGGTGCAGCCCCGCGCAAACCTTCGTCGTCAAGAAACTCGACAGCGACTACTTCGTCGTGGACTAGCCGCTCCACGGCGTGTCCGTGCTACACTCAGAGAGTTTGGCTGAGGCTGCACGTTGCCGGCAAAGCGATGCCGGAAGTGATTTCGGAGGAGTGATATGCTCACCGTCTTTCGGCTCGCACACTTCAAGAGCTATGAGCACGCTGAGCTCCCTTTGGGGCCGATCACGCTCCTGATCGGTGCCAATGCGTCGGGCAAGAGCAACGCGATTGAGGCGCTGCGGCTGCTGTCTTGGCTTGCCCAAGGGCAGAAGTTGTCTTCGATCCAATACACCATCAATGCCGGCGACCGCATCCTGCGGGGAAGGGTCGGCGACCTGTGCCGCCAACCAAGCCACCGGTTCACGCTCGGCTGCCAGACCGATGACAGCACATGGCAAACGCTCGCGCTTACGATCGAAGAACGTGACGGCGAGCTGCATATCGTCGAGGAATCGATCAGCGATCCTTCAGAGACGCTTCCTCTCTACCAGCTCGACCAGCCGAGTGAAGGCGTCGGAACCGATGCGGGCGTGGCGTACAACAACTTCCAACGCGGAAGAAACAAACCGCATACAACCGTCAGTGACCAAATGGCGGTGTTCGTCCAACTCGAGGGGTCGGCCCGGTTCGACGAAAAACACGAACGCTCCCAGTCCGTGATTCCCGAGGTCGCCAAGCGCTACCAGACGTTGTTGCAAGACATCCTGTTCCTCGACCCTGCACCATCGCGCATGAGGCAGTATGCTTTTCAGACTGATACACGACTCAAAGGCGATGGCACGAACCTGTCGAGTGTGCTGTACAAGCTTTGGGGGCCACGCGATGCGGCGACCGTCAATCCAGTGCAACAGGCTCATCGCGAGGAAATCCTCCGATTCATCCGCAGCCTCCCCGAGCAGGACATCCTCGGGCTGAGCTTTATCACCACCCCACGCAATGAGGTGTTGCTGGCAGCAACGGAATCATTCGGAGGCAAAGAGCAGCAATTCGACGCGAGCCTCCTTTCTGACGGCACACTCCGCGTGCTGGCGATCGCATCCGCGATGCTCTCGGCACCGGAAGGCAGTCTTGTCGTGATCGAGGAGATCGATAACGGCGTTCATCCGAGCCGTGCCCGGGATTTGCTCGAGCGTATCCGGGCTGTCGCTCAGTCCCGGAACCTCCGCGTCTTGCTCTCGACCCATAATCCGGCACTGGCCGACGCACTGCCCGATGCAGCACTGTGCGATGTTGTGTTTTGTTATCGCGACCCACACACGGGCGCCAGCCGGCTCAAGAAACTCGGCGAACTGGAGGACGTTTCGGACTTGCTTGTGAAAGGCCCGCTCGGGCATCTGATGACGTCCGGAGCGATCGAGCGGTTTGTCAAGCAACCCGTCGATCGCGAAGCAAAGCGACGGCAGGGCCAGGAGTGGATCGAGCGGATGCGGAGTATCGGCGGGGCCGCTTCGTGATGGGGCAGATCGTGATCGTCGACACGAGCGTGTTCCTCAACATCCTCGATGTTCCCGGCAGAAACCAGAATCGTGCGGCAACCTTTGGGGCGTTCACGATCCATGTGAATGCGGGGGATCATCTCTATCTTCCGGTGCCGTGCATCATCGAGACGGGGAACCATATTTCACGGCTCCGCGATGGCCACGACTGCTACCAATGTGCGAAGCGATTTGTCGCGGAAGTGCGCAACGCGCTCAACGGAAGTTCGCCATGGCAGCCGGTGCCCCTGCTTCCTGAAGGCAAAGATGACTGGAGCGGCACTAGCGGCGTCGAGCGATGGCTCGTTGACTTTCCAAACGAGGCGCAGCGACAAGTCAGCTTGACGGACGTGACGGTGAAGGATTTATTCACGCAGTTTTGCGACAAGTTCCCCATGTCCACTGTGCGGGTATGGGCACTCGATGGCCACCTTGCATCGCTCCAGCGTCTTCACCCTTGAAAACGGTCGAGCCATCAAGCTTTGCACCGTCGTCGACTACGATGCTCGGGTGACGCTGCTTGGAAAATTTCGCGGGTCCGCTGCGGCGTCTTCACGATCTCCGCGGCAGGCCGGGTCGTGCTCGCCGAAAACTCGGCCGCGATCGACGGCCGGAGATCTACAATTTCGTCGGGGCTCTCCATGGCCGCCGGGCGCGGAAAGGCGTGTTCATCACCACGAGCACGTTCACGAGCGACGCGATCGAGTACGCCGCCCAGATCGACACGAAGGTGGTCCTCGTCGACGGCCGCACCCTTGCCCGCCTCATGATCCTCCACGGCGTCGGCTGCAGCCCCGCCCAAACCTTCGTCGTCAAGAAGCTCGACAGCGACTATTCTGCCGAGGAGTAACGGAAGGACTGGAAGAACCGCCGCCCCGCGCCCCCACCCGACCATGTACGACCTGATCGGCGACATCCACGGCCAAGCCGACGCGCTCGAGCGCCTCCTCGCCACGCTCGGCTACACACGGCGGCGCGGCTGCCACCGCCACCCCGGGCGGCAGGTGATCTTCCTCGGCGACTTCATCGACCGCGGCCCGAAGATCCGCGAGACGCTCGCGATCGTCCGGCCGATGATCGAATCGGGCGCGGCACGGGCGGTGATGGGCAACCACGAGCTCAACGCCCTCGCCTTCCATACCCCCGACCCCGACACGCCCGGCGAATACCTCCGCCCACGCAACGAGAAAAACTGCCGGCAACACGCCGAGACCATGCGGCAGCTCCCCGCCGACGAGCTGCAGTCGACTCTTCAATGGTTCCGCACGTGCCGCTGTGGCTCGACCTCGACGGCCTCCGCGCGGTCCATGCCTGCTGGGACGACACGCGGATGGCGCGGATCGCGGGACCGGTCAGCGATGCGTTTCTCCATGCCGCATGCGCGCCGCGCGGCAGCCTGTTCGAGCCGGTCGAAGCGATCCTCAAGGGCAAGGAGGGATCGCTCCCGCCGGGAATGACGTTTCGCGACAAGGATGGCCATGACCGCACGGCCACCCGGGTGAAGTGGTATGAGCCACCGGAGGGCCACACGCTGCGGACCTACGCGATGCCTGGCGAGACGGTCGACTGCGACGAGGCGCTCCCGCGCGAAGTCATCAGCGCCGCAGTGCCCTACCCTCCCGATGCCAAGCCGGTGTTCGTGGGGCACTACTGGCTCAGGGCCGCGCGTCCCGAACTTCTCCGAGCGAACGTCGCCTGCGTGGATTGGAGCGTGGCGAAGGGGGGTTTTCTCTGTGCCTATCGCTGGGACGGCGAGCAGACGCTCGATGCCGGGAAGTTCGTGTGGGTGTGAGGGGCGTTGGAGCCGCCCGCATCCTCCGCTTGCCGAACCGCCAGGGGCCCACCTACCCTGCCGTCACCTGGCAGGAATGCCCCGAGGACATGACCGATGAACCACGGCTACGACCCTGACCACCAGCCGCCAGCGAGCCACCAGCCGCCAGCGAGCCACCAGCCGCCAGCGAGCCACCAGCCGCCAGCGAGCACCGACGCGTGGCGCCCCCTGCGGACGTGGATCCCGCTTGTGCTTGTGCCGCTGATGGGGTTCATGCGGTTCGTGCCGGGGCTCGTCCCCAACGGGCCGTCGATGATCTGGATGGCAAGCGCCTTCGGGCCGTTTTTGATCGGCTTGCTCGTGATGGTGTGGTGGCTCGCGGCCAGCCGGGCACGCTGGTTCGAGCGGCTCCTCGGCGTCGCGGGCCTCGTCGGCGCGATCGTGGTCGAGCAGGCGATCTGCCATCCGTCGATGCGCGGGCCGCTGCCGATCGTGCTCACGATCCCGATGGCGATCGCGGCGTTCGCGATCGGCACGATGCTCTTCGGGCACACGCTGTCGATCCGGCGGACGTGGCTCGCCCTCGGCTTGGCCGTGCTCGCCACCGCCTACTCGGCCCTCGTCCGCACCGACGGCGTGTGGGGCGATTTTTCGTTCGGGTTCGACTGGCGCTGGAAGCCGACCGCCGAGCAACTGGCCGATGACGATTTTCGCCGCGCGGAGAAGCTCGCGGTCCCCGCCGAGGTCGACAGCCAGGCGCTCCTGGCGGCACTCGAAGCGGCCCCCTGGCCCCATTTCCGCGGACCGCAGGGCAATGGCGCCCAGACCGGCCTGCGCTTCAGCGACGATTGGACGGCCCACCCGCCGCGCGAGGTGTGGCGCAACCGGATCGGTCCGGCGTGGAGCTCGTTTGCGATCGGCGCCGACCGGCTCTTCACCCAGGAGCAACGCCTCGAGGACGAGGTGGTGTCGTGCTACGACGCGAAGACCGGCCAGCCGATCTGGTCGTTCGCCACCCCGTCGCGGTTTTTCGAGTCGCTCGGCGGGCTCGGGCCGCGCAGCACGCCGACGCTCGCCGATGGCTCGGTCTACGCCCTCGGGGCAGAGGGGATCCTCGTGCGGTTGAACGCCGTCGACGGGACGCTGGTGTGGAAAGCCGATCTCAAGGCGGCGGCGGGACGGAGCGAGCCGCCGATGTGGGGCTTTTCCGGTTCGCCGTGTGTCGAAAACGGCTTCGTCGTCGTCCATGCCGGGGGCAAGGGCGACAAGGGGATCATCGCGCTGGCCGTCGAGGATGGCCAGGTGGCGTGGACGGCGCCGGCCGGCGAGATGTCGTACAGCTCGGTGCAGAAGATCACGCTTCTAGACCGGGAGTATCTCTGCCTGCTGTCAAACTCCGGTGCGCACTTCCTCGATCCGGCGACGGGCAAGACCGTCTACGACTATCCGTTCGCACACCAAGGCTATCGGGCGTGCCAGGCGCAGGTGATCGGCGGCGACAAGCTGCTCATCCCGGCGGGGATGGGCACCGGCACGCGGCTGGTGGCGTTTTCCGCCACTGAAAACGGCCTCGAGGGGAAGGAGCTGTGGACGTCGCTCGACCTCAAGCCCGACTACAACGACATCCTCGTCCACGACGGCGCCATCTATGGCTTCGACAACGCGATCTTCGCCTGCATCGGTCTCGAGGATGGCAAGCGCAAGTGGAAGGGAGGCCGGTATGCCAAGGGGCAGGCGCTCTTGCTCGCCGACTCGGGGCTGATCGTGGTGGTGAGCGAAAAGGGGGAGCTGGTGCTCGTGCGGGCGACCCCCGAGAAGCACGAGGAGCTCGGGAAGATCGAGGCCCTCGGCGACAAGACGTGGAATCATCCGGTCGTGGTCGGCGACCGGCTGTATGTCCGCAACGCCGAGGAGGTCGTGTGCTACGAACTGACGACGGCGGGCTGACGATCGCCGTCTGGCCGTCGCCAGAGCGAACCGGGCCCGCGGGAGCGTGATCGCGGCGCCGGTCGCGGTTCAGCCGCTCACCCGCGCCAGCCGCTCCCCGTCGGGCAGCCAGATCTCACCGCCGTCGGCGGGTGTGCCGTAGGCCACCGTGAGCCCGAGCCGGTGAAGGCCGGCGACGAGGGCGGCACAGGCGGCGTCGATCTCGTCGTGGCTGGCGGGGGGCCCGTCGGACAGCCCCTCGATGAACGAGCGCAGGATCCTCCACCGCGCGCGGCGCCCGGCCGGCGTGGTCTTTCGCGGCGGGAGCCCCGTTCCTCCGAGCACTCGCCACAGCTTCACGAACGCTCCGTGGGGGTGCGTCTCGATCGCGGTGATCGGCACGGTCCGCTGCCGACTCTCGGCAAACAGCGTCAGCGATCGGGCGATCCACCGGCTGGCCCCGTCGAAGTGCAGGACCGTGTCGCGCGAGCTCCAGAAGAGGTGGATCCCGGCGGCGGCGACCGATCGCTCGGCGCCGCGGAGCGCGGCACCACCGGGATCCCACGCCGCGCGCTGGGCATCCCACCGCGGCCCGTCGGGGTGGAGCCCACAGGGACCGTCGATCGCGAGTACGACCGCAGCGGTGCGATCGACGTGGGCCCAGAAGTCGGCGTTGGTCCGACTCCACGCCAGCGCCTCTGGCGCCGGACGGAATCCCTGGCCATCCCACCGGATGGCGTACGAGGGCATCGGTTTGTCGCCGGACTGCATCCCGCCGGGTGCGAACCTCCCGGCGGTCGGGTCGAGCCCGACGGCCACGAACGGGCCCGCGCCTGCGGGAAGCGCGAGGCGGGCAAAACCTCGATCAGCGTCTTCGGGCGCCGTGCCTGCGGCCTGCACGAGACAGCCTTGGGCTGCGTTGGAAATCGGTTCCAGCCCCATGACGGTCTCACCGCCACCGCAGGCCGGATCGACGACGAGCGGAGCACGCGACGATCGCGTTCTTCCGAAGACGAGCGCCACGGCCGCGCCGGCCAGTCTGGCGGCCGTATGGGAGTTCCGCCTCGCCACGAGCAAGGGCGCCCGCGACCACGATCACGACAATACACACTCAACCCTGGCGTGTTGCCAGGGAGGTGTGCCGGACGACCGGTCCCTTGGAGAAAAGGACCGGAGACTCCCTGCACGGACCAGTCCGACTCCGGGTCGAAGACGACTCCGGCACGACAAAAGTCGGGGCGACTCCCGGCGACAGCACCGGTACGAGCGGGCACCCGCGAAAAACGGCCGCGAAACCGCATCCTCTGTGCCCCGATCCCTTCCCGTTCCAGTACTGGTTCGACGGGCAGGCCATCGAGGCGCGGACGGTGAAGGGCCGCTTCAAACGAGGTCGCTAGCTGTCCGTGGACAAAGCCCTCCATGGCCTTTGTCCACTGAGGCGACCGCGGGAAACGCCGAGGGTTTCCCGGGTCGCCGTCGGCCGCATCCGGCGGCCGGTCACTTTTTCCACGGGCTGCTAGTACTACTACGTTAGCTCAACTGGAATCGACCCGCATGAGTTCGTCGTTGATCGGTCGATTGCAGATGGGGCAATGATGCGAGAAGCACAGCAGAAGCG
>Ga0194134_10002583_pt1 | contig 21108 bp, 17 predicted proteins | sample TA2KigOff0mmetaG_FD_148602 | JGI IMG/M metagenome (GOLD analysis project Ga0194134, IMG submission 148602) | Freshwater microbial communities from Lake Tanganyika, Tanzania - TA2015056 Kigoma Offshore 0m | ecosystem: Environmental > Aquatic > Freshwater > Lake | place: Tanzania: Lake Tanganyika... | reverse complement strand
CTGATAAACGAACGCTCTATGTTTTTTTGTTTTTATAACCTTTCACGGTCCTTCGGACCGGAATGGTACAATCGATACGCTTTGTCTTGCTGCCCAGAGGCAGCAGACGAACCGATATAGGTTAATGATTGTTTGTTTATAAAAACAAAACTAAAACACAATTTAATTATTTTTCATTTTTCATTTTTGAAAGTTTGACTTTTTCATTTATGATTTTGGTTCTCTCTTTTTTGCACTCATCAAAAAATACAATACAAAAAAAACTCAAAAAATAAAGAAAAAAAAAATGACAATAGGTTGGAAATCGGAATCTATCGAAGAGTATTCGATCGCTTTTTTTCAAGAAGAAGGGAATGAAAATCAGCAACAATTTCACCAAGAGTTCCAAGAATTTTTGCAATCAGGAAAATATTCGTCCACCTTTGAGAAAAAATTACATTCATTTTTAAAAATGCCCGAAAATAAATCCATTGCTCCTCTCCACCAATTGATATTATCGTATTATCATCGGAGCATGCCCACCATGGATTGTGAGGAATCGGGCGTATCGATGGCCGGCATCATGTTTTGTGTAAAGGCGATGGAGAACATGTCTGCCCCATGTTTTTCTGCGGTTTGTTCGTCTCCACAAAGGCTGCCAATCCCCATTTGGGTCGAGGACTTGCCCCGCCACCCCACCTCTCATCAACAATTGCCATAACATTGACCATTATGATAATACCGATCTTTGTTTTGCAACAAGAAATCACTATAATTGGCTTTGAACAGGGGACCTTGACTGTTGCCCGCCACACATTTCTCTCCACCCAATAAAATACAACACGAATTCGAAGCACATTGATCGGTGGTCAATGACCGGCAGTATTCTTCTTGTTTGGCGGGGAAATCTTTGTTGTACGAGCACGCCCCCTGGGGCAACAGAGTTGATTTGTAGGGTGACAACGAGGATTGGTTGGTGGTCCGGCTCAAATATACACTGTCTTCGTACATGGGTATATAAGAAGACGATCCAAAAGGAAACGATCCCGGTTGGTAATAGGTGATGGGGCTTTGTGCCCCGGCGGCGGGCATAATAACGGGTTTGCCATCTTTGTCCAAGACGATGGTTTGTCCAAACGAAACATCATAAAAATCATTTTGTTTCATCATATCTTCGACGGATCCATGAAATTGGACATCATAATTGTTGCTTAAATCGCTGTACGTTTTGTTTGTTATATCAAAATTGCCGGTGGGACTTATCAAATTGGTATCGGACGTGAACCCCCAACCTTTGGCCACATCCGGTACTTTCCCATAGGGTAAAAACGACACGGTCAATTTGTTGGCGTCGGCGAAATAAAGACGGGGTGGTCCTGGGGGGATGGGTGACGGCATGGGATGGGCCGGAGTAAATCGTTGGGCATAAAACTCGGTTTCGCTGACATAACCCGGTTTATAAAATACGAGAATTTTGGGGGGTGTCCCGGTGACATCGATGCGATCGACTTTGGGCATCATATTGGGGGGAAGGAGTCCCAACGACGTCGCCGTATCGAAATAATAACCATCGGGCAACATCTCGCCGGGAAGGGGGAGACGATCTTTCGTCGTCACATTTTGTTTGGAGACGGCGGTGTTTGTCAAAGGAATCAATATCTTAGGATTTCCCGGATTGACGGTGTATCCATAGGGGATTTTTGCCATTTTGAAGTCGTCCACTTGGTAATAGCCATCGGGAAGTTTCCCCGAGACGGGATCGGTGGTCAACGGAATGGTTTCGAATCCTTCTCTTTCATTTTGTTCCTTCTCTCCTTCTGCCTCTGTCTCCGCATCCGCATCCGCATCATGTTGTTCGGTCCATTTGCGCATATCAAAATGCAAGACGACTTGCACATAGATAGCTAAAGCGACAATACAACTGGCCACCACAATGATTAAATAAGAGTGTGCAAGCATCCATTGTGGTAACATGGATTTTTATTGATTTGGTTAAAGAAAAATTTTTTTAAAAAAATATATTATTTTAAAATTTTATTATTTTCTTCTTTCTCTATTTGAGAGAATTTGTTAAACAAACAAAAACAAAAACATTGTTGTTGTTGTAAATAATTTTCATATAAACACAATTAAATTTTCCCAAAATCAAAAAACAAAATCAAATCAAATAAAAAAAAAACATGATTATTCCGGTTCGATGTGTGACATGTGGAAAAGTATTGGCAGACAAGTATGAATTTTATTTGGCAGAAGTACGTCGGCGATATTTGAGCGAATCGGGATCGACGGATCCTACCAATCGAACCATTTATTTTTCTTTGGAAAATCCGGAGAAGACGATTGAGGGACAAGTTCTCGATCAATTGAAATTAAAAAAGCCATGCTGTCGTCGTCATATGTTAACACATGTGGATATTGATTGAATTCGAAATAGAGACAAACGAAACGAAACGAAACGAAACAAAAAGAGAAAAAAAAATAAAAAACATTCATTATAAGTAGCTATTTTTTTTGAACAAACAACTCAACAACTTCTTTAAAAAAAACAGACACACAGAGACATACATATACATACAAACACAAATGACCAAACAAATGAATGGAGGCGGTGTCCTTTTCCCGGCATCCTTTGCAGATGTGCCATTACGATCGTTTTATGGATACAATGATTCCTCCAACGATCCAAATACGTTGCAAATTGCTGGTCGTCAAACAGGAAATTTTATTGGAGGTAGTGCCAGAAGAAGACGACCAAAAAAGACAATGAAAAAAGGAACCAATAAAAAAAGATCCACTCATCGAAGAAAATTTAGAAGAACTGCCTCCTCCGGTATTCGTCGAGGAGGAGCAGGATCGGTACAGGATTGGATGCGTCCAGCGGGACAAATCGATCGTATGTATTCTGCCAATCGTTTGCCCCTGGAATAAATAGGAGGACAAATATATATTTTTTTGTTTTGTAATGATGAACAAAAAGTCTATTTACAAAAACAAAAAGTCTATTTACAAAACAAAATACAACAACACAAATACCAAAAAAAACACAAACACAAACACAAACACAAAAAAAACAAAAAAAACACAACATACAAAAAAACACAACAAAATACCATGATCGGATTAAGAAATTTATGTACCCCTGCCCTCATTTATTTTGTGCTCTCGGCCTTTGCGATTGTCCTCATGGCCATGCAAAACATCAATGACACGAGTGTGTATTGTGTTGGATCGTATAGTTGCCAAGGTACCAACAACATGGTCTTGTTTGCCTTCAAAATCATCTACGTGATTTTCTGGACATGGCTCTTGAACGTCTTATGTCAATCTGGATACGAAACTGTGTCGTGGGTCTTGGTGATTCTCCCCTTTGTGCTCATGTTCATCTTTGTGGCGATGGTTTTTGCCTCGCATGTGCCAGTCAACAAATACAATCCTTTGTTTTAGCCGATATTGGTTCGTCTGCTGCCCCTGGGCAGCAAGACAAAGCGCATCGATTGTACCATTCCGGTCCTTCGGACCGTGAAAGGTTAGAGAGAAAAAAAAATAACACTATAAAAATTGCATTCGTGGAATGGAAACTCGTTGGGGAACTGTCTTCAACTCCAACATCAAACTATCATAATCGACAGACTCTTTGCAAATATCACTTTGACCGGCATATTGTGAAACCGTGAGTGGAACCAGTAAATACCATGTGTCTTTTCGTTGTAATTTCATCCAATACACATCCAACGCATGCAAATTCAAACCCACGGATGGTGGCGCCATCTTATTTTGTGCATATTCGCGAAGCAACAATGAAACCCCCTCTCGCATATTGTCCAACAATTCTTTATAATACGATTGATGAACAATATATCCCGCGGCCGCGAAGCAACGTTGAATTTGAACAACGAAAGGTTGATTCTTTTTTTGGGGAATACAACAATGGGGGTAAAAACAAACAGGTCCGGCGTTGTTCGCGGCAATCAGAAGAACGGACCATTTTCGTTGAGGATGTAAAACAAAGTTCTTATAGAACAAATCCAATGACTGTAATAATACATCCGGGTCCGTGAAATGAATGTCATCTTCGCAAATGAAAACCCATGGATAGTTTCGTTGGATGGCTTTCTCCAAACAAGCGATATGACTCATGCTGCAGCCAATGGCGCCACTTATATCATTCGAAATGGCGGCGAATCGTTCGGGCTCTCGAATGTGGATTTTGGCGAGTTCTTTTTCGGTGCATTCGCGACGGTCGACGCGATGATCTAAATTGATGAATATGGTGTGTTGTAACAATGGATGAGAATGTGTTTCCATATTTGTGTTTCGTTTTTGTGTTTGTTGGATTTTTTTTTTCAAAAAAAAAAGTTAAATATTTTTTCTCTTTATTATCTTTCTTTTTGTTACGGACTGCCTCTCCGCTTCGACAAGCGAAGCAGAACGAGGACTTGTCGCGGACTTGACGTCGCCACTCTGTGGCTTAGACGCCTGATGTTGATGATGTTGTTTGTCATGACAAGCGGAACACAACGCCATCAAATTGGCGACATGATTCTTGTGCATGTGATGATCGGCGACCCATCCGGTGGCATCGGCTTGGTGTTGTTCGACAATGTGGTGCGTTTCTGCGGCCAATTCGGCGTGACACAATTCGCACATGCCCCGTATTTTCTTGGCATTGTATTTGGAGGCAATGGGATGAGACAGGGGACCTTCCACCACAGGAAAATAGCGATTGCGAATGGTATACGCCGATTCGATGAAATCCAGGGGCAAATGCAACGATTTGGCGACTTCCAAGCCGTACATGCGATTGCCCGGTCCGTCGCGCAACAACCGATCATAGACCAATCGATCTTGCTCGCGATCATAGAACACGGCCATGTGTTTGGTTTGCAAGGTGGCCAAGGATCGGATTTCTTCAAATTTCTCGATTTCGTGGAAATGGGTGGCGAAAATGAAGGAGGTTTTCTTTTGTGTCAAATAAGAAAGACCGGCCGCGAAAATGGAGAGGGCGGATTCGGTTTCGGTGCCCGAACACAATTCGTCGCCCAACACCAGACTATGGTGATCAGCGCCATTCAAAATGGTGCGCAATTCGCTCATTTCCACGGCAAAGGTGGAGAGATTCTTGAACAAATTGTCTTGTCCTAAAATGCGACTATAAATGGCTTTGTAGGGGCGAAACTCGAAGGATGCCGCGGGCACAAACATACCGGCTTGGGCCATGATGACAGCAATCCCGAGAGCACGAATCAAGGAGGTTTTGCCCACGGCATTGGTTCCATACAACAAAATTCCGGATTCGCCTAAATCCACGTCGTTGGGGACGTATTTTTCTTTGGTTTGAATGTGTTCGATGAGAGGATGGCGCAAGGCTTTTACCCGAAGGAAAGATGAGGAGGATGAGGAGGAAGAAGACGAAGAATTATCATGGTTGGATAAAACGGGACGACAATAATGATATTTTTGTGCGACGTATACTTTGGAATGCAAGACATCGACCCGTTTGATGAAAGAAATGAGAGGTCGAAAATAAGGCAAAAAGCGAGTCTCCATTGATTCCAAGTATTGCCTAAAACAGGCCAATCCAACCAATTGCAAACGGTCTTTGACGGTTAACAATTCGCGCAAAATCTGCGACAAAAACGGAAACACAATTTCATCGGCGGACGAACCGGCACTTACAAAATGAATGTCGGTGGCATCGACTACAATTGTGTGGGTGTTTTGTTTGTGTTGTTTGTGTTGGTTGTGTTGGTTGTTTGGTTTCAAGGAAAAAGAGAGCTGGGCATGATCGGCTAAATATTTGCGGAGGGAGGCGGCTCGTTTTTTGGTGAGTTGGAGAGACATGCCACTTTTCTCGGTTTCGTGGATTTTGATGTATTCGACGTTGGCGCCATTCTTCTCACAAAACGACATGATTTGATTCAACGTTTGTCGAATGCAATGCATCCATTCTTCGTCGGTTTGTTTTTGCAAAAGGAGAGCATCTAATTCGGGAAAGACTCCCTGGCGGAAGCCATACTCATTGCCTAAATCGGCGGCGGCTTTTCTTTTTTCGGGATCCACCAGGAAATTGTTTTCAATGTCGGAGAGAATGGTGGAACAAGATTGGGCAAGTCCTGTGGCAAGTCCTGTGGCAAGTCCTGTGGCAAGTCCTGTGGCAAGTCCTTGGGAGGGGCAGCCTTCTCCGAGAAGTCCTTGGGTGTCACTCGCTTCGCTCGTGCCACAAGTAAAATAAGACATGAGGGAGGCCGGTGATTCTTGAAACAACACCAAAATTTGTTCGCAGCATTCGATGCTCCGTTGGAAGGAAAAAAGGGAATCCAAGGACCATTTCTTGGAGATCAACAATCTCTCGGCTTTCTCTAAATCCATGATGGACGCCAACAATTTGCGTGTGGTGTCTCGCAACTCGCCCGGTTCTGAAAGCAAGACATCCATGGCCTGATACTCCTTTTCCAGCCATTCTTCCCGAAAAACGGGACGAACCAATTGTTGGAAGAAGGCGCGTTTGCCCATGGCGGTCTTGCATTGATTCAAAAGAGCAGAAATCGACGAAAATTGTCCCGCACTGGCGGAATCTTCGGTGTCCAAAATGTTGAGTTGTCGCAGGGTGTGATTGGCTAACAGGACTTCGCCTCCCCCAATTTCAAAGAGAGGCAATTGTATTTTGCGGGTGAGCGACGGATTGTGTTCGTGTAAGAAATGCAACAAATAACAATACGCACTGGTCGCCACCGGATATTCTTGGAATTCGCGGCAACTTTGGTAGGTGTTCTTCTCGAAGAAGGTCTCCAAGACGTGCTCGACGTAGACTTGTTGTTGGCATCTATCCACGGTTTTGTCGACTCTGGCTTTGCGAAAGTGTACATGGACGCGTCCATCGGCCAATCCCACGTATTGAAGGATGCGTTGTATGCGGTCTTCTTCTTCTAATTCGGGAGAGGTAGATACGAAAATCACTTCGCTCGGTTTATAAATGGAAATGAATCTCTCTAATTCGTCAAACGGATTGGGTGTCCATTCGAGGGGGCAAGAATATTCAAAGAGAGCCGATGCACCACTGACAATATTGACGACAGAGAGACCACACACCATTGTGGATTGTTGTAGTTGTAATTGTAATGAATTTGCACGTTTGCGAGGCGTGAAAACATCGATCCAAATACAAACGGTGTGATTGGACAATTCCACGGAATCGGCAGCCAAATAGGTTCCAATGGAGAGGATTTCGGCCAATTCTCTCCGCATTTTCTTGCCCCCTTCCGTATTGGCAAATTGTTCGTATTTGAGAATGGTGTAGCCGCCCTCGATGGTTTTTTCCGCGTATTTATCCAAACTGTAATCTCGAAATCCAGCCATCACGAGAGGTTGCCCATTCAAGGTCAACTTTTTGTCGGTGACGGCCAATTGGTTACAAAGTTGTGCCACTACGACCACGGGACTCATCGCCGCATCCACCTCTCGTGTTTTTTTGTCACGTACACCGTACATTTCATAAAAAACACCGACTTTCATCCATACGACCGTTTTTTGACCATATTTTTCGACACCTTCTCTCGTGTATTGGAAATATTCTTCAAAAATATTGGGATCATCTGTCGAGGAAGACGAAGACGACATGAATGGATGGATTGTTTTCGTTTTGAAGGTTTTTCAAATAATCGTGTTCACAAAATCTCTCGTTTTGATTTTTGTTTGTCATTAAAAAAGGAGAGATGCGATAGGTTTATATTGCTTTTAGTAAGGACTCACTCCCTGGTAAAGTAGAGAGGTAGTAGGTAAATATAATATGAAAAAAAAAATGTTATATATTTGGTTGGGTCTTACGACCTTGTTTTCAGGTCTTGCGACCTTGTTTTCAGGTCTTACGACCTTGTTTTCAGGTCTTACGACCTTGTTTTCAGGTCTTACGACCTTTGGCACGAGAATTCCGCACTGTATTCACGCCTCCGGCAGGCAAACTGTGCGGTTTGTAGTACACTAAGGAATTATCGGAGAACATGGGTTGCATGTTCATTTTCACGAAACGAGGCGGTTGCACATTCAAATAAATGGAATTACCAATGTAATAACCAGTAACAGAATCTTCCATGAAAACATACAAGGTGTATGGTGTCGTTGTGGTGATGGGTGTTTCATTGGTGGTGGAGAGAATGCCCGTTGCAGAGTCTATCGTGATAAACTTGGAATCGGCATACGTATTGTTTAAAATTTGAAAGGATCGATTGGCAAGGGAAATGTAGGGGCTTTTCGTGGAGCTTTCCCCTTTGTATACAGTATCTCCATGCCCATTCAAATGATTGAAAACATTTGATGATGTAAATTGAACTGTATTTGGATAATACATACCATACCCCATAAAAAAAATACGATAGGGGGTATTAACCTCGGTGGACGCCCATATGAGATTGGATCCTAAACCAGGGCTGGATGTTGGTGTATTTTGTAAAACGGAAGAAGCATTAGTATCGCTCCATGACGAAGAAGAATTCAGTGCTTCGGAATATACATTGGTTGCCACAGAGCCCGTGTTTGCAACGACTCCCGCAACGTAATGTCCAACATTATAAGTAAACGAACCGGTTGTATACAAATATTGTAAAGTTCGTGTAAAGATATAAGATCCCGAATAATGCTTTCCACAAATTGCCCCCGCGTCGATATGAGTCACATTTCCAGTTGTATAACAATTGGTAATATTCAATGTAATTGCTGCAGCATTTGTTTGACACGATGCCGCTATGCCTCCCACCCCCTCCGCCACAATGTTCCCCGTTGTATAACAATATTGCACACTACATGAATTGTTATCTCCCGGAACATACCCAACAATGCCTCCCCCCATTGATGCCCGACATCAATCCCGTGGAAAAACAATATTTTACATCGACTGTTCCATGGTCGCTTCCCCACTTCCAACCCACAATACCGCCCGAATCTCTTCCCCCGATAATGCCAGAAGTTTGGCAATATTGCACTAAAACAGATCCATAGGAATGGGCGGCGTTTCCTCCCACAATGCCCCCGGCGCCTTGTGCTCCAACATTCCCTCCATTGTTCTCTCGTTGCGTTCCCGATGACATACAACCATATACCATTAAATACGCCCCCGATCCCGAACCAGCATACGAACCCACAGTGCCTCCCGAGAAATTATTATCGATGTTGCCCGTCGATACGCAATCCACGATGTAATTTTCGGAGGCATCTTTTCCAAAATAGGTTTGGGCGACCCATCCCCCGTCTTGGGCCAAGGTGCTTCCATTTGCAACATTCACTTGCAAATTGCATATACGAATATTGTTGTGTCCACTATTGACCACACTACCATTTTGTACAAATCCAGGATAGTCGGTCACACCATTCACCGTTATGGTAGGAAGAGTGCCATCACTCTTACGACTACCGGAACCAATTTGCAGGCCGCTTGAATAACAGGAAATGTAATATCGACGGGGTTTTGATCGGCGTGTGGCGCGGTATCTCCTCGAATCCAACGCATGGGAATCATTATAGATGGATCCGCCAGTTGCGCCTGCAATACAGGGAACGCCGCACCGATCAAACTTTTGACAGCGATAGGCAATTGATTGGTGGTAAATGAATATTTGGTTGGATCGGATAAAGATTGCATATGGGAGAGCGCGTCGACGACATCCGGCAACGCCATGATTTCTTGCAACAAGTCATCGTTTAAAGGTGCGTGAATAATGACAACATTTTCTTTTTTTTTTTCTTTTTTTTTTGGATTGAGTATGTTGGTCTCTCTTTTATGTTTTTTTTTGGAGGAGGTGATTTTTGTTTTGTTTTTTGTTTAAGACTTGGAAGATATATTTATTTTTTAATCCTTTGTTCTGTTGTGTTGCTCGTTTCACTCGCAGGTTCACCAGCAATTATTTTTCGCAAGAAAATTTGCTTTGAAGATAAAACTTTACAAACCCGAACTGATACACCGGTGTATCAGTCCAAGTGAATTGAGGTTAACCTTTGTTCACCTGCTCGTTTCACTCGCAGGTGGGTTCCCCGCCAATTTATTTGTTTATTCTTTGATGGAAGGAAATCGAAGGCATATATGAGACAAATAGGAAATAATAACAAAAAAAAAATACAACCATGATTCGAAGGAAAAACAACAGACCTTTCATAGATCCTCATTTTCCCATTGAATTTGCATCGAATTATGGATTTTATTGTGATATAGAAGAAGGGGTTGTTTTACCCGACATGAAAAAAATACAGTACGGAAATCCATCATTGTACCCACTACGACCACAACCAACACCACAACTGTCAACAGAATGTAATTCCCCCCACAAAAAGCAAAAAACAAATATAAATCATGCCATGCACACGAATTTACAACATATCAAACGCGGCGTCTATTCTGTGATGATTTGTTATGCATTGTGTATGTCCATCTTTTCCATGTTTTTGCCCATTGATATACATTTTGACACACCATCATGAAAACACACAAAAAAGTGAATGATCATTCCTTCGATTTTTCTTTCTTTTTAAGTAGTTTTTTTTCATTTTTTTTCCTTTAAGTTCTTTCGATGAAATCATAATTTAATCTTTATTCACCTGCTCGTTTTACTCGCAGGTTTTAAAAGATAAACTTTACAAACCTGAACTGATACACCGGTGTATCAGTCCAGGTGAATAGAGGTTAATTACTCGATATCAAGGTGCAAAGGAAATATATAAAATATATTTTAGAGCAAGACGAACAACACAACAACAAGAGCAAAACCAAATGGAATTAAAAGACAAAATTAATAAACAACGCATTCAACGTTTGGCACTTTTACGCCATGCACACAAATGCAGACATGCGCAAGGAGAAGAATGTTCAGTAACACGTCATTGTGGAATGATGAAGGATTTATGGCAGCATATCATCCAATGCCACCGGTATTATGATTGCGAGGAACCATTTTGTGTGACATCGCGATACATTTTGATACACTATCGCGATTGCATGAATGCGGAATGCGAGACGTGTGTGCCGGTGCGTGCGGCCATTGCGAGGGACAATGCGATATCTCGGTTATCGCAAGAGGAAAAAGAGTTGATTGATGGGTTGATGTGTTTGTCTCAACATCAAGAAACAAAAATAAATGTATGAACTATATATCATATATCATATATCATATATTGATACAAAACAAATTATTTTTATTGAACATTTTTTTATAAATTATGAAACTTTCATATATAAAAAGAATTAATACAACAAAAAACTCTATTTTTTATTCATTAATAAAGTATAATAATGAAATTATTGCTTTTGGAAGAAGACATTATGGGGGCGAAAGAGTTATAAAAAAAATAACATTAGATGAAAATTTTGATATAATTGAAGACAATGACATTACTTTTAGAGGTGAAGACCCAAGATGTTTTGAATATAATAATAAATTATATATTTTAGACAATTATTTAAGCGATATGTTTTTAATTGATTATGAAAATAAAAAATATACAAAAATTAATATTTCGGGTAAAAATATTTCTTTCATAAATCATAACAATATTTTATATTTTATACATTATATAAAACCATTTGTATTATGTACTTTTGATATAGAAACCGGTGATATTAGCAAAATAGCTGTGGATGATGATAACAAAAATTATAATTATGAATATAGAGGCGGAACTCCTGGATATAAATTGAATGAGAACGAATATTATGGTCTTGGTCATAGGACATATATACAAGATGGTATTTTAAAACACGATATTTTCCAATGGATTGTTTATTTTGACAAAGATAAATTACCAAGAATAAGCCATTTTGATATTGAACAACCATATAATTCGAAAAATATATGTGATCCAACAAGTATAATTGAAATTAATGATAAAAAATATTTAATTACAGCGGAGTCAGATGCTGCTTGGTTTTGTGAACAAGACTACATAACAAACGTATATGAAATTCATTGAAAATATTACAATTCGGCATGATTCAAATAATTGTATAAGAAATTATCCGAATTGTGATTTTGTATTTCGCCGCATATCAAATTGGCGGATTCATACATTTTCCGCAACACATCATTGGGGCACGTCGATCCCACACGAATGAATCCTTTTTTCACCAAGAATTTGCGTACGTCTTCGATGGGCGTCTTGTGTAAATCCTGACACACTGATTGAATACGATTGCGCATGGTTTTGTTGGAGACGAGCACCGATACGCGCGGATACACTTTGGATTTGCCCACACGATAGGTGCGTCGTATGGTTCGCTTTTGTTTGCGAATACGTTGGCGTTGTTCTTGGAAATTGCGTTTTCGTTTCTCTCGATCTTGTTTGCGTTGTTCACGAAACAAGGCGCGTATTTCGGCACGTCGATCGGCTATGCTTTTCCCTTGTCCTTGTCCTTGTCCTTGTCCTTGTCCTTGTCCTTGTCCTTGTCCTTGTCCTTGTCCTTGTCCTTGTCCTTGTCCTTGTCCTTGTCCTTGTCCTTGTCCTTGTCCTTGGTGAGTGGTAGTTCCCATAGGATTATGTTGATGTGGGTGTTTTACCTCGAGGGATGGTTCCACCGGAAAGGGAACAGAGGAAGAATGATGGGGATGATGATTTTTTTGGGTGCGAGCCCATGTGCGATAGGTTGGCAATTTACCACCTTTCAAACATCCAAAGGCGGGCAAAGACGTCGACGAAGGATGCGATGTAGAGGACAAAGAGTGTTGTCGCCCACCCGAAAAAGGTGAAGAAGAAGAAGAAGAAGAACCAAATGAAGACGAAGACGATCCAATTGAATAGGGAATGGTGTCTCCCCCCGTGATATGGGCTAAAGCCAATTCTTCAGGAATGTCTAAACTAATATCTTCGAGTGCGGAAAGATTTCCACCTACAGAAATGGCTGAAGGAAGCAAGGATTCGGCGGAATGAACGGCGTCATCAAAGACGGATTTGGATGTCAACACCGATTGAGATCCTCCTCCCCCTTTGCTTCGGGGGGCAACTTTCTTAAACGTGGTATTTTTGTTTCTATGGTTGTTTGTATTTGTATTGGAAGAAGAAGAGGTGCTTTTTTTGGTTAAATTTTCGAGAAAGGACAATGATTCTTCAAAACTATTTTTGAAATCATCAACAGAAGCTTGTACCCCGGAAGGAGAGGAGGACATTTTTTTCTCTCTTTTGTTGTTTTTACTTCCACCACCACCACCACTAGACGAGAGTCCAGAGGTCCCCAAAATAGAATCAATATTCTCTTGATCTTGTTTTTGTCGAAGATGTTTCATGACACGACGTCGAACCGTTGCATTGGAGAGAACGGCTTCTTTCTGGATGGCATCTTGTTTCATTTTGATTTCTTTTTTTTGTGCGCCTGTATTTTTGCGTGTCTTGCCCGCAGACATGCGTAATAATTCGGGATTGATGTTGATGGTTTTCTTTTCACTCATGTTATATATGTGTGTGTGTGTGTGTGTATTATGGTTTTTGTTTTGTTGTGTGGTCTTGTGTTGTGTTGTGTTGTCTTTTGTTTTATTTTTATGGGGTTTTGTTTTTGTTTGGGGTTAAAAAAAAACAATCGCTCCGTCTTCTCTCTTTTCTTGTATTTTTTTTTTTAATTCCAAGAAAAAAAACTCATCACATCATCAAAACTTTCGTTGTCGATCATTATTTAATTCGATGGCTTTTTTGTTGTTATTATTGTGAAGTTTTATTTTTGCAATTTTTTTTATAAACAAAAACAAAAACAATGTCAGAAAAAACATTTCCAATTGTGGATACGTGTTTTCTACGTATAACGAATAAAAGAAGTAAAATTCCAGTGAAAAAGAGAAAAGATGTTGACACGATGATGGAAACAAGTGATAAACAAAAGGGACACCAAAACCAAGACCAAAACCAAAAAATAAAAAGACAAGATGAAAAAGAAGAAGAAGAAGACCAAGACCAAGAATGGCAACAAGCAGAGAAACGTTTCCGACGAGAAATGCAAGAGTATGCGTCGGCATGTCCCGAATTGGTACATGCGCGCGACGTCATTCTCCAAGAAAGCCAGGGGGGGTCCCAAGAAGACAATTATATCGTCAATCATTTACGAAAAGAAGATCCCTTTGTCTTGATTGAATCGTATTTCCGCGCGCAACATTTGGAGCGTTTGGTGCGTCATCAAATCGAATCTTATAATCATTTCATCAATTACCAAATTCAGCGTACGATTGAAATGTTTAATGAAGTGATGGTGAAATCGAACAAATATTATTTGGAGAAGGAGGGGGTGCACGCCTTGGAAATCGGCATTTCGTTCCACAATTTGAAGTTGCATACCCCACAAATCCACGAAAACAATGGCGCCACCAAGATGATGATGCCCAACGAAGCCCGTCTCCGCAATTTCACGTATGCGGCTAATATGACTGTCGATGTCCACGTCCGCTACATCATTCGCGATTCCCTGCGTCCCGCGGAGGATCCCCCGCGTATCATCGAGAAAGTGTTGCCAAAAATCAACATTGGGAAAATGCCGGTGATGTTAAAGTCGTCGATTTGTGTCTTGACACAGAATCGCCACATTTCGTCGACGTATACGGGAGAATGTCCCATGGATTGCGGGGGCTATTTCATCGTGAAAGGTTCCGAGAAAACCGTGCTGGGGCAGGAGCGTCCCGCGGAGAATCGCATTTATTGTTTCGATGGGAAAAACACGGCAAAATGGTCGTGGTATGCGGAGATTCGTTCGGTGCCCGAGAACAAATGCGTGTCGCCCAAACAAGTGGAAATGTTGATTTCGTGTAAGAACAATGGCGACGGCCATCCCATCTACGTGTGTGTGCCCCGTTTGAAACAGCCCATCGATTTGTTTGTCTTGTTTCGTGCCTTGGGCGTCGAAGCCGACAAGGATGTCTGCGATTATATCCTGTTGAATTGCGACGACGAACAGCAACGTCCCTTGCTCGAGTGTTTGAAGGCGAGTATTGTGGAGAGTCGCCGGGATGGGAAGTATGCCACGCAGGAGGAGGCTTTCCAACACATGGTGACCTTGGTGGCCTACAATTCGATGAATGTGGACAAGGACACGGCACTCCGTCGCAAACGCGAGGTGGCCCACGAAATTGTCCGCTCGGATTTGTTGCCGAATTGTCGTACGTTGCCCCAGAAATTGTTATTACTGGGCATCATGTGTAAGAAATTGTTGCAGGTGAGTTTGGGATGGATAGCCCCCGATGACCGCGATTCGTATATCAACAAACGCATCGAATTGACGGGGACGTTGATGAATCATTTGTTTCGCAATTTTTTCAACAAGATGATCAAGGAGATGCAAAAGAAGATTGTCTTGGAAATCAATTCCGGATCGTGGAAGACGTGGGGCCAAACCGACGACGATTACGAGAACATTATCAATCCGGCGAACATCTACAAGATAATCAAATCGACGACCATTGAAACGGGCATCAATCGTGCGTTGGCCACCGGCGATTTCAGTGTCAAACAAGGCAACAGTAGCAAAATGGGGGTGGCCCAAGTCTTGAATCGATTGACGTATGTGGCGTCGTTGAGTCATTTGCGTCGCATCAATACGCCCTTGGAGAAGAGTGGCGAATTGATTGAGCCCCGCAAATTGCACAATACGACGTGGGGCTATTTTTGTCCCGCGGAGACACCGGAGGGCCAAAGCATTGGTGTGGTGAAGAACATCAGTTACATGGCGCATGTCACCATTCCCGTGAGCACGGACAATTTGTGCGATATTGTGCGTCCGTTTTTGTTGTCGGCGGAGGAGATGCCAACGCCGCGCGCCTTGTTTCAACGGGTGAAAATCGTGGTGAATGGGGCGTGTGTGGGTTGTGTCAAGGAGGGCATGCATCCCCAACAGGTCTTTGATCATTTGAAGGAGAAGAAGTTGTGTGGGGCCGTCAATGTGTACACGTCGATTGTCTTTGACTACAAACAAATGGAGATTCGTTTGTGCAACGATGGGGGGCGATTCACCCGTCCGGTGTTGCGGGTGCGCGACAACAAGGCCTTGTTGACCCGCGACATTGTGGATCGTGTGGCCAACCAAGAATTGGCGTGGAACGATCTGTTGACGAATTGCCGGATTCCCGAGTCGGTGATTGAGTATATTGACCCCGAGGAACAGAATTATGCGATGATTGCCATGCGCACGCGTCATCCCCGTGGGTACGTGCAGGATCCCAGTCTCCGCATCCGGTATACCCATTGCGAGATCCATCCGAGTACGATTTTCGGTGTGCTCGCGTCGTGTATTCCCTTCCCCGAGTACAACCAAGCCCCGCGCAACACGTACCAATGTGCGATGGGCAAACAAGCCATCGGGGTGTATTCCACGAATTTCGACCAACGCATGGACAAGACCGCGTATGTCTTGTGGAGTCCGTCGCGTCCTTTGATTGACACCCGTTTGATGAATTTCATCAAGTTGCATCAAATTCCGTCGGGATGTACGATTCATGTGGCCATCATGTCGTATACGGGTTACAACCAAGAAGACAGTGTATTGATGAACAAGGGATCCATCGATCGCGGCTTGTTCATGGCCACGATTTATCATTGTGAGAAGGACGAAGACAACAATGTGGTGCGCGACGAAATCATTCGTTGTAAACCCGAACCCTTGAAGACGAAAGGTACCAAGTATGGAAATTACGACAAGTTGATGCCCAATGGATTCATGCCGGAGAATGCCTTGGTGGAGAACCGCGACGTCATCATTGCCAAAGTGGTGCCCATCAAGGAAAACCGCAACGATCCCACCCAACCCATCAAATTCCAAGACCAGAGCAAGACGTATCGCACCCACGAAGAATCCTACATCGATCGCAATTATACGGGTCGCAACGGCGATGGCTACAATTTTGCCAAAGTCCGCGTGCGCACCATACGCAAACCCGTGTATGGCGACAAATTCTCCAGTCGCATGGGGCAAAAGGGCACTTGTGGCAACATCATTCCCGAATGCGACATGCCCTATACCAAAGATGGATTGCGTCCCGATATTATTATTAATCCGCATGCCATTCCCAGTCGCATGACGATTGCCCAATTGAAAGAGACGATGTTGGGCAAAGTGCTCTTGGAATTGGGCCTGTTTGGTGACGGATCGAGTTTCGGCGATTTGAGTATCAAAGAAATCGCCGAACATTTGCAGGCGCTCGGTTACGAAAGTTATGGCAACGAGATATTGTATGATGGTTTGTCGGGCAAACAATTGGAGGTGAGTATCTTTTTTGGACCGTGTTTCTACCAACGTTTGAAACACATGGTCAATGACAAACAACACAGTCGCGCGTTTGGTCCCATGATGAATTTGACGCGTCAACCCGCCGAAGGAAGAAGTCGCGATGGAGGGTTCCGCATAGGGGAAATGGAGCGCGATGTGATGATTGCCCACGGCATGGCGTATTTCTGTAAGGAACGTTTGTTTGATGTATCCGATCGGTATTTCGCGTATGTGTGTCGTCGATGTGGTATGTTGGCGGCATACAATGATGGCAAGCTGCGTGCCCGGGGCATTCACGCCGAGGATGCCCAATTCACGATTTATCATTGCAAGACATGTGACAATCGCACGGATTTTGCCAAAGTGGCCATTCCCTATGCCTACAAGTTAATGTCCCAAGAATTGCAAGCCATTAATGTGGTGCCGCGTTTGATTACAGAAAGTTCTTAGATTTGTTTTTTTTTTGATTTTTTATTTTCGTGTTTCATGTTTATTCATTTTCCTTTTACAAAAACAAAAACAAAAACAAAAACAAAATATATTTAAAAAGATAATTGATATAATCAATCATATTTTGCCTTTGCAATATTTCAAAACAATAAATATGTCACTTCATTTTTCCATGGGAGCAATAAATAAAACAACCAATAAATATGAAAATCCAAAAATCGCAAAGAAAACAAATAAATACAAATGTCCTTGTTGCGAGAGAGATGTAATCTTCAAAAACGGAAAAATAAAAAAACCACATTTTGCTCATTACAAATCAGACAATCCATGTACTTATTATGAAAAACCAAATGAAAGTCAAATCCATAAGGACGCCAAATTATTAATGAAAACTTTATTGGATAATAAACGCTCCATAAATATTTATAGAAAATGTTATTATTGCGAGGAAGAAGACACGACAGATACAGAAGTTACATATGTTTCAAACATCAAACCCGAAGAGTATAAAAATAACACTAGCCCTGTTATTGAATATAAGTTTGACTATAATAATTCGAAACGAAGTGCCGATGTAGCATTATTGGAAAATAATGAAATAAAGTATATTTTTGAAATATGTTATAAAAATAAAACAAAAGAAGAAAATCGACCGGAACCTTGGTTTGAAATTAATGCCGAAACTCTTATCAATGCCACAAATTCAGGGGAGAATATGAATGAAGAAGGAGAAATAGAAATTGAATGTATCCGAGATCATAAATGTGTTTGTTGCAAAGACAGAGAAGAAAATGAAAGAAATTTGCATCTTCTTTTCTTAGAAAACTTAGAAAAAAAACAAATAAAAGAAAAGGAACAACAATTGGCGAAAATTGAGTTGGCATTAATGAGTAAAGAAGATTATAGAACAATAGAATTACAAATAAAATTAGAAATTGAAAGAGAAATGCTAAGGAAAAAAATAGAAGACGAGCGCGAATTGAAACGCAAAATATTAGAAGAAGAAATAATTGAAAGAATTGAAAAAGAAAAAAAGAAACGCAAAATAGAAGAAGAAGAAAGAATTGAAAGAATTGAAAAAGAAAAAAAAATTTGGAAACATTCTCCGTCTAATAATGAAAGATGTGAAATTTGTGATATAAATTATTGTAAATGTTTAAAAAAAAATTTTATAAAAGATGCATACAATATACTCAAATGTTCCAATTGTAATAAACGAAAATGCAAATGTGTAAGGATAACTGAGTTTTTCAAACAGAACAAATGACCATCGCGCGGATTTGATTTGGGAAAGTCCTCTTTCTGCTTCGCTTATCAGAGGGGAGAGGCAGTCCGTGCCAAAGACACTCCCTGGATGGGAGAGGCAGCCTTTGGCAAAATATCTCTCTTGTTTTATTTGATGGACAGAGAGAAAGAAAAAAATGAAAACATAAAAAAAAACAAAAAGAGAGATATGTTTTGTTGGCTTTCCTTCCCCCTCAAAAAAAAACATTATTAAAAGTAAAACCACATGTCATATCTTTATTATTATTTTTTTTCTTGTGTAATGGTGTAAACCAAAAAAAAATAATAATAACAACTTCAAAAACACAAACACACATACAAAACACACAAAAAATACAAAGATGTTATCACAAACATCCCAACCTCAATCTTATACGCAACGTCAAACCGTGGATTTGACACAATCAAAAGCGATTGAACGGGTATTGATGGACGAACGTCGTCAACAAATTCTGTCTGAATTCACGACCCAATTCTACGAAAACCAAGAACGCGTGGGCAATCGTGTGATGCGTCTTTTCGCCGAACACAAAGAAATCGTCAATGTGATGGTGGTGGCCCGTACCCAATCGGGCAAAACGGGATTCTTTTGTGCCGTCATCCAAAAAATGATGGAGTCGCGCCACACGTATGTTCCCTTGGAACACATTTACATTATTTCGGGGGTGTCCTCCACCGAATGGAAAGAACAAACCCAGGCCCGTTTGCCGACGAGTTTGCGCGGACGCGTATTCCACCGCGGGGAATTGAACCAAAAGAAATTCCAAGCCGATTTCGCGCGTCCCAAAAAGAATGTCTTTATTATTTTCGATGAAGTCCAAGTGGCCGCCCTCGAATCGCAAACCATCCATCAAATGTTCAAAAAACACGGGCTCCACGATTTGCAACATTTGTATGCCGACGACATCAAAATCTTGGAAATCTCCGCCACGCCCGATGGAACCTTTCACGATTTGATGAAATGGGGACCCGCGGGTCATTTCATGCAAGTGGGTCCCGGACGTGGTTATACGAGTGCCGCCGATTTCTTGCGTCAGAATCGTGTGCGCCAAAGTCGCGATTGGTTGGATCGACATACCTCGTTGAGCAAATCGGAGAAAGGCATCGCGGGCGATTGGACGGACGGGGGTCCCTTCGACGAATTGAAAGCCGATGTCCAATCCTTTGTGTCCCCCAAGTACCACATCATTCGATGCGCAGTGGGAGAAAATACGACACTCACGATTGAATTGTTTACGCGTCATTTCCCTCGTTCCAGTCACCAATATTTGTTGTTTGACCAAAACAGTCCGTGCAAAGACATCAACGAGGTGATCTCCGCGCCCCCGCCGATGCACACCTTCATTTTCTTGAAAGAAATGTTGCGTTGTTCCAAGACATTGTTCAAACCCCATTTGGGGGTCCTCTACGAACGATGGTCGAGTTATGTGCAAGATAGTGTGGTCATCCAGGGATTGATCGGGCGATGCACGGGATACGATGATCCGGGTCACACCATTATTTACACCAATGTGGAAAGCATCGAAAATTATGAGAAATTGTGGCGCGCCGGATTCAACAAGGAATCCATCAAATGGGTGTCCAACACAACGCGGTTTGCCTATGGGAAGACACGTGCTTCTGCCACTTTTTTGACGCCCAAAGATCCCGTCGTCGTCGTTGCCGCCGCCACCACCAAGTCCACCAAAAAACGACGTCAAAGTCGTCATTCCACGAAAAAACGAAAACAACAAATAACCAAACAACCCAAGAAAAAAGTTCGGTTTGTTGTAGAAAGTGACGAAGAAGAAGAAGAAGAAGAAGAAAACCAAAGAAGACAACAACAACCAAAATCAAACAACAGGAAACGTAATCAAAAAGAAGATTTATCCTCTGAATCAGAGTCGGAGTCGGAACCGGAAGAACCGGAAGAATCCGAATCTGACTTTGAAGAAGAAGATGGAGATTCCGTGGAACCCGAAGGCGATGATTTGGACGATTTGGTGGATGATGATATCGACGACGAATTGGAAAATGAGGATTCTGATTATGAAGAACCGTCATCCTCCTCCTCCAACCGTAGTTCCTCCCAAACAAATATCAATTATCATGAAAAATTACGTGCACGTCGACTTTTTAAATAATGAATAATACACACATATATATATTTAAATAGTGATTAATAAAATAAAACTAATTCATTTCTT
>Ga0194134_10002577_pt1 | contig 21138 bp, 25 predicted proteins | sample TA2KigOff0mmetaG_FD_148602 | JGI IMG/M metagenome (GOLD analysis project Ga0194134, IMG submission 148602) | Freshwater microbial communities from Lake Tanganyika, Tanzania - TA2015056 Kigoma Offshore 0m | ecosystem: Environmental > Aquatic > Freshwater > Lake | place: Tanzania: Lake Tanganyika... | reverse complement strand
TGGGTGAACCCGCCCCTGCGCTTTGCCGATGAGCCGGTGCGCCATAAGCTCCTTGACCTGCTGGGGGATCTCGCCCTGGCGGGGCTGCCCCAGGCCCAGGTGTTTGCCTTCCGCGGCTCCCACGGGCTGCACACGGCCCTGGCTGCCGCTCTGGTTTCTTCGAACTGACCCCCTTGACTGCCACCCCCTCAGCCACGGCACCTGTGCTCACCAGTGAGCAGATCCAGGGTCTGCTGCCCCACCGCTATCCCTTTGCGCTGGTGGATCGGGTGATCGAGCACGAGCCTGGCCAGCGAGCGGTGGCGATCAAGAACGTCACCTTCAATGAGCCGCAGTTCCAGGGCCATTTCCCCGGGCGCCCGCTGATGCCGGGTGTGCTGATTGTGGAGGCGATGGCCCAGGTGGGTGGTCTGATCGTGACCCAGATGCCGGATCTGCCCAAGGGGCTGTTTGTGTTCGCCGGCATCGATGGCGTGCGCTTCCGCCGGCCCGTGGTGCCCGGCGATCAGCTGGTGATCAGCTGTGAGCTGCTCAGCCTCAAGCGCAAACGTTTCGGCAAGGTGAAGGCCGAAGCGAAGGTGGATGGTGAACTTGTCTGCGCCGGGGAGCTGATGTTCTCCTTGGTGGACTGAGCGCCGCCGTGATGTCTTCAGTCGCCATGGAACCCAGCACGGCCGAAACCAGGATCCATCCCACCGCGGTGGTGGATCCCTGCGCGCAGATCGATACCGGGGTCGAGATCGGCCCCTACGCCGTTGTGGGCCCTGAGGTGTCGATCGGTGCTGGCAGCCGGATCGGCCCGCATGTGGTGCTCGATGGTCGGGTGACCATGGGCCGCGGCAACCGCATCTTCCCCGGCGCCTGCATCGGCGCGGAGCCGCAGGATCTCAAATACAACGGTGCCTCCACCGAAGTGGTGATTGGCGACGACAACGCCATTCGTGAGTGCGTGACGATCAACCGCGCCACCCACGACGGTGAGCAGACGCGCATCGGCAACGGCAATCTGCTGATGGCCTACAGCCATCTGGGCCACAACTGCCTGCTGGGCGATCGGATCGTGATCGCCAACGGTGTGGCCGTAGCCGGCCATGTGGTGATCGGCGACCGCGCCGTGATCGGTGGGGTGCTCGGCATTCATCAGTTCGTGCACATCGGCACGATGGCGATGGTGGGTGGCATGAGTCGGATCGATCGTGATGTGCCGCCCTACGCGATCGTGGAAGGCCACCCCGGTCGCCTGCGGGGGCTCAACCGCATCGGCATCAAGCGCAGCGGTTTGGCCGAGCTCGATGGCGGCGCCCAGGCCAAGCAGCTGCAACAGGTGTGGGCTGAGCTTTATCGCAGTGATGCGGTGCTGGCTGAGGCCCTCCAGCAGGTGCGCCGTCAGCCGCTCTTGCCACCGGCCGAAATCCTGGTCAGTTTCCTCGAAGCCTCGATTGCTCCCGGGCGCCGCGGCCCGCTGCCTGCCGGCCGTTCATGAGGCGACTGCTGATCAGCACCGGCGAGGTGTCCGGTGATCTGCAGGGAGGCCTGTTGGTGGCGGCCCTGCGGCAGGAGGCTGAGCAGCGCCAGCTCCCCCTCGAAATCGCCGCCTTGGGTGGCGCCCGCATGCGCCAGGCCGGTGCTGAACTGCTGGCCGACACCACCCCGATGGGCTCCATCGGCCTGTGGGAGGCATTGCCCTTGGTGCTGCCCACCCTGCGGGTGCAGCGGCGCGTGAGCCGCTGGCTGAAGCGCAATCCGCCGGATGCCCTGGTGCTGATCGACTACATGGGCGCCAACGTGAGCCTGGGCCTCAAGGTGAAGCGGCGGCTGCCCAACGTGCCGATCTTCTATTACATCGCTCCGCAGGAGTGGGCCTTCCGCGTGGGCGAAGGCAGCTCCACCCGTTTGATCGGCTTCACCGATCGGATCCTGGCCATCTTTCCGGAAGAGGCTCGCTTCTACGCCGCCCGTGGCGCCCAGGTCACCTGGGTGGGCCATCCGCTGCTCGATACCCTCGCCGATCTGCCCAGCCGTGAGGCGGCCCGCGCCCAGCTGGGGCTCCAGGTCGGTGAACGGCTGCTGTTGCTGCTGCCCGCCTCGCGCAAGCAGGAGTTGCGCTATCTGCTGCCGCCCCTGGCGGCTGCCGCCGCCGAGCTGCAACGCCGCTGCCCTGGCTTGCGGGTGATGGTGCCGGCCGGGCAGGCTGCTTTTGAACCGGTGCTCGCCGAGCTGCTCGCCGCGGCCGGGGTGCGGGCGGAGGTGGTGCCTGCCGCCCAGGCCGATGCGCTGCGCCCCACGCTCTGCGCCGCCGCGGATCTGGCCCTGAACAAATCCGGCACGGTGAACCTGGAGCTGGCGCTGCGGGGCGTGCCCCAGGTGGTGGCGTACCGCGTCAGCCGGCCCACGGCCTGGGTGGCCCAACATCTGCTGCGCTTCCAGGTGGATCACATCTCGCCGGTGAATCTGGTGCTGCAGGAGCGGCTGCTGCCCGAATTGCTCCAGAACGAGCTCACGCCAGAGGCGGTGGTGCGCGAAGCGATGCCGTTGCTGGAAGACCCCCAGGCACGGGAGCGTGTGGCGGAGGGCTACCAGCGGCTGCGCTCTGCCCTGGGTGAGCCGGGCGTCACCCGCCGTGCCGCCGCTGCCATCCTGGACGCGTTGCCTGCTGCTGCTTCGGTTTGATCAAGCGCACCCTCCCGGTTCTGTTGGCGCTGGGGCTATTGCTCTGGCCCCTGGCGCCCGTGCAGGCCGCTGTGGAGAAGGCCGTTCTGGCTGGCGGCTGCTTCTGGTGCCTCGAGCACGACCTGGAAAAGCTGCCTGGGGTGTTGAGCGTGGAGAGCGGCTACAGCGGCGGCAGCCTGCGCAATCCCACCTACCGCCAGGTGAGCGGCGGCGGCACCGGCCACCAGGAGGTGGTGGAGGTGCGGTTCGATAACGCCCGGATCAGCTACGCCACCCTGCTTCGGGCCTATTGGCGCAATGTGGATGCACTGGATGGCAGCGGCCAGTTCTGCGATCGCGGCACGTCCTACCGGCCGGTGATCTTCACCCTGGGGGAGACGCAGAAACAGCAGGCGGAAGCGAGCCTCAAAGCTGCGGCTCGGGAGCTGGGTAAGCCGGCATCGGCGATCCGTGTGCAGATCAAGCCCCTCAGCCGCTTCTGGCCTGCGGAGGGCTATCACCAGGATTACGCCGAGCGCAACAGCGTGAAATACAACTACTACCGCTGGGCCTGCGGGCGCGATCGGCGCCTGGATCAGCTGTGGGGCGCCAAAGCCCGCAGCAGCGCGGCTTGGGTGTCGGCGCGCTGACCTGGCGGGCCAGCGATCTTGCGGCTGAATTCGGAGGAAAAGCTGAAGCCCTCAGCCGCTTCTTTTCGCTGTTTTTGAGTGGTGGAGCGGGTTTCCGCCCTTTTTTCTCTGAACAGAGTCACCTAGCGTTGACCTGACGCGAGCGCAGGTGTGTGTATGTATCTGCTGACCATTCGCGATGGTCTGGTGACCCGTCACATCGGCCCTTACGAGAGCCCGAAGCAGGCTTCCGATGATCTGGATCGGCTGCTCGAGCGTTTCGGCGAGCGGGCCCGTTGGCAGATCCATGCCCTGGAGGCGCCGCACGAGGTGATGCGCGGCTCAGATCATCTGGCAGCTGCGGCCTAGGGCTTCTGTTGACCGGGATAGCCGCGCAACAGTCCGCTTTCCACCATCAGGCCCACGCCCGCCACGATGGCCACCAGGCTGAGGGTGCCGTACCAGAACCACGGGCCATGAGCCTGGCCAAGGGTTTGCAGTGTGCGGCGCTGAACAGCTTCCCCGAATAGGCACAGACCGGCGGGTAGCAACAGCACGCCGATCTGGGCCTTCACGAACCAGCGGATCTTGCGAACGGCCATGGGGTTGTGCTGGGTCGATCGTTGCAGGCCAGCCTAGGCGGGGCCCCCGGCCTGCACCCAGTTCACCAGGGTGCGCACGCCATAGCCCGTGGCGCCTGCCGGATCCAGGCCTCGGCCTTTATCGCTCCACACCGTGCCGGCGATGTCGAGGTGCGCCCAGGCCACCTCCGGCGCCACGAAATCCTGCAGGAACAGGGCCGCGGTGATCGATCCACCGGGCCTGGGGCCGGTGTTTTTCATGTCGGCCAGGCCGCTCTTGAGGCCGGCGCGGTAGGAAGCCCGCAGCGGCATGCGCCACAGGGTTTCGCCGCCCTGGGCGCCCGCTTCGATCAGGCCCTGAGCCAGCGGATCGCAGGGCGACCAGAGGCCAGCGATCTCTTCCCCCAGGGCGATCACGCAGGCCCCGGTGAGGGTGGCCAGATCCACCACGGCATCGGGCTCGAGCTTGCAGGCGTACACCAGCGCATCGGCCAGGGTGAGCCGGCCTTCGGCATCGGTGTTGTTGATCTCGATCGTTTTGCCGTTGGAGGCCGTCACGATCGCGCCGGGGTGGATGGCGCCGCCACTGATCATGTTTTCGCAGGCGGCCACGATCATGTGCACCTCCACGCCAGCGGGCTTGAGCTCGGCGATGGCACGCATGGCCCCCAGCACCGCGGCGCTGCCCCCCATGTCGTACTTCATCATCTCGATCTGGGAGCCGGCGGTTTTGAGGTTGTAGCCCCCGGAATCGAAGGTGAGGCCCTTGCCCACCAGCACCAGGCGGCGATCCGCTCCGCCCTCGGGCCGGTAGGTGAGATGGATGAATTTCGGCGGAAGATCCGAGCCCTGGGCCACCGCCAGATAGGAGCCCATGCCCAGGGCTTCGCATTCGCTGCGCTCGAGCACCTTGAGCTCCAGGCCAAACTCCTGAGCGATACCGGCTGCCGTGTCGGCGAGCGCGGCCGGGGTCACCACATTTGGTGGTGCTGCCACCAGTTCCCGTGCCAGCTCCACACCGCTGCACACGGCGCTGCTGCTGGTCACGGCAGCCTGGGCGCCGTCAGGCAGGCCGAGGAGCTCCACCTGGCTGAGGCTGGGTTGCGGATCGGTTTCGCTCTTGAAGCGTTGATCGCTGTAAAGGCCGAGGCGCACGGCTTCAGCCATGGCTGAAGCAGCGGCTGCCGGGGCCAGCCCCTCCACCGGCATGGCCAGAGCCAGTTGGCTGGCACCGGCGGCGGCTGCGGTCTTACTCGCGGCGGCGGCGGCGCTGCGCAGCTGTTCGGGGCCGAAGTCGGCCGGGGCTCCCAGGCCCACGACCACCAGCAGGCTGGGCGATTGGCCGAGCCGATCGATGCTCAGGCTGTCGCCGGGTTTGCCTTTGAAGCGGCGTTGTTCAAGGCGATCGGCCACGGCCGGCCCGAAGCGCTCCTGCAGCTGGCTGCGGCTGGCGTCTCCCGCGTCACCGCTGAACAGACCCACCGCCAGCGCTTCACCGCTCCAGCTGGCAAGGGTGGCGGTGCTGCAACGGATGTCGGCGACCATCTCGGCGGTTCAGATGGCGGCGATGGTAGGGCGATCAGCCCAGCTCGGCGGTGAAGGGCGTGGCCCAGCGGCCGCGGGTTTCTTTGTTGAACGGCGGCAGCCAGTGGCGGATCAGGGCCTGCTCGAGGGCGCGCCTTGGGCGCACGGCCACGGGCGCATCACTCCAGAAGCGGATGCTCAGCTGGCTGCCCAGCCCCACCTGCTGGAGGGCATCGCCATAGGCGGCCAGGTAGCTCTTGCAGTCGTGTTCGCCTTTCCAGCGGCGATCGGCCTGGGCCGTTTCCCCCACATAGAGCAGCAGGCTGCCGCTCAGGTGGGGTGGCCGATCCAGCACGAAGTAGAGGGCCGCGCCGCTGTTGCTGGCGTCCGGCCAGCGCCAGAACTGCAGGTTCTGGGGGGCCAGGGCGAGCGGATCCAGCCGCTGCACCGTGTCGGCCGGCCCGATCACCGCTCCATCGAGCAGGTTGATCTGGCCCGGAGCCAGGCTGCGGCCCTCTGCCACGGCGGCGAAGAGCGGTTGCTGGAAGGTCAGCAACCGCTCTTGCCACTGGCGGAGCTGATGCTCCTGCAGGGGCAGATCCTGAGAGCGCTCAGTGCCACCGCCCAGCGGTTGCGTGAACAGATCGCCCTGACGCGGAGTGGGGCTCTTCGCCATGGGCTCAGGCTGAACGGGGCAGTTGCGGTCCGGCGGGGCCCTGGCCGAAACGCACCTTGCCGATCAGCTCTTCCACCACAGCGGGCGGCAGTTGCAGGCGGTGCTGCAGGTCGGCCAGATCACTGAAGGGGGCCCGCTGGCGTTCGCGCAGCAACCGCGCGCGCCGCACGGCATCGAGTTGCGGCAGCTCGCGCTCGAGGGCGGTGCCAGGGGCATGGTTGAGATCCACCGACCTGGGGCTGCTGTGCAGCGGCGCGCCATCGCCATACCAGCGAAACAGCAGCAGAGGCTCCCAGGCCGCGGCCTGCCCGCGAGGCAGCTCCAGCAACCGCACCAGATCATCGAGCCCGCTGAGTTGCACGCCGCCGCGCTGCAGCCGCAGCAGCAGATCCACCTGGGCCGGCGTGATCCCCGGCAGCCGCAGCCAGTCGTCGGCGCTGGCGCGGTTCACATCGAGGCGCCAGCCCAGTGCCGCCGCATGGCGCACTTCGTTGGGGTCGTGCAGGCGGCGCTGCGGATCCTGGCGGAGCTTCAGCTCAAGGAGATCGCGCTCCACGGTCTCGTCGGCCGCAGTTGCCTCTTCAGCGATCTCTGCCGCCGGTGCGGCTGGTTTGGGGCGACGCGGCAGCTGCCCCGTGGCCTCCAGCAGGCTGCGGGCAATCGGATCCAACCAGTGGCCACGGGCCATGGCGGCGGCGGCAGACGCGGAATTGCCTGACCTTAACGATCTTCTGGCCACTCCACCAAGCCGAGGCGGATGCCTTTGATGGAGGCCTGCAGGCGGCTGCGGCAGGCCAGTTTGTGCAACACCTGGGCTGCATGGCTCTTCACCGTTTCCAGGCTGAGGAACAGATCGGCGGCGATCTCCGGATTGGTGGCATTGGCCGCCATCCGTTGCAGAACCTCCAGCTCCCGTTCCGTGAGCACAGCCAGCGGTGCATCAGCCAGGCCGCAGTAGCCCTGGAAATACTGCTGATGTAGGCCTTTCTCCATGTAGGAGGCCCCCGCGCTCACCGTTTGGAGGGCCATCGCCACGGTGCCTTGGCCGATCTGCGATTCCAGGCAGATGCCATCGCAACCGGCTTCAAAGGCGCGGCGGATGGTGATCAGCCGGCGCGGTTGGGTCACCACCATCAGCGTGATGGGCGCCGGCTGCAGCTGTTTCGCCGCTTCCACCAGCGATCCGCCATTGCCCTGCTCCAGGCGGTCGGTGCAGATCAGCAGATCGGCTTCCTTGCTGCGCAGCAGATCGAGGCCAATGGCTTCACTGGTGGTGGCACCCACCAGCGCTTCCGCTGGCTCCGTGGCATGCATGAACAGGCTGAGGGCCATGCGGCTGCCGATGCAGGCCACCAGGCGATGGTGCTTCAGCAAGGCGGTGCCGTTGTGCACATGGCCCCGCACCTCATCGATCAGCGGTGTGAAGTCCACGGGAGGCAGCCGCAGGGCACAGTTCCACTGTGTGGCGCCCAGCGCGAGGCGTCAGCTGCTGGGGCTGGCAGAACCAGACTGGAGGAACCGGATACGTGGATCCGCACTCGTCAGCCTTGGCGGGGTTCAGCAGAATTTCCAAACGCGCTTGCGCCCGACGCCATGGCTTTCTTCGACTCCGAGATCGTTCAGGACGAAGCCAAGCGTCTGTTCGGCGACTACCAGCAGCTGATGCAGCTGGGCGGCGAGTACGGCAAGTTTGATCGCGAGGGCAAGAAGCTGTTCATCGAGCGGATGGAGGAGCTGATGGACCGCTATCGCGTGTTCATGAAGCGCTTTGAGCTCTCCGAAGACTTCCAGGCCAAGCTCACCGTGGAGCAGCTGCGCACCCAGCTCGGCCAGTTCGGGATGACCCCTGAGCAGATGTTCGAGCAGATGCACCGCACGCTCGAGCGCATGAAGAGCGAGCTCGACAAAGAGGTTTGAACCCCGCCCTGAACTCCCCCCGAACCCCGCTGCCTACGATCCGCCCCTGAACAGCAGCGGCAGCGATGGCCAAGGGTGCGTGGGGATTGCCGCAGTGGATCGAGCGCGGCGTGGCCGATCTGTTCCCCGCTGGCATGGCCGAGGGCGCTGCCACGGATCCTGATCAGCAGCTGGCTGCGCGCCTGGCGGAGGCTGAGCGCGAAGGCCGGCCGCTGCGGATCAAGCTCGGCATCGATCCCACCGGCTCCGATATCCACCTGGGCCACTCGATCCTGTTCCGCAAGCTGCGGGCCTTCCAGGATGCGGGCCATACGGCGGTACTGATCATCGGTGATTTCACCGCCCGCATCGGTGATCCCACCGGCAAGAGCGCCACCCGCGTGCAGCTCACGGCGGAGCAAGTGGAAGCCAATGCCGCCACCTACCTCGCCCAGCTCGGGCAGGGGCAGGATCCCGCCAGGGCCCTGCTCGATTTCGAAACCCCCGGGCGGCTTGAGGTGCGCCGCAATAGTGAGTGGTTAGCCGCTCTCGATCTCCCGAAGGTGATCGAGCTGCTGGGCATCTCCACCGTGGGCCAGATGCTGGCTAAAGAAGATTTCGCCAACCGCTACGGCTCCGGAACACCGATCTCTCTGCACGAATTCCTCTATCCGCTGCTGCAGGGCTACGACTCCGTGGCGATTCAGGCCGATCTCGAGCTGGGCGGCACCGATCAGAAGTTCAACGTGGCGATGGGCCGTGATCTGCAGCGCCACTTCGGCCAGCGCACCCAGTTCGGCATGTTGCTGCCGATCCTGCCGGGCCTCGATGGGGTGCAGAAGATGAGCAAGAGCCTCGGCAACACCGTGGGGCTCTCCGAAGACCCCCTCTCGATGTACTCCAAGCTCGAGAAGGTGCCCGATGCGGCGGTGGAGGAGTACCTCACCCTGCTCACCGATCTTGATCTCGACGCCCTGCCGGCCAACCCGCGCGAACGCCAGAAGGCGATGGCCCTGGAAATCACCCGCCAGCGCCACGGCGATGCGGCAGCCCAACAGGCCCAGGCTGATGCCGGCAAGTTGGTGGGTGGTGCCAGCGGCAGTGGCGCGGCGGATGCGGAGGTGCCGGAAGCCTCGCTGGCGGAGGTGAACTTCCCGGCCAAGGCGTTTTATCTGCTCAGTGCGGTGGGCCTCTGCGCCAGCAGCAGCGAAGCGCGGCGCCAGATCCAGGGCGGCGGCGTGAAGCTCGATGGCGAGAAGCTCAGCGATCCCAACCAGGAATTCGCCGGCGCCGCGGAGCTGGAAGGCAAGGTGCTCCAGCTCGGCAAGAAAACCTTCCGGCGCTTGGTGGTGGGCTGAGGCCGTTCAGAGCGACCTGAGCACGGCCAGGTCGTCCGCATCCAGTGGCGTGGGGATCCCGTGCTCGAGCAGATCGGCGAAGCCACCGTCGCTGCTGAGCACCGTGAGCAGGTAAACGCGTTCGGGCCCTGGGTTCTCCAGGTCGTGCAACGCCTCTTCCGGCACTATCACAAAATCGCCGCCGCTGGCGCTGATCGAGCGCTCTTCCACGTGAAACACCACCGTGCCCCGCAGCACGAAAAACAGTTCCGCGGCGTGGTGGTGGAAGTGGGGCGGTACCCGATCGCAAGGGTCGTGCACCTCCAGAAACACGGTGCAGCCGCCTGCATCAGGTTTGCTGAGCAGTGCCAGACGGCAGTGGTCGTGGCTGCCGAGCCGGTAGCCCTGCAACTGCTCGGGATGCAGGATGCGCGGCGGCATGGGGCCATGGAGGTGTGTGCTTCATGCTGCGCGCTCTAAGGGGACGCCGCCAGCACGCTTCGTAGCCTGAGATCTCGTCAGAGAGCCGGATCCCGCGTGAACAGATCTGCCGCCGATCGGATCATCGTGGCCCTCGATGGCATGGCTCCCGAGCAGGCCCTGGGTTTTGTGGCCGCGGTGCCGGAGCTGCGCTGGGTGAAGGTGGGCCTGGAGCTGTTCGTGGCCGGCGGCCCGGATGTGGTGCGTCAGCTGCGCGATCAGGGCAAGCGGGTGTTTCTGGATCTCAAGTTCCACGACATCCCGGCAACCATGGCCGGGGCCTGCCGCAGCGCGGCCCGCCTGGGCGCTGAGCTGATCACTGTGCATGCCTGCGCTGGCAGCGAGGCCCTGCGCGCCGCCCAGGATGCCTCCATGGATTCGGCGAGCGCCGCGGGTCTGCCAGCTCCCACGCTGCTGGCGGTCACGGTGCTCACCAGCTGGGATGCAGCGCGCTTTGCCTCCGAGCTGGCGATCGAAGAACCGGTGACGTCGTATGTGCCACGCCTCGCCGCACTCGCCGCTGCGGCCGGCATCGGCGGTTGTGTGTGCTCGCCGCTGGAGGTGACGGCCCTGCGCAGCGCCCATCCCGAGCCCTTTGCCCTGATCACCCCCGGTATTCGCCCCGCAGGCGCGGCCCTGGGTGATCAGCAGCGGGTGATGACGCCGGCCGAGGCGATCGCCGCAGGCTCCAGCCAGTTGGTGATTGGCCGGCCGATCACGGCGGCGCCGGATCCGGGGGCGGCCTTCGCCGCCTGCTGCGCTGAGCTGGATTGATGGGATCGGATCTGGCGGCGCTTCAGGTGGTGATCTGCTCCAGCGACTGCGCCAGCTCTGAGAAGGCAGCGAGGATCGCTCGGTCTTCGGTGACCAGAGGCACGCCCAGCTGTTGTGCCGCCGCCACGAATTCGCAGTCGTAAGCGCTGCAGCCGCTGCTGGCCGCTAACTGCAGCACCAGCTCCGAGTCCACGGGCTCGTCGTTGCCGCTGAGCAGCGCTTCGGCCTGCTGCATCAGCGCGATCGCCATCGGCAACGGCAGCAGCTCTCGGCGCACATAGGTGCTGAGCACATTGCGCCATTCGCTGTGCCAGAGCGGCGGTGCTGCCCATTGGGGTTGTTGGAGCAGCAGGGCCTCCGCCCGTTGCGTGCGTGGCCCTGGCAGCAGCAGGTAGGCCAGCACATTGGTGTCGACAACGATCAAGGCCGCCCCTCGCGCTTGGCGGCATCGATGTCGGCGGGATCAAAGCTGCAGGTGCCCAGGCTCTCCCGTAGAGCCCGGATCGCCTCGAGCTGTTGCTCAGCCGAGGAGGGCGCTGAGCTCAGTCCGACCTCCAGGCAGACGATCGCCTCGTTGTTGAGGCTGCGCCGGTGGCGCTTTGCGGCAGCGGCCAAGCGCGCATGCAGCGCGTCCGGCAGGTTTTTGAGGGTGAGTGTCTTGGCCATGGCAGTCCTGTAGTGCAACCATTATGAATTCGTTTTGGTTGCTCAGGCCGCGACGCTGCCCTGCGGCACCAGGTCGGCGTAGAGCTGCTCCAGCTGGTCGATGTTGCGCTGCAGTGTGTAGCGCTCGAGGGCGCGCTCACGGGCGCGGCGGCCCAGTTCGGCGGTGAGCACCGGCTGATCCCGCAGCACCGGCAGCAAGGTGCGCAGCTGGGTGGTGACCCCCTGGGTGCTGATCACAATCCCAGCCCCCCCCTCAATCACTTCGCCATCCGCTCCGGCATCGGTGGCCACGCAGGCGGTGCCGCTGGCCATCGCCTCCAACAGCGCCAGCGAGAGCCCCTCCACCAAGGAAGGCAGCAGGAACACCTCCGCCAGCTGCAGCAGCGCCAGGCGGCGGGTCTGGTCGGGTTCATGGCCCCACCAGTGGACGTTGCACTCCGGGCCGTAGGCCTGCATCAGCGACTGCCGCACAGGCCCATCGCCCACCACCACCAAGGTGCATCCGGCGGGTTGCACCAATCGCCAGGCCCGCAGCAGCGCCTCCACGTTCTTCTCTGTGGCGATGCGACCCATGTAGAGGAACACCCGCTCGCCGTTGAAGCGCTGGCGCAGTTCGATCAGCGCAGGTGATGGTGTCTCCTTCGCCGGCGCCCACTGTTGCGGGTCCACGCCGTTGGGAATCACCGCCAGGCGGCTGGCCGGCACCCCCAGCCGCATCAGCACATCGGCCTGCAGATCGGAGAACACCACCACCCGGTCGTAGCGGGCCAGCGACGGGGCGTAGAGCTGATAGGTGAGCTGCTGGGTGCCGGAGCTGAGGTTGCGCAGCGCCGCATCAAAGGGCGGGTGGAAGGTGGCCACCAGGGGTAACCCCAGCTGCTGGCAGAGATCCGGCAGGCGGAAATCCAGGGGGGAGAGGGTGAGGCTGGCGTGCACGAGATCCGGACGCAGCCGCTCGAGGGATTCCCGCAGCTCCCGTTGAGCCCCGGGTGAGGGGATCGTGTACACCTGCGATTTCACCAGGTAGGGCAGGGCCACCTCCGGGCTTTGCTCGCTGGCTTCGGCTACTCGACCCAGACCTCCTGCCGGGGTGTCGAAGTGAATGAAGCTGATGTCGTGGCCGCGTTGCTTCAGGGCTGCCGTGGTGCTGAGCCCGTAGGTGACGTTGCCGCAGAACGGTGATTTTTTGCCCAGCCAAGCGATGTGGGCCACGCGCGGGCAGTGTCACCGGATACTGACGCTAGCAGCGCTCCCAGGGGCGCTCGAGCAAAGCCGCCACCAGCGCCAAGCCCGCCAGGGCCCAGAGAACCGGCAGCAGTCCGTAGCGGCTCACCACAGCACCGGCGAGCACCAATGGCAGGCTCAGAGCGATGTTGATTAGGTTGTTCTGCAGGCCGAACACCTTGCCGCGCATGGCTTCTGGGGTGTCTTCCTGGATGGTGGTCTGGGCGGGGATGGCCAGCAGCGCAGAGCCCACACCGAGCACGGCGCACAAGGTGAGGGTGGCGCTGAGGTTGCCGCGCAGTTGGCCGAGCAGCACGAGGCTCCAGGCGATCGTGCCTAGGCCGGCGGAGGCCAGCCGGCGCCGGTTGAAGCGATGCCCCACCTGGGCCACGGCCACCGCTCCCACCGCCAGGCCGATGCCGCTCATCGCCAGGAGCGTGCCGAACTGGGTGGGACCCAGCTGCCGGATCGCCGAGGCCAGGCTGATGGCGAGCACATACAGCGCTGCCAGCAGGCTGTAAAGGAGAACCAGTTGCAGCAGTGCGCTGCGCACGCTGGGGCGTTCGCGCAGCACCTGCAGCCCGTCGCGCATCTCCTCCCACACGGTTTGCTCGCGCTCCTGGCGCGGCGTTTCCTCCACCCGGATCCAGGCGATCGAAAGCGCGGCCAGGCCGTAGCAGAGCGGCAACAGGGCGAATTCGCCGTTGGGGATGCCAATGGCCCCCAGGCCGTACTTGAACAGCCGCAGGATCGGGTCGCCCAGGGCGAAGCCCACGATCGTGGCGCCCATGCTTGTGGCTTGATACAGCGAATTGGCTGCCAGTAGCTGGCGGGTGGGCACGAGCATGGGGATCGCCGCCTGCTCAGCTGGTGCAAAAAACTGGGTGAGCACCGATTCCAGGAAGGTGATCAGCAGCAGGGCCCAGTAGCCCCAGCTCAGCCCCAGCCATTCCGGGCCCGGGATCAGGCTGAGCGGCGCCAGCAGCGCCAGCACGGCGCGGATGCCATTGCTGGCCACCATCACTTCACGTTTGCGCCAGCGGTCGGCCCATACGCCAGCCACCAAGCCGAGGAGCATCGCTGGGATCGTGTTGGCCACATAGATCCCTGTGGCAAGCAGGGTGATCAGCTGGGCGCGGCTGTCGATGCTGAAGCGGAAGGCGCCGGCGGCTTCGGCAATCGCTCCGTCGGCAGGCAGGGTTTCCGTCACCCAGTACTGGGCGATCAGGAACACCATCAACACGATGTAGAACTTGTCGGCCAGCTGGCTGAAGATCTGGCCAAGCCAGAGCTTGCGGAATTCAGGCAGCGCCAGAACACCCTGCAGGCCGGTCGATCGTGGCGCTTCGCTCACGGGCTGAATCGGCTCTGGGGAAGGGTGGATCGGCTCACGATGATGCCCCATCGCCCCCACCGGCGGGTCCGGCGGCGAAGCACTGGCGCAGCAGCCGCCAGGAGCGTGGATGGCGCCCCAGGTGTTCGCGGCTCCACAGCTCCACCAGCTGCAGCAGCCGCAGCCACACCGGCAGCGGCCCCATCAGCTCGCCATCGCGCCGGCGGGGCAGGGCCGGCCGCAGCAGCCGCTGCAACAGCGCCAGCTCCGACGCATTGAGCACCAGCTGGGCGCCAGCCACCCCGCCGATCACGAAGCCCTCGCCGGGCAGCAGGCTGCAGCGCCACTCCCAGTTCCCCAGCGGTGGATCCAGTGGGGCTCCGCTGCGGGCGCAGCAGGCCAGCGGCAGGGCGTAGCCCCCCAGGGCCAGCAGGTGCACCACCCCCTGCACGGCGATGGCCAGCGCCTCAACGCTCTGCTGGCGCTCCTTCACCACCAGCTCAAGCCGCGCCAGTTGCAGCAGCAGATCCTCGAGCACCCCGTCCACCGCATCACCACTGGGCACCAGCAGCAGGGTCTGCTCCGCCAGCCCCTGGGCGGCCGCGAGGGTTTCCAGCCGTTCGGCCAGGGCGGCGAAGTTGCGTTGCACGCTCAACTGGCGCACGCGCTTGAGATCCCCGCGACCGCCCACCTGCAGGTGCAGCAGGGCCAGGGGCACCGCAGCGGCCATGGAGCTCTTCGGTTTGCGGGCACCTGGTGCCGCCAGCCGGATCAGGCCTTGGCCGGCGCTGAGCACGGTGATCAGCCGATCGCTTTCGCCGAGGGGTGTGCTGCGCAGCACCAGCCCCTCCAGCCGCTGCTCGCCGCTCACCGGCTGCCGTCAGTCGTTGGGGCGCTGCCGCCCTCACGCAGGGCCTGCATCAGGGCTACCCCGCGGCTGGTGCCGAGGCGGCTCGCACCGGCTTCCACCAAAGCGATGGCCTGCTCGAGGTTGTTGATCCCGCCTGAAGCCTTCACGGCCGCGCGGCCGCGGGCCAGCTGACGCAGTTGCATCACCTGCTCCACGGAGGCGGCGGGGCCAAAGCCGCTGCCGGTTTTCAGCATCGTGGCGCCTACATCGATGCTGGCCTCCACGGCCAGCTCCAGCGCTTCGCGCGTGAGCCGCCCCACCTCGAGGATCACCTTCACCGGCAGGCCGAGCTCCACGATCGGGGCCAGGTCGTTGCAGAAGGCGCGGCTATCGCCATCGGCCAGGGCGCCGAAATCGGGCACCACATCCAGCTCCTCAGCGCCGCTGGCTGCGGCCCACTCCGCCTCGGCTCGCTTGATGTCGGCTGGGATCGCGCCGAAGGGAAAGCCAACCACGCTCACCAGCTTCGGGCCGCGACCGCCGCTGGGCCCCAGCCGTTCCCGAGCTGCCGGCAGCCAGCGTGAAGCCAGGCACACGCCCGCAAAGCCGAAATGGCGCGCTTCATCGCAGCAGCGCAACACGGCTTCCGCTCCCTGGTGGGGATCCAGCAGAGCGTGATCGATCAGGGGAGCGAGATCGGGAAGGTCGCGCAAGCGAAAGGGGCTGGGGCCCTGCGATTCGGGCCCCAGTCTGGAGGGAGGCTCAGCCCTTGGCCTGGATCACGCCGAAGCCGCCGTGGTTGCGCCGGTACACCACTTGGAGTTCACCGCTGGCTGCATCGCGGAACAGATAGAAATCGTGGTCGATCAGCTCGAGCTGATGCAGTGCGTCGTCGATGCTCATCGGCGGCATCGCGAAGTATTTGCGGCGCACACCACGGCTGGGCAGGGTGGCTTCCTTGCCCTCCAGCAGCGATTCGCTCACAACATCCTGGCCTGGGAGCTCCGCCAGGCTCGGGGTGGTGGTGGCGTGGTGGCCCGGGCTGTGGTGGTGATCGTCGTGGCGATCTTTGTAGCGGCGCAGTTGGCGGGTGAGCTTGCCGGCCACCAGGTCGATGCTGGCGTAGAGGTTTTCGCTGCGTTCCTGGGCGCGAATCACGGTGCCGTTGGCGAACACGGTCACCTCGGCGGTCTGCTGGGGCACGCGCGGGTTGCGGGCCACCGAGAGATGCACGTCCGCCTCCTTCACCATGCCGTCGAAATGCCCGATCGCTCGCTTGAGCTTGTCTTCGGTGTAGTCGCGGATGGCTGGAGTGACCTCCAGATTGCGGCCGTGGATCAACAGCTTCATCCCTTGCCTCCTGGGCGATGGGCTCAGTTGAACGCTAGGAACGGTGCGTGATTTCCACCACAGCCGATGCAATCTGTTTTGAGCCGGCGGGGCTGATTCCCTTCCCCCTGGCCTGGAGCTGGCAACAGCAGCTGCAGCAGCGGTTGCTGGCGGATCCCAGCGGCCCCGATGCCCTGCTGCTGCTGGAGCATCAGCCCTGCTACACCCTGGGCCGCGGCGCCGATGAAGCCTTCCTGGGCTTTGATCCTGCCGATCCCCCGGCACCCCTCTTCCGCATCGATCGCGGCGGGGAGGTCACGCACCACTGCCCCGGCCAGCTGGTGCTCTACCCGGTGCTCAACCTGCAGCGCCACGGCGCCGATCTCCACCTCTACCTACGAGAGCTCGAAGGGGTGGTGATCGATCTGCTGGCTGAGCTGGGGCTGCGGGGTGAGCGCATCGAGGGGCTCACCGGCGTGTGGCTGGAAGGCCGCAAGCTGGCGGCGATCGGGGTGGGAGCCCGGCGCTGGATCAGTCAGCACGGGCTGGCGCTGAATGTGGAGGCCGATCTGGCTGGCTTTGCTCAGGTGGTGCCCTGCGGCATCGCCGATCGGCCCGTGGGGCGTTTGCTGGATTGGCGGCCGGAGCTCACGGCGGCAGCCCTGCGGCCGCGGCTGCTCCAGTGCTTCAGCCAGCGCTTTGGCCTGCGGCTGCGCCCCCCTACCCCCCAGGAGACCCTTCAGGGGTGGTAAGACCGGGGCCACTCTCCTGATCCCGATGCCCACCGCTGAGATCCGCTGGAGCGGCAGCCGCCGCGATCAGCAGGCCCTGGCTCAACGGCCCGATTGGCGTGATCTCAGCGGTCTGGAGCAGCTCTGGCCGCGGCTGGCGGAACGCCATGGCGATGCCACGGCCCTTGATGCGCCCCATGCCAAGCCGCCCGAACAGCTCAGCTTTCGGGATCTAAACGCCCGCATCGAGCAGGCCGCCGCCGGCTTCGCCGCCCTTGGCGTGAAGCCTGGCGATGTGGTGGCGCTGTTTTCGGAAAACAGCCCCCGCTGGCTGGTGGCTGATCAGGGCTTGATGCGGCTCGGGGCGGCTGATGCGGTGCGGGGCAGCGGTGCCCCGGTGGAGGATCTGCGCTACATCGCCGCCGATTCCGGCGCCGTGGCCCTGGTGCTCGAATCGGCGGAGCTGCTCACCCGGCTCAAGCTCAGCAGCGAGCTGCTCGGGCAGCTGCGCTTTGTGGTGCTGCTGCAGGGGGATCGCGGCTCGGTGGTGCCCGTGCTGCCCTGCTTTACCTGGGAGGAATTGATGGCTCAGGGGGCCAAGCGGCCCGTGCCCGCCTGGCCGGAGGGCGGCGAGCAGCGCCTGGCCACGGTGCTCTACACCTCAGGCACCACCGGCCAGCCCAAGGGCGTTCCCCTCAGCCACGCCAACCTGCTGCACCAGCTGCGCCACCTCGGTGTAGCGGTGGCACCGCAGCCGGGCGATCGGGTGCTGAGCGTGCTGCCGATCTGGCATGCGTATGAGCGCAGCGCCGAATATTTCCTGCTCGCTTGTGGCTGCTCGCAGACCTATACCAACCTCAAGCAGCTGCGGCCGGATCTCCAACGGGTTCGGCCCCACTATTTGATCAGTGTGCCGCGCTTGTGGGAGGCGCTCCTGAGCGGCTTTGAGGATGCGCTGGCGGCGATGCCCTCCGCCCGCCAGAAGCTGCTGCGCGGGGCCCTCGGCTTAAGCCGTTACCACTGCCTGGCGCGGCGGGTGGCGGCTGATCGCACCCTCGCGCCTGAGCCGGCCACGCGCCGGCTGTTGGCGGCAGGTGGCGCGCTTGTGAGCTGGCCGTTGCACGGCCTGGCCAGTCGCGTGCTCTGGCCCAAGGTGCGGCAACAGCTGATCGGCGGTCGTTTGCGCACCGCCATCAGCGGCGGTGGTGCCCTGGCGATCCACGTGGATGGTTTCTTTGAGGCGGTGGGCATTGAGCTGCTGGTGGGCTATGGCCTCACCGAAACCAGCCCGGTGCTCACCTGCCGCCGCCGCTGGAACAACCGCCGCGGCAGCTCCGGCCAGCCCCTGCCGGGCACGGCGATCCGGATCGTGGATCCCGAGAGCGGAGCGCTGCTTCAGATCGGCGATCGGGGCCGCGTGCTCGCCCAAGGCCCCCAGGTGATGGGGGGCTATCTGGGTAAACCCGACGCCACCGCCAAGGTGCTGGATGCTCAGGGGTGGTTCGATACCGGCGATCTGGGCCAGTTACTGGCCGATGGAACCCTGGTGCTCACCGGCCGCGCCAAAGACACGATCGTGCTCAGCAGCGGCGAGAACATTGAGCCCGGCCCTCTGGAGGAGTGCCTGGTGGCCTGCACCCTGGTGGAGCAGGTGATGCTGGTGGGGCAAGACCGCAAGGCCCTGGGCGCCCTGGTGGTGCCCAAGGCCGAAGCCCTGGCCAGCTGGGCCCGCGAGGAGGGGCTGCCCCTGCCCCAAGGCGGCGCCGCTGATCCGGCCCTGCTCAAGGCCTTCACCGGCCGGCTCAATCGCCGTCTCCAGGCCCGAGCCGGTGCAAGACCGGATGAGCGCCTGGCCGGTGTGGCGCTGGTGGACCCCTTCACGCTCGACAACGGCCTGCTCACCCAAACCCTCAAGCAGAAGCGCGATCGGATCGCCGAGCGCGATGCAGCCGCGATCGAGGCGATCTACGCCCGCTGAAGGGCTTGATGGCAGCGGGATCGGCCGGAAACCCGCCCCGCTGCCGCGTTGCCGCAGCGCTCTGGCACTGACAACCTGAGCGCTGGTTTTTGATTCCCATGGCCGACGGCAGCCTTTCGATCAAGCGCTCGATCACCGTGCGCGCCGTGGTGACGCCCCGTTGGAAGGAAGACGCCGAGCGCGAGATCAGCAATGCCATTGCCGGCAGCGATGCGCAGCTGGCCCAGCTAGAGCAGGAAGGTCAGCAGCTGGTGGATGCGATCCGCAGCCAGAGCATCAATCCCCTCGATCCCCGCGTGCAGGAGCAGGTGGCTTCCGTGCAGGAGCAGGTGGCCGCCAAGCGGGCTGAGCTCGAGGAGCAGAAGCGTCAGCTGATCGAGCAACAGCGCCAGGTGCGCGATCTGGAGATGGAGCAGATCGTGGATCAGGGCCAGCTGGAGAGCTTCTGCGATGTGCGCGTGGGCGACAACCTGGTGGAGAAGTTGTCCGTGGCTGTGGTGGTGCGCGACGGCGTGATCGAGGCGATCGAAGGCACCCTCTGACCCGCCGGGGCGGGGAAGCGAGCCACGTAAAATCCGCCCCAATTGCGCGGCAGACCTCCGTTGGCCACCCACGAAATCTTTATGCCCGCCCTCTCCTCCACCATGACGGAGGGCAAGATCGTGGAGTGGCTGAAAAAGCCGGGCGACAAGGTGGAGCGCGGTGAGTCGGTGCTCGTGGTCGAGTCCGACAAGGCCGACATGGACGTGGAGTCGTTCAACGAGGGTTACCTCGCCGCCGTGCTGATGCCGGCTGGCGGCACCGCCCCCGTTGGCGAAACCATCGGGCTGATTGTGGAGACTCAGGCGGAGATCGCCGAGGTTCAGGCGAAGGCCCCCAGTGGTGGCACCTCTGCCGCAGCTCCTGCGCCGGTCGTTGCTCCCGCGGCCGCAGCACCAGCTGCTCCCGCCGCACCGGCAGCGGCTCCTGCGCCTGTGGTTGCAGCCCCAGTTGCTGTGGCTGCCGCACCGGCTCCAGTGAGCAATGGCCGCGTGGTGGCCAGCCCCCGCGCCAAGAAGCTGGCCAGCCAGCATGGCGTGGCCCTTGAAACCCTGCGCGGCAGCGGCCCCCACGGCCGCATCCAGGCTGAAGACGTGGAGCGCGCTCTTGGTCTCACCGTGGCTGTGCCCCGCGTGGCGGAGGGCTCCGGCCCAGCTGCTGTGGCTGCAGCCGGCAATGGTGCTGCTGCCCCCGCACCCGCGCCTGCAGGCGATGCGTTTGGCCGTCCTGGCGAGAGCGTGAGCTTCAACACGCTCCAGAACGCGGTCAACCGCAACATGCTCGCCAGCCTGGAAGTGCCCTGCTTCCGGGTTGGCTACACGATCACCACCACCAAGCTCGATGCCTTCTACAAGCAGGTGAAGAGCAAGGGCGTCACGATGACGGCCCTGCTGGCCAAGGCCGTGGGCGTGGTGCTGGCCCGCCATCCCCAGGTGAATGCCGCCACCAGCGCCGATGGCGGCGCTATGGCCTACCCGGCTGCGGTGAATGTGGCTGTGGCGGTGGCCATGGAAGACGGCGGGCTGATCACGCCCGTGCTTGCCAACGCCGACAAGACCGACATCTATTCCCTCGCCCGCAACTGGGCCGATCTGGTGAGCCGTGCCCGCAGTAAGCAGCTGCAGCCCGACGAGTACAGCACCGGCACCTTCACCCTCTCCAACCTGGGGATGTTTGGTGTGGATCGCTTCGACGCGATCCTGCCCCCCGGCACCGGCGCGATCCTGGCGGTTGCGGCCTCGCGCCCCACGGTGGTGGCCGGCAAGGATGGCTCGATGCGGGTGGCCAACCAGATGCAGGTGAACCTCACCTGTGATCACCGCGTGATCTATGGCGCCCACGCTGCAGCCTTCCTCAAGGATCTGGCCCAGCTGATCGAAACCAACCCCGAAAGCCTGGCGATCTGACCTAAAACACGCCTTCTCATGGCGACGGATCCCGCTGATCTGCGGCTTTCGAGCTACGTCTTCGACCTTCCGGAGACGTTCATCGCGCAACGGCCCGTGGAGCCTCGCCATGCTGCCAGGCTCCTGGCCGTGGAGCCTGGCCCCGCGGCCAGCTGCCGCCATTTGACGGTTTGGGACCTGCAGCACGAGCTGCAGCCAGGAGACCTGTTGGTGGTGAACAACACCCGGGTGCTCAAGGCCCGGCTGCAGGTGCGCCGGCCCAGCGGTGGTGCGGTGGAGCTGCTGGTGCTGGAGCCGGTTCAGGGCAGCGACTGGCTCTGTCTGGCGCGCCCGGCTAAACGGCTCAAACCGGGAGAGGTGCTGCAGCTGGAGCACGACGGTCAGGAGCCGTTGCCCCTCGAGGTGGTGGGCATCGATGAAGCCAGCGGCGGCCGCGTGGTGCGCTTTCCCGAGGAGTGCACCAGCCCTGAGGCGATCGAAGCGCTGCTGGCGCGCTACGGCTCGATTCCCCTGCCTCCCTACATCCAGCAGCAGA
>Ga0194134_10002576_pt1 | contig 21142 bp, 13 predicted proteins | sample TA2KigOff0mmetaG_FD_148602 | JGI IMG/M metagenome (GOLD analysis project Ga0194134, IMG submission 148602) | Freshwater microbial communities from Lake Tanganyika, Tanzania - TA2015056 Kigoma Offshore 0m | ecosystem: Environmental > Aquatic > Freshwater > Lake | place: Tanzania: Lake Tanganyika... | reverse complement strand
TCAGGGAGCGGGGGGGGCGGCGGGGGGCACGGGGGAGGGGAGCCGGTGATCACGCGGCCGTTGGATCTGGCCTCGCGGTTGCGGCCGCCGCCGGCGGCGCCGGTCGCGCTTTACCTGGCGGCGGCGGGGTTGCTGGCGCTGTTTTTCACGGTGTTTGGCTCGCGCTTTGTGCTGGCGCCGGGGGTGGCGGTGGATTTCCGGCTGCCGCGGGTGGCGGGGGCGGAGGCGGGGGCGCGGCCGGCGACGCACGTCGTGACCATTATCAGTTCCGGGCAGATCTTCACCCCCGAGGGCCTGCGCAAGCTGCCGGAGCTGGGCGAGTGGTTGCGGGCGCAGGCGCGGGTGACGCCGCAGCCGCTGCTGCTGGTGCGGGCGGGGACGGACGTGGCCGCGGACTTGCTGGCGGAGGTGGCGAGTTTGGCGCGGGGGGCGGGCTTCGAGATGATCTGGGCGGCGGGCGAACCGGTGGGGCGCAAGTGAACCCGGGGCGCGCGCAACGGTTCGGGCCCCGGGTGCGCCACTGGTTGCCGGCGGCGCTGGTGGCGGGCGCGATCGTGGGCGCGGGCCTGCTCGTGATCCGGGGCCTCGATCCCCTGCCGGCGCCGGGGAAGGGCGTGGCGCCGGCGCCGGTGCGGCTGGCGCGCTCGGCGGAGGCGGATGAGTTCCTGCGGGACGAGGCGAGCATCCGGGATTTGCGGCCGCTGTTTTTGCCCACGCCGGTCAATGCGCGGGCGCCGGAGCCGCGGCGGGAGGCGGGGCGGTCGCTGCTGGACGAAGATCCCGTGCGCCTGACCTATGGGGAGGGCGAGGCGGGCCTGTCGCGGTGGCTGCCGCCGGTGGCGACCTTGGGCGGCCGGCCGGTGGAGCGGGCGGAGGCGCGTCTGACCCTGGAGGCCGATGGCACGGGGGTGGCGCCGGTGGGGTTGGGGCGGGAGGTGCGGCGGGTGGTCCCGGAGGCGCCGCGCGGCGGGTTGCTGGAGGTGATCGCGGCGGGGACGGGCGAGCGGGTGCTGACGGCGGAGCTGCCGGAGGCGCTGTCGCCGCCGGGGGGCAAGGCGTGGGAACCCCTGGAGTTGCTGGCGATCGTCGACGTGGCGGGCCTAGCGGGTCCGCTGGTGGTGACGGAAAGTTCCCGGGTGGAGGAAGTGGACATCCATTTTCGGCGGCAGTTGCGGCAGGTTTTCCGTTTGGGGGAGCGCTTGGCGCCGGGGGTTTACCGGGTGGTGGTGGGCCCCTGAGTCCGAAAGTGGCGCATCCGTCGAATTTGCTGTTGACGGTGCCGAGGGCCGTTTGCACCGTCTTCAACTCTTTTCGTTTTTTCCCACATTCCTTTCGCCCAGATAGCTCAGTTGGTAGAGCACCCCCTTGGTAAGGGGGAGGTCGACGGTTCAAATCCGTTTCTGGGCTCCAGGTCAGCAGATACGTCGGATTGGTTTCGCCGACGTTAAACCGCGAAGCCAGCCCGTCCGTCTTCAATCCTCACCCAAACACCCGTCACCCATGGCTAAAGCCTCATTCGAACGCAAGAAACCGCACGTGAACGTCGGCACGATTGGCCACGTCGATCACGGCAAAACGACGCTGACGACCTCGATCCTCGCGTGCCAAGCCCGCAAGGGACTGGCCGAGGTGAAGACCTACGCGGACATCGCCAAGGGTGGCACCGTGCGTGACGCCTCGAAGATCGTGACGATCTCGGTGGCGCACGTCGAGTACGAGTCGGACAAGCGCCACTACGCGCACGTCGACTGCCCGGGCCACGCCGACTTCGTGAAGAATATGATCACCGGCGCCGCCCAGATGGACGGCGCGATCCTGGTGGTCTCGGCGGCGGACGGCCCGATGCCGCAGACGCGCGAGCACATTCTCCTGGCCCGCCAGGTCGGCGTGCCGAAGATCGTGGTCTTCCTGAACAAGGTCGACCTGCTCGAGGACAAGGAGCTGCTGGATCTCGTCGAGATGGAGATCCGCGAGCTGCTGTCCAAGTACCAGTTCCCGGGTGACAAGACCACCATCGTGCGCGGTTCCGCCACAGCGGCGCTGGCCGGCACGCCCGAGGGTGAGAAGGCGATCGCCGAGCTGATGGCCGCGATCGACAACGACATCCCGGAGCCGGCGCGCGAGATGGACAAGCCGTTCCTGATGTCCGTCGAGGACGTGTTCTCGATCACCGGCCGCGGCACCGTCGCCACCGGGCGCATCGAGCGCGGCGTGGTGAAGGTGAACGACACCGTCGAGATCGTCGGCCTGCGCGACACCGTGACGTCGGTCGTGACCGGCATCGAGATGTTCCGCAAGCTGCTGGACAGCGGCCAGGCGGGCGATAACGTCGGGATCCTGCTGCGCGGCATTGAAAAGGACGGCATCGAGCGCGGCCAGGTTCTGGCGGCCCCGAAGTCGATCAACCCGCACAAGAAGGCCAAGGCCGAGATCTACGTCCTCTCGAAGGACGAGGGTGGCCGCCACACGCCGTTCTTCAACGGGTATCGTCCCCAGTTCTACTTCCGGACGACGGACGTGACCGGGATCGTCAACCTGCCGAAGGGCGTGGAGATGATTATGCCGGGCGACAACATCGCGGTGGAGATCGAGCTGATCGTGCCGATCGCGATGGAGAAGACCCAGAAGTTCGCGATCCGCGAGGGTGGCCGCACCATCGGGGCGGGCCGCATCACGGACATCATCGAATAACCCGCGAGGCGAAACCCTCCCGACGTCTCGCCGAGGCATCCCCGGATGCCTCGGCTGCGTTGTCTAAAAGGACCCTTCACAGGCGCGTAGCTCAATTGGTAGAGTAGCGGTCTCCAAAACCGTTGGTTGGGGGTTCGATTCCCTCCGCGCCTGCCATCTTACCGCATGAAAAACCCTTTCCGCAGCACCCGTATCTTCATTGGCGAGATGGTGGGTGAACTCCAGAAGGCCACGTGGCCGACCAAGACCGAGCTGCGCGATTCCACCATCGTGGTAATCGTGGCGGCAATCATCATGGGCGTGTTCACCAGCATCAGCGACTTTTCCCTCACGCAGGTTGTGATCCTGTTCACGGATCTCGTCAGCTGACCCATCGCCCATGCCCGCCCCTTCCACCTCCCCGGCCGGAGCCCAATGGTTCGCGGTGCACACGCTCTCCGGCCAGGAGAATAAGGTTAAGACCTACATCGAGAAGTTCAAGAAGCCCGAGGAGCTCGATGATTTCCTGTTCGAGGTGCTGCTGCCCACCGAGGTGGTTTCGGAGGTCAAGGGCGGCAAGAAGAGCACCAAGGTCCGCAAGCTGTATCCCGGCTATGTTTTCCTGCAGGCGCGCCTGTACGGGGAGGATGGCAAGCTGATCAATAAGCCTTGGTATTTCGTCAAGGAGGCCTCCGGGGTCATCGGCTTCGTCGGCGGCGACCGTCCGTCGGCGCTGCGGAAGGCGGACGTGGATGAGATCTACGCGCGCATTGAGGCGGCCAGCGGCAAGGAAGTGCCGAAGGTGCAGTATAACGTGGGCGAGGAGGTGAAGATCACTGATGGAGCCTTCGCGTCGCTGACGGGCCGCATCGACGAGATTGACCCGGACCGGGGCAAGCTGCGCGTCTCCGTTTCGATCTTCGGGCGGTTCACGCCCGTCGAGCTCGAATACTGGCAGGTCCAGCGAATGAACGACTGACCTGTCCTTCCCCTCTTAACCACAACGTAATTTCCCTCTCCCATGGCCAAGAAGATCCAAGGTTACATCCGACTCCAGCTGCCTGCCGGCGCCGCCAATCCCGCCCCCCCGGTGGGTCCCGCGCTTGGCGCCCAGGGCGTCAACATCATGGCGTTCTGCAAGGAGTTCAACGCCCGCACCAAGGATCAGAACGGGATGATCCTGCCGGTGGTCATCACGGTCTTCTCCGATAAGAGCTTCACGTTCATCCTGAAGTCCCCGCCCGCGTCCGTCCTCCTAAAGAAAGCGGCTAACATCGCCAGCGGCTCGGCCAAGCCGAACCAGGATAAGGTGGGCAAGGTCACCCGCAAGCAGCTGCTGGAAATCTACAACATCAAGAAAGCCGACCTGAACGCGACCACCCCCGAGGCCGGGATTAAGGTGATCGCAGGCACCGCCCGCAACATGGGCATCGAAGTCCTCGACTGAGCCTTTGCCCCGGACACGAGTCCGGGGCCCGTTGCCAACCCATCGCGGGAGTCCCCTCGGGACGTTCGCACCGCACCCAACCATGCCGAAAAAGCACAGCAAGCGTTACCAGGGCGCCGTCAAGGTCGCCGATCTAGCCAAGGAGTACCCGCTGAAGGAAGCGGTGGAGATTCTGGCCAAGTTCCCCAAGGCCAAGTTCGACGAGACTGTCGAGCTTTCGTTCCACCTCGGGGTGGATGCCACCTCCGGCGAGCAGAACGTTCGCGGGACGACCCCGTTGCCCAATGGCTCTGGCAAGAAGGTCCGCGTGCTCGTCTTCACGGACGACGCCGTCAAGGCGCTGGCCGCCGGAGCGGACTTCGCCGGCCTGCAGGACATGATGCAGAAGGTGAACGAGGGCTGGCTCGACTTCGATGTGGCGATCGCGACCACCGAGGCGATGAAGCAGGTGCGCACCTTGGCGCGCGTGCTGGGTCCCAAGGGCCTAATGCCGAACCCTAAGGCGGGCACCGTCACGGACGACGTCGCCGCGGGCATCAAGGCCGTGAAGGCCGGTCGCGTGGAGTTTAAGATGGACAAGACCGCCAACATCGGGGTCGGCGTGGGCAAGCGCTCCTTCACCCCCGCGCAGATCCTCGAGAACGCCGCCTCGGTGCTGGAGGCTGTGGGCAAGGCGAAGCCGAACACCTTCAAGGGTGGCCAGTTCATCAAGTCGGTCACCCTGTCGTCGAGCATGAGCCCGGCGGTAAAGGTGGCCTCCACTGAATTCTCCAAGTACTGAGGGCCCCGACCATGAGAGCCGAAAAACAATACCTGATCGCCGAGGTCGACACCCACCTCAAGAAGAGCGACTACGTCATTCTGGCGAACTTCACCAAGGTGACGGTCGCGGACACGGCGGACCTCCGCAAGCTACTCGCCAAGGAGAACGCCGAGTTCCACGTGGTGAAGAACAGCTCGCTGCGGGTCGCGGCCAAGGCCCTGGGCCTGCCGGACGTCGAGGCCGCGCTGACGGGGCCGACGGCGGTCATCGTCGGCGGCCGCAATTCGGCGGGCGTGGCGAAGATCCTGAAGAAGTTCTTCGAGGATAAGCAGAAGCTCGACATCAAGCTGGGCGTGCTGGACCGCAAGCTGGTCTCGCGCGACGACCTGCTGAAGATCGCGGAGCTGCCGTCTTTCGACGCGCTGCGCGCCCAGTTCCTAGGCCTGTTGACCAGCAATGCGGCGGCGTTCGTCCGCGTGCTGGATGCCAAGGTCAAGAAAGAGCAGCCCGCTGCTCCCGCCGCCTGAGCCCCCGGGCCCGAGGCGTTTCTCGTCCCCCTAAATCCCTTTCCCGTCCGCGCCGGCCCCGCCGGCGGGGGCGGAAAACCACCATCCACGAACCGGCTAGGAGATACGTCTCTTAAACGCGCGCCTTCCCGCGCCGCTAGCCGGATCCAGGAGCCGTTACCATGAGCAACATCACCAAGGAACAAGTCATCGAGTGGCTTTCGGGCCAGTCGGTTCTCGAACTCGCCGCGCTGGTCAAGGACCTCGAGGGCAAGTGGGGCGTTTCCGCCGCCGCTGCCGTCGCCGCCGCCCCCGCGGGCGGTGCCGCGGGTGCCGCCGCCGCTCCCGCGGCCGAGGCGCAGACCGAGTTCACCGTCATCCTCAAGGATGCCGGCGCGAACAAGATCGGCGTCATCAAGGAAGTCCGTGCCGTCACGGGCCTGGGCCTCAAGGAGGCCAAGGACCTCGTTGAGGGCGCGCCGAAGCCGGTCAAGGAAAACGCCCCTAAGGCCGAGGCCGAGGACATCAAGAAGAAGCTCGAGGCGGCCGGCGCCAAGGTCGAGCTCAAGTAATCCCGCCCGGCTTGGCGAACTTCCTCGCCCCATCTGCGGTATTTTTCGGGACAGGCTGCGGGAATTCTGCGGCCTGTCCCTTGCCTGCTTAGTGCGTTTCATCCGTCCGCGCCCGTCCGCTTCCCTCCGCCCTTTTCTCCCTTAACGGGAAACTCCCATGGCCGACCGTAACCACCTCGACCGCGTCAACTTCGGCAAGCTCCGCGAAGTGATCCAGCCGCCGAATCTCATCGAGATCCAGATCACGTCTTACCTCGACTTCCTGCAGAAGGGTGTGCCGGAGAAACAGCGTAAGCCCCAGGGGCTCGAGGCGGTGTTCCGCGAGGTCTTCCCGATCCTCTCGTACGACGAGCGGCTGACGCTGGAGTACGTCTCCTACACGCTGGGGGACCCGAAGAACTCCGAGCTCGAGTGCCTCCGCGAGGGCATCACCTATTCTGTGCCATTGTACGTGAAGCTGCGGCTGCGCGAGGAGGATTTCATCAAGGACGAGGACATCTACATGGGGGAGATCCCGATGGTGACGGAGCGTGGCTCGTTCATCATCAATGGCGCCGAGCGTGTCGTGGTGTCCCAGCTGCACCGTTCGCCTGGCATCGCGTTCGAGGTGGCGCTCCATCCGAACGGCAAGCCGCTGCATTCCTTCCGTATCATCCCCGACCGCGGCACCTGGCTAGAGGTCCAATTCGACAACAACGACCTCCTGTATGTCTATCTCGACCGCCGGCGTCGCCGCCGCAAGTTCCTCATCACGACCCTGCTCCGCGCGGTCGGCTACAGCTCGGACATCGATCTCCTGAACCTGTTTTACGAGATCAAGGACCTCCGCGTCTCCAAGGCGCTGGATATGGAGAACGTCTCCACGCTGGTGCTGGTGGAGGATGCCATCGACGCCCAGAAGGGCGTGGTCCTCGCCCGTGCCTTCGAGCCGCTGACCAAGGCGATCGTCCGCACCTTCGAAAAACACGACATCACCACCCTGCGGGTGATCGACACCTCGGTGGACGAGGGGGCGATCATCCGGGCCCTGAAGAAGGACCCGACCCGCAACGAGGAGGAGGCGCTCAAGGAGATCTACAAGCGCCTGCGTCCGGGCGAACCGCCGACGACCGCCAACGCGAAGGCCCTGCTCAAGCGCCTGTTCTTCGATCCCAAGCGTTACGACCTCGGCCGCGTCGGCCGCTACAAGGTCAACCAGAAGCTCGGCCTAAAGGCCGACTTGGAGCAGCGCATCCTCGCGAGCGCGGACGTCGTCGCCGCGACCAAGTACCTTGTCCGCCTCAAGCGGGGCGTGGGCGTGGTCGATGACATCGATCACCTCGGTTCCCGTCGCGTGCGCACCGTGGGCGAGCTCCTCGCCAATCAGTGCCGCGTGGGCCTCAGCCGTACGGAGCGGCTGGTCCGCGAGCGGATGACGATGTACGACCAGAGCGTCGACTCGATCACCCCGCAGAAGCTGATCAATCCCAAGGCGTTGACCACGGTCATCCGCGACTTCTTCGCCCGCAGCCAGCTGTCGCAGTTCATGGACCAGATCAACCCGCTGGCCGAGGTGACGCACAAGCGCCGCCTCTCCGCCCTCGGGCCGGGCGGTCTGAATCGCGAGCGCGCCGGCTTCGAGGTCCGCGACGTCCATCCGTCGCACTATGGCCGCATCTGCCCGATCGAGACCCCGGAAGGGCCGAACATCGGCCTGATCAATTCCCTGTCTACCTATGCCCGGGTGAACGAGTTCGGTTTCATCGAGACCCCCTACCGGGTGGTCAAGGACGGCCGCGTCACCGACAAGATCGAGTACCTGACGGCGGACCAAGAAGAGGCCAAGGTGATCGCGCAGGCGAACGCCGAGATCGACGAGAAGGGCCACTTTGTGGGCAAGGTGACCGTCCGCCAGGACGGCAACTTCCTCGAAGTGCCGCCCGCGGAGGTCCACCTGATGGACGTCTCGCCCAAGCAAGTGATCTCGATCGCGGCGGGAATGATCCCCTTCCTCGAGCACGACGACGCTAACCGCGCCCTGATGGGTGCGAACATGCAACGCCAGGGTGTGCCACTGCTGCAGGCGGAGGCTCCCTTCGTCGGCACGGGCATCGAGGAGCGGGTGGCCCGCGACTCGAAGATCGTGGTGGTGGCCGAGGAGTCCGGGATCGTGGCTTCGGTCGATGCCAAGCGCATCGTGGTCACCAAAGACGGCGAGCTGCCGCGCTCGGTGCGGCACGATCCGAAGAACCACGTGCACGTGTACGAGCTGCGCAAGTTCATGCGCTCGAACGCGGGCACCTGCTTCAACCAGAAGCCGATCGTCCGTCAGGGCCAGAAGGTGAAGGCCGGCCAGATTATCGCCGACGGTCCCTCGACCGACCAGGGCGAGATGGCGCTGGGCCGGAACGTCCTCGTGGCGTTCATGCCGTGGAACGGCTACAACTTCGAGGACGCGATCCTCATCTCCGAGAAGGTGCTCCGCGAGGACATCTTCACCTCGATCCACATTCAGGAATTCGAGGTCACCGCCCGCGACACCAAGCTCGGGCCCGAGGAGATCACTCGGGACATCCCGAACGTGGGTGAGGAAGCTCTCAAGAACCTCGACCATAACGGTGTCATCCGCATCGGTGCGGAGGTGAAGCCCGGGGACATCCTCGTCGGCAAGATCACCCCCAAGTCCGAGACCGAGTTGGCCCCGGAGGAGAAGCTCCTCCGCGCCATCTTCGGCGAGAAGGCGGCCGACGTGAAGGACACCTCGCTGATCGTGCCCTCGGGCGTGGCCGGCATCATTATGGACGTGAAGGTGTCCTCCCGCATCGACAACCAGGAGGAGAAGCTGTCCCCGTCCGATCGTCGGCGTCAGGCCAAGCAGATCCAGGAGGAATTTAAGACCCAGATGGACAAGCTCCGCGAGGGGCTGACCGAGTCCCTCTCGAATATCCTGCTGGGCGAGAAGATCCCGCTGGACGTGGTGAACGGCGAGACCGGGGAGATCATCATCCCGGCCAACCGCAAGATCACCAAGACGCTGCTGCGCAAGCTGGCGGCGGTCTCCAAGCACGTGCAGATCGACCCTTCGCCGGTCCGCATCAAGATCATGGAGATCATCGGCTCGTACCAGACCAAGTTCGACGAGCTGGAGACGGACCGGGAGCGCAAGATCACCGCCATCGAGGCCGGCGAAGGCTCGGCCGACGGCGCGATCAAGCAGGTCAAGGTCTACATCGCTACCAAGCAGAAGCTGGAGGTCGGCGACAAGATGGCCGGCCGTCACGGCAACAAGGGCGTCGTTGCCAAGATCGTGCCCGAGGAGGATATGCCGTTCCTGCCGGACGGGACCCCGGTCGAGATCTGCCTAAACCCGCTGGGCGTGCCCTCGCGCATGAACGTCGGCCAGGTGCTCGAGACCCATCTGGGTTGGGCCTGCAAGAAGCTGGGCATCAAGGTCGCGACCCCCGTCTTCGACGGCATCCCCGAGAAGAAGGTGCGCGATTACCTGAAGGACGCCAAGCTGCCTTCCTCCGGCAAGAGCACCCTGATGGACGGGCGCACCGGCGAGAAGATCGATCAGGAGGTCGTCGTGGGCTACATCTACATGATGAAGCTCAACCACCTGGTCTCCCACAAGATCCACGCCCGGGCGGTCGGACCCTATTCCCTCGTCACCCAGCAGCCGCTGGGCGGCAAGGCGCAGTACGGTGGCCAGCGCTTCGGCGAAATGGAAGTGTGGGCCCTGGAGGCCTATGGCGCCGCCCATACGCTGCAGGAGCTCCTCACCGTCAAGTCGGACGACGTCCAAGGCCGCACGAAGATCTACGAGTCGCTGGTCAAGGGTGACAACACCCTGCAGGCCGGCACGCCGGAGTCCTTCAACGTGCTGATCAAGGAGATCCAGTCCCTCGGCCTCGACATCAAGCTGCAGAAGCGCGACGCCCTCAGCTTCGGCGCCTGAGCGCCGGTCTCGGCCACTTAACCAACATCTAGGGAGACACCAATATGATTCAACCCAACGAGACCGCCGCCACCACCCGTGACCAGGCCCGCGAGGCCATCGGCTTGGAGGAGAGCGCGTTCGACTGCGTGTCCATCACCGTCGCCTCCCCCGAGACCATCCGCAAGTGGTCGAAGGGCGAGGTGAAGAACCCGGAGACGATCAACTACCGCACCTTCAAGCCCGAGCCGGGCGGCCTCTTCTGCCAGAAGATCTTCGGCCCGGTTCGTGATTACGAGTGCGCCTGCGGTAAGTACAAGCGCATCAAGTACAAGGACGTGGTGTGCGACCGCTGCGGCGTCGAGGTGACGATCGCCCGCGTCCGCCGCGAGCGCATGGGTCACATCGAGTTGGCGGTGCCGGTGGCCCACATCTGGTTCCTCAAGTCGATGCCCAGCCGCCTTGGCCTGTTGCTCGATATGACGGCGCGCTCCTTGGAGCGGGTCATCTATTACGAGAACTATATGGTGATCGATCCGGGCAAGACCCCGCTCGAGCCCCGCCAGCTGCTGACCGACAACGAGTACCGGCAGGCCCTGGACGAGTACGGTGATGATTCGTTCGTCGCCAAGATGGGTGCCGAGGCCGTGCGCGATTCCCTGGTCAAGACCGATATGGAGGCCACCGTCGCCGAGCTGCAGGAGCAGATGCGCGCGACCAAGTCGAAGCAGATCAAGAAGAAGCTCTCCAAGCGGCTGAAGGTCATCCAGGGCTTCATCCAGTCCAAGAGCCGTCCCGAGTGGATGGTGCTCGAGGTGCTGCCGGTGATCCCGCCGGACCTGCGTCCGCTGGTGCCCCTCGAGGGCGGGCGTTTCGCGACGTCCGACCTGAACGACCTCTACCGCCGCGTCATTAACCGCAACAACCGCCTGCGGAACCTGATGCAGCTGAAGACGCCCGACGTCATCATCCACAATGAGAAGCGGATGCTGCAGGAGGCGGTGGACGCCCTGTTCGACAATGGCCGCCACGGCCGTCCGGTGACCGGCGCGGGCAACCGCCCGCTGAAGTCCCTTTCGGATATGCTGAAGGGCAAGCAGGGCCGTTTCCGGCAGAACCTGCTGGGCAAGCGCGTGGACTATTCCGGCCGTTCGGTGATCGTGATCGGTCCCGAGCTGAAGCTGAACCAGTGCGGCTTGCCCAAGAAGATGGCGCTAGTGCTGTTCGAGCCGTTCATCATCCGCCGCCTGAAAGAATTGGGCTTCGTGCACACCGTGCGCGGCGCCCGCAAGATGATCGAGAAGAAGTCCCCTGAGGTGTGGGACATCCTAGAGGAGGTGACCAAGGGCCACCCGGTGCTGCTCAATCGCGCGCCGACCCTGCACCGCCTCTCCATTCAGGCGTTCGAGCCGACCCTGATCGAGGGCGAGGCCATCCGCATCCACCCGCTCGTCTGCACCGCGTACAACGCGGACTTCGACGGTGACCAGATGGCCGTGCACGTGCCCCTGTCCCTAGAGGCGATCATGGAGTGCAAGCTCCTGATGATGGCCACCTCGAACATCTTCTCGCCGTCCTCCGGGAAGCCGATCCTTACGCCCTCGCAGGACATCGTCCTAGGCGCCTATTACCTGACCATTGAGCCGCGCAAGAAGCCGTCGAAGAGCGAGCGTGTGCCCCTACTGAGCGGCCTGCAGGAGGTGCTGTACGCCAAGGCGGACGGCGCCCTCAAGGTCCACAGTTGGGTCGAGGTGCCGAACCCCGACTTCGGCCGCGAGACGGTCTTTGGGGATCCGAAGCGCCGCACCCTGCGGACGACGGTTGGCCGCGTGATCTTCAACGAGATCTGGCCGAAGGCCCTCGGGTTCGTGAACTTCCCGGTGCCGAAGGGCAAGCTGGGCGACCTGATCCTCAACACCTACAAGACCTCCGGCAACCACGTCACCGTGGAGACCCTTGACCGCCTGAAGGAGCTCGGTTTCCAGACCGCGTTCCAGGCGGGCATCTCCATCGGTATCGACGATATGATCATCCCGGACTCGAAGAAGGAGATCGTGGCCGATTCCCGGAAGAAGATCGCCGAGGTGGAGTCTCAGTTCCACAAGGGCATCATCACGGACGGCGAGCGCTACAATAAGGTGGTCGACATCTGGACGGGCGCGACCGACCAGATCGCCAAGCAGGTGTTCTCCAAGCTGGAGAACAACGAGGGCCGCCCGGAGGTTAATCCGGTGTACATTATGATGGACTCTGGCGCCCGCGGCAACAAGCAGCAGGTCCGCCAGCTGTGCGGCACCCGCGGCCTGATGGCCAAGCCCTCCGGCGAGATCATCGAGCGCCCCATCCTGTCCTCGTTCCGCGAGGGCCTCACGGTGCTCGAGTACTTCATCTCGACCCACGGCGCCCGCAAGGGCCTCGCCGACACCGCCCTCAAGACGGCCGACGCCGGCTACCTCACCCGCAAGCTCTGCGATGTGGCGATGGACGTTATCATCGCCGAGGAGGACTGCGGCAGCCGCGACGGCGTCTGGAAGAAGGCGATCTTCGAGGGTGACGACGAAATTGTCGGCCTGAAGGAGCGCATCATTGGCCGCTTCTCCAGCGACGACGTGATCAACCCCATCAAGCCCTCCGAGATCCTAGTTGGGGCCGGGGAGCTCATTACCGAGGAGAGCGCTGCCCGCATCGACGAGCTGGGCATCGAGCGCATCAAGGTGATGTCGCCCCTGACGTCCACCGCCAAGGGTGGCATCGACGCCAAATCCTACGGCATCAATCCCGCCACCAACAAGGTGGCGAAGATCGGCGATTCGGTCGGCATCATCGCCGCCCAGTCGATCGGCGAGCCCGGCACGCAGCTGACGATGCGGACCTTCCACATCGGTGGCGTCGCGTCCGGCGGCTTCAAGACCCCCGAGATCCGCGTCCGCTCCAGTGGCAAGATCAAGTACCGCGGCCTCCGGCTCGTGGAAACCGCCGACGGCGGCTCGATCGTGCTGAACAAGACCGGTACCATCCAGGTCCTCGACGCTGAGGACAAGGAGTTGGAGGTCTACAACATCGTGGTCGGATCCTTCCTCCACGTGGCCGATGGCGAGAAGATCGAGAAGGGCGCCGTCTTGGCGCAGTGGGACCCGTACAACATCCCCGTCCTCTCCGAGAAGGGTGGCACCCTGTCCTTCAAGGATATGATCCCGGGCGTGACCGTGAAGCGCGAGCTCGACGAGTCCTCTGGCCGCATCGCCACCGTGGTCATCGAGCACAAGGAGGACCTCAATCCCCAGATCGAGGTCCGCGACGCGAGGCGCACCCTGCTGGCCGCCTATTCCATCCCGGTGGGCGCCCAGATCGCGGTGAACGTGGGCGATACCATCGCCCCCGGCGCCCTGCTCGCCAAGACCCCCCGCCAAGCCTCCAAGACGAAGGACATCACCGGTGGTCTGCCCCGGGTCGCGGAGCTCTTCGAGGCCCGCCGGCCCAAGGAGGCCGCGGAAATGTCCCGGATCGACGGCATCGTGTCCTTCGAGGGCACGGTCCGCGGCAAGCGCAAGCTGGTCGTCAAGAACGAGGAGACCGCCCAGGAGGAGGAGCATCTGATCGCCACCGGCCGGCACATCATCGTCCAGCAGGGCGACGTCGTGCACAAGGGGCAGCACCTCACCGAGGGCGCCGCGGATCCGCACGAGATCCTCGAGATCCTCGGGCCGTCGGCCCTGTACGACTTCCTGATCTCCCAGGTGCAGGAGGTCTATCGCCTCCAGGGCGTGACCATCAACGACAAGCACATCGAGATCATCATCCGGCAGATGCTCCGCAAGGTGCGCATCACCGATCCGGGTGACTCGGAGTACTTCTGGGGTGAGCAGGTCGATCGTTCGTCCTTCCTGGAGGACAACCGCCGGATCGAGTCCGCGGGCGGCAAGCCGGCGGAAGCCGAGCCGATCCTGCTGGGCATCACCAAGGCCTCCCTCGAGACCGAGAGCTTCATCTCCGCCGCCTCCTTCCAGGAGACGACGCGGGTGCTGACCGACGCCTCGACCCTGGGCAAGGTGGACCTGCTCCGCGGGTTCAAGGAGAACGTGATTATGGGCCACCTGATCCCGGCCGGTACCGGTCTCCCGACCTACAAGCAGCTGAAGATCACCCTGCCGTTCGGCGCCGACCTCCCGGTCGACGAGCCGAAGCCCGAGGAAGCCACGGCCAGCTGAGGCTGCATCCGAGTTTCCGATCCCTCCCGAGGCCGCGGCTCCCGCCGCGGCCTCGGTTTTTTCGGCGTGAGGAGGACCAGCAGGGAGGGGGAGGGGATGGCCCAAAAAAAACTTATAATGGGGCTTGCACGTGAGCCCGGCGTCTGAATGATCGTCCTTCCTCCCGCCACAAAAATTGGGGGTTGAGCCTAGCTCCCCTTGGTTTTTACGCCCGCTCTTTGAGCGGGCGTTTTTTTTACCCCGGCGCGATGCGCGCGGCGGGCCGCTTGGAAGGGGGGATGGGCCCGAGTGGTCGCGGGGGTGTCGTCGCTGAATTGGCACGTAGGTTACGGGCCAGTCACGGCCGGGTGAGAACCCTGCGACGGGCGGGCATTCCCGTTGCTGGGCGCGGGCTCGCTTCCGCCGATGGCGGTATGCCTCGTTTTGCCGGGTTTATCCCTTCCGTCGTCGCGCTCTGGGCGCTGGCCGTTTCCGGCCTCGCCCTCCGTCTCCCGGCCGCGGAGGCGGGTGGGATCATCACCGGGCGGGTCATCGACCTGGCCACCGGTTCCGGGGTGGCGGGTGCGGAAGTGCGCCTGGGCGGGGTGACCGCGACCTCCGACCTGGAGGGGGCGTTTCGTCTGGCGGGGATTCCGGCCGGTTTTCACGAGGTCCGGGCGACCAAGGGCGGGTATCAGCCCGGGGCGGTCTCGGGCGTGGCGGTGTTGCCGGGGGCCGTGGCCAACACCGAGGTGCCGTTGACGCCGGTGGGCGCGGACACGGTGGTCAGGCTGGAGGCTTTCTCGGTCTCCGCCGAGGTGGTGCAGACCTCGGGCGTCGGCCTGCTGAGCCTGCGGCAGAAGTCCCCGGCGGTCAGTGACGCCATTTCCTCCGACCAGATGGGCAAGCTGGGCTTCGGGACGGCGGCGGCGGCGATGAAGGCCGTGACGGGCGCGTCGGTGGTGGGCAACAAGTACGTCTACATCCGCGGGCTGGGGGAGCGCTACAGCTCGACGATGGTCAACGGGGTGGAGGTGCCGAGCGCCGACCCGGACCGGCGGGCGGTGAACCTCGATATGTTCCCCAGCGACCTGGTGGATGCGATCGTCACGACCAAGACCTTCACGCCGGATCGGCCCGGCAATTTCACGGGTGGGGCCGTGGACCTGAAGACCAAGGAGTTCCCGGAGCAGTTTATGCTCTCCCTGTCCGTCTCGGTGGCGGTCAATTCCGGGGTCACGGGCAAGGACCTGCTTTCGACCGGGGGTCCGGCCAACACCTGGGGGCGGGATGATGGCGGCCGGGCGTTGCCGGCGGAGCTGGCGAACCAGCGCATCCCCCTGCGGTTCACGGGACCGACCGTGGACACGGAGATCGGGCGCCTGACGCGCGCCTTCAGCCCCGTGCTGGCGCCGACGGTGCGGAATGCGCCGGTGAACCGGAGCTTCGCGGTCGCCTTCGGAGGATTGGCGGAGGTGTTTGGCCGCAAGCTGGGGTACGCGGCGAGCGTGTCCTATGACCGGAGCTTCTCGGGCTACCTGGGCGGCTTCACGGGCCGGTATGAGCGCCAGGGCGTCAACTCCCCGTCGCTCGCCCCGCTGGTGGAGATGAGCGATCAGCGCGGCGAGGACGACACCCTGATCGGTTCGCTGTTCAATTTGGCGTACCAGTTCAGTCCGGAGCACCAAGTCAGCGTCAACACCCTCTACAACCAGACGGGGAATGATCCGGCCCGGCGGCAGGCGGGGTTGAATGTGGCCGGGGGCGGGATCAGCGAGACGGAGGTCTTCGAGACCCGGACCCTGCGGTACACGGAGCGGGACCTGCGGTCGGTGCAGGTGACCGGCAAGCACCTGTTCCCGGCGTGGCGGGAAACGAAGGTGCAGTGGAGCTACACCGACGCGGACACCTCGCAGGAGGAGCCGGACACGCGGTACTTCAGCACCTTCCGGACGCCCGATGGGGCGCAGTTCTTCGAGGCCTCAGGCCTGCCGCGGCCCTCGCGTTACTTCCGGGCCCTGGAGGAGGGGCGCCGCGACGCGAGCCTCGATCTGACCGTGCCCCTGGCCTGGGGCGGCGGGCGCGGGTCCCTGCTGAAGTTCGGCGGGGCGTGGGCGCAGACGGAGCGCGAGTTCCGCGAGCGCCTGTTCGAGTACAACAGCACCGTCCTGCGTTACGACGGCAACGAGGCGGCGTTCCTGCGGCCGGAGCAGGTGGGCCAGGTGGACCCGGCGACGGGGCGTTTCCGCCAGGGTCAACTGTACCTCATCGAGAGCAGCTCGCCGGGCAACAATTACGCGGGGGAGCAGACCGTGCGGGCCTTTTACGGGATGATGGACCTCGCGCTGAGCTCCAAGCTGCGGGTCATCAGCGGGGTGCGCCGGGAGTCGACCGCGCTGGACGTCCGCAGCCGGGATCCGCGGCGGCGGGCGGGTCAGCTGGAGAGTGATGACACCCTGCCCTCGGTGAGCGTGGTGTATGCGCTGGGCGAGCGGATGAACCTGCGGGCGGCGGCGACGCGGACCATTGCGCGGCCCAATTTCCGGGAAATCGCGGACTACACCTCGTTCGAGTTCGTGGGCGACTTTGTCTATATCGGCAACCCGACCCTGCGGCGGACGCGCATCACCAACTTTGACCTGCGTTGGGAGTGGTTCCCGCGGCGCGGGGAGATTCTGGCGGTCAGCTTCTTCCATAAGCGGATGACCGACCCGATCGAGCGCGGGGTGTTCTCCGTGGTGAACAGCGGCGAGCTGCAGTTCCAGAATGCGCCCAGCGGCGAGGTGCGGGGCGTGGAGGTGGAGGGCCGCAAGGGGCTGGGCTTCCTGTCGGACCGCCTGCGGCGCTTCTCCGGCGGCTTCAATTACACCTGGGTGGAAGCCTCGGTGGCGATCGCGCCGGCGGAGCTGACGGCGATCCGTTTCTTCGATCCGGCCGCGCCCGCCACCCGCGGCCTCGCCGGGCAGTCGCCCTACATCTTCAACGTGGACCTGACGTTCAATGAGCCCAAGTGGGGCACGACCGTCAGCGCCTACTACAACCTCTTTGGCCGGCGGATCGCGCAGGTCAGCCCGCCGGGCACCCCGAGCGTGATGGAGGAGGCCTGGCCCTCGCTGGACCTGATCCTCAACCAGCGTTTCGGCGAGCGGTGGAAGATGACCTTGTCGGCCAAGAACCTCCTGAACCGCGCCGCGGAGGAGACCTACACCTACCAGAACCGCCAGTACCTGCGGGCCTCGCGGGTCCGCGGCGTGACGACCTCGCTCGGCGTCACCTTCACCTACTGAGCCTGCCTAATTTCTCCCGTATAATGAAACTAACGTACCTCCCCCTCGTGGCCCTGCTGGCCGCTCCGGCGGCGCTGTTGGGCGCCGATATCGCGGTGAATTCGAACATCACTTCGAATCGCACCTGGACCAAGACCAATACCTATATCCTCGATGGCCGCGTGTTCGTGACGGATGGCGTCACGCTCACCATCGAGCCGGGCACGGTGATCAAGGGCAAGGCCCGCTCCGCCCAGGATGCGTCCGCGCTGGTCATTGCGCGTGGCGGCCGGATCAACGCCTCCGGCACGGCGGCGGAGCCGATCGTGTTCACCTCGGACGCGGACAACCTGAACGGCAACCTGGGCCAGAACGACCGCGGCCTCTGGGGCGGCGTCGTCATCCTTGGCCGGGCCCGTACCAACACGGCCTCGGGCCAGGGGAACATCGAGGGTATCCCCACCACCGAGCCGCTGGGCATCTACGGCGGGACGGATGACGCGGACAATTCCGGCGTGTTCCGCTACGTGTCGATCCGGCACGCCGGCTCGCTCCTTGGGCCCAACAACGAGCTCAACGGCCTGACGATGGGCGCGGTCGGTTCCGGCACCACGATCGAGTACGTCGAGGTGTTCGCCAACGCGGATGACGGCTTCGAGTGGTTCGGCGGCACCGTCAATGGCAAGTACCTGGTGAGCGCGTTCAACGATGACGATGCGTTCGACTGGGACGAAGGATACCGCGGCAAGCTCCAGTTCCTCTTCACGATCCAGGACCCGCAGGTGGGCAACCACGCGTTCGAGTCCGACGGCGGCACGACCCCGGAGGACGGCCAGCCCTACGCGATCCCGACCATCTACAACTACACCGCCATCGGATCCGGGGCCGCTTCCACCAACAACCTGAGCATCGGGCCCATCTTCCGCGACAACACCGGCGGCAAGGTCTACAGTTCCATCTTCCACGATTTCCGCGGCTATGCCTGGCGCATTGAGACCGAGAGCGCCCAGCGCGAGGACAGCGCCAAGCGCCTCGCCGCCGGGGACATCGTGATCGCCAACAACCTATTCGGCACCTTTGGGGTGGGCACCACCGCCACGGCCCTCTTTGTGGCCCCTAATGCGACCTCCGGTGGTCCGGCCCCGGCCAGCAACTACACCGTGGCCCACATCACCGAGGCGGCCCGTCAGAACCGGATCAACACGGACCCGCAGTTCGTGGCCATCAGCCGCGCCCGGGACGGCCAGCTCGACCCGCGCCTGCGCGCCGGCAGCCCCGCCCTGCAGCTGGCGGCGACGCCCCCGAACGACGGGTTCTTCACCGCCACCACCTACCTTGGGGCCTTCACCACCTCCGGCAACTGGGCCTATGCCTGGACCAAGCTGGGCCGTGACGGCTATTTCTCGGCGGCGAGCGCCCTGAGCGATCCGGGTGCGGGTTCGACGGTCGTCGTCAACGCCGGTTCGACCACCAAGCTGAGCAACCTCTCCACCCGCCTCACGCTGGTGGCCGGTTCCACGGCCTTCCCGGGCTTCTTCCTCAATGGGGCCCAGTCCCAGACCGTGATGATCCGCGCCGTGGGCCCGGGTCTGGCGCCGCTGGGCGTGGCCAATGTCGTCGCTGACCCGGTCCTGGAGCTCTACTCCGGCCAGAACAAGATCGGTGAGAACGATGACTGGACGGGCACGCAGGCCGCCCAGCTGGCGACGCAGGTCGGGGCGTTCCCCCTGCCGGCCGGCAGCAAGGATGCGGTGCTGCTCGCGACGCTCGCTCCCGGCGCCTACACCCTGCAGGTGCGGGGCAAGACCGGCGGCGGCGAGGTGATCATCGAGGTTTACGAGATCGACTGAGCCGGGTTCCGCCGCCGCCTGCGGGCGGCGGCAACGGACCCACGGGGCGGAGGGAACGGGCCAGGGCCCGCCCTCCGCCTTCTTGCTTTGAGCGGGGCCCGATTAACCGGCCCGACGCAGCGCGAGCTGGCGGCGGGCGGCCTCGGCGGACGGTCCCGAAGGGACTGCCGTCAGCGAGGTTTCGAGCAACTTGGCGGCCTCCGCCCCTTGCCCGGCGGCGGTGAGGCGTTCCGCGGCCACCAGGGCGGCGTGCGCCGCGGCTTGGCGGAGCGCCTGATCGCCGTTGCGCAGCATTTCTCCAAGCACCTGGGCGGCGGCGGGGTCCGCGATCAGGCCGAGGGCGCCGATGGCCTCCGGGGCGGCGGTGTGGCCGGGCTTGGCGACGATGCGGCGGAGGGCGGGCACGGCGGCCTTTTCGCGCCGCACCCCGAGCGAATTGATCACCCCGGCGAGCTGCCGGCCCTGCAGCGTCTCGAGGGCCCCGAGCAACGCGGCCCCGGCGGCGGGATCGGCCATCGATTCGAGGCCGCTGCGGGCGTAATCCCCGAGTTGTTCGTGCGCGAGCAGGGAGGTCAGGGCGGGCACCGCGGCGGGACCCGCGAAATCCGCGAGCTGCTGGCAGGCAAGCGCCTTCTCGCGCAGGCCGGCGTCGGACTTCAGGACGGCAAGGGCGGCCGTCTCCCGCGGGTTGGGCGCGGTGACGCAGCCGGCGAGCGCGAGGAGGAGGCAGGGGAGGAGGAAACGGGGGGATTTCATCGGGGGGGCGGGGATCTCAGGCGTGCCAGGGGGCGCGGCGGGCGCGGCTGCACATCCGGTTGGCCTCGACGTCGTTGACGAACGTCTCGGACTGGGGATCGAACGTGACCTTGCGGCCAAGGCGCCAGCCGATCGCGGCGACGTGGGAGACGATGTGGCCGCGGCGGGTGACGTCCGCGTTGGCCGCGGGCTGGCCGCGGGTGCGGATGCAGTCCAGGAAGTCGCGCACGTGCTTGGACGGGTCGGTGCCGGCCATCGTGGCGGGGGCGCCACCCTCCAGCAGGCGCGGATTGGAGACCGCGACCTTGCCGGAATCGGCCGCCTCGACCCAGCCCTCGTCGCCCTCGAAGCGCACGGGGCAGGTGCCGGGGGCCTTCCAGTCGCCCTCGCCCTTGAAGCCGGCGCGCCGCATCACGAGCTTCACGCCGTTCGCGTAGCGCGCGTGGATTGTCTGACCCTCGGCCTCGTACGAGACGGGGACGGTGGCGTCGGCGCTCGCGCCCCACTGGCAGAGGTCGACCGTGTGGGCGCCCCATTCGGGCAGCGCGGCGCCGCCGTGGAAGTCGAAGTAGCCCCGCCAGCGGCCGTTGATGTAGTCCTTGTGGAAGGGCCGCCACGGCGCCGGCCCGAGCCAGCGGTCCCAGTCGACCATTTCACGCGCGGGCAGGGTCTCCGCGGGGAGCCATTGGTGGCTTTCCTCGAGCGCGAGGATGCCGGCGTGGACCGTGTGGATGCGGCCGAGGCGGCCGGTGCGGGCGAGGTTCGCGGCCCACTTGAAGTTGTCGACGTTGCGGCGCTGGGTGCCGGCCTGGAACACGCGCCCGTAGCGGTTCATCGCGTCCGCGATTTCCTGGCTTTCGCGGACCGTGATACTGCAGGGCTTCTCGCAATAGACGTCCTTGCCGGCGCGGGCGGCGAGGATTGAGGCCACCGCGTGCCAGCGGTCCCCGGTCGCGATCACGACGGCGTCGATGTCCTTCCGGCCGAGCACGTCGAACATCTCGCCGGTCTTCGCGCAGTCCTGGTTCTCGTAGGCGCGGTTGACCATCACGCGGACGACCTCGCGGCGGGTCTCCTGGACATCGGCGATCATCACGAACTGGACGTCGCGCTGGCTGAGGAAGGACTTGAGCACCTCGCGGCCGCGCGGCCCGAGGCCGATGCCGCCGACGGTGATGCGGTTGCTGGGGGCGACGGCCCCGTTGAGGC
>Ga0194134_10002575_pt1 | contig 21143 bp, 17 predicted proteins | sample TA2KigOff0mmetaG_FD_148602 | JGI IMG/M metagenome (GOLD analysis project Ga0194134, IMG submission 148602) | Freshwater microbial communities from Lake Tanganyika, Tanzania - TA2015056 Kigoma Offshore 0m | ecosystem: Environmental > Aquatic > Freshwater > Lake | place: Tanzania: Lake Tanganyika... | reverse complement strand
AGAGCAAACCGCATACTGCCCACCCCATCTGCACAGCGGTCCAGTGACCGCTCTTTGCGCCAATGACCCAACCCAACAGGGCACAGAAAGCGGGAAACCAGATGCCGGCAAATTGCCGGAGCGGCTTCCGTTCCGGATTCCACTGGATACTGATCATCGCACCCGTGGGAGATGGGAGTTAGAAGATGGGAAATTGGAAACACCCCATCTTCCATCTCCGATCTGCCATCTCCCTCTTGTTTTCATAGGGCTAATCCAGTTCAAACTTCTGCAGATACTTCGCCCGGGCTTCCGCACTGGCCGCGGCATTCTCCTCCTTGAGCAGGAGGAAGTTCCCGATCACCAACGCATCCATGTCGGTGTTCAGAAAGCAGCGGTAGGCTTCCTCCGCCGTACAAACAATCGGCTCGCCCCGCACATTGAAGCTGGTGTTGATGATGACCGGAGAACCCGTCTTTCTTTCAAAGGCTTCCAAAAGTTTTCGGTAACGGGTGTTGCCGCTAACTGTCTGGAGACGGGCCGAGTAATCCACATGCGTGATGGCCGGCAATGAGGATCTCCTTTCCTTCACCCGGTCCAAACCGGTAGCCCCGTTCCCGGATCCGCCCTGACGGTGCTTTTCCAGGACCGGGGCCACGATCAGCATGTAAGGACTCCGGTGCCGCTTCTCGATGCCAAACCACTCGGGCGCCTTTTCTTCCATCACGGACGGCGCAAAGGGTCGGAACGACTCCCGAAACTTGATCTTCACATTCATTTGGGTCTGCATTTTCTCGCTGCGGGCATCGCCGAGGATACTGCGCGCTCCCAGTGCCCTTGGGCCAAACTCCATCCTTCCGCTCACCCAGCCCACCACCTTTTCCGCTGCAATCAGCCCGGCAACCTCCTCGCAAAGTCGGCCTTCCTCAGGGATATGCCGAAACTTTGCCCCCTCCCTCTCCAAAAAACTCCGTGTGGTGGCGTCCTCGGGTCGAGGTCCGAGATAAGAACCCTCCATGGCATCCTCTGCACTGGCCTTCCGCGGTTTTTCCAACAACTGATACCAGGTAAAGAGGGCCGCACCTAACGCCCCGCCGGCATCCCCGGAAGCGGGCTGCACCCAGATATCTTCAAACGGCCCTTCCCGTAACAGCCGGCCGTTGCCCACGCAGTTTAGGGCCACCCCGCCGGCCAGACAGAGATGCTTCATTCCGGTCAGCTGGTGGGCGTGCCGGGCCATTTTTAACATGATTTCCTCGGTGACTACCTGGATGGACGCGGAAAGATCCATTTCCCGCTGGGTGATCGGGCTCTCCCGACGGCGGGGCGGCCCACCAAATAGCTTGTCGAACTTCTTGGAGGTCATGGTTAGACCGCCGGCGTAGTTGTAGTAGGACTGATCCATCCAAATGGAGCCATCCTCATAGATTTTGACCAGATGCTTCCGGATCAGGTCGGGATACACCGGATTTCCGAACGGCGCTAACCCCATCAACTTGTACTCGCCGGAATTGACCTTAAACCCGCAAAAGTAGGTGAAGGCCGAATAGAGAAGCCCAAGGGAATGGGGAAAGTGCAACTCCTTCAACAGCTCGATCCGGTTGCCCCGGCCCAAGCCGATGCTGGCCGTCGCCCACTCCCCCACCCCGTCCATGGTCAGGATGGCCGCCTCCTGAAAAGGCGAAGGAAAGAAGGCGCTGGCCGCATGGGACTCGTGATGGCTGGGGTAAACAAAGGCTTTTCGGTAGCCGGGGAGTTGATCCCTCATCCGCTTGGCCAGAAATAGTTTGTCCTTCAGCCAGACGGGAATGGCACGGAGAAACGAGGAGAATCCCAGCGGCGCTAAAGCCAGATAGGTTTCCAGCAGCCTGTCAAATTTGCGAATCGGTTTCTCGTAAAAGGCCACAAAATCGAGATCCCCGTTTCCGATTCCAGCCTCGCGCAGGCAGTACTCGGCAGCTTTCACCGGAAAGGCCTCGTCGTGCTTCTTCCGGCTGAAGCGCTCTTCCTGCGCCGCCGCCACGATTTTGCCGCCCGCGACCAGAGCTGCCGCAGAGTCGTGATAAAAGGCGGAAATCCCCAGAATCTTCATAAAACTATTTCAATTTAAAATCTTCCAAAGGGCTCCGACACGAAAAATGAACCAAACGAAATATCTGGCAGGTTTTTTAATCAGTCGATTTTTTAACGGTGTTGAATTTTTTATTTTCTCCTAACAAAGACGACCAACGCCTCATCAATTCAGCAGCTACCAAGGCATGCCCGCTCTCATTCCAGTGCATATCCCCTGCAAGGTAGTATCTTCCCACCACTTGGCGGGGATCCCCTTGACCCCAAAAAAGCTCAAAAAGGGATACAAATGCCACCCCGTTTTGTGCACACCATGTTTCCCAAACTTTCTTCGCCGGAGTTTGGGGATCCCGAACGAGGATTTGGCCGGGCCAGGGATAGACCACCACCGTCAGGCTGATCCCATGCCGCCGGCAAAGGGCCAACAGCCGATCGGCCGAAGCCAGCATTCTCGGAATTCCCTCCGTGGAGATTTCCCTGAATACCTCGGGATTTTGCGGCCAGTCTAGCAGCCGTTCGTTGGACTCGTGGAATTCATGCAGACCCCGCAGGGATTTCCGGTCGCGTAGCAGCAGCCAGAGGTTGCGGACAGCCGCCCCGGTCAGGGCTAGGCGGTTTTCCACATGCTTCTCAAGCCACCGGAAAGTCGCCTCAAAGGAGCGGGCCGCGCGGATTTTCTCGGCTAACCTCCCTTCCCACGGTCCAGTGGGGACGAACTCCGTGGATCCATCTGGAAGCAGACGGTGGAAAAGTTCGTCCCGCGGGTCGGAAACGTCCGGAAAAAGCGCTACCTGACGGATCTCCACCCGCTCTTTTTCCACCAAGTAGCTGAGTCTCGCCGTTTCGGTAGCTAAACAATAAGAAGCCACCCCCCCGTTCAAAACCTCGACCCCCCGGACCTCCCCAAAGGCTTGGAGGCGGCCGGCAAAAGTTTGGTCCCAGGGAAGGCAGCCCGCCTCGACAAAGGAATCTCCTAGCAGAAGGAGGCGCGGCCGGCTTGCCTGCCGCGGAAGCTCCCTTGGAAATCGGTCCCTTAGCCCCAGTGAATTCACGGCCAACTCGGCTGAATGGGGTCCGTAATGGTCGACGCCCACACTCATTGGGCGAAAGCCATGGTCGTAAAAAGGATGGGAAACGCGGTGCGAAAAGCTGCGGTCGGCCCGGGGACGGAAGGAAAGGTAAACCGCGCGAATTCCCCAGTCAGCAGCGACAAACACCGCCAAGCCAAGGAGTAGGGCAAGGCCGCGCCGCAAAATCCTGCGCTGGGTTATGCGGGTCATCCCAAATCAAATTGACGGCGAAGCAACCATCGCAAGGGCTTGCACCGGAGGACCAGAAATCCCAAAAGCAAAACCCATTCCCAGCCTCTTCGCTCACGCCAAGCCGCACGCCTGGCGGTTGACCGGCCTGCTTTGCACCGTTGATACCAGTCCTGGCTGCCACCATGGCTCCGCCAGGCGCCCCAGAGCAGAGCCCATTGGGCATGCCGCACTTTTCCGTGGTCACCGGAAGCCCATTCCTCAATGACCTCCCCGTAGCGACGGAAAAAACGACGGGCTTTTTCCGCATCGGACATTGCTTGCCATCGGTCGGCGGGAATGGTCAACCCCGCGGAGTCCGGGTGCGGAGCCGGAGCCGACCCGCCCTGCAAATGCAGGCGATAGGTAAAGAGGACGTCGGAAACCCTGCCGATCTCGCCCCGCAGCAGAACCCCCAGGATCCACGGGTATTCGTAGAGAGGATGACTTCCCCACCGGGTCATTGACACTTCCTCTCGGCGAAAAGGGGCCAACCTCCAAAAACTGCAAAGATAGCCCCCCGAGGCCCCGGCCATGAAAAAAGCCAGCTTTTTCCCCAAAGTCTTTCCGCGTGTGTCCAGAAGAAGGCTGTCCTTGGCGGGCCAATCCACGGGTTGGTCTTCGTCGTCCATGTACCGCCAAGCGACGGAAACGCCCCACAGGTCCGGTTGCTCCTCCAAGGTTGCCACACAGCGCATGACAAAATCCGGATGGTGAAGATCATCCTGCGCCGCGAGGAAAAAAATCTCCGCGCGCCTGTTCCATCAGCCAGCCGAAGTTACCACCCACTCCCAGAGAAGTTTGCCGGGCAAAGACGCGGATCCGGGCATCGCGGCGCGCAAACCCTTCCGCAATTGCAAGGGAGTCGTCGCTGGAGGCATCGTCGGAAACCACGATTTCCAGCCGGGGATACCGCAGGGCGAGGAGATTTTCGAGGCGGCGACGGAGAAAACGCCCGCCCCCGCGGACAGGAACACCGATGCTTACCAAAGGGACGCGGCTCAGGGCCTTGATCCTCCGGCGGGCAGGCCGGGCCTAGTCAGGACGGCCTGGAACGTCTTAGCTGTGGGCATGTGGATCCTGCCGGGATGGACGGAAAGCTGGGCCGCTAGCCTACCGCGGCCCGCTCTTCGATGGCTGGAGCTCCACGCCATGCCGGGCCGGCCCCTCGTGAGCAGTGGAGAGCCTCCTCCCCTGCGCGTCGCCTTGGTAAAAACTGAGGTCGACGACCATCTTTACGCCGCCCCGGGAGATTCCGGGGATCTTCTCGAGTTGGCGCGGTCAACCTTCAAGATGTTCGGCCCCCTCTCCCTTTTCACACGTTTCCGGGCCGATTGTTTGCTGGTCCGCTTGGCCGATGACCCGGATTGTCAGCAATGGCGGGAGAGCTTTGCTCGGGATCCGGACCCGGCCGATTCAGAAAGAAAGCGCCTGGCACGCCCTTTCCAGCTGCCACCGGGTTATTCGGGTCGTGCCGAGCCCCCCGTCCGCACCTGTTGCCCGGTCGAGGAGGTGGACTGGTCAAGGTACGGTGCGGTGTTTTGCCATGAAATGAATGTGCCGTTTCGGATCCGCCGCCGATTCCCAAACATCTTCTGGTCATACTGGGTCGGGGAGACCGGCACGCCCTCGTACCGCCGGTCTCTCCGGGGACCGCTGGCGGGCTACCACTGTTTTTTGACGGGGGGCGCTCGACGTTGGCGGGTTCGGCCCTCCCTGCCCCCGCGCGTGTTGGAGTTTCCTTATATTTTACAGCACCCTTCGGACCACAGACTCCTGGGAGGCCTGTCTTGGGAGAGCCGCCGTGGCATTCTTCTGGAAAAGCAGACCTCCTTGCGGCTTCCCCTCTCCGCCCGCCGGGCCTTGGAGTCATGGGGACCGGTTTGGGACAGCCCGCCGGAAGCGGTCCAGCGCCTCTCCCGGCTGCATCAGGCCCGGTACTATCTTCAGGTCGGGGGAAACCCGGTGTGGGGGAACGGTTTGATGGAGGCTGCCGCCTCTGGTTGCCTGGTTCTGGCGGACCCGGCAATTCTCCCAAACAACGCCTCGGTTCTCCTCCCTCCATGCACGGTCCGAGACGGAGCGGAGGCAGCCAGCAAAATCGCCGCTTGGGAGAATCAGCCGGATCAACTGGCCTCTCTTCTCCAAATCCAGTTGGAGATGGCGTCCTGGTTTCTTAGCATTCGGCCGCTCGGGGAATGGATTGAATATTATCGCCGATTTATTTCAGGGAATCGATAAACCTAAAAAGTTGTAGTTCGCCACAGCCGCGGCTGGTGTTGGAGCCTCCTCGGTTTTCAAGGTAAATCGGGCCTGTGGTTTGGCCGATAAATTCTTTTTATACAAAACTCGATAGGGCGCAGAATCTTACGATCGATTCGAAGGTCAATCCAACGCCGCCACCAGGGGAGCGGGTCTGCGCTTCCCCCCCAGTCCGCCAAGGCGTGGTGGACGGCCACGGACCGTGGCTTCGGCATGGGATGGACTTGCCCGCGCTCACCCTGCTCCACGGGATTGAAAAAATCGGGGTGATATAACCGGATTCCGCCGGCCTCCAGATAGTCGAACTCGCCGCCGGGCGGAAAATCCCTTTCGGAAAACAGGGGCAAAAGGACTCGCGTGAAAAGGGTGTTGTTCATCACGGCCCGATCCAGGCCACGGTAAGCGTCCAGCACCTTCCGGATCAGGGGACAGCCTGGGGGCGCCGAGATCCACGAGGTTCCGATGGAGCATTTAGAAAGCCTGTTTTGCAGGGATAGCAAGCCGATGCTTAAGCCGGGGTATTCCACGATATCCCCCGGGGGAGGACGGAGCAGTTCGACATCCGTGTCTAGGTACAGGCCTCCATCGTCCAGCAGAGCCTGCAAGCGAATCACGTCGGAGGCGAAGGCCCAAAGTCCCCGCCGGATCATTTGCCTTGTGTAAGGATGGTCGAGAGGAGCGTTTTCTTCGTCCCAAAGCCTCTGTTTCCAATCGGGAAGGTGATTTCTCCAGCTTTTCTGGCAACGCCGTGACAAAGCCGATGGGGGGTTGGGCCCCAGCCAGACATGGTGCAGGATGCGCGGAATCACCCCTTCCCGCTCCGAGCAAGATCCGCAAAAAGCCTTTCGTAGCGGGCGGCGATCTTTCGCGGATCCATAAGCTTCTGGACATGCCGGCGAAATAGTTCGCCGATCTCCGATCGGGACACGACTTCCTGGATCCGGCGCGCGGCCAACTGGATCGCCTCCGACCCGTTCTCAGGAAGAACGACCCACGAGCGGAATTCCTCTGGCACCAGCTCCAGGCTGCCCCCCACACGGTCCCTGATCAGGGAAGGCACTCCAAAGATGGAGGCCTCGGCTAAAGTGTTGGGCAGGTTGTCTAAAATGCTGAGATGAAGGTTGAGATTTGCCTGACGGAAAAAGGTAACCAACTCACCTTCCTTGCTGAGGAACCCGTGCCAAGAGGCTCCTTTGATATTCGGCCGATTCCGGCCGGCCAAGTGCAGTTCATGCCCTGCGGCCACCACAGCTTGCAAGAATCTTTGGGACCCTGCGGGCATTTTTCGGGGGTCGTGAAAGTCCGAGGTGATCAGGCAAAAGCCCCGCGGGGTGGATGTCGGGGGGGCGGGCAGATCCCTGGGGATAGGCAGCGGGTTGGGAATGTGCTCCACCCTCCCGCCAGACCAGACCCTCTGGGAGGCCAGGTCGGCCAACCACTGGCTGGGAGCCACTGCGACCAGTCTCCCCTTTCGGATGGCCTGCTCCAACCTTGGGGTTTTCCAGAAGCTGCCCGCTGAAGAGTGCATGACCTCGGGTCGGAAGTAATGGGAACCCGCGCCAAGGGAGAACATGTCATGCAGAAGCCAGAGAGTTGGAGCGGCCCGCACGCAGGATTCCAGCAGATGGGGTCCCCAGCCGGGGCCGCGGTCCAAGTTGTTAATTAAAATCACGGCAGGCCTGAATTCGGAGATCAGCTTGCGCAACCGGCGCCTGACCCAGATCGTTTTCCAGCGGAAGGTCCGGTTTTTGCCCACCAGAACTTCCAGAATGCGCCCGCGCCAAACAGACTGGGACAACACCAACGATAAATTGGCCGACAACAAACTGCCCCAGGACGCGAAAAAGCGGATTTCCTGCATCTGTCCAGAAAGACACAAGCCGACCCGCTCCGCCGCTTGGGCCGCTCCGCCTAAGTCCATCTCATCCTGTAAAATGAGAATTTTCAAGGCCGGATCATCCGCATCCAGCGGTCACGGATTTTTGCAAAGAGAGTTCTTTTGCCCGACATCCTCCGGTAGTGATTGTCAAAGATGGCGCGATCCCATCCGGGATCGGCAACGGGATTTTCCGGGTGTTTCCATGGGGTCGTCCGGCCCTCCGGCCGATAGCCGGGATCCACGTGGGCATCCCGGGTATTGGTTCCCTCGGGTCCGAAGCCGATATTCCGGACAAGGTTTTTTGCCGGCGTGATCCATCGAAGACCCAGATCCCAGCCGGCTTCCAGCATGGGATAGTCCCAGGTGGAAAATTCGCCCAGCCGCACCCTTTGAAATACGTCCAGCCAGTACCTTTGCTCCTTCACCGATAACGGCGGCCATGCAGAGGGCCAAGCCGGGCGCGCAGCTGGAAAGGCTTTTTGAGCCCCGCGGATGGCATGCCACTGGCGCGCCCACGTTCCCCAACCCCAGATGTGGGGGTAGTTGGAAAAGAAATACCCTGCCGGTGTTTGGGTCGGATCCGGATGAAAACAGTTGCCGGAAACGCCTCCCACTTTGGGGTGATTCCGCCAGAGTGCCTCCACCTCCTCCACGAAGGGGAAGAACTCCGCTTCCGGCAAACAATCCTCCTCTAGGATGATGGCGAACGGCACGCGCGCAAAAACACCGTCCAGACCGGTCTCCACCCTTTGCCGGAGGCCAAGATGGTGGTTGGCAAAGAAACACTCCAGGGGAATTTCCCCTTTGCCTGCTTCCTGAAAAAGCTTCCGGGCTTCCATTACCGCTGGATCCGAGGCTGGCCCGTCGGCGATTCCAAACAAAACCGGCGGCCGGTATGCCTCAATGGTTTGCAGTACCCGGGCCAACAGGGCGGGTCGGCGATAGAAACAAACCGCCACAGGGACCCGGCTCATACGGTTGGGCTTCCTGGGGCCAGGACCTCCCGGTAGAGCGCGAGGGTTTCCTGCGCGGCTTTTCGCATGGCGAATAGCTCTGCCAACTCCTCTGCCTTCCGCCTTCGGGCCGCCTCGTCTTCCTCGCTCCGCAGGACGACGTCAAGCTGCCTCGCTAGTGACGCCGGGTCGCGGGGGTCGACGGGAATAACCGCATCCCCGCAGATTTCACCCACACCGGAGCCGGCACTGCAGATGACCGGACAACCCCGGACAAGCGCCTCCAGGGGCGGAAAGCCGAATCCCTCGAGGGTGCTGGTGTAGACCAGCACACGCGCCTTTTCGTATTCCCCCTGCAACTCCTTCTCGCTCGCGTTAATCCGGGAGCAAGAAACCGCAGGGGCGATGGCTTGGAGGATTCGCTGCTCTCGGGCTGATGGAGGTTCCCCGCCCACCAGAACCAGTTTTCCACTTAAGAGCCGGCCTTCCTTGACCAGGAGCTGCAGCGCCTGAAACAGGAGTTCCGCATTTTTGTATCCGGTCCGGTTGCCCACCCAGAGAATTCGGCGCGGATCTCGGCAGTTGGAAAGACGGGGAGTTTGGGCGAGTCCATGGTGAACAACCTTCGTGGGTCCACTCCACCATGGAAAAAAGTGTTGGAAGTCGCGGCGGGTTTTCTCGGAAACAAATATAATTCCTTGCGCATTTTGCAGGGCGCTCCTTTTGATCCCAGAGGCCCGGCCGGGCCATCTTTTTTTTGTGGCTTCAAATATTTCGGGTGCCATGTCATGGACCGTGTAAACGGTGCGGTATCCCAGAGATCCGGCCTTTTTCTCCAAAGGCAGCCCCGTAGCGTGATAGATCGGTGTGGTTCCGTTGAACCGGCGCCGCGCCAAAAAGAGGTGCAGGAGGCGAACCGCGCGGAGAACGCGGGGCCAAAAAAGCAATCGGTCGGGGATGACCCGGAGATGGAGATTGGCTGGCACTCCCTGCCCTTCCGAAAAAAAATGCCGCTCGGCCGAACGGGGCAGCATGAGGGCCGTGGGTTGACCCGCCCGGGCCAGCTCCGCGGCCAGTTGCACACAGGCGCGCGCCATTCCCCCAAAAAAAGAGTCCTGAAAAGCTCCTTCGTCAAAGACGACCACGGAAGGCCCGCTCATGCCCGGTAGATTGGTATGTAGCGCTTGTGCAGGGATCGCAAAAGCCGGGCCCAAAGCGGCAGCCGGGCTCCCATCACATGGTGCCGCCAAAAGGTGCGGCGGTCGGCTTTCTGGTCCTGCTCCACCGGGGCGGGATGTCGGAGGGGAAAATGCAGCCTTCCCGTGTTCCGGAGGATCTCCATGCCGGCATTGTCCCGCGTGTGGGTGGCACCCTCTCCGGTGCCGATATTTCGGACGAGGTTGATGCGCGGAGTCGCCGTCAACATGCCGTGCTGCCAGCAACTGAGCGTCCAGCGGTAGGCCCAGGAATCCAGACCGCCTTGTTGGGTTTTCTCGAAAATTTCCATCCAGTAATCCCTCTCCAGCTTGCCGGCAAAGGAAAGGGAGAGTGCGTGCAGGTTACAGGGCCAGAACCCACCGGTCCGGTCGTAATGGCTCCAAGCCCGTTTCCAGGTGGCCCACCCCCAGCAGTGCGGATATTTGGAAAAATAGTAATCTGCGTCTCCGGGAAGTTCTCCGGGCTGGGAGAAACTGGTTCCAGTGACGGACCCCACGCGGGGGTCGTCGGCATACCGTTCCAGCAACTCGGCGGCAAAAGGGAAAAAACTGGCCTCCGGAACACAATCATCCTCCAGGATCACCGCGGCGTTTTCGCGGGAGAAAAGATCATCCAGGGCGGTCTCTACCCTTCTTCGCAGGCCGAGATTGGCCGGGGAGATTTCGATTCGGAAACCGGCGATCCCGGAAAGACGGCGCCGCACCAGTTCAACCGCGGCCGCGCAGGCCTCGGCTTCTCCGGGTTTTCCCGGTCGTGGACCGTCTCCATAGGCGTAAATTTTCCGGGGCTTGGCGGCGAGGACGGCCTCCAGGACCAGCTCCAGGCAATCCAGCCGCCGGAAAAAAACCAACACTACGGGAAAGGGGAACTCCTTCATGCGGAAAAGTCGAGGTGGCCCTGGTACCGTCGCAAAACCGCCTCCAACACAAGGAGGGTGTAGGCCGCATTGGTGTATCGGGCACCCAGCTGGTGTTTTTCACGGAGGATCCGCAGCCCGGCGGGCGAGAGGAAACCCAGGGACATCAGGCAACCGTCCGCCAGCCAGGCAAAATGTTTTCGGAGCACGGCCTGCTTCCATTCCCTTCCGGGGGGGGCGAATCCCCTTTTTTTTCTTTCGATCACCTCACCGGGAAGTCCTAGTTTTTGAGCCACCTCCCGCAGCCTTGCCTTGGGTATTTTGGCCTGATCGGGTGATTCGCGGCGGCACGCCATCCACGCCTCGACCCAGGCGGCATCTAAAAGGGGCAACCGCGCCTCGACGGAGCAGGCCATGCCCAGCCGGTCGGCCAGCGTTAGGCCGTTGCCCGCCAGATAGGTCCGGCAAATCAGCGCGGTGATTTCGATATCCGGACGGACTTCAGAAGCGAAGGACTCTTTGCGGAAAAACTCGCCGACCTCGGGTTGGCCCTTGGAGAGCAGTTTTTTGGCAAGGGTCCGGGCCTCGTTGTGCTCGGGGTTGAGGTCGAACATTCTCTCCATCGTGGTACGGCCCCGAAGGTCCTTCCAAAAATCAGTCCAGTTTCGGAAACAGGACTGGGCTTTCTTTCTCCAACGGGAATCGGCCTCGCTGCCGGGGCCAAGATATTCGTGGCAGGCCATCAGGGGATTCCCCCTGAGTCGCTTGGCTCTTTCAGATTCGGTCACACTTCTCTGCACCCAGTCGTACCCCCACGACAGTTCGTCTCCTCCTTGCCCCAGCAGTAAAACCGGGATGTTTCTTTGGGCCGCAGCTTGGAAGATCTTCCGGTACCCGTGGGCGGCGATGTCTGCCACCGGCTCGTCCAGGGCTTCAATCAGTTCCGGGAACTCCTCGGCCACCTGCCCCCTTGGGATCTCACACTCATGCAGGGGGATCCCCAGCTGTTTCGCCATAAATCGGGCCCCTGGCCTCTCGTCGTTCTCGGGCTCACCCGGGTAGCCCACGGTGAAGGCTTGCAGGTTTTTCCCACCCCGGGAGGCCAGCAGGGCCACCAGCGAGGAGTCCAGACCACCGCTCAAGGCCACCCCAACCGGCCGGTCGGAACGCAGGGTGATGCGACCGCTTTCCGTCAGAAGATCGGCCAATCCGCTGGTGCCGGGACAACTTCGCTGCCGCCCCGCCTCCTCGAGGCTCCAGTAGGTCTTCCGGCGGCAACTCCACCCCGCCCGGCTCCAAATTTCCATTGTCCCGGGATCAAGTTTCCTGACTCCCCGGAAAAGGGTCTTCGGTGGCGGCAGATAGGACTTTTGGAAATTTTCACGGAGGGCTCCCGCATCCACCCGCAGCTGTTCCCCCAACAGGAACGGCATGGCCCGGAGCTCGGAGGCCCAACAAAGTCCCTGCCGGTTTTCTGCCACGTGCAGGGGTTTTTCCCCAAAACGGTCCACCCCCAGCAAGAGCCGGGCGGCTTTCCGGTCCCAAAGAGAGAAGGCGAACATGCCCCGAAGTCCGCGCAGAAATTTCTCACCTTCCTCCTCGTAGAGATGAACGAGCACTTCACAGTCGCTCCCGCCCTGGAAACGGTGACCGCGCTGGATCAGCTCCTGGCGAAGTTCCGGCGCATTGTAAATCTCGCCGTTGACCGTAGCGACGATGTCCCCGGCCTCGCTCAGGAACGGTTGCCCTCCATGCTCCAGGTCGATGATACTCAGCCGGCGCATGCCCAGCGCGACTCCCTCCCCCTCCCATCGTCCCTCGGCATCCGGTCCGCGCGGCCGCAGCCGGAGCAGGGCCTCCTCCATCCGCCCGGGTTGGATCGGCCCCGGTTCCCGCAACAAAAGGCCGGCAATTCCGCACATAGTCCCTACCGGAGAAAAACTTCCCGAAACTTTTTCATCACCTGCACCGGGGCAAACTCGCCCACGAAGGAGAGGTCCGTGCTGTCGCCGGGCTGGAAATGGACCAGCTTGTCGTGTAGCTCTTCCGCATCCGAATACCGCCAGCACTCGTCGGTGATCCAATGGAGATGGTTGCGCTCGGGGGAATGCCGCCAGGTGAAGGCAGGTTTGCCGCACACCGCCGCCTCCGCAATCGCCATGCCGAACGTCTCCCCCCGACGCCTTCCGTGGATCATGGCGTGGCAGGTGCGGAGAAACTTTCCGACCCGTGCACGGTCGGCGGTTCCTTCCAGATGATGGACGTTGGCCGGCCGTGGAAAGAGGAAGGGATCGGTGTTGAGGAAGACAAAATGAATCTCCGGATGCTTCCGGGCCACTGTCCCCACCGCCTCACGGGCCGCGGGAAGGTCAAAGGAGTCCGCGCCTCCATGTCGCCCGAACACCTTGGCTCCTACGGGAATGCCCAGCTCCTCTCGGAGATTACCTTCTTCCTCCCATGGCCGGATCATGTGGGGAACCCACGGCACCTCCCCATGCCCCCAGGTTTCCGAAAGCCAGCGGGAGACAAAGGCATAGGCGGTCCCATGGGCCTGCACCTCGGGAAAAATCGCGTGGACCCAGGTGGGGATCCGGCGGCTCATCCACCCGTCCCAGTGGCCGTTTTTCAGGCAATAGAACGCCTCGCAATTTTCCTCTTGGAGAATTTTCTCCAGTTGGTCGGGTTTTCCACATTCCCGCCAGGAAAAATCTTTTTCAAACCTGGCCCTGACCCCGGCCGGCTCACCCGGCTCCGCCGGCGGTAGTAGGATCAGTGGCTCGATGTTCAGAAGTTTTCGCGCCTCGGTGGCGTAGTCGTGCAGGGCAACCTCCGTGCCCCGGTGGCCGAAGTAGGCGGACCGGAAAGCCACCCTCACGACCGGGGCACCAGATATTCCTGATCGCTTTCCGCATAAACCGAGCGGGTTCTGTGCCGAAGGCCTTCGACCGGGCGTTCCGCACGGAAGTTGTCCAGGATCAGAAGTCCAAAAGCATGACTCACAGATCCCCGACTGGCATCGGGGCCTCTTCGGCACAGGAGATCGGTCTTTTCCTCGCCCGTCTCACGCCATCCCCAGAATTTTTTCAGATAAAGCACCGGACTGCCGGCCGCTAGCCTGGATCCTTCCTGCCGGAAAATTCCTTTTCGGCGACCCTGAAGAAGCTCTTGGTGGACGTAACGGTCCTGCTGGAGCCGGGTCGGGTGGCGGCCAAAGGCGTCATTGGCGCAGGCCAAACCGAGCATTTTCTTGCGGTGGTTGAGCCCGAGGGCTTCCGGCCATAGTCGGTAAAAGGTTCGGCGGATTTTTTTCCAGCGTTCCTTTGTGGTCGCCGGATAACCTGCGGCGATCACCCTCGCCTGCGCCTGTTCCCGTAAAATTCGTGCTCCGGCCAGCAGTTCCGCTTTCCCGCAGTCCTGCCCGACCCATTCCAGGATCCGCGCCAACCGGTCCTCCAGGCTGTGACGGGACCGGGCCAGATGCGGTCCTTGCCGCGCCATCCGGCGGACAGGAAAGGAGTCCCAATTCGTGCCTGCGAGGATTTCCGCACACAACCCGGCATCCTGGGGTAGCAGAATCGCGTCGATCCCATTGCGCAGGAGGGCGCCGTTGCGGGGCCGGTCGGGAATCTCCTGCTGGAATAGGACGCACCCGCAGGCCAGTGCTTCAAAGGTTCGCACATTGTATCCGCCAAAAACCCCGCGCGGGTTCAGGGCACCGGCATACCGCTGGTAAAGGCGACGGTAGGACCGGTCCCCGAGCTCGCGGGAATGAATTTGAATCAGCCCGCGGGACGAAAGCTCGTGGAGCAGGCGGCGGCGGCCCGCGTACTGTTCGTATTGTTGGAATTTTCCGCGAAAGAAGATGGATCGCTCTTGGTTTCCCCGGGGTCGGAACTCATCGACATCCACACCCTGAGGGATCCAGCGAGCCGGTCGTCCCTGTGAGGCTACCCACGGCTCGTCGACCTCGTCGCAGACCGCATAGTGGGTGAAGACCTCGAGGGAGGACTGGAATTTGGCGCGGCTTTCCGGCCAAAGGGAGTCGCGGAGGCTCTCGTAGGCAAGACACACGCGGGGACAAGGGAGATCTTGCCAGACCTTCCGGGCCTCCGGCTCTCGATGAAGTTCCGGGATATGGAGATCCCCTCCGACCGCTAACAGCAGGTCCGGTTCCGCCCGGTCGCGGCGGTAAAAGTCCAGGAGGGAGGAAACCGGGCGCCGGTGGAGATGCCAGGCCCGTACCCGGAATCCGGCCCGACGCACCATCCGCTCCCATCCCTCCACCAGGTTCCAGCTGTGGCGGTCCGGAGGAAAAATCAGGTCGATCTGGAGCATAGATGTTCGAGTTCCCGCCGGATCCGCCCGCTTTGCACCGACCAGCGATGGTGCTGCCGCACGTGGTCCTGCGCCGAGCGGCCGACCATTTCCAGGTCAGGCTGGAGCCGGGCCAGGCGCTGCAGGCAACGGGCCAAACCGCCCGGTTCGGGGCCGAAATAGAAGGCATGTTCCCCGTCCTCCAGGGGATGATCCCGTTCAATGGTGGGATAGGTCATCAGGGGAACCGATCCACAGGCCGCGATCTCGTAGTGCCGGTAGCAGTCCCATCCCCGCCCAGGGGGCGAGAGAACCAGACGGGCCGATCGCATCCGGGCCAGATACTCGGCATGCGGAATTCGCTCCTCCAGGATTTCGATTTTCCAGCCGGCGGGTACCGAGGCTCTCAATTCCTCCACCCAGCGGCGGCGGGCCTCGTTCGTGTTCCATTTGCCCGCCCAGAACACATCACAGATCTTGGGCGGGCTTTCCGCAGAGCACACCTCGAAGAACCGGTCGGGGATGCCCAGGGAAATCGGCCGAAGTTTGTCCGTGCTCACGCATACCTCCCTTCGGATTCGCAGCTGCCGGGGCAGGAGGGGGATTTTCCCGGTCACCTCCTGGGCGTTCGGGAACAGATCCAGATGCCGTGGCGGCAGCTCCCGCATGAAGTAAAGGGAACTCAGGCCGTAAAGGAGAAAACAGGAGGGGTCGATCTTCGGCCGGTCGTTCCGGTCCACCACCAAAAAAGGGATGCCGTGCCGGGCCAATGCCCACGGCACAATCTTTTGTACGCACCGCTCCGGCCGGAACACCAGGTCGGCCACCATCCTCCGGCCGCCATCCAGCAGACCTTTGCCGGGCCGCCACCATGCATGGCTGGACTCACCGAAAATCGCAGCCCCGAACTGTCTTTCCCTGATTTTTCTTAGTAGTCGGATGAGTTGGCCCCATCCCACGGGCTTTTTCAACCTCGCGTCGGGGTGGAATGTGAATTTTTCCACCCACGGATCCTCCTCCTCCAATAAGCCGGCAAGGTTCATGGCCCCACTATCCAGCATGAGAATGTTTCGGTACTTCATCGAACCTTGGATTTGTGGCAATCTGCCATGCAATGCTTTGTTTACCATCAATGGCGGAGCCCCTCCTGGGCCTCCTTCCGAGGCCAGCAATCCGCTGGGCGGAGAGCCATCTTTGGCCCGCTTCTTTTTTTGATACCGATCCACTTCCACCAACCGGCTTTAAGGTGGCATTTGTCCGGCAGGCTCTTTGGCCCAACCATCCGACCCTGCCCGCAGGAACTCCCTACCGCGACCTGATCACAAGCACAGAAAAATTGACAGGTCTGATGGCGCTTTTTTCGGAATGGAACGCGGATCCCATGATGGTAGGCGAGGATCCTGCCCCCGAATGCACGATTTGGCAGGAAGCCTTTGCCGGAAACCCGAATCCTGGGCAGGCACAAAAAGCTCGGCGGGAGGCAGTCTGCCGTTTCCCGCCGGGTCGAATCAAACGTGTCGATGACGTGGATTGGGGTTCCTACCACTTGGTCATTTCGGCGAATTTAAGCGTGCCCACGCGCATTGTTGAAAAATGTCGACAAACAGTTTGGGCCTATTTTTTCGAGGAAACGGGGACGCCTTCCTACCGGGCGAGTTGGCAAGCCCCCTTGGCGGGTTATGACCTTTTCATCAACGGATTGTACCGGCGTTTTCGCACTCGGCCCAAACCCAAACGCCATGTTATTGAGATGTCCTATAATTTTCAAAGGCCGCGTAGTTATGATCCTTTTCGATCGGCACAGACTCGCCAAGGTATTCTTCTGGAAAAACAAACTGCCGTACACCTGACCGAAAAACAACGTCATGATCTTGAACCCTGGGGGCCGGTATGGTCCATTCAAAAATCAGCAAATCATTTAATCCAAGCGCTGGTGAGTTCAAAATATTATCTGCAGTTTGGAGGGAACACTGTTTGGGGAAACGGCATGATTGAGGCTGCTGTGGCAGGGTGCCTGGCCATCTCTGAGCCCCGCGTGATGTCCAACAACTCTTCGCTGCTCCTCCCCGGCCTGAGCCCGAAGACTTGGCCGGAGGTGATCGCCGTGCTGAAAAGACTGGAGGTAGATACCTCGGCTTTTCACGCTTTGCAAAATCGTCAACAAAGGCTGGCGGAGTGGCTTTCCTTTACCCGCCCGGCCGGCGATCTTCTGACGGCGGTGCAAAGGATCCGGAAGGATCGTGGGTTGCCAGCGTTGGGCTAAACCGCGACCGACCAGGGATCGAAAAGCCGGACACCCTTGCCTGCCTTCAGGCCTTGGTATTCCAGGCATGGGTTGCAGACCACCACCGCTTGAAAGCCGCTACCGCGGACGGCTTTTTTCCAGTCCGCCACAAATGGAAATTCGCGCAGGGCCGGGGAATTTTCTGGGGTGGCCAACGGATCGTGGACGGAAACCGTTCGGCCGGCCCGGTGCAGACCCTGGGCCAGGGCCAGACCGGCAGCTTCCTCCGTTATCCACGTGTTCGGACGATATGCCATGCCCAAAACCAGAACCTTTCCCCCGCGGGCCACAGCCTGTTCCACCGTGCTCTGCAGGTCGGCCTTGACCATCTCATTCACACGGTCGGTCGCTGCGGCGAGGGGAAGCTCCAGGCCGCGTTGTGCGGCACTGAAACGCAACAGGCGGTTGTCCCGGGGGAAACAGGGCCCTCCAAAGCTCAATCCGGGCTTGAGGTAGGCGCCGCCAATCCGGCGGTCTTTGCCGATGGCGCGCAACACGGCGGGCGCTGAGACCCCGGGAAAACGATCCGCCAGTAGACGGATCTGGTTGGTGAAGCTGATCTTCATGGTCACGAAGGAGTTCACGGATATTTTGGCGACCTCGGCGCTGGAAAGGCTCATGCGCTCAATCGGCGCCTGGTTCCGCAGGTAGCGGCGGTAGAAGGCCTCCAGTTTTTTACCGCTGCGGGCATCGCTCTCCCCAATAAGGACGAAGTCCGGCTCCATCAGCCCGCGGATCACGTCCCCGAGGGCGATGAACTCGGGGTTGTAGCAGAAGCCGAAATCCCGGCCGCATTTGCCGCCGAGAATCCGTTCCAGCATGGGAAGAAGGACTCCCTCGCAGGCACCCGGGGTGGTGGTGGAGGAGCAGACAAAAAGATGGCCTCGTTTTCCGGCCTTCTTTAGGGCATGAGCTAGGGAATGCATCGCCCGCAGGAGATATTCCGTGTCGAAACTGCCGTCCGGCAGACTGGGGGTAGGGGGGATAAAGAAGGTGGCCTCGGCTCCGACCGCATCCTCAGGCAGATGGGAGGCGCGCAGGCGGATCCGGTTCTTTCGGATCATCGCATCAAGTCCCGGCTCCTCCACCGGAGCCCGGCCGGCATTCACCGCCGCCACCTTAGCTTTGTCCACCTCGATTCCGATCGTGGCAAAACCCCGGTCAGCCAGGGTGGCCGCGATGCAGGCGCCCAGCTTGCCCAGGCCGAAGACCGCGTAACGGGTTTGCGGCGGTGTCTTCATTAGGAGCGACGGGAGATTGCGACGGAATCTGCATGAGCCGCAAGCCCATAGTCAGCCTGAACTTTTCCGACTGCCCCCCGCAGTTTGAAAAGTTTTTTCTTCCGATTCTTGAGGAAAAGTACTCCATCCGCCGGGATGAACGCCCAGATTTCCTCATTTATGCCCTCACCGGACACCGGCACCGGCTCTACAACTGCGTCAAAATCTACGTCCACCATGAGACCTATACCCCGAACTGGAGGGAGTGCGACTACGCCATCCTGCCCTTCTGGTCCCCCGATCCCCGCCAACTGCATGTACCGATCTTCGCCTTCGACCGTCCCCCCGACCCCCTGATCCGGGGAAAGACCGACTGGGAGGCGGTCCGCCGATCGAAAACCCGCTTTTGCGCCATGCTCTCGAGTTATGCGGACCGCACGGTGGCCCGGCGTATCCGTTTTTTTCACGCCCTCAACCGCCGCCGCAAGGTGGACTCCGCCGGACGGGCCCTCAACAACTGCGGGTTTGCCGGTATTCCCGGCCATGACGCCAAATTCGAATTCTATCGGCCTTACCGGTTTATCCTTTCTTTTGAAAACAAGGAGCGACTGGGGTGGACCACGGAGAAGATGTACGACCCGCTGGCCGTGCACGCCATCCCCATCTTCTGGGGTGATCGTCAGGCGTCGCGATATTTTAATCCGGAATCCTTCATCAATGCCCACGATTTTTCATCCGAGGAGGAGCTAGCCGAATATGTGCTCCACGTTGATGATACTCCGGAGCTGTACATGAAATATTTACAGTCCACCCCCTTCCACAACAACCGCCCTCCCGAGGAGTTTTCACGGCAGCGGATCCTCGGTTTTTTTGAGCGTATTTTCACCACCCCGGTCAAACCGGTGGCCCAGCGCCGCTGGTTCTTCCCCCTGACGAAATGGCGGCTGGCCAAGCGGAACAAGCTGCCCACCGAATGAGGCCTGGAGTCCGCTGCCGGGACGTCGTCCTGCTGGACCACACCGGGCAATTGGGCAACCGCCTGATTCTCATGGCGCATTTCCTGGCGGCGGCGGAGGAGTTTGGCTTCCGCGTGCACGACTTTGCCCTTGCCCCCCATCGGGAAAATTTTGCCGGCCTGATCCAAAATCCATGGTTTACCTACCCCGCCCGGCACGTCGGCTGGGATGCGGGCGCTCTCACCAAGATGTTGCGGAAGCCCCTTGCCAAATGGATCCACCGGCGGGGCCCCGCGCTGGAAGGAGGCAAAGGCTGGCTCGGCTACTACAATGCGGCCCACCGTCCCTGTATTCAGATGGATGATGAAACCTTTGCCCGGTGGATGGCCACTCACCGGGTGTTTGTTCCCTGGGGCTACGACTACCGCTGCCTCAGTTGGGTGCAAAAGCATCTTCCAAAAATCCGTAGCTTTCTTCGTCCCGCGGGACGATACGCCGACCGGGCAGCGGTGACGCTTCATGGGATCCGTCAGGCCGGGCGCATCCCGTTGGGCGTGCATCTCAGGATCGGGGGGGATCAGCAGACCTTTTTTGGGGGAAGATGGTATTTTCCTCCCGAGGTGTATTTGGGATGGATGCGCCAGCTTTCCGCCCTTTTTCGCAGCCTCCCGGTGACCTTTGTAGTGTGTGCCGATGAGCAGCTCCCCCCGGGGCTGTTGGACGGGCTTCCGGCGGTTTATGCCCGCCGTCACCTTGCGGAAGATTTCGCCCTTCTCTACGGCTGTGATTACGTCATCGGAACCGTCAGCACCTTCAGCGAGATGGCCTGCTTTCTTGGCAACAAGCCCCTTTACGTGTTTTCCAACAGGGATCAGAAATTACATTCCTTGGAGGAATTAAGGGTGCCGAACTTCAGCAACCGGATTTTGTCCCTTTGAAAACAACCAGTCCCCGGGCTGCCATGCAGCAATGGCTCACCCGCGCCCACCTGCTGCCCGCACAACCAGGCCGTCCCAGCGGCAAGGTGATGCATATTTCCGATTTGCCCGGGTTTCAGTCAACCGGCCGGACCTTGGCCTCGGAGCCGGCCTTCATGCTGCCTCCCCTTCAGGAACATGGCCAAAGGATCTGTGACCGGATTTTGCAACAGGAAAGCATCCCGGCACGCGATTTTCACGGCGTCCGCCTGTCCGATGCCCACGTCTTCGGCCCTTCGGTCATGGTGGTGACCGCGGAAGGCACCACGATTTGTGAGGTCAGCAAGGAGTGGGGTGTTTACCTAAAATACCCTGAAGCCAGTTGGATTCAGCGCCGCCTGTTCCTGCCCAAACCTCGTAACCTTGCCGGTCGGACATTTCTTCTGGCTTCGACCGGCGCGGAAACGTTCAACCACTGGATGGTGGAGTCCCTGCCCCGGTTGGCTTTGGCCAAAAAAAGTGGCATTGTCATCCGGGAAATCGACCACTGGCTGGTTAGCAAAAAAAATCCCCCGTTTGTCCGCGAATGTCTGGAGAGGTTGGGCGTGCCCTGGGACCGGGTTTTGGACTTTGCGGAACATCGGCACTTCTTGTGCGAATCTCTGGAGCTTTTCTCCCTGGCCTCGGATTGGGGCATGCCTTCCGCCTTGGCGGTGGATTTTCTCCGCGGGGCCTTTCCCAGTGGCCAGGACTCCGGAGACCGGCGCTTTTACTTGCTTCGGGGTGAGACCCGAGACCGACAGGTCAGGGATGAGACAGGTCTGGTGGGCGGCTTGGAAAAACGGGGTTTTCAGGCAATCGACCCCGGCAGGCTGGGGGTCAGGGAAACAGCCTCTGCCCTTTCCCGGGCCGAATGCATTGTGGCTCCGCATGGGGC
>Ga0194134_10002557_pt1 | contig 21274 bp, 28 predicted proteins | sample TA2KigOff0mmetaG_FD_148602 | JGI IMG/M metagenome (GOLD analysis project Ga0194134, IMG submission 148602) | Freshwater microbial communities from Lake Tanganyika, Tanzania - TA2015056 Kigoma Offshore 0m | ecosystem: Environmental > Aquatic > Freshwater > Lake | place: Tanzania: Lake Tanganyika... | reverse complement strand
GAGCTTCTACGACGTGCACAAGCTGATGGATGTGATCCAGCGGCTGGTGGACAAGGGCAACTCGGTGCTCGTGATCGAGCACAACCTCGACGTGATTCGCTGCTCCGACTGGATCATTGATCTGGGACCGGAAGGGGGCGATAAGGGGGGTCAGATCGTGGTGGCGGGCAAGCCAGAAGAGGTGGCTGCCCATCCCACATCCCATACCGCTCGCTATCTCAAGCAGGTGCTGGAGCAGCACCCGCCCCAGGTGGTGGCAGCATAACGGTGGCCCTCCTATAAATACATAGTGGAGAGAGTGGTTTCGTGAAAGCAGTCATTTTGGCCGGAGGCCTCGGAACGCGCCTGGCCGAAGAGACACATCTACGGCCCAAGCCCATGGTGGAGGTGGGCGGCAAGCCGATGCTGTGGCACATCCTCAAGACCTACAATCACTACGGCATCAACGAATTCATTATCTGCTGCGGCTATAAAGGTTACATCATCAAGGAATATTTTGCCAATTATTTTTTGCATACCAGTGATGTGACGTTTCATATGGATCTCAACCAAATGGAGATCCACAAGCAGAACGCTGAGCCGTGGAAGGTCACCCTGGTCGATACAGGCGAAGCCACGCTCACGGGCGGGCGTCTGGCGCGGGTGCGTGAGTACCTCACCGACACTTTCTGCTTTACCTATGGCGACGGTGTGGCCGATGTGGACATCGGCGCCCTGGTGGCCCACCACCGCCAGCAGGGGAGGCAGGCCACGCTCACGGCTGTTCAACCGCCTGGCCGCTACGGCGCCCTGGGGCTCGATGGCCATCAGGTGCACCACTTCCAGGAAAAGCCCGATGGCGACGGCGGTTGGATCAACGGAGGTTACTTCGTGCTTGAGCCGAGCGTGCTGGAGCTGATCGATGGTGACAGCTGCACCTGGGAGGGGCAGCCGCTCAACGCTCTATCCAGCAGCGGCCAGCTCAGTGCCTACTTCCACCGGGGCTTCTGGCAGCCGATGGACACCCTGCGGGATCGTCAGCGCCTTGAGGAGCTGTGGGCTTTGGGGCAGGCTCCTTGGAAGGTGTGGTCCTGATGCACGAGTTCTGGGCTGGCCGGCGCGTGCTGCTCACGGGGCACACCGGCTTCAAGGGAAGTTGGCTGGCGCTTTGGCTCAGTGAGCTGGGAGCTCGGGTCACGGGAGTTGGCCTGGAGCCCGACACCACTCCCACTTGTTTGGCCAGCTTGAGCTGGCGCACCGGATCGAGCGGCACCACATCGCCGACATTCGCGAACCTCAGGCGCTGGTCGAGATCGTGCAGGCCTGCCAGCCGGAGGTGGTGTTTCACTTGGCACCCCAGCCGCTGGTGCGTCGCAGCTACCGCGACCCGCTTGGCACCTGGGCCACCAACGTGCAGGGCAGCCTGCACGTGCTGGAGGCCCTGAAGCCCTTGCAGCATCCCTGCGCGGTGATGATGGTCACCACCGACAGGGTGTATGAAAACCAGTAGTGGGACTACGGCTACCGCGAAAGCGATCGCCTGGGGGGCACGACCCCTACAGCGCCAGCAAGGCCGCGGCCGAGCTGGCCATTGCCAGCTGGCGGGCGTGCTTTTGCGGCATGGCGCCGCATCAGAGCCCGCAGCTGGCGATCGCCACGGCCCGCGCCGCCAACGTGATCGGTTGTGGCAACTGGGCCGAAGACCGCATCATGCCCGATGCGATGCGGGCGCTGGCGGCCGGCCAGCCCGTGCCGGTGCGCAACCCCAATGCCACCCGGCCCTGACAGCACGTGTTCGAACCACTGGGGGGCTACTTGTTCTCGGCCGAAGCGCTGGCCGCGGCTCAGGCGAGTCATAGCCAGTCCACCCGGCATTGCGAGGCGTTCAACTTCGGCCCGCTGCTCGAGGCCAACCGGCCGGTACGGCAGCTGATCGACACCGCCCTGCAGCACTAGCCTGGGATGTGGAACGATCTTTTAGCTGCAGGCGCTGTGCATGAGGCCGGACGCCTTCATCTGCAAATCGACAAGGCCCACCACCAGCTTGGTTGGCAACCCCGTTGGCCGTTTGCCACAACCGTGCAGCGCAGAGTTGGCTGGTATCAAGCCATCCATGAGGGTGTATCGCCCACGGAATGCTGCATGAATGATTTAAGGGCTTATGAAGACGAACTCGCGATCTTTGCTTGATATATTGTTGTGGCTTTGCGTGTTTTTTATCTTCGCTCAATTCTCATGCAATCCTCTTCAAATACCCATCCGGTGCCACGCTAATCAACAGCTTGTTGTCGATGCCCCTGTCGATCTCGAACTCAGGATGGGTCTTCAGCCATTCATGAACGGCAGTTTTGGGGTTGTTGCCGACGTCCCAGGGACGATTGGGGAAGGATCCGGCGGGTAGGTCTTCGATAGCTGTGTCGAACACGATGCAGTAGCTGCCGAATGAAACTAAATCGGCGTAGGCATTCAGTTCAGCGAGCACGTGCTCATGTGTGTGGTTGGAATCCAAGGAGACCAGCACTCGACTGACGCCATCGGCATGGCTGACCACCTGCTGGATGATCTCGGGATCGATCGAGGAGCCTTCAATCAGCTCCATCTTGAAGCGGAGGGGATGTTCATCTAGAGCGTTTCGGTTGTGGGCACGGATATCAATATCGACACCGACGACTTTGCGGGGGGATTGCCGAGGATCAAGGCCTTCCATCACGTCCAGAAGGCAGAGCAAGGAAGCGGACAAAACAAGTGAGCCGCCGTGGGCGATGCCGGTTTCAAGGATGAGATCAGGCTTTACCTGCGAAACGATTTCTTGAAAGGCAGCGATATCTTGTGGATACTGGATAATTGGCCGTGATAGCCAAGAAAAATTGTAGGAGTATTGGAGTTGATGACTACGAGCAAAGAACTGTTCTGCCGGCTTGGTGATGCTGGCATCGACCGCCTGGGCATTGGCGCGTTGAACAGCCTCTCGAAAGTGAGCTTGGATTGGGTCGTTGCTCATTGATGCGCTTGCGGGATATTTTGAAGGCACTTAAACTTATCCATGTTAGCCCAAAAGGCAAGAGGTTCATCTGGCCGATCGGGGTAGACCCCTCTCTTAAGCCGAATAGAACCTCCATGAGCCGCAATAGCGTCTTCGGCCATCTCAAGGACTGAACGGGGTATGCCCGATCCCGTGTTGTAGATACCTGACGCGCTTTGATGCGTTGCCAATGTCAGCAGCTGGCGTGCCACTTCCTGAACGTCAATGAAGTCGCGTAGCTGACGACCAGAACCCATGGCAAAGGATTCCTCTCCAGCCTCCAATGCTTTGAGCAGAGAGGGCAGCAACGAATTGGAATTCTGTCCTTCGCCAAACGGGTAGAAAATACGAGACCAGCACCATTGGAGCCCCTGTTGTGTGTAGCGGCTGGCTATAAAGCGGCGCAAGCTGTCTTTCGCAATTGCGTAGCAGTTCACAGGATCCGTGTTCTGCTCCTCTTTTAATGGGCCATTCTGGAGCCCATATTCGTAGCAGGTTCCTGCAACAACAAGGCGCTGCAGACCGGCCAACACCAGCTGCTCAATCAGCTCCATACAAGCAGGCAAATTACGGCTAATATGAAACGGCTCTTGATAGTTGGGGAGTCCTGGCCAGCTCAACACAATGGCATGTGTTGGTTGTAACCTGAGCAAATCCTGCCAGCTTGAGGGATCGAGCAGATTGAAATAATGGCCTGCTCCTAAATTGCAGTGGCTCCAGCAGTGGAGCTGAAGGTGGCCCGCTTCGCGCTGAAGAGCGCGACCAATGAAGCCTTCACTACCGAGCAGGTGAAACGTTGTCACGCTTCAATGCTCACAGCTGAAATATCCCTGATTGGGTATTTACGAAGTCTGCGGATCTTGCTAACGGTAGCCTCAATGCGTTATTTTCAATGCCATAAGTGGTATTTGCCACAGATCTGTCCATAATAATATTACTGTACAGATTGTGTGGCGAGATCGACCGTAGTCGCAAACAATCTATAAGATCTGTAACATAGTCTATACATCTCTAGCAGGAATTAATTGTCCTGAGTTCAACACTAGGATATGCCATCTAAATGATTTTGCGCAAATATCGAGATAGATTGAATATTTTCTTGGTCATGCCTTAGACAATTGTGTATATCTGTCGAACTAAAAAGTTCGCCAATGTTCTCATATATGCCAGTTACAATATAAACTCTATAGTCGTTAATGCCTAATAGTCTTGCTGCCAGGGCGCTAGCCCCAATTACTAATCCAGTGATCAAAGCCACGCAGTCTGCCTCATCCTTTATGTCAATACCTAGCTTGGCCAGGCCATTTCTGAGACTTACTATTGTTATACTATTAAGAACGTCCCTAACGCATACTTGCTCTAGTGCACTCCTGCAATACTGAGGGCAGATCCCTGACATATTAAAAATAGATTCGATTGGTATATGTGCCATTTCTAGCGATACTAACCCTCCACTATGAGTCATTCCGCTTATCCCGAAGGATGTCCCGATTGAAATACAGATAGATCCGGTGTCAGGTGTTGACCCATCTTTAGAATAAACAAGATTGAGTGGACTATTTACTACAATCTTATGAAGCAAGGAGCAATCATTCTCTATAAATATTGACTTGCCTGGCAAACATGCTAGGAATTCCCGAATATTAAATGAATAGTCCAAAGGAGGCAGAAATATCTGCTTCTCACCACCATAGATGGGACCAGGTAGGCCTATGTAGAAGATGTCGTATTCACAGCTACTAATATAGTCAACCAGAACACTGTGTAAGCCATTAGCATTCTTTGGGGTCTGTATTGAATAGCTTAGAGAGGCATAGTTCTCCTTGTGATAATAGATCTTGATATTAGTCCCACCTATGTCTATAATCAATGAAGGCTTATTCACGAAGGGCTGAGACATAACTGGCCAGCAAATTCAGAGAGTAGTCACCAGGAAAGCAATGTAAATAGTGAAGGAGCCCCCCCTTTGATTTGTATCTATATTCAGGATAGTAATTAAAAAAAGAAGATACGACTTTGCCGTCATGATCACCATCTGTACCGCTCATTACGCGAATCATTGAAGGGATAACATGGTGACAAGTGTCATCAATTCCTTCTAAAGATTGAACAAAGCATTTGGCACCTATGCTTAGAGATTCAATCTGCTTTCTCATGAACACTGGAAACTTACTGCGTGAAATAGTAGGTTGAATATTGCTATAAAACGATCTTGCAAAGGATTCAAATGCCGCATAACTATAATTATTAATTATATATTTCCTTGCTTTGCTCCCTAGTCTTGCCCGTAGTGCTTCGTTAGTAGTGAGATTAGATAGCGCATTAATAAATTCAGATACATTTGAGCAAAGAATTCCAGTCTGATTATTAACAATGAGAGAACTTTCGCTTTCATTGTCAAAAGCAACCGTGGGCAGACCGAATGACATTGCTTCAATTAGGGCTAATTCTCCGGTGCCATAATGTCCCTTTCGTAATGGATAAAAAAATAAATCAGAATTTTCAAGATAAGGGGTAACATCATCTGTTTTGCCAATAAACGATATATTGCTAATTCGTGCTCTAGAGTCTGCTAATATTTCATTATCAGGGTCCCCGACAATGATGAAGTCCAAATAACTGGAACAAGATTCAATAATGCTGAAAAACTCTCTACTAAGTTTCGCGTATGAGACGGTTCCCACGTAGCATGCTGTTAGTCTGCCTTTTCTTGCTTGTTCAATGTAAGGCGTAGTTCGTGAAAACAGCTGACTATCAATAGGGTATCTAATAAATTCTATTTTTTTCAGAATATCTTCATTGCAAATATTTTTCATAAGCCATTTTCCGGTTATGAGCATTTTATCGAAATATCTAATAGCACTGTTGGCTATTAGCTGTGGTGCCCTATTGCCCTGTATGTGAGCGCACCCGACTAACAATTTTACATCGTCGAGAGTTCCACGTAATAAAAGATCATAAATAAGGGGATGGTTCCAATATTCAACTTGAACCACATCATAACTCATAAGCACTTCGTATATATTATTGCCTAGGTCAAATATTTTATCTGTTTGCTCAATCTCTGTAAAGTTATAGCTGGAGGCTTTTCGCTCTATTAAGCATACATGATGAGTGGTTAAAGTGCATTTAGTTTGAAGCAGTAATACCTTGCCAAGTCCACCATTTAGGTGCGGGGTTATATGAAGAACCCTCGTTTTATCGGACATGTTTTCTAAATCTTGATACTGTGATGGTGCACTCTTTGCAATTGGCTTTGCATTTTATATCTCTTGCCATCCAGCTTTTCCTGTAGTCTTCGAAATATGTAGAATTAAAAAGTTCTTCGGGTGATGCATACTCAAGTACGCTACCAATCGGATGGTATTCCGATTGATCGGCGCTGCAAAGTGCAGTCCGGCCTGAGGCATAAATACTCAACCTTGTAAACAGATCGGGACATAATGCTTGCTTTTCATACTCAATCGGATCTAGGCAAATCAAACCATTCTTGTCAATCTTCTTCCCAAATGCCGGTAATGATTGCCCAATAATCTGAAAAATTTCATCAATATTATTAATTGCTCTATTGCTAGCAATTTTTTTGTTTTCATAATCGCTCACTTTTCCCCCTGTATTATGTATGTCAAATGCAACACACGCGTCTCCCTTTGAGGGGTCAAGTCGTTCATCCCAGTATTTCTTATAGTCTTCCCACTCGTCTTTGTTAAGCTGCTGACGAACCATGCGGATTACAACCTTGCAATCTGCATCCAGCTTGTTGCGAACTTGTAAAAATTCTTCGACGTTCTGTTGGATCCTGGTGAAGTCTGTTCTTCCTCTAATTGCTTCATGAGTTTCCTTTCGATGGCCATCTATTGAAGGTATGATACAATTAAGACCTGCTTTCAACAGTTTTTCTGACAGGCTTTTAGAAAGGAAATGGCAATTAGATGTAAAGCCTACGTTTCTAAATCCCTTAGATTTTGTATAGGCAACTTTCGATGCCAAGGTCTGATCTAGTAGAGGTTCACCACATCCATGCAAGCTTATGTACTTGATGTAATCAGTATAGTTGGAAAACTTATCTATTATTTTTATATATCGCTCCAGAGGCATTATTTCTGCATCCCGAGCGTATCCATTGTGTGAATTGGGGTCTGGTAATTGTTTGGAGGTTTCGGGTATAAAGTCAATGGTGCACATAGTGCATCGTGCATTGCAGATGCGATTTACCGTCTCAATCTGAAGGTGGCTAGGGAAAAATCGCATGAGTTTTCGTATGAGTTATTGTAATTGTACTTGACAGGACCAGGCTCTGTGAGCACTTTAATCATATGTTAGTGTTGTTTGCGCAAAAAGAACAAAGCCTGCTTCAGCTTGTGATACATTGGTACATACGTGATTGATAGCCCTCACAAGCTTCCTTGTCATGGCTGAGGTTGGCTGTATTGCGTCCTCTGAGTGCCTCAGAGCGTCGACGACATGATCCGCCACCAGGTCTCCCAAAGCGAGCTGCTGCACTGGAGTGTCTGGGAGGAGCTCGGCGTGATCAACTGACGCCGCCCAGCTCAACCCAGGAGCTTAGCAGTATTAATCTGGTGCACCCACCCTTCGCCTCCTCCACCTGTTCCGGGTCCAGACACCAGCTCTCCGGCAGGATGTGCACAAGTATCGGCGCGGCGCCCAGATGCACCATCAGAGCGGCGGCGGCAGCTGTCAGGAAAGATGGCTTCCCAGCCGCCATTTAAGCAGCAATCATTAACGTAGCTGCATTAGTGCCCTTTTCGGAAGGCGGCGGATTGATCCAGACCACTTCAGGTTGGCCCCAGCAGCGAACGTGGCGACACCAACGGCATGGATGGCGTTGACGGGCCTCCTCATAGACCATGGTACGTTGGCTGCACATTGCCATGGCCTCTCCGCAGTGCCCCTGGGATGGCGTCACGAATCCGATTCCGCTGTGGCGTGCCGATCGTTGAACCAGCACACGAACAGCGCCATCCAGGTGCAGGCCTGACCAGTGCTGGTGAATGCCTGGCGGGGGTAGTCCCGCCGGTATTTCATGGTGCCGAACAACGACTCCGAGTAGGTGTTGTCGTTACTGACGCTCGGTCTGGAGAAGGATCTGAGAACCCCTAGCTCCTCCAGCCGGATCTCCAGCCTAGCGGCCCGCATGGCGTTTCCATTGTCGGCATGGAGGATCAGAGGCTGAGACCGTCCCTTGCTGATCCGCTCCCGCAGACAGGCGTGGCTGATGAGATTAGCGGCGATCTGGGTGTCTTCCCGCTCACCCACGTCCCTGGCCACCACCTTGCGGCTCCAGACATCGACCACCAGATAGAGGTAGAGATAGATGCCACGGACAATGGTGGGCAGGAAGGTGCTGTCCCAGCTCCACACCTCGTTCGACCCTCGGGCTACCAGTCGTGGGACCGTGCTGGGCCCCTGGGGCGGTTGTGCATGGCGACGTCGATGAGCCTGGCCATGGGCATGGATCACACTGTAGAAGCTGCGCTCCGAACCGATGTAGATGCCGCGACTGGCCAGCGCCGGCACGATCTATCCCGCGGCAGGTCCGTGAACTCGGCCCGTTGCAGGTGAGCAGGATCCGCTGGCGCTCCACATCGGTCAGGTGATGAGAGACCAGGAGCTGGCTGCCTTTGCGGCGATCCAGGCCGTCCCAATCACCCGCGAACTGCCGCCGCCAGCGCTACAACGAGGTGAGGCCCACGCCTAGCAGTGCTGCCTCCTCCTGGGCCCGTGCACCGGCCACCATGGCCGCATCGAGGATCTCCAGTGCCTTGCGGTGATCCTCGGCCTCGGCCAATCCACCTCGTCCTCGCCCCAGTAGGCCTGGATCTTTTTTCAGCCGATCAGCAGTGCTGCCGCCTCCTCCAGGGCCTTGTCCTTACGGCGCAGCTCCTGCTGCAGCCGTTTGATCTCCCGCTTATCCCGCGCGTGGAGACGTTCAAGCTCCTTCTGCTCTTTTAAGGTGAGCACTGGCTTCTCATTGGCATCCTGGGATGCTTGCCGCCACCGCTCCACCTTTTGCGGGTACAGACCCCGCTTTCGGCGGTAAGCGCTGGGTTCGGTGGCACCCCAGCCCTCAAGATCCTTCTCCGATGCCAGCACCACCTCACCCCGCAACCACCAGGCCTTCCTCCAGTTGTAGAGGGTGACAATGTGAATGCCCAGATCTGCTGAGACCTGGCAAAGGCTCTGCCGTATTGGTAGACTTATCTGTCACCTTACATCAGCCTTGAAGGTCTGCCTGTTACGACGCATTGCTCTGCTCCATCAGGCCTACTTGGTGATCGAAATGGAGAGGCGTCAGCTTTGCTGGCAGAGGAGAGGAGATTCTAGCGGTGGAGGCTCTGGAGTTATTCTAATCATATTCAGATACAACAGCCAAGGCCTATAACGACAAGATTTGAACAAAAGACTGATCAATCTCTCTAAAATATCAGGCCAACAACTTATCAAGATTAGCCACCACTTCTTGGGCGGTACGAAAAGAGCAAGTCCAAGCTGGCGAGATTGAATTGAGAACATGAAAATGCTCCCCCTCACGCAAAAGCAAGAAGTCCGTGATAACCTTTGTGTCACCTGATCATATAATTTAGCCCTTATTCCCGAGGAATACCAATCAAGATCCTCCGATGAAAGCTGATAAGAAATAAGGGACTGAGCCTTTCTGGCAATATTCTCTTTTATGAGGTACTGCAATTCACGATTGCCAATCTGCGAAATTCGAAACTATTTTTACAAAAAAGATGCCTCAAGCAGAAGAAGCGAAGGGATTTTAAGCACGTCAAGCTCTTCAAGCGAGCTGTAGTTTTCCGGAGAGAGCCCGTACAGCTCTGTGTGCCTAAGTTTTAAAAACCATGGCATTTCAAAGTGGTGTGAATACCCAACGGCTGCTCAATGTTTGGAACAGTATAGATATAAGCACGATAGCGACTATCCACAGCCCTCGTACTTAGACATATTTCTTTGAATGGAAGCAGTGACAATGAAGATGGCCGGCCAAGTTTTCTGCCTACGTCTAATGCGTATCCTCCGGCAGCGTTAACAAGTACGTCATAGCTGATATTATCTCCATTTGGAAAGCGAGCAACTCGGTTGGTGGCTGCATCAAGTTCTAGCCCAGTTTTGATATTAACCGAAAGCTGCTTAAGCCCAGAAATGAGTGAGTAGTGAGTCATCACCTGATGCGGAGAAGCGCTCCAAGTATTAGGAGACCACAAGAAGTTTTAACAGTGTAAGCAAGGGGCTCGTACTCAACTAAGCGAGATTTAGGCAGAACATTAATTTCGCAGCCATTTTAGTCTCAGCGACGCTTTAACTCGAACAAGAGATCCTTTTCTTCTTATGACTGAGTTACAACAACCTTCCCCCACTTGCGCACCGGCAAAGAATCTTCAACACAATATGCCCGCCTCAGAGCATTGCCCTTGGCACAAATCTGGCTCACTGACTATAAAGGTCATAATAGAATCTAGCATGTATAAAACCGCTATTCCTTGTCGAGGCATGCATCCCTAATGATACCTACTCTTCCGCTATTGTTATTGTCGAAAACCTGCCAGGCATAGCGGCCTGCCTTGCAATAGCAACGCCGACTATTCCGCCACCAATTATTAATAACGAAGGTTTTTTAGTCATAAGAGCAAGGCGATTATTACTTCACTTCCAGCGAAGAGATGAACTGATCAAGTTGCTCTCCAAGAGCGATCTAAGGTGATTCAGGCGAATGAAGCACGTCTCTCTAAATCCAGATTCGGGCAGGTGCATCTGACTAATAGACCCTACTAGTTCGTCGATAGTCTCATCAATTGCCTTCGAAGGATAAAAGCTAGGTGCTAGCTTCTTGTAAAGGTCAAAGTTTACCCTGTACGATCTTTTGTCTGGGGGAGTGTCCAAATTAATATGAACCTTGGTTCCGGGTATGCGAGTACAAACGATCTCAGCAAGTTGACCAACCTGGAAGTTCCACTCATTACTGCCAATATTTATACTTAGTGGAGTCCCTGAGGATGGCTTTATTAGAGCCCATGCAATTGCTTTTGACATGTCAGAAACGTCAATAAGCGGACGCCAAGGCGAACCATCGCTGAGGATTGAGATGGCATTATATTTGTACGCAGAGGCGACAAAGTCATTTAGAACAAGGTCAAGCCTCAACCTATCAGATGCACCACAAGCAGTTGCAAATCGCAAAAACGTAACGTCGATATCGCCATCAGCAAGCTCGCGCCTGACACGTTCTTCGACACCTATTTTTGATTTTGCATATGCCGTTAAAGGCGACGTCTTGTCAGCCTCAATCTTTGGATGATCGCCAGCAACGCCATACATGCTACAACTAGATGCAAAAATAAAACGTCCGACGCCTGCTTTAAGGCAGAGCCGGGCGATTGCGCACGAAGCTTCTAAGTTAATTTCAAACGTCGCGCCTTCAAAATTTTTACCAATTGGATCATTAGACACTGCAGCAAGATGGACCACCGCATCAATGCCTGCCAGGTCCCCAACGCCGACGTCCCTTACGTCCTTGAAGAGCTGGCAGTCGTAGTAAGTATCACCTATTCTACTCAAAGAAGTGGTGCATCCTGAAAATAAGCCACTGTCAAGGCCTGTTAAGGTCGATGACACAAAAAACTCCTTGAGAAAGCGCCCCAAGACAGGTCCAATATAACCTAAATTGCCTGTGACTAGCACTTTCATGACCGCGGTAAACCTAGATCTTTCTTCAGCTTAGCACTACAATGGCCGCGCACAACATCAACATCAATGCTCAGGTACCCTTGATTCGTTTAAGCATTCCTGAAAGGTGCTAAAAAAACCATCCAAAACAGAGTTTTTCTACTGTGGGCCTCAAGACGGTAAGTTTTAGGAATGATGTCGCCGATTGACGCCTATTCAGGCCACCTGATGGAAGAGTAAGCCATATTCTGCAGTTGTGTCATCGATGGGTTGATTAATCCACACAACCGCGGGTTTGTGCCAGCAGCGAATTGATCGTGGCTAATGCCTGGGATGGCGCAGGCGGGCCGGCTCATAAACCTCTGTGCGCTGCTTGCAGATCGTCGGGGCCTGGCCGCTATGCCGCTGCTTCGGGGTGACGAACCGGATGGCGCTGTGGCGGTGCTCATGCACGTACTAGTCCACGAATCCCGCCACCTACTGGCAGGCCTCTTCTTTGCTCGTAAAGGGCCTACTGGGGTAGTCGGGCCGGTATTTGGCGGTGCGGAACAGCGCTTCCGAGTAGCGGGAGTCGTTCGAGACCCGTGGCCTGGAGAACGAGCACAGCACGCCCAGTTCCTCCAGCCGCGCCTCCAGCGTGGCGGCGCGCATGGCGCTGCTGTTGTCGGCGTGCAGAACCAAGCCGCGCTGGCGCTGCTTTCAGATGCGCTCCCGGATGCAGGACCTGTTGATCAGATCTGCGGTGTGTTTTCTCATCAGGTCATTCAGTAGCTCGCAACAGTCCGAGCTGCTGAATGGGGGTGCGGCTGGCCAGCGCCATATGACACCTGCGGCCGTTATAGATCGCCAGATAGCGAGGCAACCAGTGGTTCCGTTCAGCGGAGGTCTGAAAGGCCATGGAGTATGCCCACTCCGCCAGCAGGGTCTTGATAAACCGCTCGGCTTTGCCGTTGGTTCGTGGGGTGTATGGCCTCGTGCGTTTCGGGATCAGGCCCAGTGCGCTGCAAGCTTCTCGCCAGGGTTTTGAGCGGTAGGCACTGCCGTTATCGGAGAGAACCCTCTTGCAGCTGATTCCCTGGCCATCGAACCAGGCAACGGCCCGCAGCAGAAACCCCACCGTGGTTGCTTGCTTCTCATCCGGCAGCACCTCGACGTAGGCAAGCCGTGTGGCGTCGTCGATGGCCACATGAGCTTTCTCGTAACCGGCACCACGGGAATACCCAAGCCGGCGATCACCGGTGATCCGGTGACCAACCCGCTCAAAGCGGGCCAGCTGTTTGGTGTCGACGTGGATCATGTCGCCAGGTCTGGCCCACTGGTAGCGGCGCACTGGCTCTGCAGGTTGCAGGTTCTTGAGCCGGCCGAGACCCAGGGCCTTGAGCACTCGGCCCACAGTGGAGAGCGGTGCGGCCAAGACCCTGGCAACGCGACGGAGCGTGCAGCGCTCATGGCGCAGGTCCACAGCGTGTTGCAGTTGCTGTGGATCGAGCGTCCGCCGCTGTGTGCGGCGAACACTCCGTCGATCCACCAGAGCGGTGGCACCGCCTGAGCGGTAGCGCGCCAGCCACTTGTAGGCAGTCCGGACGCTGATCCCCGCCTGAGCAGCCAGGAAGGCGAGGCTTTCACCGTGATCAATGTGTCGACGCAGCAACCGTTCACGGCCGAGGGGTGTCAGCCGAGCATTCGGGTGGGTATGCATGGGGTGTGAGGTCAGTGGGTCGGTGGTGACACCCGGACCATGACGACCTCACACCCACTTGTCAGCTGAACAACCTGGTGGGACTACACATCTAAGCGAACGTTGTAGTCGTAACACTGTTCGCCCTAGCCATTGGCCGCAGCGTCGGTGGCGTGTTGCACCTCCAGCCCGGTGACCGAGGACTTTGTGTAGGGGATCTTGTTGTATTTGACTGTTACTCATCTCAAAATCCTCTCCAATGCTGCAGCTCCGGTATCGCCGTTACCAGCTCAGTAGCCGGAAATTCCTGCCGCAGCTCCTCGATCAGGTTCCAGGGAAGCACCAGCAGGGCATGTTTGGGCTCAGCGGCCAGTTGCTCGGGGCTGATCACCGGGATGTGGCTACCCGGTAGCAGCTTGCCCTGCTTGCTGGGGGCGCGGTCGGCCACGGCGGGCAACAGGTCGGCCTTGATCCCGGCGTAATTCAACAGGGTGGTGCCTTTTGCCGCCGCTCCATAGCCAAGCACCCGCTGGCCATTGCGTTTGGCCTGAAGCAGAAACTCCATCAGCGCATGCTTGGTTGCCTCGGCTCTCTCCTGGAAGCCGGCGTAGGCATTGAGTTTTTCCAGCCCAGCCTCTGCTTCAGCTGCCAATATCGTCGCAACCGAGGCCATGCTCTCTGTGGTGCCTTGGTGGGCCAGCCACACCCGTAAGCTCCCGCCGTGGGTGGGGAGTTCTTCCACATCCACCACGCCGAGGCCGACTGTTGCGGCGATGCGCGCCACTGTTCCCAGACTCAGGTAACTGTAGTGTTCGTGGTAAATCGTGTCGAACTGGTTCCCGGCCAAGAGCCGCAGTAGATGCGGAAACTCGATCGAGGCTCGGCCGTTGGGCTTAAGGAGTAGGGCGATACCTGCCACGAAATCGTTTATGTCGGGCACGTGGGCCAGAACGTTGTTGGCCACTACCAGATCGGCGGGCTCCAGCTCCGTCGCTAGTGCCGCGCCAAAGAAGCGTTCGATCGTTGTGACGCCCTTGGCCCGGGCTGCCTCAGCGGTGTTCTTGGTTGGCTCTATGCCCAGGCAGGGGATACCCCGCTGTTGCACATATTGCAGGAGGTACCCATCGTTTGAGGCCAGCTCTACTACAAAGCTCTGGGGCCCAAGATTCAGCCGCTCCACCGCTTCGGCCACATAGCGTTCGGCGTGGGCGCACCAGCTGGTGGAGGTGCTGGAGAAGTAGGCGTAATCGGGCGTGAATAGCTCCTCGGCAGTCGCGTGGGCTGGCAGCTGCACCAACCAGCAGCCCGTGCAAACGAACACTTGAAGCGGGTAGGAGATCTCGGGCAGCGCCAGCTGCTCCGGCCGCAGGTAGGCGTTACTGGGAGGCTGATGGCCCAGGTCGATCACCGTGTGCTCCAGCGGTGATCGGCAATGGCGGCAGTGGTGAGGGCTCATAGCAGCGATTTAAGCAGCGGCAGCTCTAGATCTCGCTCACTCAGGCCCAGTGGTGGCAGCGGCCAGCTGATGTCCAGCTGGGGGTCGTCAAAGCTCACCCCGGTTTCGGCTTCCGGCACCCAGGCGCTGGAGTGCAGGTAGAGCATCTCGCTGCCGGGTTCCAGCACCTGGTAGCCATGGGCGCAGCCCTCGGGGATCAGCATGGCGTTGGCAGTAGTGGGCGAGAGCTCCACCGCATGCCACTGCCCCCAGGTGGGCGAACCGGGCCGCAGGTCCACCGCCACATCCCACACCCGCCCGCGCAGGCAGCGCACCAGCTTGGCTTCACTGTTGGGTAGCGCTTGTAGGTGTAGGCCCCGCACGGTGCCCACGATTTCGGTGTGGCTGAGGTTCACCTGGGCGATGCCCCGATCGCCCCAGGCCTGAGCAAAGGCCGGCTCCTGGGCGCGAAAAGCATTGAGAAATGCGCCGCGTTTGTCGTTAAAGGGCTGGCCAACCAGCTCCAGTACGCCGGCGATGGAAGTGGGACGAACTTTAGTGGGCATCGCTAGCACCCCAGCGATAAGCTTCCAGACTTGCCAAGCTGCACGCCAGCAGGCTGGTGCCTGCGTGCACGGCACGGTACCAGGTCACAGTGCTGGGCACGGTGGTGGCGGGATCCCAGCGTGGCTGCCAGCCAAGCCGGTGATGGGCTTTCTCGATCTGAAGGTGCAGGCGGCCAGCCCCGTGGGGGGGCGTAGGGGTCGGTGCCATCGCGCCAGGAGCCAGGCCAGTGATGCAGGGCGGCTTCCACGAGCTCGTGCACGCTGCGGTTTGCCTCCAGGGCGGGGCCGAAATTGAAAGCTGATGTAAGGGCGTGTGCCGCCGAATCATCCCGGTCTCCTGATTGCGTTTCACGCTCAGCAACCGCTCGGCAAAAAGCAGAGATCCATTCAGGGGCTCCAGCACGTGCTGCCAGGGGCGGCTGGCAGAAGGGTTGCGGAAGTCAATTTGCTCCCCGGCAGCCAAGGCAAGCATGGCATAGGGCACGATCAGTACGGCCGCCCAGTCCCGCCCTCGCCGATCACGTTGCCGGCGCGGGCGGTGGCGATGGTCGGGTGCGGCGTTTGGTGGGCAGCGGCGCCGCAGAAGCTGGCGCGCCAGCCGGCATTGGCCAGCTAGGCTGCGGCCTTACTGGCGCTGTAGGGGTCGTGCCCGCCCAGGCGATCGCTTTCGCGGTAGCCCTAGTCCCACTCCTGGCTGTCGGCCACGGCGGCGGTCAGAGCATCGAGTTCATGGATGTCGCCGAGGTGATGACCTGAACCGAGGTGTTTCGCTGAGCCCAGCGCTTCAAACAGCGCTTGGCCGGGGGCCTGAACGGGACCCTGCTTCGAGTGCAAAGCCGGAAACTTCGGCGTCCAGCTCCAGCAGCCAAGGCGCCACCCAACTGCCCTTAATAAACTGCTGAAAAAGCGAGCGAAACCAAAGCCCTGGCTTCGAGCGTCCTCGTTAGTGGCGTCGCGTAAATAACTGAATAACACTAGAAGATCCAGCTAGACCCCCAGGCAAAAGGGAATATAATCCGAAATTTCGCGGCCTAAAACAATAAACCTACTGCGCTGCTGATGCCTATCTTCAGTCTACAAGCTGATGAACGGAGGAAGACAACGCGCCAAACTTGCTGCCATGTATGAATGGTGAGTTAATCAGACTTAGGCCAGGGAGGTGAAGACGACAAAGCAACACTTGAAGTTGCATATCTATTGGGAGTGAATAATGCGTCAGCGAATTCAATAGCAAGCTAGCAGTAGAAGGAGCCATCGCGTATGCCAACAAAGTCCTGGTAACCGCCGTCACATTCATAGAATATTCTAGGGAGCCAGAGAAAATTGACTTAGATCTAATCTTATCAAGAGAGATATAGTCATCACAGAGGTCGTAGAAGATACCAAGCTTGCAGTGCTGGCGAAGATTCAAGAGGAGTTCATGAAAAAGATCTTCGTCTTTGACTATCGCATCATCTTCCAGGACAAGGCATGGGGATTTAGCTTTGGCAATAGTTTCTAGCGCATAGATATGCCTCAATGCTATTGAGTGTTCACTTTGAGACAGCTGACGATATGGAAACCAAGCACCAGGAGTTAGCTCACGCAAGTAACTCTCGCGCGCGCAATTATTGGCAGACAAATTGGTGACAATATTACGCTGGAAGAACTCCCAACCAGCAGCAATATCATTAGCCCATTCACTGGATCGATACTCAGTCCTTACTTGATGCCGAGATTCAGCATCGTCCATGCAGATAACATAAATCTCTGATATTAGACCCGCTGCAATTGCACTGGTTATTTGGTTAATTTGTTTAATCAGCCTTTCAGCGGCAAGCTGCGGACACGTTATGATGATAAGATTCATAATCTAGATATGTTCGCAAGGCAGTGGTTCGGACCGAGCAGCCAAATGGGGCTAGAGGAGAAAGCTCTTGAGTTTGAACAGTTTCTTCGTAAACGAGAATACAACACAGCAATCAAGCTAGCCACTGCCGAGGTCAGCCTAACTACGGACGGAGTGAAAGGAGGTTTTTGGTCGCGACAGCGACAGAGAGCATGCAGACTCCGCGAACGCTGCAATACAAGAAACTATCTTACTGTAGCCTTTACGGGCTTTTGGCCAGGCTTTAGGGATGATGACAATGAGGTTCTCAATCTCTTTTCGTATGCAGCGCGTCTTGTAGGCCTAGGCGTCAGAATTGATTACTCAGACCCAGATTTATTAGTCTTCTCATGCTTTGGCGATCAAAATCTTAATAAGTTTATTCGAGCCACTCGGATTCTTTATCTGGGAGAGAATGTTCGGCCAGACTTTGGCTATGCCGATTATAGCCTGACATTTGACACTTCGGATTATTGTGGGCGTAATATTTATACGCCACTATGGCTATTACGTTCCAACATTTATTCAGCCAAGACGGCAGACTATCATCCATATGACCCGACGGAACTAGAAGCTCCTCGCCAAATCAATCAGGGCAGGGATGCAGTTGCCTACATTGGAAACAACACAACACCAATACGCGTAGAAGCTATTAATGAGCTGAAGAAGGCTGGTATTCCAGTAGATTGTTTCGGGTCGCAGACTAGACCAGTATCGGATAAGGTTAAGACCTTAAGCCAATATAGGTACTCGCTCTGCTTCGAAAATACATTTACTCCAGGATATGTCACCGAAAAGATCATCGATTCATTTTTGGCTGGATCAATTCCATTGTACTGGGGAGGAGCGCCTCCAGATATCTTTAATCTTGACGAGTACTTTATATGTAGCCCGTACAAGACAATGGCAAGTAACATTGAGGAGTTTGCAAGCTGGAAAAACGGTACTTGTAGATCATGCATACCTGCTCTCCTGAGAAGAGGCGCGTTCAATAAGACTAAGTCTTCAGTGGTCTGTAGGCTGGCGACAGTCATAATGGACTTATTCTAGGCTGGGAAATGGAGAACCAAATCATCATGAACTTCGTCAGCATGGCACTAGAGGCAGTGCATGTTAAAAATTCTATATTTGCAAGTACTTAATACTTCACGCCTCTCCACAACATTTTGCATGCTATGGTTTCCGAGTGGTATATTGTATAAGCATCGCCAGAACAATTTTATGCTTCCCTGCTTTATATGCTTGGTAGAGCTATTCACTCTCGACCACTTGCTTTATGTGTAGACATAGAGGTGGTGACATGATCATTAAAAGATGATGTCTAATAATATACAGTATATTTCGCTTGGCCCTTGGTGCCACGCCGCAGGTATTCTCATGGCCTGCAACCTTAGGACGTGCTCATACCCATTTGATTGGTGTCAGTCGGGCTCAATACAGCATGAAGAAGTGCTTGAGCTTAGCCCAGTTGAATACTACTATAGACACATGCATAATCCTACTCGGCATTACAACTATAAAGCCTTAACCAAGCCAGATAAGAATGGCCATACATTAGGCGAGCTTGCGGCAAAGACACCAACTTACGGATATGAGTTCTTTTATAATCCACACAGAATGCCGGGCAAAGAAAAAGACTACTTTCTTCGGTGCCTGAAGAGGCTTCAGACTATCTGCAAAGATTCAGAGGTCGCCAAGGTCTTTTTTATAGCCGACTACGTTGGGAAGCCAGGCAATACTTTTTTAGATGACTATTTCCAAGTGGCCTCTTTTATCCAGGATAGATTATTAAGCAAGGTTTCTGGTAAATCCGTTTTATGCATACACCGAACGAGAGTATGCAGCACAGTTCTTGCCTCCAATTCAATACATCAGATAGATAGTAGATCTTATCTTGCATTGGAGGATGTTCCTGCAGCTATAGAGTCTGAAGCTGAGAGCCCTTGTACAAGCCTAGCAAAGCTGGTATTAACAAGGCTAAGGCTAAGACTTCTTGGCAGCGAACTTCCTCGTCAACTCCTGTCGACAGGATAGCCCGATCAGCCTTTATCAAAAATGCAAACTGCTCACGCGTGCTGGTGCATAGAGTGTATAGTCATAAATATAAAATTCAATTAAAACTTAGATTTACTCATTTTGCGACTCTCCTTGAAGAGTGTCGTCGTATGGACGCGGCTTTTTTTGATAGAATTAGCATCTTTGAATTTCTACTATCCTCTGACAAGTAAAAGACAGTTAATGTTTGCGCAAGGCTATGCCAGCAGACTCTCCACAAAAACACATTCTTTTGACCATGAAAACTCTTAATATTCTTGTTGTCTCGCGCAACCGCCTGGCCGGTCTAATTGATGCGCTAGCGTCTGTCAGGCGCCTTGCCTCTTTGGCAGACGGACTAATCAGAGTTGAAGTAACAATCCAGGATAATTCAGATAATGCCGTACCGGACTCCATCCTTCGATATTTTAGCAAGTTTATTTCAGTTCAATACTATAAGACAACAACCCTTCTGCCCATGTCTGTTAATTGGAATGAAGGCTTGATGCATGTTGCGAGACAGAAGCCTGATTATATTGTTGTTTTAGCCGACCGGAGATTGGTATCAACCAACCTGGTAGATGCAATCAAGTATCTAGATATTAATAGCGAGCCATTTATATGCTTCGACCATCAGGACGTGTGGGTCAATGCACAAGGAATACTCAAGCGAGAGCATACTTACAAATTGCAAATGTTTAGCCGTGATGGTCTTCTGGCTGCAATTGGTGCCGCACAGATTGATTGGCATTATCCGATGTTGTTCAATTGTGTGATTAGAAGTGATTTCATGCTTGAATTGATGAGCCGTTATGGCTCTTTTGCTGAGGGCGCGAGCCCCGACATGAACTTTCTCGCTCGGGTTGCAGATATAGGCATCAATAACTTTTGCACTTATGATGCTCCGTGTATTCTAACTAATGCCCGACATGCAGCTTCTAGCAATGGAAGTTCTGCTTTGAAGTCTGGCACAATTCATGATATTGAGCATACCCGTTTATCCGGCACAGAAGTCTATCCTCCCTATATGGAAAACTTTGTTACGGCAAATATAACAGGTTCTTTGGCTCGCTACTGGAGTCCCTCTCAGATGCGGGCCTTGATTGATGCGCCTAAGTTCTTCAGGAATTCACTTCTGGAATTATCATATCCAAAGAGTGCCGAGGCTTTTTCCGCCATGAAAGAGTCTCTGATTGAGTTCGCAAATAAGTTTTATCTTGATATCGATGCATGGGCTTTGTTAGAGAGCGTTCAGCATGCTCCAGCGTGCAATCAGCGTTACCCAATTTATTCAGGGTCTGATCTCTCAAATGCACCAGCATTACACCTGATCTCCGAAGTTGAAGTAATATAATAGCAATAGTATCGATGGCATTGAATATTCTAGACAAGGCTCAGACAGCCCTTGCTGCTTATCAGACATATCAATTGAGATTGGCAATGTCCATGAGTCTGGCGAACCTCCTTAGGGCCAGATGAAGATAGAAATATGTCTATAGAAGAGGTTGTTGAACTAGTCAATCAGGTTATAGGCGTGAATCTTGATGGTCTACCTAGGCATGGGCTTTCATCAGCCTTAGACGGGCACTGGCTGATTGATTTTCATGAAAAACTGTAAGCGTAAAATCCTTTGGTTTTCTTTCACCCTACGACCATTCTAGGCGACTATTCCCCTGCCATTATAAAAAATCGATTCAGGCACATCCAGAATGCCAGTCCCTTTACCACTGGTATGTATCGGCTCATCGAAGTAGCCTTGGATCGATTCTAGAAGTCCTATGATAATATACTGATCTATCTTGTCGTTCAGCCCTCTATAGGCTTAGAGAAAGACTCTACTTCCCTTCGTTACTACAGGTTTCAAAGGGCTCTGGTTTCATCTAGCCAACACAAACCGCGTCTCGACAGTGCCGCACGGAGCATGTTCTCTAGTCACAGTCTTCACATCTGGGGCCTATAATGGTATTACGCTGATAGAATATATCAGTAGTCTAGTGCTGGCGGC
>Ga0194134_10002555_pt1 | contig 21286 bp, 13 predicted proteins | sample TA2KigOff0mmetaG_FD_148602 | JGI IMG/M metagenome (GOLD analysis project Ga0194134, IMG submission 148602) | Freshwater microbial communities from Lake Tanganyika, Tanzania - TA2015056 Kigoma Offshore 0m | ecosystem: Environmental > Aquatic > Freshwater > Lake | place: Tanzania: Lake Tanganyika... | reverse complement strand
GCCGCTGAAGGCTCTGGATTTGCTCGTGCAGATCGCGCTCGAGCAACTCCGACTGCTGGTGATGCGTCTCAGCCTGGGAAACCAGCGACTCCTGATGGCGCCTGGCGAGGCCAGCCGCCTGCTCGAGCCCGAGCTGGATCGCCTTGGAGGAGAGATCGAAGTGCTGGAGTTGCAGCTCCCGCGACTTCTCGTGCGTCTGTGTGAGCAGCTGCACGGTCTTGTTGAAACGATCCTGACCCGCATCGGCCAGCTGACGCAAGCCCTCACGCTCGGCGGTGAGTACCTTGGTCTGGGTGTCCTGCACCAATTCGACCACTTCGCGCTGCCGCTGGCGCGACAGGTCTTCGAGCTGAGCGTATTGCCCTACCTGGAGTTCCCGCAGCTGCGCAATACCCTGCTGGATCAACTCGGCGCGCGCAAGAGGCGAGGTGGCTTTCTCCACGCTCTGCAGGAGTTGGGTCACGCTCTGACGGAGCAGGTCGTCTTGCTGCGTGGCGCGCGTGAAGAGGTCCTCGCGCAGGAGGCTCTGCTGCCGGATCGCCTCTTCCACCCGCTCGGCGAGTTGCTGCGTGACAGTGATCTCGAGCACCTGCAGCCGCTGCAGGTGCTGCTCGAGGAGGCTTTGCAGCGCCGCAGACAGTTGCTGCAGGCGCTGCAGATCGCCGCCGATCAGTTTTCCGGTTTTCTCAACAAGCGCCTGCGTGGCAAGCGGCTGGAACCGCACGTCGAAACTCTCGACGAAGGCGTTGAAATCGGACTGCTTGAGTGCCTCCTGGTTGAGTTGCTCGATGTAGGGAGCGAGGGCGTCGATCCGTGCAATCGAGGAGGCAAAGACCTGGAAACTCGCCTGCAGGCGCACGATCTGATCCTCGAGTTGCTGGCTCCTGCGGTTGTCGACCTGCAGCTTCTCGGCCGTCTGCGACAGCGTCTGGATATGCCCGCCGAAGCCCGCCACATCGCTTGCGAGCCGCTCGATACGCGCCACCGAGCGCGATAGCGAGGTGAGTTGCTCGGAGGAGCGACGAAATGCGAGCGAAGTCTTGGCAAGCTCGGCGAAATTCTCGCGGATCGAGGCCTGACCACCGGTGAGCTTTTCGATGTGGCTGAGGATGCTCCTGTCGAGCCCTTCAAGCGACACGATCAGCGACTGCTGCATCGTGGCCGACTGTTCCTGGATCTGGTTGATGATTTCGGCGAGCGAACGCTGCTGAAGCACACCCATCTCACGCACTTCAGAGATGCTGTTGGCGATGTTGGTCTTGAGCGCCTCGCGGGTGGCGTGCATATCGCCGCCAAGTTCCTTGGCGAGCGTGCCGAATTCCGAACGCAGCACTGTGGTCTCACGCTGCTGCACCTGCTCAATGCGGATCGCGGTGAGGCTGACGTCGTCGAGCAGTCGCGCAATGCGGTCACTTGCCACCTGCTGCTGGTTTGAAAGCTGCGTAGAGACCGAGTCGAGACCGCTTGCAATCACGCCGCGCAGTGCATCGGCCGACGACGAGAAGCCCTGCCGGAGTGTTTCGGCGGGCTGACCCATGCTCGACTGGATCATTTCAAGGCGCGCCGACAATTCGGATTTCAGTTCTCGAAGCGCCCGCCCCTGTTCCTGCGCCGCTTCGCGCTGCTCCTGCTCGAGTCGAAGGCCCTTCTGTTCCGCATCGCGTATCAGTACCGCAAGCTTTTCGCTTCCGCCGCGCTGCAGATAGGCGAGGAGTGCGGATATCCGGTCGGCAACCCCGCCAAGTTTCTGATCCATCTGCCCGAGTTGCGCGCCCACGTCGCTGAGGCCCAGCGACAGAAGGTCGGTGCGCTCATCCACAAGCGCCTTGCTGGCCTGCATCAGCAGCCGGGCCTCGGCGAAAAGGCTGGTGGATTCGCCCACGCCCTGCTGGATCAGCGCCCCCAGCGAATGCCCGAGCTGCAGCACCTCCCCCTGCAAACGGCTCACGATCGCATCGGGTAGCCGTGAGTCGGCTTCAGCCGATCGATCGGCATGCCGCAAGAGCACATCCTCCATACGCTCGTTGAGCTGCGCAAAATGCGCCGGAAGATCTTCGCGCAAGAGATCGATCTGGTACTTACCTGCGAGTTCCTCGCGCAACTCGGCGGTATGTTCGATCGCCGAGGTCTGGATGCGCTCCATCCAGGCGGCGAGCGCCTGCGCTTCGCGGCCCAACTGAGCCTGCAACTGCGCCACCTCCTTGCCAAGCCTGCGCAGATCGTCGAGCCTGGGTGAGGAGGCGAGCGCCTCCTCGAGCGTTGCCTGGATGCTGCCGAGTTTCTCGCGGGCGTCGTCGATCGCCACCGCGCGCTCGCCGAGCGTGTCGAGTCGAAGCTCCACACGCTGCAGTCCATCGCTCAAGCGCCCGGCGCGGCTTGCCTGACTTTCCTCGAGGCTGGTGAGGGTATGCGCGATCTGCTTGACCCGGAGCGCTTCGTCTTCGCTCAGGCGCTGGAGACCGGTGGTGATCTCATCGGATTTGGCGATGAAGGCCGCCTGCAGCGCCGACACCCCAAGCTGAAGCGAGGCAACCCCGCCGCCCACGGTCTCCAGGCGGCCTGCAAGCTCGGCAACCGGCACCTTGAGGTCTGCGAGCTGTGCCAGCGCAGCCGCAGTCACCTCGCTACGATCCAGGATCAGGGCACGGCTAGCTTCGATGAGGCCGCGCAACTCCGCATGGCGCAGCTGCAACGCTTCCGTGTAGGCGTGATCCTGCGCCTGGCTGCGTGCTGCCAGAGCATCTTGCGCAAGCGAGAACCTCTCGCCAAGTGCGTCGAGCCCGCCGCGCAAGACCTCGAGCAGGCGCGCAGCAACCTCAATCGCCTCGGTACGCTCAACAAGCAGCGCCTGGATGGCCTCCGAGCGGGCAACCAGCAATGCTTGCACGTCCTCGGAGCGGGCAACCACCAAGTCCTGCGTGCGCCGCAGGCTTTCGTCCAACTGGATTCGCGAGCCCGAAATCAGTTCCCTGGTCTGCGTCGCCTGATACTCCGAACCGGCAACCGACTGCTCGCCGAGCGCCTCGAGGCGTTCCAGTTGGGTTCGCGTCTGCTGAATCCGATCATCGACAACGCCCTCGAGACGCGCGAGATGAACAAGAACCTTCTCGGCCCGCTCGCGCGACTCTTCGCGCCACGACTGCGCCCGTTCCGACTCGCCAAGAGCACGCTCGCCAAGCGCCTGTACGCTTCCACCGAGTCTTGCGATCTCTTCAGGGACCGTAACCAGCAACTGCAGCGAGGGCAGGAGCGACTCGGTCCTGTCGACCAGCAAGTCGCGGTTTGCCTCGAGCGCGGCTTTGAGTTCGGCGAGCACTGCTGCTACATCCTCTGCGCCTCGGTCGGCCAGGGTGGCGATCCTCGCCTGCAGGCCCTGCAGATGGTCTTCCCACTGTGCGAAGAAGGAGGCCGGCAGACGGCTCTCAAGCTGGGCAAATAGGGCGACTGACTGCTCCCCCATCACGCGCAACTGCACGACCAGAGACTCCGAACCGGCAACCGACTGCACGCCGAGCGCCTCGAGCCGACTGAACAACTCCGCAACGCTCGAGCCCAGCTGCGCTGAGAGCCTTGACTCGAATTGCGACGCATTCTCTCTTCCAGCGTCCTCGCGCTCGGCTATCAGGCGGCCAAGCACCTGCAATTGGCCCGCCAGCTGTTGGTCGACGTCGGCGAGTTGTTGGGAGAGTCCCTCGATGCGGTCCCGGAGATGCTCGAGATCCGACGACTTCGGAGCCATTGAAGAGGCTTCGCCAAACAGCGACTGCAACGCCTCGATCTGCTGTCGGGCGAGCGAAAGGTCCTCTGTGCGCTCGACCACGAGCCGATGCCCGGTCTCGACGAGCGCGCGGGTATCCTGAATGAGACTCCTGCTCTCGACAAAACCTCGGTCAAGCAGCGCAGCCACGCTGCGATCCATCGTTGCGAGTCGCTCCTCGAGAGCGCCTCTGGTCTCACCGACCCATTGCCGGGTCTCGGCAAAAAGTTGCTTGGTCTCGCGAACAACAGTTTCCGACTCCTGCTGGCCCTTGTCGAGCAGACGTCCGATCGAATAGTTGAGGTCGGAAAGCTGGCTTTGCAGCCGTTCGGTCACCGCCGCAGGAACCCGCGCCTGAAGCCGGATTTCGTCGGCTTGCTGATTGAGCATTGCCTCAATCCGCACATTGAGCGTGGAGAACTGGGCGGGCAACTCCGAGCGCAGCATCTCGATCTGATGTCGACCTGCGAGATCGGCCTTGAGCGCGGCGGAACTGTCGGCGGTTTGCGTATAGACCTGTTCAAGCCGGGCCTGAATATTTGCCGAATATCTTGCAAGCTGCGAATCAATCGACGCAAGGAGCTGCGCGACCGGGAAGTCGTCGCTGATCCCGCCGGTTGCGCCCACCGTTGGCACCCCAATTTCGAGCAACCGCTGGATACCGCCGATTTGATCACGCACCAGCGCCAAGTCGGCTGAGCGCGCAAGCAGCCTGACCTGGTCGACAAGCGCCCCGACGCGCTCACCGAGTTGCGCTGGCTCTGCGCGCTCCGAGGCCTGATCCTGCCCTTGCTTCAACTCACGTATGCGCTCGGCCACGGAGACCTGTTGCTCGATCAACTGCCGCAACATTGCGCTTGCGGAATCGAGCGCGAGCTTCAGTTCCTCTCCAGGGGCACCAGGCTGGCCTGACGGTTGCCCCGAGGCTTCGGAGAGATCACGCAAACCCTCGGCAAGTGACTCAAGCCGCTCCTGCAATGCCTGAGCCTGCTGTTCGGATTGCGTGTGCCCCGCCTGCGTGAGCGCCGCAACATTCTGCACATCCTCCCGCACCCTGTCGACGAGCCCCGAAACAAACTCCGGCTTGAGCGCTTCGGTGCGAATCTGCCGCAGCATGGTTTGCATCGCGTCGTAGGCAAGTACCTCGTCGTCGCTTCGGGCTCTTGCGCCATCGGGCAACGTTCCGGAGCCTCCCGTGGCAGGAGGCTTGCGCGCGTCGCCACCTCCGCCGGCATCGTCGGACTCCAGTCCGGGATCGGACGGCAACCCTGCCTGCCCGGTGAGCGAGCGCGGGATCATCGGCGCATCGGGAAGGGCCCTGACCGAACGTCGCGTTCGGGCGCTCAACCCCTCGAGCAGACCCGCAGGAGGGCCTCGCAGTTCCACGGGCAAGTTTGCAGGGGCGGCCGCGTCGCCCTGCTGCTCCGGACCTGGCTGAAGCCCCGCTCCTCGGCGGAACGCCTCAAGCGCCTCGATAGCTTCTGGCGAGTCGGGATCTCCCAGACCCGCCCCGGCTGGCGCCTCCGCGCTGGCAGGCCCGGCAGCGCGCCGCCCGAGTTTCAAACCTGCAAGAATTTCGCGTGCGTCAGCCTGGGGATTCTCTTCGATGGCCCGGCTTGCGAGGAGCCATGCGCGGGCCCATCGTGCAACCGTTCCGCTCGCGAGCCCCATCGCCTTGTCGGCTGCGCGATTGGAGCCCAACTCCTGGACCATTGCCATGGCTTGCTCGAATTGCTCATGCGTGAAGCCAAGCTCATCGTAGACTTCCTGAGGCAATCGCGTCGTCATGTCACATGCGTCCCTTTGCGTACGCCGGGAACCCCCTCTGACTCAAGGACCCGAAATGATTAATGTAACCCAAGGCGATGCGGGACCGAAGACAAAACGGACGAAACGCAGCGAAGATACGCTAATCGGAAGGGACTCGACAACTGGCTGTTTCGCGACGACGTAGTGCCGGCGGGAGCCGGGCGATCGTTCACCGGACACTCGCCGGGTACTTATAGGGAACTCGCCGGGAACTTGCTGGGAACTCGCTGCAAGCGACCAGGGAACTGGCTGGTAAATCGCAGCCGACTGGGCGCTCGGGGTCGAAGCAGCACCCGCTTGACAGCACACCGGGATCTTTGTATTCTGTATACGAAAGCGGCTCCCAAGAGATCAGACGAGCGATCCGGCCGAGTCGCCAACAATGCCCGTTGCGTCCTGTCGCATCCGATCTCCATCGCGCCGCCCTGCAGCTTCGGTGTTCTCAGTGTCAAGCCCAATGTCAACCCCATCAACAACCCGAACTTCCACGACAAGGCGACTGCCAGCGCCAAGATCGGCATCGCAATCGGCACCGCAATCAGCATCGCAATCGGCACCGCAATCGGCACCGCAATCACGATCGGCACTGCAATCCGCAACGCAGTCGGCACCGCAATCACCGTCGGCGCCGCAACCGCGGGTCGAGTTGCTTCTTCCGAGGCTTCAGGTGGCCCCCGACCTTGTGGAGCAGGTCTACGCCGCGCTAGTCAAGGCGATTGGCTCCGGGGCGCTGGCGCCCGGGGACCGCGTTACCCAGGAGCAGCTTGCCAGACAATTCAAGGTATCGAGGCAACCCGTGCTTCAGGCCCTCAGGCTGCTCAGGCGCGACGGACTGCTCTGCGATGCGCCGGGCCGAGGAGTGCTTATCGCGCCCCTCGACGCGAACTCTTTGCGCTGGGTGTACCAGTTGCGCGGAGCGCTGGATGATCTGGCGGTCTCGTTGGCCGCCGCTCAGCGTGCAAGGATCGATCCCACGCTCATCCGCGACGGGCGTGACGCATTGGCACGAAGCAATCTTCCCGATCTGATCGATGCCGATGTGGCGTTCCACAGCGCTCTCTATCAGGCTTCGGGCAATCCGATGATACTCGAGGCTGCCGGGCGTCACTGGAGCCATATCCGACGCGCCATGGGCGTGTTTCTCCACGGTGAGCACGCCCCTCGGATCGTATGGGACGAACACGCAGCCATTGCCGAGGCAGTGGCTGCGGGTGAGGTGACGCACACCCATCGCGCGAGCGAAGCCATGGTTGCGCAACTGGAAGTACGACACCGCTGCGCTCACGGTGCCGCAGCCGAAGCGCTGGATCGCAGCCAGACCGAAGCGCTGGATCGCAGCAAGCCCGAAGCGCTGAGGCGCGGCCCATCCGAAGCAGCCTGAACCAGAGAAAGGAGAACTCCATGCGCTTGTCCGACGGACAACTGGAGCAGTTTGAACGCGATGGCTACCTGTTCTTCCCGGCGCTCTTCTCGGCCGAAGAGATGCGGGTACTCCGCGAGGAGGTGCCGCGGATCTACGACGAGTTCCGTCCTGAGGTGATCCGGGAGAGGGATGGCGTCACGCCAAGAACGAGCTTTGCGGCGCACACCTACAGTGAAGTCTTTGCACGGCTCGCCAGGCACCCCCGGATGGTGGAGCCGGTTGAACAGTATCTTGGCGAGCCGGTCTACATGCATCAATTCAAGATCAACGGCAAACAGGCCTTCGACGGGGACGTCTGGCAGTGGCATCAGGACTTTGGCACGTGGAGCAATGACGACGGAATGCCGGCGCCGCGCGCGATGAACGTGGCGATCTTCATCGACGAGGTGAACGAGTTCAACGGTCCGCTCTATTTCATCCCCGGATCGCATCGCGCCGGGGCGATCCCGGCGGCGCACGATCTGAGCACTACGAGCTATCCGCTCTGGACCCTGGATCACGCCAAGGTTGGCGAACTGGTGGGCCAGGGAGGCATCGTGGCACCCAAGGGCCCCCCGGGGTCGATGCTGATGTTCCATGGCTGCCTGGTGCACGGGTCGCCTCCGAACATGAGTCCGTGGAACCGGGTGATCGTGTACCTCAGCCTGTGCGCTGTATCAAACCATATCCGCAAGGCCAGGCGCCCACCATGGATCGCCCACCGCAACTTCACGCCGGTGCGTCCCTTGTCCGACGACTGTCTCTTTCGCAGCGACCTGAAGGCGCTGCCCTGGCCAGGCCATGAGATCGACGAGGAAGCCTTGCGTCGGGGCGACGGACCGAATTCGTGGACTGCCGCGAGCGCCGGGCAAGCCGCGAGCGCCGGGCGGGCTTCCAGTGCCGACCCAGCCGTTGCGCGTGAAGTCGCCACGGCTTGAGATGGCGGTCTCGGCCAACCCTGAAATCCCGGAGATTCGATGAACCTTCATCGCAGGCTCTGCCAACGCGAGGCCGAGGGCCACCCCCTGCGCGTCGCGCTGATCGGTGCGGGCAAGTTTGGGGCGATGTTTCTTGCGCAGGCACGCTCCACGCCGGGCATTCATCTGCTGGCGGTGGTTGATCTGCGACCCGAACAGGCGCGCGCGAGTCTCAGGCGCACGGGCTTCCCAGACGAACAGTACGGCGCGCAGTCGCTCGAGGCGGCCTGCGTCAAGCGCACGACCTTCGTGACCGACGAAGTCGACCGCGTGATCGCCAACCCGTTGCTCGACCTGGTGATCGATGCCACAGGGCACCCTGCGGCAGGGATCGCACACGTGCTTGCCTGCTGCAAGCATGGCAAGCACATCGTGATGGTGAACGTGGAGGCCGACGCACTTGCGGGCCCGCTTCTTGCCCGTAAGGCAAGCGCTGCCCGTATCGTGTATTCGCTCGCTTACGGCGATCAGCCTGCCTTGATCTGCGAGATGGTCGACTGGGCGCGGGCCGCAGGCTTCGAAGTTGTGGCCGCCGGCAAGGGCACCAAGTATTTGCCGGCCTACCATGCCTCAACCCCAGACACCGTCTGGACGCACTATGGAATCAGCGCGAGCGATGCCAAGGCTGGCGGTATGAACCCGCAGATGTTCAATTCCTTTCTCGACGGCACCAAATCGGCGATCGAGATGGCTGCGGTGGCCAACGCCACAGGCCTGCAACCCGCAGCCACGGGCCTGCACTTTCCTCCATGCGGCGTCGACGATCTTGCACGGATCCTGCGGCCGCAAAGCGCAGGGGGCACGCTCGCGCAGCGCGGGCAGGTGGAGGTGGTCTCGAGCCTCGAGCGTGACGGTCGTCCGGTGTTTCGCGACCTGCGCTGGGGCGTCTACGTCACGCTGGCGGGCGCCAGCGACTATGTGCGCCGTTGCTTCAGGGAATACGGTCTCGTCACGGACCCGAGCGGTGAATACACCGCGATGTACAAGCCCTTCCATCTGATCGGGCTGGAACTCGGGATCAGTGTTGCCTCGGTGGGACTGCGGCGCGAACCAACTGGAGCACCGATTGCCTGGCATGGGGATGTGGTGGCCACCGCCAAGCGCGACCTGAGCCCGGGCGAGCGCCTCGACGGAGAGGGCGGCTACACGGTGTATGGAAGGCTCATGCCCGCTTCCGCATCGCTAGCGATCGGCGGTCTGCCGCTTGGCCTGGCGCATGGCATCGAACTCAAGCGTGCGGTGCCAGTCGGAGCCGCCTTGACCTGGGCTGACGTGGCAGTCATCCCTCACGATCCCGCAGTGCTGTTTCGCCGCGAGATGGAAGAGGTCTTTGCCCGGGAGATGTCCCTCGTCCGGTAGCGCCGTCCAGGCGCAGCATGACGCGGTGGGCGATACCGTCTTCGAGGTACACCTCGCCGATGCCGGTAAAGCCATGGCCTGCATAAAAGCGCTGCAGGTGTGCCTGCGCGCTGATCCGTACCGCCACGCCAGGATAGAGCAGCCTACAGTGCGCCAGTGCGCGGCGCATCAACTCATGCCCGAGGCCGCAACCACGGAAGTCTGCATCCACCACAACCCTTCCAATCGAGGCCTCCGGGCCCTTGAGACCAGGAGGCAGGCAGCGCGCATACGCCACAAGACGAGGCTGTGCCAGACCCAGGCTGCCGAGCAGGTGCTGCGCGCCGGGGTCGAGCCCGTCGAGGTCCTGGTACACGCACTGCTGTTCCACGCCGAAGACCGCGATACGCAGGCGCAGCAGGTCGTACAACTGCGCAGGACGCAGCGCTTCGAATTCGTGGCAGTGCCAGGCAAGGTCCATCGGGTTTATGCTCGCAGGATGCTGGATTCCGGGATCGCGGGGCAGGGCCGATGCGCACAGCGCTGACGGATGCGTGGCGCTTCCACGGTTGGCGTATGGTGAGCGCCGGAGCAGGGATCCAGTTTCTGCAGGCCGGGTTGCTGCATCAGGCCTTCGGCGCCTACCTCGCAGTGCTGAGTGCGCAATTCGGCTGGAGCAAGACCGCGCTCTCGGGCGCCGCAACGCTGCAACCGCTCGAGGCGGCCGCGCTCGGTCCGGCACTGGGCTGGGTGATCGACCGATTCGGGCCGCAAGGGATGATCCGCATCGGCATCTGCGTGATGGGCGCAGGTTTCATGCTGTTGAGCCAGATCGAAACCCTTGCCGGCTTCTACGCAGCCTTTGTAGTGATCGCATTTGGATCGAGTCTTTGCGGTTTTTTCCCGATCAACGTGGCGATCATTCACTGGTTTGAGCGGTTGCGCGCGCGAGCACTGTCTGCGCTGTCGCTCGGGCTGGCGTTTGGCGGCATCTCGGTACCGCTGGTGGCCTGGGCAATCCAGATCTGGGGCTGGAGGACCACCGCTTTCTGCTCGGGGCTCGTGTTCATCCTCGCCGGCTGGCCGCTCGCGCGCAACTTCGTGCGTCGCCCCGCCGACCTTGGCCAGTTGGTGGACGGCCTGCCCCCGCGCGAGCCAAGCACCGCGGCGGGCGAACCCGGTGAACGCGAGTTCACCACCCGGGAAGCACTGCGAACCCCGGCGTTCTGGCTTCTGAGTCTTGGGCATGGCTCGGCACTCTTTGTGGTGACGGCAGTGAATGTACACGCGATCAACCACCTCAAGGAGGGTCTCGGCTACTCGGTGGCGCAAGCCTCGCTCCTGATCACGCTGATGACCGCTTTTCAGATCGTGGGGGTGCTGATCGGATGGTGGTCGGGCGACCGCTATGAAAAACGCAAGATTGCGGCACTCTGCATGCTGATGCATGCGAGCGGGCTGCTGATGCTGGCGTGGTCGCGCGCGACCTGGATGCTGCTCGCCTTTGCCGTGCTGCACGGAAGCGCCTGGGGCTTGCGCGGGCCTTTCATGCAGGCCTTGCGCGCCGACTACTTCGGGCGCAAGTCGATCGGCATGATCCTCGGACTCTCGGGGATCATCATCATGGTGGGCCAGATTGGCGGACCGCTTCTTGCCGGAGCGTTTGCCGACCTCACCGGCCACTACCGCTACGGCTTCAGCGTGCTTGCCGGCCTGGCCGCGCTGGGTTCAGTCTTTTTCTGGCTGGCGCGCAAACCGCGCTGAGAGCACCCGCGGCGGCACCAGCCAGAGCGCCACCAGCACGATCGTGGCCGTGAGTCCGAGACCGATCCAGGGTGCGCGGTCGGCCAGGATCTCGTCGAGCCCCACCGCAAACTGGCGCGCCACACCGAGGCCCGCAATGCTCAGGCTGAGCGCGCCAACCAGCAGGCCCAGCACGCGGGAGGCGATCACACCGGCACGGTCCGAGCGTTGCAGCACTTCCGACACCAGCCACCCGTTGAGTCCGTCGGTGAGCAGCATTCCTGCGGTGAAGGTAAGCGCCAACCCCATCGCCGCCGGCCAGCCACCGTGCGCCGCAGACGAGAGCGCAAAAAGCGAGGCCTGCGAAAGCGTGTCGAAGGACAGGGCAAAAAGTGCGCCAATGGCGAGCGACCAAAGCGGGTGACCCCAGCGTACGCCGCGGTTGCGCGAGACCATCCAGTGCAGCAGTCCACGCCGTTGCACCGCCTGATCGGGCGGCGTGCCGAACACCTGCTTGAGGTTGAGAAGACCCAGCGCTGTGAGCAGAACGATCGACAGCGAGCTTCCGAGCCGGTCGAACCAGACCGGGACCGTCCAGGTCTGAGCCCAGGCCGCCACCGCAACCGCAGTCGCCACAACGACGACGCCGTGGCCGATCGAGAACAGCAACCCGCAGCGCCTCGACCATGACGCCGAAGCGTGCGAGGCTGCCCATCGGGTAAGACTGTCGATGGTGGCAAGATGGTCGGCATCCAGACCATGCTTGACTCCGAGCATCAAGGCGAGCACAACCAGACCGGTGTCGTCCATCCAGCGCTGCGCTCAGCCGATCCGCTCAGGCAGGGTGCCGAGCCGCTTCCGGCGCGCGTTCATCGTGCATTCGCGTCGGAAGCATCAGGCGGATGTTCTGAACAGCCGCCCGGCTTGCGCCCTTGCCCAGATTGTCAAGGCGGGCCACCAGCACAGCCTGGCGCCGCGCCTCATTGCCAAACACGCGCACCTCGAGCCGATTGGTCTGGTTGACGCCAAGTGCATCGAGCCGGCCGTTGCCGCTTGGAGGAAGCACCTGCACGAATCCCGCGCAAGGGGCCGAGGGATGGGCGCTGTAGCAGCGCTGGTAGGCCTCGAGCAGATCGTGCGCCTCCGGGCGCGAGGGCAGCGTGTCGAGGTGCAGGCCGATCGACACCAGCATGCCCTGCCGGAAGTTGCCCACCGAAGGCACAAAGATTGGCCGGCAAGCGAGCCCGCTGTGCGCCATGATCTCGGGCACATGCTTGTGCTCGAGACCCAGCCCGTAGAGTTCGAAGCGCGGGGCCTGCCCCTGCTCATGCGCCTCGATCATGGCGCGTCCGCCGCCCGAGTAGCCCGACACCGACTGGATGGTGAGCGGGGTGTCGCTCGGGACGATCCCGGCAGCGATCAGCGGCGCAAGCAGTGCGATCGCGCCAGTGGCATGGCATCCCGGGTTGCTCACCCGCTGCGCTGCGCCGATGCGCGCCGCCATCTCAGGGGCCAGTTCGGGAAAGCCGTAGACCCAGGCTTCGTTCACCCGATGCGCGCTCGAGGCATCGAGAATCCTCGGCTGACGGCTGCCGAGGGTGTCGATCAGGGCCACCGAAGCGCGCGCTGCATCGTCGTGCAGACAAAGCACCACCAGATCGGCCTGCGCCATCAGTTCGAGCTTGGCAAGGGGGTCCTTGCGTCGCGCCTCATGAATCGCGAGCAGCTGAAATTCGCCCGAGCTCTCCAGAATCTCCCGAATCTGCAGGCCCGTGGTCCCCGCCTCCCCGTCGATGAAGATTGACCCCGGCATCGGTGCTCCTGGTTACCTCGCGCGTTTCGCTGGCGGGCTCCATTATGATCCGGGTCGACGGTGCACGAAGTCCACTCACGAAGGCGTCGGAGCCGTCGATCCCTCGAAAGGCCGCCAAGGCTGGCGCGCCGCCTCTGCTCACCCTCCAGGACCTCCTCTGCATGACTCCACGTGTTGCCATCCACAGGCTGCAGGTTGCCAGCCCGCTTTACGCCTTCATCAACGATCAGGTCCTGCCCGGAACTGAGGTAACCCCAGCGCGTTTCTGGGCGGGCTTCGACGCCCTTGTAGCCGATCTCACCCCGATCAACAGCGCCCTGCTGGCCGAACGCGAGCGTCTGCAAGACGCGATCGATGCCTGGCACAAGGCGAATCCCGGCCCGATCGAGAACCTTCCCGCCTACCGTCAGTTTCTGGTTTCGGTCGGCTACCTGGTCGATGAGCCCGGCGAGGTGCGGCTCTGCACGAGCGGGATCGACACCGAGATCACCCAGCAGGCCGGACCGCAGCTCGTGGTCCCGATCCTGAATGCGCGCTACGCACTCAACGCTGCCAACGCCCGCTGGGGTTCGCTCTACGACGCGCTCTACGGGACCGACGTGATCCCGGAGGAGGATGGCGCCACCCGGGCGGGCGGCTACAACCCGATCCGCGGCGCGCGCGTCATCGCTCATGCCCGGCGTTTTCTCGACCAGAGCCTGCCCCTCGAGACAGGTTCGCACGCCGATGCGGCGCACTACCGTCTGGTCGACGGCAACGGGGATGCCCAGACGCGGCGCCTGCGCCTCGAAGTGGAACTGCGCAACGGAACCCGCACCGGGCTGTGTCACCCGCAATCGTGCAAGGGCTACCGAGGCGAGCCGCAGGCGCCAGCCTCGCTGCTCTTTTGCCACCACGGACTGCACATCGACCTGCTGTTCAACCGCGAAGGTAGCATTGGAAAGAGCGATCCGGCCGGAATCCAGGATGTGGTTCTCGAGGCGGCTGTCACCACCATCGTCGATCTCGAAGACTCGGTGGCGGCTGTGGATGCCGACGACAAGGTACTCGGCTACGCCAACTGGCTCGGCCTGGTGAAAGGCACGCTCGAGGAAGGCCTCGACAAAGGCGGGCAGCGCATCACCCGCAGACTGAATCCCGACCGGCGTTACAAGGGTGTTGACGGGCAGGATCTCGTGCTGCACGGGCGCTCGCTGCTCTTTCTGCGCAACGTGGGCCACCTGATGACCAACCCGGCGGTGCTCGATGCGCAGGGGCGGGAGATTCCGGAAGGGATCCTCGATGCGATGGTCACCACCGCGATTGCGATCCACGACCTCAAACGCGACGCCCGCGATGCGATCCGCAACACCCGCAGCGGCTCGGTCTACATCGTGAAGCCGAAAATGCACGGACCTCAGGAGACCGCCTTTGCCTGCGAGCTCTTCGCGCGCGTGGAGGCGGTGCTCGGGCTCGAGCCCAACACGGTGAAACTCGGCATCATGGACGAGGAGCGCCGCACCAGCCTGAACCTCAAGGCCTGTATCGCTGCGGGCGCTGCGCGGGTTGCCTTCATCAACACAGGTTTTCTCGATCGCACCGGCGACGAGATGCACACCGCGATGCACGCGGGTGCGATGATCCGCAAGGCGGCAATGAAGTCCTCACGCTGGATCGCCGGCTACGAGCGCAACAACGTGCGGGTGGGCCTCGCCTGCGGATTACGCGGACGTGCGCAGATCGGCAAGGGGATGTGGGCCATGCCCGATCGGATGGCCGCAATGCTGGAGCAGAAAATTGCGCACCCGCAGGCCGGCGCAACCACCGCCTGGGTGCCTTCGCCCACGGCCGCCACGCTGCATGCGCTGCACTACCACGCAGTGGACGTGGCGGCGATCCAGGCGCGCATGGAAGCTGAGCCCGACGACGCGGAGGGTATCCTGGAGGACATGCTCAGCGTTCCCGTCAGCGCCGCGGCATCGTGGCCGCGGGAGGAGGTGCTGCAGGAACTCGAAAACAACGCGCAAGGCATCCTCGGCTACGTGGTGCGCTGGATTGATCAGGGAGTGGGCTGCTCGAAGGTGCCCGACATCCACAACATTGCGCTCATGGAGGACCGCGCCACACTGCGCATCTCGAGCCAGCACATCGCCAACTGGTTGCTGCACCGCGTGGTTGGCGAGGACGAAGTGCGCAGCGTCTTTGCCCGCATGGCTGCGGTGGTGGATCGGCAAAACGCTTCCGACCCTGCCTACCGTCCGATGGCCGGACACCTCGCCGAGTCCCTGGCGTATCTGGCGGCCTGCGATCTGGTATTCAAGGGCCTGGAGCAGCCTTCGGGCTACACCGAGCCGCTGCTTCACGGCTGGCGTCTGAAACTCAAGGCGCGCGAAAGCAGGGAACGCGCTGCAGACTGATCGTCGAGGATCTGCCGGGCGGCGTTGCGCCCCGGCAGGCCGCTCACACCGCCGCCGGGGTGCGCTCCCGATCCGCAAAGGTAGAGCCCGTGCAGCGGCATCCGGTAGCGACCCCAGCCCAGCGCAGGACGCGCGGCCCAGAGTTGCGACAGACTCATCCGGCCGTGGAAGATGTCGCCCCCGACAAGGCCGAAGCCCTGCTCGAGATCCAGCGGGGAAAGCGCCTGCATGCCAAGGATGAGCCGCCGGAACCCGGGCGCGAAGCACTCGACCACGCCCAGGATCGCCTCGATCGCGCGGTTCTTGTGCGCATCATCCCAACACGCACCGTTGGGCAGTTCCCTGCGGAAGTGCTGGCAGAAAAGACTCGCCACATGCGCCCCCGGGGGCGCGAGCGAATCGTCCAGCGTGCTTGGGATGAGCATCTCCACGATCGGACGCTGCGACATACCGTGGTCGATCGCGTCACGGTAGGCCGCCTCCATCCATTGGATACCAGGGCTCAGGATGATCCCGCTTGCGAGGTGCGGGCCGGACTCAGGCGCGGCGCTGAAGCGTGGCAGCCCGCTGAGCGCAAGGTTCATGCGGAAGGTGCCCGACTCGGAGCGGTAGTGGCGCATCGCCACCCGGAAGTCCTCCGGCAGGGTTGCGCCCGCGAGCAGGCGGTCGGCGAGTATGCGTGGATGTGCATTGCACGCCACGATCTGCGCCGGGCGGAAGGCTCCCGACGCGAGTTCGATTCCGATTACCGCATCCCGCTCCACGACCACCCGCGCAACCGGCGCATCGCAGTGCAGCCGCACACCGAGCGATACGCAGGCGCGCGCCATCGCCTCGCTGATTGCGCCCATGCCTCCGATGGCGTGTCCCCACTGGCCGCGCTTGCCGTTCACCCCTCCGAAGCAGTGGTGCAGCAAGACATATGCAGTGCCCGGTGCGCGCGGACTTGCCAGGTGCCCCACCACCGCGTCGAAGGAAAAGGCGGCGCGAACCGGATCCGAGTCGAACCAGGGTGCGAGCACGTCCTCGGCGCTGTCGGTGAGCAGTCGAAGCAGCATCTGGCGGTCGGCCGCGTTGAGCTGCGCCAGTTCGCGTGCGCGCCCCAGGAGGCTCGAGCCGCTGCGACTCCAGTCGAGCCACGACTGCTCGCCTTCCCAGGCCGGCGGCGCTTCGCGCGCCAATCGGGCCAGTGCGTCGCCCACCCGCTCGAGCTGCGCATAGTAGCCGGGTAGCCGCTCTGCGTCGCGCTGCGAAAACCGGGCCAGCGACGCCTGGGTCGCCGCCAACCCACCGCCAAGATGCAGCGCCCGGGCATCTTCGAGCGGCAGGAAGTTGGCCAGAGGCCGCTCCACGATCCGCAGCCCCTGCGCCCGCAGTCCCATCTCGGCAATGACCGACTCATCGAGCAGACTCACGGTGTAGCTCGCCACCGAGTTGCGGAATCCGGGGTGAAACTCCTGCGTGAGGACTGCGCCGCCAACGACGCTGCGTCCTTCGAAAACTTCCACCTGGCAACCGGCGCGCGCAAGGTAGTACGCGCAGACCAGGCCGTTATGGCCCGCACCGATGATGGCAACGCCTGGGGGGTTCGCAGGGAGAGACTTGGTGAGCATGACGCAGCTTGCTTGACGCCTTCGAGTGTGCCAGGGCCTTGCACGACCCAGACAGGCAAGGCTACACGCGAAGCGCGGGAGCATGTTGCTGAAGAGCGTTGCGGGCTCCGGAAACTTGCCCTGCAAGCCAAGGCAAAATCGGCCGGATGCGGTTTCCATGGCCTTTGCAGCGCGACTTCCTTGTGAGGACTCCCATGCCTTCCTTTCCCGCAGGTGCGCTTGCCTGCCTGGTGGTCGCCCTTGGCGCGCCCACGCTCGCGCAGACTGCGGCGCCCGAGAGCCAACCGCCCGGCGCCCGGACTCCGGAGGGTCCAACCCCCGAAGCGCAGACGCCCCGGAGCGCGGCCCCGGAGCCCGGCGCTGCCGAAAGCAAGCCTGCCGCTGCAGGCGAGCGGGTCGAGGTGCGCGGACGTGGTTGGAGCGACGATGAGCAGCGGCGCTTCTCCACTTCCGCCAGGATCGTGATCGGGCGTGAGCAGATCGAGCAATTCGGCGATTCCAGCGTGACCGAGGTGTTGCGCCGCCTGCCTGGTATCACGCTGGGCGGCCCGCCGGGCCGCGGAGGACCACCGCGCATGCGCGGCCTGGGTGCTGGCTACACCCAGTTGCTGATCGATGGGCAGCGAACGCCGCCGGGCTTTTCGCTTGATTCCCTCACCCCGGAGCAGATCGAGCGTATCGAGATCCTGCGCGCGCCCACCGCCGAGACCGGCGCCCGCGCGATCGGGGGGACGATCAACATCATCACCCGCGAAGGCTTTGTGCGTCGCCTCAACGACCTGCGCGCAGGAGTGGGGGTGGAAAGCGGGCGCCTCTCGCCGGGATTCTCCTGGACCTACAACAACAGCCACGAGCGTTGGATCTACAACCTTTCGATGAGCGCGTTTCGATCAGACCGCGAAGACCGGGAAAGCGCTGAGTTCCGGGACTTCAGGGATGCCGACGATGCGCTCCTGAGCGCGCAGCGCATCGACAACCGCAGCACAACGCTGCGGCACGGGCTCAACCTCACCGGCAGGCTCGAGCAACGTGCCGCGATGGGTGAGACGATCCTCCTGATGCCGTCGGTCTTTCATGCGCAGACCGACACGCGCCGCGATCTCCGCTTCAGCCAACTTGCGGGCAGCCCACTTGCCCAAAGTCAGCCGGGTTTCGACCAGGGGACGGGCGCAAACGAGAGCGCGTTCACGATTGGAAGGCTCAACAGCGTGATACGCCGAAATCTGGGGCAGGGCATGCGCCTTGAATTCCAGGGCGGCGGATCCTCATGGCGCAGCACCAGCGAGGGCCGCAGAGAGGAGTTCGACCGCGGGGGCATGCTGCTGCGCACTGCGCAGGACGACAGCCGCATCGAGGAACGCAGCCTCAATCTGGTGGGCAAGTTCTCGCGGGTCCTCGACAACGAGCACAGCCTCGTGAGCGGCGCCGAATGGTCGCCGGCATGGCGGGAGGAGAGCAGGGTCCAGTCGCTCAACGGGCAACGTGTGCTCGGCGAGTTCGGCGATACGCTCAAGGCTTCGAGCCAGCGTCTGGCGGCCTACGTTCAGGACGAATGGAACATTTCCCCGCGCTGGTCCGCAAGCGCCGGTTTGCGCTGGGAGGGCATCACCACCCGCGGCGAAGCACTCGACGGCGAGACACCCCACAACCGGTCTTCGGTCTGGACGCCGCTCTTTCACACCGTGTGGAAGCCTGATGAGAACGCCCGCGATCAGATCCGCCTCAGCCTCACCCGGAGCTACAAGGCCCCCACGCTGGCCGCACTGATTGCCCGGCCAACGGTGGATCCGCGTTTCCCGCTGGATGCCACCAACACGCCGTTGAGCCCGGACCGTGCGGGCAACGCTGCGCTTCGGCCTGAGCTTGCCACAGGCATCGACCTCGCCTTCGAGAAGTATCTCAAGGAGGGCGGAAGCCTGAGCCTCAACCTCTTTCACCGCCAGATCAGTGACTACATGCGCAGTGTCACAAGGCTCGAGCCGGTGCCTTGGTCGACTGTCGAGCGCTGGGTGAGCCGGATGCAGAATGTGGGGGATGCCTTCACCCAGGGCGTCGAACTCGAGGCCAGGTTCCGCCTCGACCAGTGGATCGCCCAAGCGCCGCGCAGCGAACTGCGCAGCAACCTCAGCCTCTTCAGGTCCGAAGTGCAGTCGGTGCCGGGGCCCTACAACAGGCTCGACGAGCAGGCCCGGCTGATCGGAAACTTCGGGGTCGATCACCGTTTCCGCTCCGCGCCACTGCGGGTCGGCGGCAACCTCAACCTTGTGCCTGGCTACCGCACCCGTACCGCCTACGAGGTGAGCCCCGAGGGCCGCGTCGGTGAAACCGTGGTCGATACCGGCCTCAAGCGCGTCTGGGATGCCTACGCCCTGTGGATCCTTTCGCCCACGGTCCAACTGCGGCTGAGCGGCAACAACCTCCACCCGATCGACTTCCTCACCGGGCGGATTCAGCGCGGATCGACCGATCCACGCTTTGGCGACCTGCGCCAGGAGGTACTCACCACGAATACCTCGTTCATCAACTGGCGGCTTCAGCTCGAAATGAAGCTCTGAAGCCGCCCAGCCTGTCGGGGCAAGCATGAATCTCAGCAGCCAGGCCTTCTGGATCGCCGTGGGTTTTCTGGGACAGGCGCTCTTTTCTGCGCGCTTCCTGATCCAGTGGATTGCGAGCGAGCGTGCCCGCAGGAGCGTTGTGCCCGTCCTCTTCTGGTACTTCAGTCTCGCAGGCGGTGCTACCCTCCTTGCCTACGCGATCTGGCGCGAAGACCCGGTCTTCATCGTGGGGCAGGGGTTTGGCCTGCTGGTCTATCTGCGCAACCTCATCCTGCTACGCCGGGAACGTCACGCCGCCCCAACTCCCGATCCATGAAGCTCTCGGTACTCGATCAAAGCATTGCAGTGCGCAACACCGCAGCGTCGCAGGCCATCGTGAACAGCCTCGATCTGGCCCGGCACTGCGACCGACTGGGCTATCACCGCTATTGGGTGTCGGAGCACCACAACACCGACAGCATTGTGGGTAGTGCGCCGGAAGTGCTCATGGCCGCAATCGCAGTAAGCACCGCGAGAATCCGCGTGGGTAGCGCAGGCGTGATGCTGCCGCATTACGCCACGCTGAAGGTGGCCGAGCAGTTCCGGGTTCTCGAGGCGCTCGCCCCCGGGCGCATCGATCTTGGCCTGGGTCGGGCCCCGGGCTCGGACCAGCTCACCGCGATGGCGCTCAACCCCTTCGGTCCGGGTGCCGACCAGTTTCCCCGCCAGGTGGTGGACCTGAAGGCATGGGTCAGCGGCGCGCCGCTGGACCCCGACCACCCCTTTGCGCAGGTGAAGGCGCACCCCCAGGGGCTTACGGCGCCGCAACTATGGATCCTGGGGAGTTCGGACTATGGCGCCCAGTTGGCCGCTTACCTCGGGCTGCCTTATGCCTTTGCCTATTTCTTCTCGGAGGGTCGTGGCGCGGAGCTTGCCCTCAACCTCTACCGGCGCAACTTCCGCCCGTCTGCGGAATTGTCCGAGCCTTGCGCCACGATCTGCATCTGGGCCCTGGCTGCCGACTCGGAAGCGCAGGCACGCCACCTCCTCAAGACCCGTGAGCACTGGCGCGCCGGCTTCGAGCGCGGTGTACGCAAGCCGCTGATCTCCCCCGAGGAAGCCGACCGGCATGTGTACCACCCGGGAGAGCAGCAGAGCGTGGAGGCGGTGCGTGCCGCAGCCATCGTGGGTTGCGCCGACCAGGTCGCCGAGCGCATCCGTGCACTGGGACGCGCCTTGCAACTCGACGAGATTGTCGTCAACACCTGGACCTTCGACCACGACGCGCGGGTGCACTCCTACCGCCTGCTCGCGAGAGCCTTCGGACTCGGTGCAGCCGAGCCGAAGACGGCTGCGGGCGGTCACGGGGCGTCGCCGCGCGCATCGGAAACGGGCTGGCAGGTGCATCGTCCCACCCCGATCGGATCGGGCCTCGCCAGCGCAAATCCCCGGTTCGAACATGGAACAACACCCGATGGCGAACTAAAGGCTTTACGCCTTTGACACACCCAACGGCCGCAAGATCCCGGCCATCGTCGACGCGGAGGAGCCCCACTTCTCCGGGGAGCCCTCGATTGCCGGCTTCGCCATCCTCGGCTGGGCCTGGCGGCACCCGCGCCACCGGGTCACCTTCGCCGAATATCCTCATGTGAAGGACTGGTACGAACGGATGATGGCGCGCCCCGCGACCCGCCGGAGCTTCGACGTGGCGCTGCGCTGATCGCCCAAGGCAGCCGCACCGGCTGCAGCTCTCTCCGGGACCAGGGTTAATTTACATTTACTCATGTCTTGTTACACTCCGCTGGCAGTCCGGAATCCGGGGCTTCCCTCGGGTTCGCGGAGCACGGTCTGAGACGCGAGCGGATCGAAGCTTCCGGGCTGTATCGCAGGAAAGCGATCTTTCA
>Ga0194134_10002535_pt1 | contig 21395 bp, 26 predicted proteins | sample TA2KigOff0mmetaG_FD_148602 | JGI IMG/M metagenome (GOLD analysis project Ga0194134, IMG submission 148602) | Freshwater microbial communities from Lake Tanganyika, Tanzania - TA2015056 Kigoma Offshore 0m | ecosystem: Environmental > Aquatic > Freshwater > Lake | place: Tanzania: Lake Tanganyika... | reverse complement strand
CCCACCCCATGCGTGGATGTTTGACCCGGAGGCGTCTGGGGTGTCGCTGGCCGAGTGTCAGGCGTGGGACTGCTTTGGTGGGGCCGCCCAGCTCATCGAATACCAGTATCTGCGTGAGCTGCCCGTAAAAGTCATAGCCACGGCGCAGACGGGCAGTTACCTGTTTACTCTGGAATGGGCCGAGGACGGTTTCAGCCGCTACCCCGGGCAGACCAAATGCTTCCACGCCATCGAGCTGGAGCAAGGCACTCTCACGTTTCAACCCAACAACCACCTGCTTTGGCACGAAAGCAGTTTCACGCGCCCCCACGTCCCGACGTGGCTCCGGCGATCGCTCACTGTGTACGGTGTGGAGGAATGGCCCGATGACAAAGACGACAACAAAAAGCCGTGTGAATGAGGCAGGCAATTACACCAAGCCGAAGATGCGCGAAACGCTTTTCAAGAAGATCAAAGCGGGCACCAAGGGTGGCGACCCGGGTGAGTGGTCAGCACGCAAGGCCCAACTGCTGGCTACCGAATACAAGAAGGCAGGCGGGGGCTATCGGTCATGAAGCCTTCTCAGAAATCACTCAAAACCTGGAGCGATCAGAAGTGGCAGACCAGCGACGGGAGTCCGTCGGAAGGTAAGAAACGCTACCTGCCCAAGGCCGCGTGGGACGCTCTTAGCCCCGGCGAAAAAGCCGCCACAAACGCCGCCAAGGCGAAAGGCAACGCCAAGGGCAAGCAGTTCGTCAAACAACCCGACAAGATTGCTACTAAAGTCGGAAGGTACCGTTGATGCTGGTTTGGACACCGACGCCTGACCAGCCGTGACGACCGCCCAAGCAGCATTGGCGGCGGCGCTAGCCTCGAGCGGCTACGTCGTCGCCACGGAGGTCAAGTTTCATGCCACGCGGAAATGGCGCATCGATATCGCCGCGTCTCGGCAGGACGGCACACGAAAGCTGGCCATTGAAATCGACGGGGGCGTCTGGGTCAATGGGCGGCACACCAGAGGATCGGGCGTGCTCAAGGACAACGAAAAGATTGCTTATCTGGCAATGGACGGCTGGCTATTTCTGCGCGTTACGCCCCAGCAGGTCAAGACCGGCGATGCGCTGCGCTGGGCTACGGCGGTGCTGCATGTCTGACCGCCGCGACACCGGACGCGCCGTCACGGCCTGGCTCGACTGGGACACCTACCGGAAAGCGCAGCAGCTGGCCGTCAGCTACGGCGTCAGCCTGTCCTCGCTGGCAAACATGGCCTTGACTGACTTGATTGACGAGGAACTGCGCGATAGCAGCCCGTCGTTTCCTCAGCAGATCGTGGCGCAGCAACGGCGGCAGCATTAGGATAACCGACCTATGAAGTCCAAACCTATTGACCACATCAAAGACCTTGTACACGACCCGAAGAATGCGCGGAAGCATACGTCGCGAAACGTCGGCACTATCGTGTCAGCCCTGCATGAAGTGGGCGCAGCGCGGTCAATCGTCATCGATGAGGATGGCGTCGTCCTGGCGGGAAATGCCACGATGGACGCGGCGGCAGAGGCTGGCATCACTGCGGTCAAGGTAGTCGAGGCCAGCGGCCATGAGCTGGTGGCGGTCAGGCGCACGGGCCTGACGCCTGAGCAGAAGACGCGGCTGGCCCTGTATGACAACCGGGCAGCTGAGCTGGCCGAGTGGGACGCGGCAGTGCTAGAGCAATTGGCGCGGGATAATCAACTCGACGGGCTGTTCAACGCTGACGAATTGCAGGAGCTGCTTGGTGACCTTGCGCCAGCGCAGGCACTAGGTGATCCAGACGCTGCGCCTGAGCCGCCTGCCGACCCGATTACGAAGCCAGGCGACCTGTGGCTGCTTGGCGACCACCGGCTGCTGTGCGGCGACTCCACGAAGGCCGAGGACGTGGGGCGGTGTCTTGGCGGCGTAGTGCCGGTGCTAATGGTGACCGATCCTCCGTATGGGGTCGAGTATGACGCGGACTGGCGCAACCACGCGCTGCGCTCTGATGGCTCGCCCGACGGTGGCAGAGCTGTCGGCAAGGTTGCCAACGACGACCGCGCCGACTGGTCGGAGGCGTGGCGGTTGTTCCCCGGCGACGTGGCGTACGTGTGGCACGCTGGCAACATGGCGCACGTCGTGGCAGAAAGCCTGATTGGTTGCGACCTGCACATCCGCGCACAGATCATTTGGGCAAAGAACCAACTTGTGATCGGGCGTGGCGATTACCATCCGCAGCACGAGCCGTGCTGGTATTGTGTCCGCAAGGGCAAGCCGGGGCTGAGGACAGACGACCGCAAGCAAACGACCCTCTGGCAGATCGACAAGCCGCACAAGTCCGAGACCGGGCACAGCACGCAGAAGCCCGTTGAGTGCATGGCTCGCCCGATGCGGAACCACGCAGCCACGCTTGTCTACGATCCATTCCTTGGCTCCGGCACCACGCTGATCGCCGCCGAGCAGCTTGGCCGCAAGTGCTACGGGATGGAAATCAGTCCGCAGTATTGCGATGTCATCGTACAGCGGTGGGAAACCTACACCGGCAAGACCGCGACTCGTGAGGGCGCATCGGCATGAGCATCAAGAAACCAGTGGCCCCACACCGCCAGCAGAAACGTAAGCAGTCGGCGACCCGACCGCCGCACATCGCGGAGGATGTGCAGATTCTCGAGCGGCGTGCCAAAGCCCTGCAACTGAGGCGTGCAGGCGCACACTACCGCACCATCGCCCAGCAGTGCGGAGTCAGCGTCGAAGTGGCCTATGCGGATGTGCAGGCCGAGCTGGCGGCGCTGCGGAAAGTCACCGAGCAGGACGCCGAGGTCATTCGTGACCTCGAGCTGCGGCGGCTCGACGATTACATGCTGGCGCTGGCTCCGAAGGCGCAGCGGGGCGATGTGCAGGCCATTACCGCCTGTCTGCGCGTGCAGGAACGACGAGCGAAGTATCTGGGCCTGGACGCGGCGACAAAGCAGGAAATCATTGGCGACTTGCCCGCGTTTGTCATTCAAGTAGAAGCCTCCGACGACGAGGATGTCCACTGACGCGGTGCGGCTGCGGCTGCATCGGGGCCAGAGAACGGTGCATCAGTCACGCGCCAGATATCGCGTTGTTGTCTCTGGTCGTCGCTGGGGCAAGACTGAGTTGGAGAAGATCGAATCCGTGCAGGAGTTTGGCACACCTGGCAAGGTCTGGTATGTCGCCCCGACGTATGACATGGGCCGCGAGATTCTCTGGGAGCCACTGCGTGCCATGATTCCACGCGCCTGGCTAGCAAAAGACCCGCACGAAACGCGCATGGAGATGTTGTCCATCTGGGGCTGTCACTTCAGTGTCAAGTCGGCAGACCGACCCGATCGACTCCGTGGACGCGGCGTGCGAAAACTGCTCATGGACGAGTTCCAAGACTGGGATCGGGGCATGTCCGTCTGGGAAGAAGTCTTGCAACCCATGCTGCTGACGACCAATGGCACCGCCCTGATTGCTGGGACGCCTAAGCATTTCAATCACCTGTATGACCTGTGGCAGCGGGGGCAATCGACAGATACCCGGTACGCAGCGTGGCACTCATGGCAGTTCAAGACTGCCGATGCTCCGCATATCGCCCAGGACATGTTGAATCAGATGCGGCAGGAAATGGACGCCCGCACGTTTCGGCAGGAGTTTGAGGCGTCGTTTGAGGGCATGTCAGGACGCGCCTACTATGCCTTCAGTCGGGTCGCGCATGTGCGCCCGGTGCAGCTCGACCCGCATGTGCCGGTCTGCATTGCGTTCGACTTTAATATCAATCCAGCCACCGCCATCATTGGGCAGCGCGTCGGGCAGGAAGTGCGCGTTTGGCGGGAGGTCTGGGTGACGCATGCCGGTGGCGAGGCAACACGGGCGGCAGGGATGGCAGCTCTGCAACTGCTGGCGGCAGCAGGTTGGCGAGGGCCGGTGCATGGCTACGGTGACCCGGCGGGACGCGCTGGCAAGACGACCGGGCCGTCTGATCATGCTGTGCTGGCCCAGGTCTTCCCGCATGCATCCTGGCGCATTCCGAAGGCCGCACCGCATGTCCGTGACCGCGTATCAGCGGTCAATGCCCGATGTGAGACGCACGACGGCAAGCACTGGCTAACGGTAGACCCGGCCTGTGAGCATCTCATCGGAGACTTGGAACAGGTGGTCTTTGACGATAACGGGGAACTTAACAAGCGCAGCAACCCGCTCCTGACCCACATTTCCGACGCGCTGGGCTATTGGGTGCATCAGGAATTCCCGCCTGTCGCTCGGGGCGGTGTCGGTGTAGGATTCTCGTCATGGCTGTAAGGCTGGTCAAGGCAGTGGGGTATCTGGTCGCAGGCGCAGTGCTGGTCTGGGCCGCAGGATTGCCGGCGTGGGCCAGCTACCTGGTCGGCTGCTGGTGCGGAGCGAACGCGATGGGCTACCTGGTATCCTGGGCGATGGCGCGGGTGCAGCAGTCGCAGGAGGCCGACCGCATCAAAGCCACCGTCGTTGATTTCGTCTCGCGGAGGAGCTATGGCAAAACGACCCATTGATCCACGGCTGAAGGCCATTGGTGTCGAGGACTACAACGTGCCGAAGCGGACGCCGGGGCATCCGACGAAATCGCATGTGGTCGTCGCAAAAGAGGGCGACGAGATTAAGACCATCCGATTTGGGGAGCAGGGCGTGCGCGGCAACCCGCCCAAGGACAAAGAATCCGAGGAGTATAAGGCGCGGCGCATTGCCTTCTACCGCCGCCATGAGACCGACATCAAGCGCGGCAAGCTGTCAGCCGCCTGGTGGGCCTATCATGTCAAGTGGGGCAATTACGGCGCATGAACGTCATTTACGACGACGAGCGGCGGCGGCAGGAAGCGGTCTTCGAGGCGGTCGCTAACCAGCTCGAGGCCCAGATGCACGCCAATTCCCTGTCCGGCCCACGGTTGGCGATGCTGTCTGGCATGGGCGAAAACACCATTTACCGCATCCTGCACGCCAACAATGTCCACTTGTCGTCCGTGATTCGACTGGCGACGGCAATGCGATTACGGGTGCGCATTGAGTTGGAACCGCTATAACCGCCACTTGTGGGGGCAAGTGGTAGCAAACTGGCAACAGATGAGAACACAATAGACCCGTGCCGATTCCTGCTAGTACTCCACTGTCGCAGCCGTCGTCCGTGTTGGGGGTGACCCATCCGCTCTATTTGCGCTGGCGCTCGGTCTGGACAAAACTGCTGGATGTCTACGAAGGCGCAGGTGGTTTTCTGGATGACGCCAAGCCGTACTTGACGGCGCATCCACGTGAATGGCTCGACCATTCCACGCCGGTCTATGGCCCGAATCAGGAACTGCTGCGGTTTGAGCCAAACCCGAACCCGCGCAATGCCAGCCCGAAACTCATCGAACGCCGCAAGCTGGCCCGCTACGAGAACATTGCCGCCACGCTGATTGACCAGTTGAGTGCCGCGCTGTTCCGCGTCAAGCCCGACCGCGTGTTTGCCGAGCAGCAACGCACCGGGCCGCTCAGTCCGATTGAGCAGTTCTGGAACGACGCGGACGGCAACGGCACCAAGTGGGATGATCTCCTGATTGAAGCGTGGGGGCCATGCGCGGCGTTTGGGAACATGTGGGGCTATGTCGATGTGCTGCCTGACGACCCGAAACGGGCCATTGTCAAGTGGTATACGCCCATCGATGTCGTCGATTGGCTGGTCAATGAGCAGGGCGGCCTCAAGGCTGTCAAGTTTCTGGAAGCCGTGCCGCGTGAGAAGTTCTCCAAACTGAGCAACACGCAGTCGATTGACATCCGCGTGCGCGAGGTCACAGAAGACGGCTGGAAGCTGTTGAACCGGGCTGGTAGGGTCATTAGCGAGGGCACGCACGATTTCGGGCGGGTGCCCGCGTTTGTGCTGTATGCCAAGCGTCGTGCCTTGACGCCGTTTATCGGGCGGTCGATTCTCGGTGACCCGCAACTGTTCATTGACCTATACAACCTAATCAGCGAAACCCGCGAACTGCTCCGCAAGCAGACATTTTCCATTCTGAACGTGCCGGTGGGCGATACGCCGGGCGGCGTGCAGCGCGAACAGGAACTGATTGGGCAGCAGTCGGGCACGGGCAATATTCTGTTTACAACGAACAGCGCACAGATGCTGTCGCCCGACAACTCGAACGTCACCAGCTATCACGAACATATTGACCGGCTGACGCGCCTGATTTATCGATTGTCGGTGCTGCCGTGGGAAGCAGATACACGCGGCGCTGAGACGGCAGAAAGCCGCCGCATCAAACGAGAAGACCTGAATCAGCAACTCGCCAACTACGCCGACGAACTCCAGCGCGTCGATGAGTTTGTCACGCAGTGCGTCTATCGCGCCTGGTATGGAGATGCGGCTGACCGCTGGCAGGAGTCTGACGCGCTTACTATTCGCTGGCCCCAGCAGTTTGAAATCACGCCGCTGGAACAGCTCACGAAGCAGTTTACGGAAGCCCTGAGTCTTGACCTGGGGCCGACCGCAGCGGCAGAGATTCGTAAGCGGGCGGCTCGAGCTGTGCTGCCTGACCTGAATGAAGAGACGCTGGCGACCGTCGATGCGGACATCCAGCAGTCGCCCACCGAATCTGCCGCTACGCGGCGACAGAATGCGATGGCGGCTCTGACAGCCCGCATGTCGCCCGCGATGGAAGTAGACGAGAACGAAGACGAGACGCCCGACCAGACTGCCGAGGAGCCGACCCGCTAACGCATGGCGACGACTCCAGAGGACGCCGGGAATGCGCTTGCACGACGCTCTGAGCAGCTCGGGGCTAACTTTGCGCGGTTGCTGGCCAATGTGTTGACGGCAGCGGATCGGGCGTTGCGCCCGGTGCTGGAAGATGCCATTGCCGGTGACCGCACCGCCACGGTGAGAGCGGCACGGGGCGTAATCCTGCGGTCGGATATCCGCAAGGCCCTAACGGATGCCGGGTTCGACGACTTGGCCCGCAGTGCCTCAGAAGCGGCGGTCAAAGCGATGGCGGAAGAAGTAATGCAGACCCGCACAGCGCGGGGCGTTGCCAAGCTAGTCAAGCCCAGCCAGCAGCGTATTGCGGCACTGGCGGCTCTCGGGGAATCCAACCTGCTCGGCACGGCAGAGGACATTACGACCGCCTTGGTGCAAGCCGTGTCCGTGTGGGCATTTACGGTGACTGACCCAGACCGCATCTTGAATGTGCTGGCACAGGTCACAGACACGGAGTTTAGCAAGGTGCAGACGCTGTTTGACACGCAGACGAGCATCTACGGGCGGCAGATTGAAGCGATTGCCACCAACACTCTCGGGCCTGAGCAGGGGTATCTGTATACTGGCCCGGTGGATGGACGGACGCGAGATTGGTGCTTGGAGCGTGTCGGCAAGGTCTATACGCGCGCGGAAATCGAAGCGATGGACAATAACCAGCTGCCGAATCCGTTCTTGACCGGCGGGGGCTATAACTGCCGCCACTCGTTTATTGCTATCGCGTCGGATGAGCTAACCGCCCTGACTGGCACGGGACTGCGTGCGCCAGGGTTTGCGGAAGAGATTGCGCTGGCTCGGTCGCAACGCGCCCAAGCGCGACGGGCTGACCGTCAGCGGCGTGCACGAGCTGGGGTGAGCAACTAATGGGCGTCATCGTCCGTCGCAACATTGGCAACCTGGTCAATGCCGCCAAACTGACGAAAGGTGATTTCCAGCAGGTTGGGCTGCTGATTCGTGAGAACATCTTGCAGCGCACGCGACAGGGTGTCGATGCGAATTACCAGAGGTTTGCGCCTTACAGTCAAGGCTATGCGGACGCCAGAGCCAAAGAAGGGTTGACGCGCAACACGGTCAAGCTCGAGCTAAGTGGCGAGATGCTGCGGGCCATCAAGGTGCAACCTGACACTGACAAAGTGACGGTGACTTTCTAATGCCCAGACGCAAGGGATCGGGCCGCAAGATGACGATGGTGCAGCGGTCACGAAAGGTTGCCCCGGCTGACAAGGCCGTCTTCCATAACGAGACGGGTGCAGGGCGGTCACGGGTGATTCGCGAGTTCTTCAACCTCAACGACCGAGACGTTGAGGGCATCGTGGCGTTGCTGGAACGCCGCCTGAGTCAACGGCTCTCAGTCATCTAGCCGGGGAGAGGAAGCAGAGGCGTATGCCGGAACCGATTACCGTCGAAGTCGATGAACAGGGCAACATCGGAACATTGCCCGCCCCGTTGCAGTCCTTCCTGGACAAGGCCATCAATGAGGCGTATAAGCGCGGGGCGACCAAAGCGGAGCAGAAACTGTCAGAGCGCATCATCAATCCTGCGGAGCAGGAACGGCTGAAGCAGATGGAAGCCGACAATGCGTTGCTGAAGGAAGAGATTGCCACCCGCGACAAAAATTTTGAGGAAGCCGCCCGGCTGCGGGAAGAACGCTTCCAGAAAGCCCTGGCTGACGCGGACACGCGGGCCAAGTCTTTCCAGACCGAAATTGAGCGGCGTGAAGCGCGGCTCAAGCACATGCTCGGGGCTGAAATCCGTGCCGCCGCCGTCGCTGCCGGGGCGCGGGATGAAAGCCTGTCTGAGCTGTCAAAGCTCCTCGGAGCGGATGTAGACCTGGACGGCGATCTGAACCCCGTCGTCAAAGACGCGCAAGGTGAACCGCGTGTCAGCGACGGGAAGCCGGTCACCATCGAGGGGTTGGTGAAAGAGTATTTAGCGGCACATCCTCATCACCTGAAGGGCGGGCGGTCTACGTCCGGTCGCGCACAGGGTGGTGTGGCGATGAACCGTGCTATGGGTCAGGTCGCCGACGCGCATGAAGAGGCGTTTGCGGCAGTGGCCGAAAATCCGACAGTGCGTACCGTGGGCAACGCCATCCGCTCAATGCGGCAGCGGGCCGGGGTGCGCTGATTCTTTGAGGAGTACACGTTATGGCTTTTAGTGGTCTTTCGACCAATGATCTGTTTACCGCGTCCTTGGTGCAGGAGGATGTCTCGCGCCTGATTGCGACGCTGTCGCCGAAAGAAACGCCTTTTCTAAACTTTCTTGGTGATGGCGATGTGTTCGCCACTTCGACGAAGCACGAGTTTGTGCAGGACTACATGCTGCCCAACTACATCGTGGCTTCAACGGCGATTAACTCGGCAACGGCGGCGACGGCGTTCCAGATCAACGGCCTGGGTGAAGCTCTCACCGTCGGCACGCTTCTGGAAAACGAAACGCAGACCGAAGTGATGCAGGTGTCGAGCATCGTTGGTGCCAACAGCATCGTGGCGACCCGTGCATACGGCGGCGGCGCGGTGGGTTCGCTGGCGGCTGGCGGGCAGCTCTACGTCCGTGGCATGGCGGGGATTGAAGGCGCGGATCACGACGGGCGGCACACCCGCCGTCTGGGTGACCGCAAGGCCAACACCGTCGGCCTGTTCCAGATGCCCGTGGCGGCGTCTGGCACTGACCTTTCCATCAATGTCTACGGCAACGATGCCTATGACAACGCGGTGGCAAAGGGCGTGGTGGACATGATGCATCAGCTGGAGAAGGAAGTTGTGCGCGGCGTGCTGAATAGCACCAACTCGCTCGGCTCCTCGTCGCAGACCCGCACGATGCAGGGGCTGCGGAACTATCTCAGCACCATCAATTCCACGGTCACGGCTAGCAGTTTTGCTGCGAACCCGCACCTCTTCATCGGCAACGTCTGGGAGCAGATTTACTCGCAGGGCGGCTCTCCTGACACCGAGACCTGGGCGATTGTGGCGGGGCCGACGTTCTTCCGCGACATTAGCAACCTGAACGACACGAAGGTCGAGGACAGCAACCAGTCCGAACTCTTCAAGCGCGTCATCCGCACCTACGAGGGGCCGCTGGGTCGTGCCACCGTCATCCTGAGCCGCGTGCTGTCTAGCACGGAACTGCTCCTGGTGCCGCGTGAGCGCGTCAAGGTCGTGCCGCTGCAGGGGCGGTCGTTCAACTACACCGAGATGGGCGTCTCGGGCGACAACAAGAAGGGTCTGTTGACGGGCGAATACACCATTGAGGTGCATCACCCGAACGCAATGGCTCGTCTGCGGGTCTGATAACACGGGGACCGGGTCACTCGCTTGAGTGGCCCGGTTCCACTTGTGGGCGTCTGAGCAACGCCGAGGGGAACCTGTATGGATAGCATTATCGAAGAGATTGCGCGAGTCAGGACACCGGCAGACATTCGCCAGTCCAGCTTGCGCCGCTGGCAGGACTATCTGCGATTTGAAGTCCAGCCCAAGCTGGACGCCTACGACGAAATGGTGCAGAAGGCCGCAGCCGCCACACCCAAGCGTAACAGCAAGGCGGTGACGAGTGCCGATGCCTAAGCGCAGCACCTGGGCTTTTCATATTGATTCTGTCGAGTTTACGCCTGCGGTCATTGCCGGCACGGCATCGCTGGGCGGTTCAGAATCGGCCTGCCTAGGACTGGCGCGGGCGTTACAGGCTCGTGGACATCGCGTCCACATCTTTACCACGCAACTGCATGCAGACGCCCCGCGCATTGATCAGGCGGGCGTTCAGTGGCATCGGACGGCAGACATTGCCGATGTCAGCCGGTTTACCCGCTGGGATGTCTTTGTGGGGTTGCGAATGCCGCACATCTTCACCCAGCACATCCCGGCAACGGTGCGGGTGCTGTGGAATCAAGACATGATGACCGGGGAACAGGCCAAAGTGCTGACGATGGCCCCGGCGTATGCCTATGACCTGGTCGCCTACGTCAGTGGGTATCACCGGAAGCAGTGGGAAGGCATCATGCCTGAGCTGGCAGGCATTGGCTGGGCGACCAAGAACGGATTTGACCCGGCGTATGTGCCCACCGGCGTCACGCGGCACCCCAAGCGCGTCATTCACATTACTCGGCCTGAGCGCGGGTTACGACCCCTGCTGGCAATGTGGCCTGCAGTGCGACAGCTGGTGCCAGAGGCCGAGTTGCACCTGTGCCGCTATAACTCGATGTATGACGCCAGTGGCTGGGGCCGTGTGTGCGCGGCTTATGACGAGCAGGTGGCGGCGGTTAACGACGCGGTGGGCGGCATCCGATATCTGGGCGAACTGGGCAAGCCTGACCTGTATCGAGCCATTGCTGGCGCGGCAGTCATGTGGTATCCCGGCGTGGTCGATTTCGCGGAAACGTCCTGCGTTGCAGCCATCGAGGCGCAAGCGTGTGGGACGCCGTTTGTGGGCAGCTACAAGGGCGCACTGCCAGAGACGGTGCCACACGGCACGCTGATTGCGGGTGATGCCGACAGTGCGGAGTATCAGGCGCAAAGCGTCAAGGCCGTCGTGGACATCCTGACGGGCGGCACCACTGCTGACGCCGTCCAGGCGGGGCTGCGGCATGTGCAGCACTACACCTTCGATGCCGTCGCGCAGGAATGGGAAGCCCGTATCGACGCGCTGGTGCAGCAGCGGCTGGCGACACAGGGGCCGCAGATGCTGGCGCAGCTGCTCCACGAAGACGAACACTGCGCGGCACAGGTACTGGCTGACCGACTCGGCGATGTCTCCGCAGCAGCCTGGTGCCAGCATGTAATGGACGGCAAGGATCAAGGCGCGGAGGACTATTCGGCACAGGCAATGGACACGCAGTTTGAATTGCGAAACAACCTGCGCATCCAGCCGGTGGTCGGTGCCCTGAACGGCGCACAGCGCGTACTGGACATTGCCTGTGGAAACGGCACCTTTGCCGTCGCGCTGGCCCTCGCCAACCCGACGCGACAGGTCGTCGGGATTGACTATGCGCCCGAGAACATAGCCGCTGCGGAAGCCGCTGCACGGGAACTGGGTGTGGACGACCGCTGCACGTTCTTGATCGGCGCGGTGTATGACTATGCCACCCATCAGGCTGACCCGCAGACGCTCGAGCGGTTACGTGCGTATGGGCCGTTCGATGGGGTCTTCATTGGCGAGTTCCTCGAACATATAGCCAACGTCTCGGGCTTCCTCTCCTCGACCGCTGGTCTGGGACAGCGGGATGCTCGCATCGTGTGTACGATGCCCGCTGGCCCATTCGGGGAACTCGCCAGTAAAGACATTCCGCTCAAGCGTGGGCATGTCCACCATTACCAGCCCGATGACCTGGAAGCCATCTTTGGGACACAGCGTGACCTGGCAGTCTCGCTGCTTGACCTCGGCATCAGTCCACGCGGCAACCGGCTGGGACATTGGATTGTGGCCTGCGTACTGAGCGGACAGCCGTTTGGCTTACGCAATCTTGACGACACGATCTGGCGGGTGCGTCCAAAGCAGGGACTGTCGGTCGGCATTCTGGCGGGCGAAACCATCGACCTGCGGCGGTGTCTGGAGTCAATCTGGGCGATTGCTGACGAGATTATTCTGGCAGACACGGGCCTTGGAGCCGACGCGCTGTCCCCGATACTGGCAGAGTATCCACGCACCAGGCGCATTGAAGTCGGCTCGGTCATTGCACTGCGCGGCGGGTTTGCTGAGGCGCGGAACCAAACACTGGCAGCGGCACGAGAGCCGTGGTTTCTGTGGATTGACAGTGACGAGCGGCTGATGCATCCGCACGCGCTGTGTCGGTATCTGGAAGGCACCGTGTTTCAGGGCTACGGTATCAAACAGAACCATCTTCAGCTGGACATGCCGCTGACCTTTGACACGCCGATCCGCGTGTTTCGGAAGCAACCGAGCATCGAGTTCTATGGGTGCGTCCATGAGCAGCCGCAGCAGGGCGATTGCAACGGCGACATTACGCCCGCCCTGCAACTGCATGATGTGCAGATCGCGCATACGGGCTACCTGACGGAGGACATCCGACGCCAGAAGGCCATTAGCCGCAATCTGCCGCTACTGGTGCGTGACGGGGAGGTCTTTCCTGACCGACGACTCCACCAGTTGTTGGTGCTGCGCGACCACCTGAACCTGTCTACGTGGTCTACTGAACAGCACGGGCAGACGACCACGCAGGGCTATGCCCACTTGCGGAAGGTGGTCGAGCTGTTTGAAACGCACTTTAGCAACCCGGCAGACAAGTATTACCCGCTGGCCTACCCGTTCTATGAGCAGGCCGTCAAGCGAGTGCAGGGCGCAATGGAAGTGGAAGTGGCCTTTGCCGCCCAAACACAAGGGCTAAAGGGCCACGCGAAGCCAGAACGAGTGTGGGTGCGGCACGCTGGGCAGATTCCCGCGCTGCTGGCGCAAAAACAGGCCGAGTGGCTCAAGCTGTTTGAGCCGCCGCCGTCACTAGATGTGGAGCCGCTATGAGTGTCTGGTTTCCCAACGACGTGGTGTTCGATAGCGACCTTGAGGCCTACGAGCAGACCATTCTGACGCAATTTGGACAGACCGCCTGGCAGGTCAAGCGGAAAAAAGCTCTGGAGGACTGGGCATTTCCAACACTAGCAAAGGCCGGGTTTGTGCCCGAACGTCTGCGGACGCGCTATGCCCCAGCAAAAGTCTGGGGACTGACCGGCGGCGCGTATACCGATTACACCTCGCAGGCGACGACCGCCAATGCCGCCACCATCCCTCTGGCAACGGTGTTCACGAATCATGCAACTGACCACCTGCTGGTCGGCGCACCGTTTCAGTTTCGGGGCTTGTCGATTCGCATGCTGGATCAGGTCAGTAACACGAACGGCACCCTGACCGTCCAGGTCTGGGCAGATGCTTGGACAAGCGTGACGACGCTAAACGAGACGCAGTTCCTTAACAACAAGCCCTTCAGCCGGGGCGGCGATGTGCGCTGGGTGATGCCGCAAGACTGGGTGACCCGCACCCTGAACGGCTCGGCTCCGCTGTATTGGGCGCGTATCACGCTGACCTCTACACCCGCGGGCGCGTTTGCTGGGCAGATTGGCTGCATTCGTGGCACGGCCTTGACCGGTCCGGTGACGCTGCGAACGCTGGGTCTGATTTTCCGCGAAGCGCAGACAATGCAGGGCGGCCCGTGGCAGGAAAAGGCCGACGCCTACCTGCGGGACGCGGACGAAGCCATGCAGGGCGCACTGCTCTTAGTGGCTCGAGATTTCGACACCATCACCGTAGACGACCAGATCGACAGTGCCGAGGCCGCGCAGACGGCAGGCGATGTCACGGCTGGCGCGTCGAGTTTCGGATGGAATCGAGCGTAACCGATGGCAACAACGCCAGATGTGCTGCTCAATCGTGTGCGGTCACTCATGGTGGCGGCTCCGTTTAGCTATGTGGAAGCCGTCAGCAGTGAAGACTTCATCTTTCAGGGGTCAGGCAGCAGCGATGCCCGATTCCGCGTGAAGATGAGTGGCGGCACCAGCCTCGGCGGGTTTGCGTATTCGGAAGACCGCACGGATGTGTTGGAGTTCGAACTGTCGCGGCATATTGCTGCGGACTATGTCGCCACTCACAAGACGCTTGTGCGGGATTGCAACAGTGTGACCGCAGCGATTGTCAGGGACGGGCATCAGACCTCGGGGCTGTATGCCGTGCCAGACAATGGTCGCACCTGGGATGTGGTGGCTCCGGCAGGCGCGTCGTATCTGACGTTGCGGCTGACGGTGCCGCTAAATTACGAAACACAGGTCTAGGAGACGACCATTATGGCAGGAGTCACCGGTAGAGAAGCCCGCGCTGCATTTGCTAAGTTCGCCACGAATTCGTGGGGCACGGCGGCGAGTGTGACCAAGGGCATTTATTTCACCTCAGACGGCGGGGCGCGGTTTGCGCCACAGCGCGTCAATGATGAGGCGTTTGGACAGACATTCTATGGACGCGGCGATCAGGGCGACACCTCAGCGCAGGACATTACGCTGACCGGGCGCGACCGCTACGCGGATCATCAGTACATTCTGGAAGCACTGGCGATGGGGTCACCAACAGCGGTCACCATCAGCAGCAGTGCGTCAGGCCAGACGACCTCTTGGCAGCACATCATCAATCTGGCCCCGTCAATTGACGGGCTGGGCGTCACGCTGGCTTTTGACAAGGTGCAGTTCGTCGATGAACTGACTGCGGCAAAGGTGTACGGCTTCTCAAAGACCGTGGGCGATTCGGGCGTGATGGATAACACGTTCCAGTTCATGGGCAATAAGATGACCGACATCAGCTCGACGAACACGCGCAGCACCGTCAATGGCGCGACGTTCCCTGCGCTGGATAACCGCGTCTTCCGCAAGCAGGGGACGTTCCGCATGAACGTGCAGGCGGCGGGGTCACTGGTGGCAGGCGATGCCATCAACCTCGAAGGCTTTACCTTTGAGTTCAGCCGTCCGCAGGATGCACCGAATGTCACGGGGCAGGACTATATCTTTGAACCTGGCGATAACGGGTTCCCAACGGCCACGCTGACAATCACGTATCCGCGCATGAACACCGTGTCTGCCAACAGCCTGTATGCCGCACTGCGCGCGGATACCGTGTTCAAGGCCGACATGACCTTGCTGGGCAGCTACATCAACAGCACTGACCGGTACACCGAGAAGATCGAGTGGCCCGCGCTGGAGCTGGACACGGACGGGTTCACGGCGAACCTGAACGGCGCGGATCAAGTCAAGCCGCAGGCGGTGTTTGTGGCGAAGACGGCAGCGACCAGCCCGAATGGGATGGCGTTTGTCAATCCGTTCCGCGTAACCCGCATTACTACGCAGTCGCTGGTGGCGTTCTAACAACGCGCCAGCTTTTTGAGGAGAAAGGCACCGAGCATGCCGAGACAGCTTCAGTCGGACGACTATACGTTTGAAGTGAAGGAGACGGAATTGGACGACGTGCAGGACGCAGACCCTCAGGTGGTCTACGTCCTGCGCGAATTAACGACCAAGAAGTGGCGGGAACTCAATAAGAGCTACAGCCGCAAGGTGCCGAATAAGGTCACCAAGCGGATGGAAGATGTGGTCGATCAGGAAGCGTTTGCCGACGCCATCGTTGACTACGTCCTGGTTGATTGGCGAGGCATCGTCGAGCGCGGTGGCACGCCTGCGCCCTGCACGACGGAAAACAAGCACCGCCTGGACGGGGTGTTGAAGGCCGCGTTAGTGGGCAAGGCAGGGCTGACCCAGATCGTGCAGGCGTCGGAGGCACGGGATGCCTCCTTTCGCACAACTACGGAGCTGGGCTGAGTTCTGGGCTGATGAGGTGGCGTCAGGTCGGGTCGTCTGCTGTCAGACGGCAGACGACGACCTAATACAGCAGGAACCTGACCTGTATGACTGTGACGGCTGTCAACTATTGGCGCACCTCAATGACCTCGACCAAGCCAACCAGCAGGTCTGGTCGCTGTATCGCAGCTGCTGCAATCGGTTTACGCAGGACTTGGGGGCCGGGTCGGTCATGCTTGACCGGCTGACCCAAGATATGGGGGCTGAGGAGTTCGCAGAGACGGCAGAACGGCTTGCCGTGGTCTACGATATCCTCGCCCCACGCAAGGAGAAAACCTAATCATGGCCCGTGAACTGTCGATTGTCGTTACAGCCGATACGCTGGCAGCGGTCGAATCCCTGAAGAAAGTGAATCAGGCAGTTACGGATGTCGAAAAAGGGGCAGGTGGCGCTAATAAATCAGTGGGTGGTTTTGAAGCCACGATGAAAGCGGTTCAGAATACCGCTGGCAAGTTTGATGCGTCACTGAATGGCATGATCGGACAGTTTGCCAAAATCAGTGCATTGATTGGGGTAGGCGCTGTTGTTTCAAAAGGCTTCAGTTTGCTTGCGGGTGGCATTAGTTCTGTAGCATCCGTGGCGTTGGAGATGAATAGCAGTTTAGAGAAATCGACCCTGCAGTTTACAACGCTCATGGGCAATTCTGCTAAAGCCGAAGCACATGTGCGTAGCCTATTTGATTTTGCCAAACGTACCCCATTTGAAACCGGCCCAATCATTACAGCTTCTAAGCATCTTCAGTTGTTTGGCGGAGATGCGCTGAATACCACCAAAAATCTTGAAATGCTTGGTGATGCATCAGCAGCGTCTGGCGCAAACTTTGAAGAAGTAGCGTTCTGGACGGGTCGTATGTATGCCAGCTTGCAAGCGGGTAAGCCGATTGGCGAAGCCATGATGCGGCTTATGGAATTGGGTGTGGTGACTCCAGAGGCACGCAATGCCATTGAACGCTTGTCAGAAACTGCTAATGGCGGGGCCAAAGCCTTTGCTGCGTTTCAAGCGTCTCTGGGCAAGTTTACCGGCGCGATGGCTTTGCAGGCTAATACGTTTGATGGCCTGATGAGTACTATTTCTGATGCAGTTCAAATTACGATTGCTGACGCATTGGAACCATTTTTTGAAATGGTCAAGCAGGGAGCCAGTGTCATTGCGCAAGTCTTAGGCTCAGAAGGACTGCAGCAGACGTTTTCAATGCTCGCGCAGAGCATTAAACAATCGCTCGGCAGCGACACAGAAATGCAAGTCAAGAACCTATTGAAGGTCTTTGTTTCATTAGGCGAAGGAATTGTTGCTATTAGTGATATTGCCGTGCGTGCGCTGTACGGTCTTAAGTTTGCCTTGAATCTCACCACAGAAGCGTTTGCACAGACTAGCTTGAAAGCCACAGAATCGACCACTTTGTTTTATGCGCTTACTTCACTGCTGCCTGGCGTCGGCAAAAAATACGAAGATATGACGATGAAGCTTGTGGTGCAGCGCGCTGAAATGGAAGCGTTAATTGTTGAGTCGCGTAAGCAACGGGATGAGGCCGAAAAAGGTATTCAGGGCAATAGTTTATTGGGCAAAGCCTTAGATAGCACTCGGGTTATCATGCAGAGCCTTCGCACTGAAATTGATAAAGCGACAGTGGCGCAATCCTCTGGCACTGTTGTCACGCAACACGCGGCGAATGCCATGAGCAACTTTGCTAACAATACTGGCTTGAGCGAAAAACAAATCGCAAAAACTCAAAAAAAATGGAAAGAGTTTTTGCAGGATATCAATGAGTTTGCTTCGATTCAGTGGAACACTAAAGCCGTTGATCTGGAAAAAATCTTTGAGTTTAAGACCGATCCAATGATCAAAGCACAAAGCGATATTGACGCATTTCAAAAAAGCGTCACGTCGTTTAGTGACGAAATGCAGAATTTCTTTAACCGCGACTATGGTTTTTTGTGGACACGATTTGCTGGATCGGTAAAACAAGCGTCAGAAATCACTAAAAGCAGTTCTAGCGGTTTTGTCAATTTTGGCAAATCACTCGAATCGTTGCCGACGACGATTGTTGGTGCATTGCAGGGCGGCGGCGATGTGCTGAAATCGGTTGGGGCATCATTGATTGGTGGCCTAGGGGTCGATCTGGGCAAACGCATTGCCGAGGGCATTGGCGGCAAACTTGGCTCGGCGTTGGGGTCACTGGGTGGCCCAATTGGGTCTGCGCTGGGCGCGGCGGCGGGCAAACTGGCGGGGCAGTTGTTTGGCAAGGTGTTTGGGCCGTCGCAGCAGAAGCAAGTCATGGACATGCGGGCCAAGTTCTTCGACGCCAATGGCGGGTTGGAGGCCATGCAGCAACGAGCGAATCTGGCCGGTGTGTCGATCAACGCGCTCTTCAACGTGCGAACCGTGCAGGAGTTTGAACGCGCTACCCAGCAATTCAACAAGGAACTTGCCGCGTCTGAAGAGAAAGCAGCCAAAGCCAAAGAAGAACTGGCGAAGATGAACACCGAGCTGGGCGACCTACTGCGAGAAGCCGGTGACCTGGGCGTCGTGCTACCAGACTCCATGCAGGGAGCCATCAACAAGTTGCTGGAATCTGGACAGCTGACGGATGAGAACCGCAAGCTGCTGGAAGCACTTGGCATGGGCAGTCAGAGCCAGTTTAAGGCGATGGAAGACGCTGCTAAGAAATACGGTGTCGAACTGTCTGCCCTGGGGCCAGCGTTCAATCAGAACAAACTGAATGAACGTGCCGCCGATATTATTCAGTCGTTTAATCTGATGATGCAGGGCGGCGCAGACTTAACTGGCGTCATCACCGGCATGTCAGACGAAATCAATGACTTTGTGCAGGCATCCATTCGCACTGGCGCAACCGTGCCTGAAAACATGCGCCCAATTTTGGACGCCATGTTAAAGCAGGGAGCGCTGACAGATGCAAACGGGAAAAAGTTGGAAGACCTGGGAGCGATTAACTTTGGCGCACCCATTGAAACCGCCACGGACAAACTCATCAAAAAGATTCAGGAGTTAATTGACAAGCTGGTCAAGGGTATGCCTGACAGTTTTGAAAAGGCAGGCAACGCTGCGACAGAGTTTGCGGAACGCGCCACGGACGCCATCAATAGCATTCCCGATGAAGTGCGTGTGCGGTTTGTGGAATTAGGCGAGATGCCTGGATTCGATCAGGGCGGCGTTGTCGGACGCGACTTCCGTGCGGCGTCCTCGCGGGATGTCATTCCAGCAATGCTCCGACCTGGTGAGGTGGTGTTGACGCCAGAGCAGGCCGTACAGCGTGGCAGCATCAGCAATAGCCCCATCAATGTCTCGATCAATGTGGCGGGCTATCTGGACAGTTCGTCCGCACGACAGCAACTGGCGTCCATTGTGTCGAGTGAACTGGGCCGCGAACTGCGGCAACGGCGGCGGGTGGCGTAATGGGCGCGGTGGTTGGTTCGGCATTCGTCGGCAGTCTGGTGCTGAATGACATTACGCCGTCCTTCAGTATTCAGGTTAACGGCGTAGACCGCACCAAGCAGTTCGTCATGAGCGAACTGTCTATCCAGCAGGTGTTAGGCCAGCCCTCGACCATGTCAGCGCGATGTGTCGGATTTGTGCCCATTCGTGGACAGGAAATCCGCGTCACGGCGTTCAATGGGTCGGGCACCGTCTACTTTGCGGGTCATATTCTCACGGTCACCGTCAGTCAGGCACGAGCATCCGACCGCTCCTCCTATGTCATCCAGTGTCAGGACTACACGTGGTTAATTGACCGCTATGCGCGGGTCACGGCGACGTTTGTGGATGAAGGCGTCAACACCGTGGCGGCGCGGATTTGTCAGTCGTTTACGAATGCCGGGTTTGTGACTGGGTTTATTCCCTCGTCTCTGGGCAATGTGACTCGACTCGAGTTCGTTGAAGAGACACCGCTGGGGGCATTGCAACGACTGGCAGAAACGTCGGATGCGTATTTAACGATTGGGCCTGAACGACATGTCAATATTTTCCAGCTGCCGGATCATCTGCCGTCCAATAGCCTCACACTGACGGATACGAGCCAGAACTTTGCGGCATTTCAACGCGCCCTGGATTTGACGGATGTGGCCACACAAGTCACGGTGCGTGGCGGCGGCTCTCAGGTTTCATCGTTGACCGCGACGTCAATGACCGTGATTCCGGTCACCGATATCCGGTTCTATGACCAAGCGGGCACGGTTGTGGTTGGCCCGAGCAAAATTGACTATGTAGGACGGCAGGTGTTAACGCCTGCGGGAGCGGCCGTCAACCTGGTCTCGGCGTATCTGGGTTTTGCGCTGGGCACGCAATTTCTGGGCAACCAATACGGCAATATTACGCCAAGTGGCCCTGGCAATCTGACAGGCGTCGTGCTGCCGCGCACGCTATCTGTCAATGAAACGGTGGATTTACTGGTCACGCGCGTGGATTCCACGGCAGCGGCAACGCTGTCGTCGGCTCTGAGCTATGACTTGTCGTATCTGGGATTTACGCTGGGACAGCAAGTGCTGCTGAATGAAGCGTCGGGCATTGCCACGTTCTACTATCAGGATGCGCGATTGACGGCAACCGAGGCGGATGGTGTGGCGCAGGCATTGCTGGCGGCAAAGGGTTACGGGCAGGATCAGATTGTGTTTGATACGCAGGATCAGTTTCATGCCACGCTTGCGCCCTACATGGTGCCTGGGCAGGTCGTGGCGGTTAATCTGACAACGCCCAGCAGCATTGCGGAATCGTATCGCGTCCAGCAGGTCGATATCACGCCCGATGGGGCATTGTCAGGCGATAACATCCATTTCCTACGGCGCGTGACGCTCGGCACCGAGCTGCGCGATCAGGGTGTAATTCGTGCGCTGGGGCAGACGCGCATTGTGAGGACATAACATGGCGGCAACCACAATTACCCGCAGCAGTTTTATTGATGGCACGACAGTCTGGAATAGCGCACAAATCAACAGTGCGGTATATGACAAGATTGACCAGCTGTTTGCGGGGGGCGCGGGTTACACCACGGTCGAGTTTGGTGGGTCTGTGCGAGTGATTGGCGGTATTCGCGCAGCCACTTTAACGCTGGACAATGTCAGCTACACAACGGCGGCATTAACGGCGACGATGACCAATTGCCCGAAGGCGGGCAATCCGACTGGCTGGTGGTCGCTAAGTATCAACGGCGTAACGGGCTACATTCCCGTCTGGACAGTGTAACGGTCGCGGGGCGACCACAGAAAGGACGTTATGGCAGCTTCAGTCATTACCCGCGCCGCACTCGTCGATAATGTGACGCTGTGGTCTGCGGCAACAGTCAACAGTTCGGT
>Ga0194134_10002530_pt1 | contig 21423 bp, 23 predicted proteins | sample TA2KigOff0mmetaG_FD_148602 | JGI IMG/M metagenome (GOLD analysis project Ga0194134, IMG submission 148602) | Freshwater microbial communities from Lake Tanganyika, Tanzania - TA2015056 Kigoma Offshore 0m | ecosystem: Environmental > Aquatic > Freshwater > Lake | place: Tanzania: Lake Tanganyika... | reverse complement strand
GAAGAGTCTCGTCGGAAGAACGACCCGACTCGCCTGAGGGTGAGCCCATCTGGAAGGTGCCAGCTGGGAGCAAAACTGTCATATTGGGTCGCATTGCGCTGCTCCTATATCCACGCTCGCTTCTCTTGGCGAGTTAGTCTAACCGACCCTCGACTCCTCTGGCCACAGGATCACGATCTCCTCGGGTAGAAGGCACTTGATCCGCCCGCCTGTTCCGGCCCCAGTCTGCCGGGTAGCGCCTTTCCAGCCACCAGGCCGCGCACAAGGGCCCACAGGGCGCGCGACAAACAGCAGGGGCAAATCACCCCACCCAGCAAGCAAAAACGCCTTCTAGGCCCCTGTAGAGGGCCGCTTTCCGCGCCGCGGTCCGGCTTCGCTACGGACCGGGGCGATAGGGTCAAGGGACAAGCCCTCGGCCTACGGCCTCGACCTGGCCAGGCGGAAGCCGAGGTTGACGCTGCGGGCATCCGGGGCGGCGCCGTAGCTGCGGAGCGCCGCCCGCGCGTACGACGCGTCGCCGAGCCACGACCCACCCCGGAAGACCCGGCCCGAGCCTGATGTGGTGCCCACAGGATCCGTCACCGTGCCCGGGTAGCTGCCATACCAGTCCCAGCACCACTCCCACACATTGCCCGCCATGTCGTACAAGCCCCACGCATTGGGTTTCTTCTGGGCTACAGGATGGGTCGTGCTGCTGCTGTTGCCGTCGAACCAGGCATACGTCCCCAGCAGGTTGCTGTCGGAACCGAAGTACCAAGCCGTGCTGGTACCGGCACGGTACGCATACTCCCACTCCGCTTCCGTGGGCAGGCGCCAGCCTGTGGTTGCATAGGGGGTGGAGGCCGTCAGCGTGACGTTGCTGCAGGAGTAGTTGTCCGCGCCCGGGGTGCCGGAGCAACTGGACAGGTTGTAGGCCTTGGGTAGGCCATCGGCAACGGACAGGGCGTTGGCGTAGGCTACGGCGTCGTACCAACTTACCTGCTCGACAGGACGGCTCGTGTCGCTACTGAAGTACGAGGGGTTGTTGCCCATCCGCGCCTGCCACTGGGCTTGCGTGACTTCTGTTGTCTGCATCAGGAAGTCTCGCGAAAGCGTCACCTGATGCTGGGTCTCGTTGGAGGAACGACCCGACTCGCCTGAGGGGGAGCCCATCTGGAAGGTGCCGGCGGGAATCAATACCGTGCCCGGTGGCGCCATAGGCGTAGGTGAAGGCGTGGGAGCCGTTGTAGGCGCAGGTGAAGGCGAGGGGCATGGTGAGGGCTTAGGCGAAGGAGGGGACAACTGAGCACCGTCGCTTACACAGGCTGACAGGGCCAAGAATGCCAGAGGCCAAAGTCTTGATCTCATCTTGTTCACATCCCAATCAGAGCCTGCTTCTGTAGGTGAGGAATTCTAACCCGCCCTTTTTTCATCTGGCCACAGAATCACGATATCCTCGGGCGGCGGGCCTTCATCCGCCCGCCTGTTCCGGCCCCAGTCTGCCGGGTAGCGTCTTTCCAGCCACCAGGCCGCGGCTTGCCATGTGCCGGACGCGGCGGCCTTGGCGATAGTCCCGAGGGCGGTAGCCACAGCCTGCGCCTCGGCACGCTGGACCTCGAGCGCGAAGGCGTCGTCATCCGATATCCAGCGAGCGAGCGAAGTGCCGCTCACCCCTGCCAGTGCCGCTGCGGGCCAACGGGCTTGGCCAGCAGCAAGCGCCCGCAGGATCTGGTCCTCGACGGCTGGGTTGCGCTTGGTGGGGCGGGCCATATGAACAGCTTGGGGTTGGATTGCAGGCGATGCAATCCCCTCGAGCGTCGGTCTTTTTTTATAGGCCGTCGAAACCACCATAACGAGAGTGCCAGTGCAACTTCCGGGTTCCCACCTATCTGTCACTTGCGTCATCCGTCATCGCAGCTTAGGAGAGGTGCATCGTGGGAGCTGGCCTCGAACCCTCGGGCTGGACGGTGACCGATGACGGATGTGACGCACTCGGGGAGAGATTGACGCTCCCACGCCCAGGCGCATTATCTCGGACGCCTCCTCGGGCCTTGGCGAGAATCTGGCCCCTGAGGCGGCGGGGCAAGGTCAGGCTGCGGTTGGCAGGAAACTCGGACGGCATTCCCCGAGCATCAGGTCGGCTGCGAACTCAGGCAAGACGGGGTTGGGCGAGGACGTACGAAGGTTGCCTCGGACACGCCGAGGTCGCGGCAGATGTCCGGGACCTTGCGGCCCACCTCGGCCTCCTTGATGGCCTTGATGATCTGCTCCTCGCTGAACCTGCTGGCTATCATCGGAATCTCCTTCAGGGCTTTTGCCCGGGAAATCCTGATTTCAAGTGAGACGGTTTAGGGGGAGCAGGTCAGGATCTCGAGGCCTTCGAGAGTCGCCTGCACTTGCAGGCCCACTGCATCCAGAAGTTCGAGACGGGACCCGCCATCGAATCTCGAAACATGCACCGCGGATACGGTGGCATGGGGGATCCTGAGGAAGGCCTCGAACGTCTCGAGGCGCTGATGGCCGGACGGACAGGCTGGCCGATGCTGGGTGCATCGGTGGCGATGCAGCCCCGGACGGGATGGATCAACTTCCGCATGCGGGCGATGCTGATGTCCACGGCGGCTTACTCACTCTGGCTGGACTGGCGCCGGGTCGGCCTCTGGCTGGACCGGCAATTCCTTGACTACGAACCCGGAATTCACTGCAGCCAGATGCAGATGCAATCCGGAACCACCGGCATCAACCTGCCGCGCATCTACAATCCGGTGAAGCGGGCGCAGGACCACGACCCAGTCGGTGTCTTCGTCCGGAACTGGCTGCCGGCGCTGGCCCCCGTTCCCGATGCCTGACTTTTCGAGCCGTGGAAGATACCGCCCGACGTGCGCGCCCTGGCCGAACTCAAGTCGGGTTGTCCTAGGCCCGAAACTCTGGTGGATCTTCCGGTCGCGACGCGGGGCGCCAGAGATCGGTTGTTTGCCTGTCGCGCCCGGCCCGAGGTCCGCGCAGGCAAGGCCGCCGTCATCGAGAGGCACGCCTCGCGGGCGCAGCGGCCTGTCCGGATGAACCGCACCACCACAGCCGCACGCCCTACGGAGGAGCAACTGGGGCTTGGGCTCGACTTCGGCGCAGGGACCGAGCCGGTAGAGCCTCCATGCCGGTTCGGACACACTTCGGAACTCGTGGCCGTCTCACCTCGAATTGCCTCGACGAACCTGCTGGTTGATGGTGAAGACATGACAAGCGGTCCTCGCGGGTCTGATCTTCCGGACCCGAAGCCTTCATCGGCAAGTCGCCTACGAATAGGCGGTGACCGTCAGGCCTCCGTGCGGAAACGTCAGGTGGCGCGTCGAAGGGCGCTCGGTGGTGGACAGCACGACGCTGCGCCAGCCTTCATAGGCAGCCAGGTCGAGGCCGGGCCCTGCGATCCGCTTGCCATAGGGCGGGTTGATGACGACCAGCCCTTGATCGGCCGGCGGCGGAGCCTTGAGGAAATCCATCCGCTCGATGATGGGGGAGACCCCGGCCCGGGCCGCATTGTCTCTGGTCACGTGGATGGCGCCGCCGTTGATGTCGCGGGCGAAGATCGGCTGCGGAGCGGGCCTGACCAACTCGTCGGCCTGTTTCAGAAGATACCGCCAGACCCCCTCCCTGAAGGAGGGCCATTGCTGGAAGGCGAATGCGCGGTAGCGGCCAGGGGCGCGGTTCTCCGCGATGAGCATCGCTTCGATTGGGAATGTGCCCGATCCGCACATCGGGTCGAGAAAGGGCTCGCAGCCGGTGTAGCCAGCCCAGAGCAGGATCCCCGCCGCCAGGTTCTCGCGGATGGGCGCACGGGACGTTGCAAGACGGTACCCGCGGCGGTGCAGGTTTTCTCCGCTGGTGTCGAGCGACAGCGTCACGATGTCGTCCTCGGCGCGGACCAGCAGCATGGCCTCGCCGATTCCCGGCCCATCGCCCGCGAGGTGTTGCAGTGTGTCGGGACCCAGCCGTGACTGGTGACTGACGGCCTTCGGGTGGACGCCAGCCGGCGCAAAGACATCCCACCGGATCCTCCCAGCATGCTTGATGAAATCAGCCGGGTGCGACGCCTTGAAGGTCGAAAGCCGCAAGAAGATGCGCGTCGCGCTGCGCAACCACAGGTTGGCTCGGTAGCCGGCCTCCAATTTGCCTTCGAACTCGACGCCACCCGGGACGATCCGCCCCGCGCCGATTTCGGTGTGCAACACAGCCTCGAATCCCGGCGGACATGCCGCGAACCAGGTGTGTACCGGCGCGTGCACGAGGCGCTTGATCGATCGTTCCAGCGGGGTCGTCACACCCCAGTCTAGCCCTTGCCGTCCAACCCGACATCGAAACATCCTCGCCTTGCCACCTTGGCCACCGCAAGGGGCTTCAGCTTGCCTAATCCATCCGAACCTGCACCCTTACGCACAGTTTATCCTTCGCCAAATCGTCCGACTATCAAGACCGCCGCAAGCGCCCATCAATTTGGAACGCTCAAAATACGACCGTTCAAAGACTGTTTGAGGCTGGGGGCTCTAATCAATCTCTCTTGTAGAACCAAGATCCGAAAGCTTCGACTGCCTACCTTGCAGATCCCTGAAAGGAGACTGTTGAATAGTTTTGACGATTGCGTCCGAGCCTGATGCGATACGCATGTTATTGACCTGCTCCCCTAAAATCGTCCCACTCCAGATGAAAATTTCCGTTGGGCAAGTCATAGCTTGTAGCCCCACTTTCGTAGAACTTCCTATGGGATGACATGTTCCATCAAGCCACGGCCTCGATGGGCTCCTCCTTGACAGCCCACCCAGCTCTCCCGCCCTCGCAACGTTCCGTCACCAGACCGCACCGAGCTTCATTAAGCCACCATTCAATCTTCCGCATCCCCGTGTTGAAGAATCCATAAGGCCTAAGGCGAGGGGGGCCTTGCCCACACCGCGATGGGGAGAACCGAGGATGGATCCGATCGTGCCGGCTGTCGCTGCTGCCGGAAAACTGACTGCCCGGGAAGTGACCCCGGCAACCGTCTAGGCGGCGGTCTCCGTGGGCAAGACCTCGGGCAAGGATCTCGCCCCGTTCAAGGCCAAGAGCGTCAGGGTCGCCGCGGAGAAGTCGCCGGGCCTCGTGCACTACGTCCTGGCGCAGATGGGCTGGGTCAAGCCGACGGCGGAAGAAGTCAAGCCCATGATCGACACGGCCCTGAGGGAAGCCGACAGCAACCTCTATCCCCGGATGGCCAAGTTCTTCGACCTGCGTGTCAAGAAACTGGCGGACGAGACCTTCGCCTTCGCGGCCAAGGCCGAGAGGGTCGATGCCAGCGTGCCGTACCCGTCCGGATATCGTCCGCTTACGGTTCTGGGGCAGTTCGATCCCACCACCCGAAAGTTCATGCGCCTGCGCACCCTCAACAGGACACCTGCGCCCGGTGAGACCGTGGAGCGCTTCTCCGGGTCGGACAAGCCTCAGCACGTGCCGTGTCCGTTGGGCCTGATCCCGTTCTGAATCCCGCCACATCGCCATCGCGTACGGCATCCGGAGATCAGACGCCGGGCCCACAGGCAATCCTGTCGGCCCGGCGCTGAACCCGACTCAGTTCCGACGCAGTTGGCGCACCTCTCCACCAATCTGCAGCAGGTCCATCTGCGACTTGGCGTACTCCGGGAAGGTCAGCCCGGGACCATCCTGGCGGTTGGTCACGATCTCCTGGCGCTCGGTCCGGACCTGCTGGCGCAGGGCCTTGCCCTCGTCGGCGGTCAGTTGCCCCTTGTTGACGCCGGACGCGATGCGACCGATCAGATTGCCCTGACGCTGAACGAGATTTACTGGCATGGTACTGTCTCCTCCTCGAGTGGTCCGGCAACTCCGTCACCGAACGGCTGGCTACAGGAACGTCATACGAAGCGCCGCTCACCGGACGCTCACCGGGCAGATCCCGGGACACCATCAGGCAGCCGCCCACGGTCGCCCCCCACGCCATGAAGGGCGACAAGCGAGCTGGCGACAAGGCGCGTGCCCCTTGCGACAGGACTTGGCCCTTCGTCGAACAGTACGGGTCATCCGAGAAGATGATTGCGGGCAGCGAGGCCAGCAAGTTCCCGCACCATCCATCGACCGACCGCGTACAAAATCGGGAAGGGAAACCCTCCAGCCGGGAAAGCCCGCCCGCCTCGGACCCTTGGGGATGGCCGCCGCCCCGGTACTTGCCTCGGCAGCTGCACGTGAATCACCTTATCCGCATCGCACGCCCGTGATTCAGGAGGCCAACCGATGAAGGAAGCCATCGCGAACTACCATGCCGCTCAATCTGAGGCCGACAGGACCACCTGCGACACCCTTCTCTCGCTGGTGGATCTCGTGTTGCCGGAAGCTCAGGGCAGGGTCTGGCACGTACACCCGGTTTTCTTTCTCGACGACAACCCCGTCGTCGGCTACAGCGTGCTCAAAGGAGGAGTGCGCCTGTTGTTCTGGAGCGGACAGTCCTTCGATGAGCCTGCCCTGTCCCCCGTCGGCAAATTCGAGGCCGCCAAGGCTCGCCTCGCCCTTGTCGATGACGTCGATGAACGCAACCTCCGTTGATGGCTAGCCAAAGTCCGGGACATCCAGTGGGACTACAAGAATGTGGCGAGAAGAAGAGGAGTTCTGGAACGCCTGCAACAGGATTCCCGATGAGCGTCGGTGGGTCCGAGGCTCCCGAGTAGTTGGCGAAAGCTGCGGGAAGGCTGCCGGCCCTGACGGGCTTGCGAGCCGGCTGACGAACGGCTTGGCCGGACATCCAGCTTCACGCGCCTGTTCGCCCAACGACTCCTGCACGCGCTTGCCCATCACCCCAACGCACGAATTGCCTGCCTGCCCAGCACAAGCCGGGCAGGCATCTTGACACCTTGATGACAGGCCAGTAGATCATGGTGCCGCCGCACGGCATCCCTACGTTCCATCATCAGGAGTGCATACGTGAAGATTCTCGTCGCATCGTTGCTTGCCGGTACGTTGGCACTTGGCCTCGGAGCCCGGGCGGACGCCTCGGCTCACGCCCAGAAGGCTGCTCCCCACGCCCACGACCATGGCCACGCCAAGCACGCAACCGAGCCCGCCGTATTCGTCAAGGGCACGCTGGTGGACCATCACGGGATGACGCTCTATACCTTCGACCCCGACGTGGCCGAGTCCGGCAAGAGTGTCTGCAACGACGGATGCATCGCGGCCTGGCCCGCGCTGGTCGCCCCGAAGGACGCCAAGAAGACCGGCGACTTCTCCGTCATCACCCGTGATGATGGCTCCCACCAGTGGGCCTGGAAGGGCAAGCCGCTTTACCTCTGGGTGCAGGACAAAAAGGCTGGTGACGTGACGGGGGACAACTTCAACAAGGTCTGGCATATCGTCAAGCAGCACTGATCGGCCGTCAGGCTGAAAACGGGGTGCAGGGTCTTCAGGTTCCTGCACCCCGTTCTGCCGGGCACCACCCGCGCCGATCTCCCGGACCGCTCGGCGGCCTGTCGGGTACAGCGCTCCTTGATGGAAACCCTCCAGGCAGGAAAGCCGGCCCGCCTCGGCCCCATGGGGACAGCCGCCGCCCCGGCTCTGCCTTCGGTCGGCGAGCCGGCAGCAAACCCATGGCCCGTTCGCGACCTGCTCGCCTTGTCCATGAAAGCCAAGGCACCCCATCCGGGTCGCCATCACGATGTGACGGACGACACGGGCCTCGCCCGGATCATCACGGTAGGCCGACTGGCTTGTGACAGGCTCGATTTGCAGGACTGCCTGTACGCGAATGGCAACAAGTTGAGCAGCGGCAGGGCCATCCTCGCGTGGGCCGGGTCGCCGGACGGCCAACGCTGCCGTGAGATCGTCTACATCCATGCGGCGCATGGCCAGAATTCCGAGCACCTCCTGCTTCGCGGCGGACAGATGCTGGCCGGCGGCCAATCCGTCACAAGGGTGGATCTCGTCCGGCACGACGACGCGGCGTTCTGGGCGGCCCCTGCGGCTGCCAACCGCACCCCGTAGAACGGGGGCCCCGGGTACGTGTTCCCGCCAACAGCCCTTGGCATCATGGTGGCTTGACCCTGAAAGAGGCGATGTCCACGCTACCGCCCGGCCTCTCTTGGGCCATCTGGGCTATCCTGGCCGTGGGCGTCGTCTTGGCGCATCTGAGCATGTGGCGCTGCGCCGGGGACATCCTCCGCCGCCACCACGAATCACGGCCCCTCCGCAGTTTCATTGCCGCCTTCGGCATCCAGATCATCCTGATCTTAGTGGCCGAGGCAATCCGGTCCGCCCAGGCCGACGCCAGGCGCCTCGCTGGCGTGCAGTTGGAGCACTGTGCCCCTCTATCCATAACGGTGCCTGCCGATGGCAAAGGACAAGACCGCGCGTATCTGGACCTCGTGTGCGTCCTTCGACTGTTCACCTTCGTCAGCGATTGGCAAGTCCAGCGCTGGAACGACGAGGCCATCAGGGACGTCAGGGTGCATGGCCGATGCCACGTGGGCAACGTTTTCGAACTCTATGCGCCGGACCGGCATGTCACGCTCAGAGCCCGGCTTTTCGACCAAAGCTCGTTCACGCTCAGGCTTCCTGCCACCTATCCGTCTGTAGAAACTATTTCGCGGCTGAATCCCGGTGACTGCCTGGCTTTCCGGGGCGAGATGCGACAGATCAGCCGCAACCATGATGAACCAACCCCCGCCGAGTTGGACATCCTGGCCGACTGGACACACCTGCTGAAACGCCGAACAAGGCCGGGTGCCGCATGGACACTCCCATCCGGGCATCGTCACCAAGTCCGGGAAGGCACGTGACCCCTGCCAACCATCCGGGCATGATGAAAGCAATCGGGAGGTCCAAATGCTCCATCGTCGCCGCGTCTTCCTTCGCCAAGCCGCTGTCGCCTTGCTGCTCGGCATGGGTCTGAGCGGCTGTGCCGTGACCATTCGGGGCGGAACGGCACAAGGGCTCGACCCGGATGTCGTGCGCATGGATCTCAAATACCGGGTGATGGGCCGGGTCAAAGCCACGGCCCATGCCGCCTACGTCCCCTTGCTGGTGCCCTTCTACGTCCTGCTGAACATCCCGCTGGTCGATGGCGGCTACCGCAGCATCGAGACCCGCAAGGACCAGCCGTGGGGCCTGTTGCTGGACGCCTTCTTTGCAGATGCCGTCACGGAAGCCGCCCGCTACGACGCCCTCGAGAAAGTTCCCGATGCCTCGGGCATCGTGGGTGCGCGCGTGCGCACCGAACAGACCTCCTGGGGTCTGTTCTGGCTCGATCGGACGGTCGAGGTCTCGGGCACGGCCATCCAGTACCAGTAGCGACAGGCGCGTTGCGGCCAACGGGCGAGAACCCGGGGCAAGGAAGAGGTTCCGCGCCACCCTGAACCGGTGCCCACGGCACGAGCCTGCTGCCTTAGGAGCCTCCGCCCGTCAGGAACCCCGTACCGCCGGTTTTTCCCTGCCGTCCTGTCAGCGCCTTGAGTTGCTGGAACAACTGCCCCTGAACCACCTGGTGCTTCTGGAGTTCCCGTCGGATCGCCTGAAACGCTGCAGGATCAGGGCGTGCGCCACTACCCAACCGAAGGCGCTGCTCCAGCACCTTGACGACGGTCTGGCGATAGGTGCGCTCCTCGGTCAGGACACGATAAAGCATGGTCCTGTCTTCGGGTGTCATGTTTCCGAAGCCGATGGCGAGGGTGCGCCGCAGTGCATCCATCCGGCCGGGTGATTCCTGCTCCTGCTGCGCGAGCCATTCAGGGTCGGGCATGGTCCGAGGGCGCGCGGCCGGGGCGGAGTCCGCAGCGGCAGCCGGTTCCACTCCAAGGCGAAGTCCCAGACTCAACTCGTCCGTATGCAAGGGCTGCGTCTGCGGCTTCTGCCGGAGCGCCGGCATGGCCCGGCGCGGAACAGGCGTTCCCTGTTCCGGCGGCACCGGAGCGCCATCGGCTGAGGTAGAGGCAACGTCAGGCGACTGCGGAACGGGCACTTGGGCCACGGCCCTCGCCGCATCGGCAACCACCTCGGCGGCCTCGGCAATGGCCTCTGCTGTTGGTTTGATGAACAGGTTCCGCAGGATGGTGCTGGCCTTGCCCAATGGTGTCTGGAAGGCCGCAGGATTAATCACGACGTCGGAAGAGCCGGGCATCCGGGGCGCACCACCGGCGGGTGGCTCCGAAGGCGGGACGGTTGGCCTCTCCGGCATGGTTCCCTCCCTTTTGCACCTCGGGCCAAGGCATTCATGACACCCTGTTCGATCCGAGGCATCGGATCTGCATGCAACAGGCCTTGGGCGGACTGCACGCGATGCCTGTCGGGCAACGCGCCCGTGGGTATGCAACGCATGTCCTGCAGCGCCCCGATGCACACGGAGTAGCCCGATGCGTTCCGCCAACCCGACCCTCAGCGACACGACCTTCCGGGAGGCCCGTCGCACGGCGAACAGCCGGCCCATGACGCTGGACGGCGTGGTCAGTTGCGCCGCTTGGCTCCTGGCACTGGTCCTGGGCGGGGCTGCGGGCATCTGGTATTACCAGCCACCAACAGGCCTCGTCCTCCTTGGCGCACCCGCGGCCGCGTTCGTGCTGGCCATCGTGATCGTCGTCCGCAAGCAGGCCGCACCGTTCCTCGCGCCGATTTACGCCCTTGCAGAAGGCATCACGCTCGGGGGCGTCACGTTGGGTGCCGAGCAAATGCATCCCGGCATTGCGGTCCAGGCTCTGGGGCTGACGCTTGGCATCTTCCTCGCCCTGCTCGTGGCCTATCGGTCACGCCTTGTCCGGGCCTCGGACAATTTCAAGTTGATGGTGTTCTCGGGAACCGTCGGCATCGGCCTGTACTACCTGGCCAGCTTCGTCGGGGGCTACTTCGGCATCCAGATGCCCCTCATCCACGAAACGGGTCTGCTGGGCATCGGCTTCAGCCTGCTGGTGGTCGTCCTCGCCTCATTGAACCTCGTGCTCGACTTCGACTTCATCGAGCAGGGTGTCCAGGCGCGTGCGCCCCGCTACATGGAGTGGTACGCCGCCTTCGGGTTGGTCGTGACCCTGGTCTGGCTTTACCTCGAGGTCCTGCACCTGCTGGCCAAGATCCGCCAACGGGACTGACCCCAAGCAGGACGGGGGCCGCATCGCTGCAACCCCCGCTCGATGGCGCCTGCCGACGGGCCACAGCTGGCTGTCGGCGACGTCACGCTCTGCGTGACCGTTGCCGGCGCCGGAGCAGACTCTGGTGCTGCCGGAGGCTGGGGCGCCGGTGCGCCCCACTCCTCGGCGCTGACGCGGCCATCCTTGTTGGTGTCCTTGGCGGCAAGGACCTCGGGCTTGATCTCGTTTCCGGACAGGAAGCCATCGGCATTGCCGTCGTAATCCTTGAACTGGGCTTCGCGCTGGCTCTTCTCCCGGGCACCGACAAACTCGGCCTTCGAGATACGGCCGTCGTTGTCGGCATCAAGTCCTTCGGCCTTGAACTTTTCGGCCTCGGTGCCCGTCAGGAAGCCGTCCTTGTTCTGATCGAAGGCATCGAACTGCTGCCCCGGATCGACGTCCTTGGTCTTGAAGCGCTTGAGTTCGCCTGCGGTCACGTGGCCATCGCCGTTCTCGTCGGCCCCGGCCAGGTCCTTGCCCAGTTCCTTGCCGGACAGGACGCCGTCGCCGTTGCGATCGCGCCGCTTCATCAGGCCGTCGGCACGGTCGGCACCACGCCCCTGACGGAACTCCTCCTTGGTGATCTTGCCGTCGCCATTGGCATCCCAAGCGACCTGCTTCTTGCGAATTTCCTTGCCGCTCAGGACACCATCACCGTTGGTATCGCGTCGTGCAAAGGCCTTGTCATCAAGGGCCATGTCACTCTGCTTGCCACCGATTCCGGCATTGATCCGCTCGGCGACCTTTCCGGCACCACCCGCAAAGGGTCCCGCCTTGGTCGCGCCGACCTCCTGGCCTTCTGCCCCGGGGGCGGCGCCCGCTTCCACAGCCTTGGCCTTACCCGCCTTGGGACCAAAGGGGCCGACGACTCCCGAGTCGATGGAACCAGGCATGACTTGCATTCTCCAGGTCAAGGGGCCCTGCGCAGGTTCCCACCCTTGTTCCATGGCACAACGATTGACCCGACCGAGCTTTCCGTTACGAAGAATTCTAGAAGCCGGCCGGGGTCGGGCCGATCACGAAGTGAAGGTGGAGCAGATCAAGCGAACTGCCCCACCTTAGAAAACCATGTCGTCTTGCCTGCTAAGGATTCTCGATGGCGTCCTGTGCAAGCACGATGCGTGTTTGCGTGAAGATGGCCGCACGCATGGCGTCGTCAATTACCTCGAGCGTCGCCTCCTCGGACGGCGAGAGACGGCCGTAGGAGCCCTCGTGCAGGTTCCGTCGAGCTTCCTTGAGGGTGTCGTACATGGCGACATGCTTGTCCAGCGCGCGCGACGCGGCCTCGATGGCCGACAACGGCTTGTGCAGATTGTCGCGGGCCTGCCCCAGACTGGCACGCACCTGTCCGAGCAGGTCGCGGGCCACCATCAAGTCCCTGACCACCGGGTCGCCGGCCCCGGAGACACCTGCCGGATCAAGCGTAGCAATCGCGGACTGAATGTGCCGATCTTCGCCCTGTGACGCCCCAATGGCGGTCTCGAACGCCTTGCGTGCACGCGCCACGTCGATTCGGGCACCCGTCAGGTGCAGGCCGTCGGCAGGAATGGAACCTGGCGTGGGTTGGCGGACCGCCGGTGCCGCACCACGAACCGGAGGCACCCCTCGGCTGACGGGCGACGCCTCTCGAGGGACACGGGTTTCCACGACGAACCTCCTGCCCGCCGCGTGCGAGCATCCAGACCAAGACAGAATGGGTTCCCGTCGGGAGAGAACCCACTTCTCCTATGGACGGGGAGAGAGGAAAACTTGCGTGGCGTGCGCCCCTCAAGGACGCTCCAGAACCACCCGGGTCACGAAGCTGGGACCGTGATGACCCGTGCCCTCGCGAACCTCGCGCTCCCGCTCCGCCGCGTGATGCTCGATCCAGTCCGGAAAGGCCAGGCGCAAGGCCTCTAGGGTCGCCATCATGCGGGCATCCGGCGGCCCGCCCGTGCCGTAGGACAACTGGCGCGGATGATAATGCTCAAGCACGAGCAGGCCGCCTGGCCTGATGGCCTCGCGAACGGCAGCATCCACCGTGGCGCGCAGCTCCGGAAGGACATGTGCCCAGATGGAGACCACGACGTCCCAGACGGCATCCCCCATGGGCCACGCCGCAAGGTCCGCCTCGACAAGCTCGATGCGGACACCCCGTTCGTCGGCAAGGTGTCCCGCCTAGCGCAGGCCCCCGGCCGAGCTGTCCACGGCTGTCACACGGTGCCCGAGGCCTGCCAGATAGACGACATTACGGCCCTCGCCCTCGGCCAGGCAGAGGATCCGGGAGGCCGAAGGCAGGCCGCCGGCCTGTTCCACGAGGAACGTATTGGGTTCCTTGCCATAGAAGTAGGTCTCGCCTGAATAGCGGGCATCCCACGGGCTCACGTTCAAGCGCCTCCCATTGTCCGGCTTGCCACCCCGCTCCGGGTGGTCCCCATCGGATTTCCATCGAGGAGCTTGGAGCACGGCCCACACCATGCTACATTAGCTAAAATTAATCTTCTTTTAAGAGAATATTATGCGCATCCTTCCCTTGCTCGTCTCGGCTCTGGCCCTCGCCCCGACCCTTGCAGCCTGCGGCACGACGCGACCGGCCACGGGCACCGCTGAGCCTGCGACGCTTCCCTTTGCGGCCTTGGGCGTCCGCAAGACGCTCGACACGACCATCGACGCCGCGGCAGCCCACGCCCACGCCGCCTGGCTGAGCGACATCCGCTGGCGCGGACGGGATTCGGCTTCCGAAGGCGACAACGAGGCAACCCGCTACGCCGAGTCCATGCTCCGGGGCCTGGGGATCGCCACGTTGCGCCAGCCCTTCAAGAACTACAGCATCCGCGGCCAGGCCGAGAATCTGGTCGGCCTGCTGCCCGGTGCCGACCCCACACGGTACGTGGTCTTCGGTGCGCACAAGGACCATATCGGCCAAGCCTTCAACGGGGCCCTCTACCCGGGTGCCAACGACGATGCCGGCGGCTGCGCCGGTGTCCTCGAGATCGCCCGTACCCTTGCCAACCAGCGCAACCAGGGTGTCCTGCCTCCGGTCAGCGTCCTGTTCATCCTGTTCTCGGGCGAGGAGAAGGGCCTCATCGGCTCGCGCTACTACACCCAGAACCCGGTCGCGCCGGGTGCAGACGGCAAGCCCGTCAAGCTCGATCTCAAGCAGTTCCGCGGCATGGTGCAGCTCGATGTGATTGCCAACGGCAAGCCTGCCGACTTCTCGACCGACACGGCCGGCGGGGATGATGCGGCCATCCGTCAGCAAGTCATCGACACGGCCCGCCGGATGGCCATGCGGCCGATCTTCCGGACCTTCGTCGAGCACATCCCCCACAACCATGACGTGAACGACGAACTGCCCCCGGGCGCATCCAGCGACCATGCGTCGCTCCGCCGCGCCGGCGTCCGTGCCGTGCTGTTCTATGCCGAGCCCATCCACAAGTACCTGCACCACCCCGCCGACACCGTCCGGGAGCGGGACACCTTCCAGAAGGCCGAGACCGAGGTCTTCAACGACGCCAAGTTGGCCCGCCTGACCCGACTGGGCCTGGAGCAGGCGCTGGAGTGGTCCCGGAACCTCTGACGGTCCGCGCGCAATCCGGCTGGGCCAGCCTTGTCCGCTTGCTGGGCAAGCTGCTGCTTGGCGCCGCCGCTGCCGTTGGCCTGAAGGCAGCCTGGCCCGGCTTCGATCGGGACCCGCTGCGTCTCGAGCTGCCCGAGGTCGTCCTGCTGGCCCTTGTGATCGGCGTCGTTGCGGATCATTGGCACCGCATCGAGGGACGCGACCTGACGGGCCTGGGCTTCCCCCCCAGGTTCCAGGGCCTGTTGCCCGGCCTGGGCGCCGGCCTAGGCGGCGTGGTCCTGACCACGTGGATCGGCTGGCTTGCCGGTTGGTCCATCCCGCGCCCCGGCTTCACATGGCCCGAGCCGTCCGGAATCTTGCTGCTGGGCTTGCTGGCACTCGCGACCGCCATCTTGGAAGAGGCCTTCTTCCGAGGCGTCGTGCCGGGCATCCTGGGGCGCACGATGGCTTGGCCGTGGGCCACGCTCGCCAGCGCAACACTCTTCGCGGCGACGCACTTCCTGGCGCCCGCCGGCCGGAGCATCTCCGACGTCGTGTCGACCTTCGCCGGGCTGTGGGCAACAGGCATTACCCTCGGCGTTGCCGCTCGCAAGCGAGGCCTCTGGTTTCCCGTCGGCGTCCACGCCTGCTGGATCGTCGCCATCACGGCCTCGGCCCGACACAATCCCCTCGTCTTCTTGCCCGAAGGCTTCCTCTGGACCGGCAACGGCTTCCCGCCGCGCGGCCTGCTGGGCATCCTCGCGATGCTGATCCTGCTGGCCCTGCTCGGTCGAGGCGGTCCCTCAGGCAGGCCGATCACGGCCGGCTGACGCCCGGCCGAGGCGATCGTGGACAGCGCGCCACGCGGCCCCATCCGGCGGCAAGATGACACGAATGACCGCCACATCCCGATCCTCGAGGTCGTGCAGGGCGGCGTACAGATCCCGGGCAAAAGGCCCCGGCTCACTGCCCAGATCCAGCACCGGACCCGCCGCCTGCAACGGGATTCCGGGCGTGACCCATCCGCATCGCGGGTCATCAAGGTCGACGCCAAGCGGTTGCCGGAGCAAGGTCAGGGGCTGCCGGGGAGCATAGTGCAGCCGCATCTGGCCCGGCACCCGAACGCCCGAGTCCGTCACCTCGCCCTCGGCCACCGGTTCGCCGAGCACCGCGGCAAGGGCTGACGCGCCCAGCGTGCCCGGCCGCAGGAGCGCGACAGGCCGTCCGGGCAGCACGGAGACGATGGTCGATTCCAAGCCCACGGCGCACGGTCCGCCATCAAGAATCGCCAGACCGTGACCATGGAACTGGCTGGCAACATGCAAAGCCGTCGTCGGGCTGAGACGAGTCGACAAGTTGGCCGAGGGCGCGACCAACGGCTGCCCGATCTCGGCGATGACGGCCCGCATCAGAGGGTGGGCCGGCAGCCTCACGGCAACCGTGTCCTGACCGGCCGTAATCCGGCGCGACACGCGGGAAAGCGCCGGCAACACCATGGTGAGCGGACCGGGCCAGAACACCTCCGCCAGCTTCATGGCGCGGTCCTCGGGGGGCGATGTCCAATCGGCAAGCATGGCCGTGTCGGAGACGTGCAGGATGAGCGGATTACTGGCTGGCCGCCCCTTCAGGGAAAAGATGCGGGCGACGGCCTCGGGCACGTCGGCCCGCGCCGCAAGCCCATACACCGTTTCCGTCGGCAGGGCGACGACCTCGCCGGCACGCAGCAACTTAACGGCTTCGTCCACTTCGCGGATCAGGCGGGGGCGCGGTGCGGCGCTGTCGTGCATGGCGGCTTCCATGATGACGTTGCCGGGACACCCCGACAAGGTGCGGTCACGGGGATTTACGCAAGGCGAGACGCTCCCCGGGGCATAGTTGGAGTATGAAGCGCGTCTCCGCCCTGGCCCGCCAGCCAGGTGGCAGTCCCCCTGCGCCAAGCGGGCCGGGACTTGCGCCTTCGCCTGCCGTCCCGTCCCCACCGCTTCAGGACCGGCTGGCTGTCACGTCGCGGTCCGAACGACAGACGGAATTCCTGCGGGCCAAGGTTCTCGCGGCCATGGAGCTGGTCCGGCGGCAGCATCCCGAAAAGGGTCCTTGGAGCGACCCCGAGGGGTCGTGCCTGGACCTCGCCGGGCAATGGTATCCGCACTTGCGGGCAGCGGGGCTGCCCGTGGCCATCACGGTGGTCGATCCTGCCCTGAGGCCGCCCGGCCAGGCCGTGGCCCCCGGCATGGCCGGCAAGTTCCACGCCTTCCTGACCCTGGACGATGGCCGGGGCCAGCCCCTGATCATCGACGCAAGCTGGCGCCAGTTCGTCGCCGGTGCTGCGACCCGTACCGACCTGCCCGAGGCGTTTGTCGGGACCAGCGCCCAGCTGCGGCAGATGCTTGCCCGCGAGAAGGCCCACCTGCGCATCGAACTGCACGACGATCTGCTGCAGGGCCATCGCAAGCCGGACCAGCTGGTGGACCTCGCCTACGGCGAAGGGCCCCATGCGATGCTCCGGCAGGTGCTGCCGCCCATGGACACTCCGGAACCATGAGCCTTACGGTACCCCCGAGGCCAACCCCGGATCGCACCGACGCCAAGTCCCGGGCTGAGCGGGCCAGATCGGCCGCACGAAGCCTGACACGGCGCTTGCTGGGCGCCTTCCGGCCCGATCATATCGACGGTGCCCGACCTCCGGTCGCCGGACGGACGGAAGGCAATCGCCTCGACCTGCACCTGGACGCCCAGGGGTTCAGGAAGATCCTGAGCTTGATCGATGCCGCCAAGGAACGCCTGTCCATGGAGATGTTCATCTTCAAGGACGACGCGACGGGCCGCGCGGTCGCGGACCGCCTTGTCGCCAAAGCTCGCCAAGGCGTCGAGGTGCGCGTCCTGGTCGACATGCTGGGCACCCTCGGCAGTGGCGCCGTCCTCGACCGCATGCGCCGCGGGGGCGTGGAGGTCGAACGGTACTACCCGGGCCTCTTGCCGCTGGCCGGCGTCAACCTGACGCACCGCAAGATCGTCGTCGCCGACGGCAAGGTGGGCCTGACGGGCGGCATGAACATCGCCGACGAATACGCCCACACGTGGCACGACCTGATGGTCTCCGTCGCGGGCCCTGCGGTGGCTGGCCTGGAACAGACCTTCCGGAAGGCGTGGACCAAGGCCGGGGGCAAGGCCTTTGCCTTGCCTGAAGCCAGGGCAGCGGCACATCCCGAGGGCAGTGCCGTGACCCTGATGACGACGGCCCCCGGACACAGCCGTCGCGGCACCTCGCTGCGCAAGGGCATCTACACCGCCATCCGGCAGGCCAGCAGGGAGATCTGGCTGACGTATCCGTACCTGTCGGACAACCGCCTCGTCGATCACTTGCGGGATGCGGCGCAGCGCGGCGTGGCCGTCCACGTGATTCTGCCCAGGCCCGAAACCAACGACAGCTTTCTCTTCAAGCTGCTGAACGAGGCCTCGGCGCGCCAACTGGCCCATGCAGGCGTGGATGTCCGCTACCTGGAAAGCAACCGGTTCAGCCACGTCAAGGCCCTCAGCATCGACGGTGCGTGGTCCAGCGTCGGATCGGCGAACGGCGACGCCCGCAGCTACGACGCCAATCAGGAACTCAACCTGGGCATCGAGGACCCTCGATTCGCCAAGCAACTCGAGACCTCGCTCTTCCGACGCTGGTGGCAGCGGTCGGAGCCCTACGACACCGAGTATCGCAAGGCCAGCTGGTACGAGAAGCCTCTGCTGTGGGGTCGCGCCATGGTCAGCCACGTCCTCGAATGGTTCGATTTCCTGGCGTGACCGGGCATGATGTTCGTGGCGGCCACGATGGAGTGCCCCGGACATGCACCTCGACGTTTCCCGTTCCCGTGACGAACTCACGGCAACGCTGAGTCTGCCGGCCGGAATCCAGCCGACGGACGCCGCCTTGCGCGAGGCCCTGGCGAACGCGGGCATCGTCCACGGCATTCTCGAAGATGTGGTCACCCGTCTGGCCTCGGAGGCCGAACCCGGCGAGCACGTCGTCGCCCGGGGCGAACCCGCCATCCCGGGCCAGTCCGGCTCGGTCGAGGCCCTGGTCGAGGTCCAGCCGGAGACGCTGGTCCCCAAGCAACTCGAGGACGGCAGCGTCGATCACTACAACCTGGGGTCCTCGCCCTCGGTGGCCAAGGGCACCGTCATTGCCCGGCGCTTGCCCCCGGTGCCCGGAACGCCTGGACGAACGGTCGGTGGTGGCTGGCTGGTCGTCCAACCCGTCGAAGATGCGCTGCTCAAGGCCGGCAAGGGCTGCGAGGTGTCGGCCGATGGCGAGACCCTGGTGGCGACGGCGCAGGGTCTGGTCCGCGAGGTACAGGGCGTCTGGACCGTGGAACCGGTGTTCCGGGTGAGCGGGGACGTCGATTTCCACACCGGCCACATCGACTTCGACGGCGACGTGCACGTGGACGGCCACGTCGCACATCACTTCCGGGTGGTGGCGACAGGCGACATCGTCGTTCGCGGCAGCGTGGATGGCGGTCACCTGGTGGCCGGCCGGCACATCCGCGTGGGTGAGGGCGTCTTTCAGGAAGCGACCCTGCAGGCTGGCGGCGACATCCGCGTCGCGCTGCTGGACCACGCCACGGCCACTGCCCGGGGAGGCATCTCGGTGCAGGAGGATGCCGTCTTCGCAACCCTGACCGCCCAGACTTCGATCCTGGTGCAGGGCACCCTCGTGGGCGGTCGGTGCGAGGCCGACGGGGCCTTGGTGGTGGCCAAGCTGGGCGGCAAGCAGGGAACGCCGACCGAGGTGTCCTTGTCGCCGAGAGAGCGTTGGGGACGTGTCCGGGATCAGGCCCGGGCAACGCAGGAGCGCCACGAGGCCAACCGGGTGCGCATGGTCGAGGGCCTTCAGCAGATGGAAGCAATGCGCATTCGCTTCAAGGGCCTGCATCCGGACAAGGAGGCCCTCATCGCGCGCCTGAAAGAAACACTGGAGGCCATTGCCACGGACATGCGCCGGCTCAACGAGACCATTCGCGAGGCCGAATCCCACATGAACCACGCCCACGACCCGGTCCTGAAAATCCTCGAGGCGTTGCGGCCGGGCGTCGCCATCTGGCTGCAGGGGCAGGGAATGACCACCAAGGATCTGACGGGCGCTTGCACCGTCAAGCTGCACGAGGGCCGCATCCAGGTCTTCGAGGGCAAGCCTCAGGGTTCGTAGATGGCCGAGTTGCGCTCGTTCTCGAAGAACTCGACCCGGACAACGCGGACACGGCCAGCCGTTTCAGCCGCGACGAAAGCGTCAAGGCGCTCCTGCAGATGGCGTGCAAGCGCCTCGGCGCCGACTGCGGGCAAGACCCGCAGTTGCAGCACGCCACGGCGATCCAGTTCCCGAAGCATGTCGAGTTCGGGGTCGTCCTCGGCCGCGAGGACGGTGTGATCGAGGAGGTGGTCCATCCACGCCCTGGGGGACATGCCGTCGATCGTGCCTTGGCAACGGCTCATGCCGCCAAAGTCCCAGACCCAATTCCGGTGGTCGGGCTCGCCTTCGAACCAGACCTTGAAGAAGACGTCGTAACCGTGCAGGTAGGCACAGTGGGTACCCTCGGCCCGCCACTGGCGAAAGGCCGTCGAGAAACCCTGGAAGACCTTGGTCGACTGGTATCTTGCCGTCATCGAGGCCATGATGCCCCAGAGGGTCCTGTCGGCGCCACGACGCGCCACATCGTGTACCGTCATGGCATGCGTGGCTTCATCCCCGGAACGCGCCTGCGTTCGCATCGCCCCGAGCGCGTGCGCCCGTCCGGACGCCTCGCCCTGCTGCTGGTTACCCTGCTCGCCGGCTGCGCCGCTGCCGTGCGCCGGGAGGGCCCCCCTCCGCCCGAGGCCCTTGTCACCATGGCGAACCGCCTGGCTGCCGAACTGGGTGCAGGCGGTGCCGTAGGTGGTGCGGCCGTCGTGATCCGGGGCGAGGACACGGCCATGGCGTTCCATGGCGTCCGGGACCGGGCCGACGGTGCGGCGGTCGATCGCAGCACCCGATTCCGTGCGGGGTCCGTCACCAAGCTCTTTACGGCGCTCGAGACCGCGAGGCTCGCCGACGAGGGCCTGATCAACCTCGACCTCCCGATCGACACCTACCTGCCAGGTGCCCGGCAACTGCGCGCCGAGGGCGCGGGCGTGCCCACGCTCCGGGACATCCTGACGCACCGCGGCGGCCTGCCCTGGAACCATCTAGCCGGGGCACTGGGCCCATGGGAGCGGCGAAAGGCCCTGCGTGCCGACCTCGACAAGCTGCCCGAACGCGTGGCCGCCGATCCGCTGCCCTTCCCCCCGGGACTCGGCTACGCCTACAGCAACGTCGGCTACGCGCTGGTCGGCCTCGCACTCGAACGCGTGACGGGGCGACGCTATGAGGCCCTGATCCAGGATCATTGGCTGACACCGCTCGCGATGCACGACTCGGGCTTCGGCTCGACCCGGTTGGCCCAGGGCTACGAGCGGGGGCAGGCCGTGCCCGACGACGCCCTGCGCGATGTGCCGGCGGGTGGACTTGTCTCGACGGCCGAGGACCTGGGCCGCTTCGCGAGGGCGATCCTGAGAGGCGGCCGGGACCATCAGGGCCGGCCCCTCATCAGCCCCGACACCTTGAGGGCTTGCCTGCTGCCGCAAGGTACCCCCGGCCCTCTGGACCTGGATTTCGCCATTGGCCTGGGCTGGCAGCTTCGGGGCATCGAGCCGGCCGCACCTTGCTGGCTGGCCCGGCATTCGGGCGTGGTCGGGGCCTTCCGGACC
>Ga0194134_10002526_pt1 | contig 21452 bp, 9 predicted proteins | sample TA2KigOff0mmetaG_FD_148602 | JGI IMG/M metagenome (GOLD analysis project Ga0194134, IMG submission 148602) | Freshwater microbial communities from Lake Tanganyika, Tanzania - TA2015056 Kigoma Offshore 0m | ecosystem: Environmental > Aquatic > Freshwater > Lake | place: Tanzania: Lake Tanganyika... | reverse complement strand
CCGAGTCGGACCCGTTCGGGTTGATGATGGGGAGGATCTTCCGGATGTCCTCGCCGAAGAGCTCGCTGGCGAAGAGCGCCTGGCGGGCGTGCATCCAGTTCATATTGCCGCGCAGCGTGTTGATCTCGCCGTTGTGGGCGAGGTACCGGTACGGGTGCGCGCGTTCCCAGCTGGGGAACGTGTTGGTGGAGAAGCGGGAATGGACGAGCGCGAGGGCGGACTCCATCCGCGTGTCCTTCAGCTCCGGGAAGTACTGGTCGACCTGGTCGGTCGTGAGCATCCCCTTGTAGACAAGGGTCTTGTGGGAGAGGCTGGCGACGTACCAGTACTCGGCGCCGGGGAGCGTGGAGGTGCGGATCTCGGCGTAGCCTCGCTTGCGGACCACGTAGAGCTTGCGCTCGAAGTGGGCCTCGTCGCGGGTCTCGGGGCCGCGGCCGATGAAGGCTTGGCGCATGAAGGGTTCGACGGATTTGGCGGTGTCGCCGAGCATCGAGTTGTCGGTCTTGACCGTGCGCCAGCCGAGGAACTCAAGGCCCTCGGCGCGGACGACCTGCTCGAAGCGCTCCTCGATCTTGCGGCGCATCGCGGCGTTGCGGGGGAGAAAGAAGAGGCCGGTGCCGTAGTGGCCGGGGGCGGGGAGCGTGATGCGCGCGGCCTCGCAGGCCTCCACGAGGAAGCGGTGCGGCATCTGGATGAGGATGCCGGCGCCGTCGCCGGTGTTGATCTCGGCGCCGCTGGCGCCGCGGTGGTCGAGGTTACGGAGGATCTGGAGGCCGTCCGCCACCATCTGGTGGGACTTGCGGCCGTGGAGGTCGGCGATGAAGCCCACGCCGCAGGCGTCGTGCTCGAAGGCGGGGTCGTAGAGGCCCTGTTTCGCCGGCAGGCCGGGGGCGGGGCGCGGGGTGGCGCTGGCGCTGGCGGGCGGGGGCGTGGCGGGAGCGGGATTCATCGCGGCGGAAAGGGAGGTGGAAGCGGGTGTCGGGGGCGTCTGAAGCAAAAAAAGGGCCGGTCTCGGCGTTGGCGAGAGCGGCCCGGGGAAGTATTAATTGCGCAGAGCTCTCGCGGAAGAATTAGAAGAAGCGGATCGTTTTGGTGGCCATTTTGGCGTGCTCCGCGTCGGAGCAACCCGCGTTCGTCGGGACGTTCGTGGGGACGTCCGTCGGTTTCACGAGATCGTTGCTGAGCAGGTAGTTCTCGACCTCCTCGCCGGAGACGTCCGCGAGCATCACGCCGTCGACCTCCACGCAGGGGGAGAGCGGCTGGCCGGACTTGCGCACCATCTCGGCGTAGTTCTCGCGGTGGTTGATGATGTCGATGTCCTCGAAGGGCAGGCCGTGCTTCCGCAGGATGGCGCGGACCCCGTTGGACCAGCCGCAGTGAGGCTTCAGGTAGGCTTTGATCTTCATGCGGTGAACGGTTGGGAAAGCAAAATCGCACTGGAGTAAACGCCCGCGCCCCCGGCGATCAAGCGCCCTTTTCGAAAACTTTCCCAATCGCGCCGCGCCGGCGGCCGCCGCCAAAACCCGGCTGGCGTTTTGCGCGGCGGAGCCTATCACCCGCGCGATGAAGGTCCTCGTCACCGGCGCCGCCGGATTCATCGGCCACCACGTCGCCCGCCGCCTGGCGGGAACGGGCCGGTGCGAGGTGCTCGGGGTCGACTCGCTCGACGCCTACTACGATCCGGCGCTGAAGCGGGCGCGGCTGGACCAGCTCGCCGGCCTGGAGGACTTCCGGTTCGTGCAGGCGGACTGCGCGGACGGGGAGAAATTCCCCGCGCTGGTCGCGCATTGGCGGCCGGACTACGTGGTGCACCTCGCGGCGCAACCCGGGGTGCGGCACAGTATGACGCACGCGCCGGCCTACACGCGGAGCAACCTCGAGGGGTTTGCCACCGTGCTCGAGGCCTGCCGCCGCACGCCGCCGCGCCACCTCGTGTTCGCCTCCAGCAGCAGCGTCTACGGCGCCGGCGCGGTGGCGCCATTCCGCGAGGAGGCCGTCACCGACCAGCCCGTCTCGTACTACGGCGCCACCAAGAAGGCCAACGAGCTGATGGCGCACAGCTACGCGCTGAATCACGGGCTGAACATCACGGGGCTGCGGTTCTTCTCGGTCTACGGGCCCTGGGGCCGGCCGGATATGGCGCCCACGCTTTTCGCGCACGCCATCCGCGCGGGCCGCCCACTCCCGCTCTACAACGCCGGGCGCAACCGCCGGGACTTCACCTACGTGGACGATATCGTCGACGGGGTGGTGAAGGTGCTGCTCTACCCGCCGGCGGTCCCGCCCCGGCCCCCGCTGCGCCTGTACAACCTCGGCCACAACCGGCCGGTCGAGACGCTCCTGTTCGTCCGGATGCTCGAGGAGCTGCTGGGGCGGAAGGCGGAGGTGGAGCTGCTCCCGCCGCAGCCGGGCGAGATGCTGGAGACCGGCGCGGACCTCACGCGCATCCAGGCGGAGGTGGGCTTCACCCCGCGCGTGCCGCTCGAGGAGGGCCTGCGCCGCTTCGTGGACTGGTTCCGGAGCTACTACCCGCCCGACGCCGGCTGACGCCCCCCGATGAAGACCTTCCTGCTGCTGCTCGCCTCGAACATCTTCATGGCTGCCGCCGCGGCCGCCCCGCGAACTCTCCGGCCGCACCCCGTTCGGGCTCGATGACGCCGCGCTGGCGTGGCTCGTGACCGCGGGCGAGGCAAACCTCTTCCTTGTGCCCGCCGGGGAGGAGGCGGGCGGACGACGGCCGTGCCTGACGGTCGGGCCCGGGGAACTCGCGTTCGGCTTCGCCCCGGGGCCCCACGGGTTGGCCGTGCTCGCCCGCGGCCTCGAGGGCACGCGCCTGCAACCCGTGCCCGGCGCCGCGCTCTGGGCGGCCGCGGAGGAGGACGCGCCGCTCGCGGGGATCGCGGCCCGACTTGAACGCTGGACCACGGGCCTGACGCAGGCGCTGGCGGAAGCGCTGCCCGGCGTGCCACCGGCCGATGTGCTGCTGGGCACGAAGGGAGACCAGGAGGTCTCGGCCGGCCGCCGCGCCGCTGGCGGAACGCCTCGAGGTCATCCTGCAGGCCCCGCCGGAGGTGGCGGGCGAGGCGGGCGACCCGGGCGAGCTGACGGGGGCGATCGAGCTCGCGCACGTTTCCTTCCGGTACGAGGGCCAAGCCTCGCCGGTGCTGCACGACGTGTCGCTGCGCGTGGCGCCCGGGGAATTCGTGGCCTTTGTCGGGCCTTCGGGCTCGGGCAAGTCGACCCTGCTGCGCCTGCTGCTGGGCTTCGAGCGGCCGGAACGGGGCGCCGTGCACTACGACGGGCGGAACCTCGCGGCCCTGGACGTCACCGCGGTCCTCCGGCAGCTCGGCGTGGTGCTGCAGGCGGGCCGGCTGATTCCCGGCAGCCTGCTGGAGAACATCCGGGGCGGCGGCCTGCTGACGCTCGACGAGGCGTGGGCGGCAGCCCGGCACGCCGGGCTGGAGGAGGACATCCGCGCCCTGCCGATGGGGATGCACACCGTGATCGGCGAAGGCTCCAGCACCCTGTCCGGCGGCCAGCGGCAGCGGCTGCTCATCGCCCGCGCGCTCGCCCGGCAGCCGCGGATCCTGTTCCTCGACGAGGCGACCAGCGCGCTCGACAACCGTACCCAGGCGGTGGTCAGCCGCAGCCTCGAGCAGTTCCAGTGCACGCGCGTGGTGATCGCGCACCGGCTCAGCACGGTGGTGAACGCCGACCGCATCCACGTCCTGGCGGAGGGCCGGATCGTCCAGACCGGCACCTACGAGGAACTGGCGGCGCAGGAGGGCCTCTTCCGGGACCTCGTGCGGCGCCAGCTCGCCTGAGCCCGGTGGGGCGCGCCGCGGGGCCGGGCGCGGGTCAGCGGCCGAGGGCGAACAGCCGCGTGCCGGTGCGGACGAACAGGTTGCCGTGGGCGATCGCGACGCTCGAGCGGTGGCGGGTGTCGTCGCCCTCGTCGCGGAAGTTCGCCGTGTGCAGCAGGCGGAACGCGTCGCCGCCCGCCTGGATCACGAACACGTCGGCATCGAAGTTCATCACGTAGATCCGGCCATCCGCGGCCGTGGGCGAGGCCTGGAGGACGGACCGACCGCCGAGGTCGCCGCTCCAGATCACCGCGCCATCGGCCGGGTTCACGCAGTAGAGTTTCCGCTTCACGCCGTTGAGGATGTAGAAGCGGCCGCCGTAATAGAGGGGCGAAGGCACGTCGGACGTGAGGTCCCGCTCGTTGCGGGAGGGGGCGACGTCGGCCGCGACCTCCGTCTGCTGCACGTGGCTCTGCCAAGCCAGGTCGCGGAACGAGAGCGTGCCCTGGCCGCCGGCCTTCACCGCGTAGACGGGCGCGTTCTTGGGCGCGCAGGCGAGCAGGACCCCGCCGCCGGCCGTGGGCGAGGGCACGAGGCGCCAATGGCCGATGCGGGTCGTGTTCCAGGTCCCCCAGCGCCACAGCTCCCGGCCGGTCGCCGGGTCGTGACCCGTGAGGCTGTCGCCGCCGATCACCACCAGCTCGCGGCGGCCCTCGTGCTCGAACGGCAGGGGCGTGCTGAAGGCCTCGCGCGACTCGGCCACGGCTTCCGAGGGCCGGAGGACGCGCCAGAGCTCGCGGCCGGTCGCGGGCTCGAGGGCGAGCAGGTAAGACTCGTTGCCCGTGGGCTTGCCGCGGCCGCGCACGGCGACGTCGCGCTGCAGGACCTGGATCACGAGGCGCCCGTCGTGGAGCAGCGGGCTGGTGGCGAAGGTCCACTGGAAGGCGAAGGGGCCGAGGTTGCGCTCCCAGAGCTTCCGGCCCTCGACGGTGAAGGCGACGAGTTCCCCGGTGCCGAAGAAGAACACCACCGTGCGGCCGTCGGTGACCGGCGAGGGGGAGCAGGAGTTGCTGTACTGGCCGTCGGTCGAGAACGCGGAAATGTCGGCGCGCCAGAGGACGGCGCCGGTGCGGCGGTCGAGGCAGAGCGCGGCCTGCTGGCCCGAGGCGGCGTCGGCGGCGGTGACGAACACGCGGTCGCCGTGGATCACGGGCGTGGCGGCCGAGGGGCCGGGCAGCGCGACGGACCACTTCACGCTCTCGGTGCGGCTGAACGTGGCGGGCAGCCCGGTCTCCGGGCTGGAGCCGTTGTGGGCGGGGCCGCGCCAGTTATCCCATTCGCCGGCGGTGAGCGGGAGCGGGAGCAGCGCGAGGAGGAGGGGCAGGAGGCGGAGGGGCATCGAGGGAAACGGCAGACCTAGCGGAAATCCGGAAACCGCGCCCGGTCAAGCGACGCGGGCGGAAGGGCGGAGCGCGGGGTCAGAAGGTGCCCTTGAGGCCGAAGGTCCAGAGCGAGCCGGCGAACTCCGCGCTGCGGAAGGTGGCGTGCTGCGGGACGCCGGGGCCGTCGACCTCCTGCTGCTCGGGCATATCGAGGACGTTGCGGAGGGTGAAATAGAGCGAGACGCGGGGGCTCAGGTTGTACTCGCCGAGCAGGTCGAGGAAGACGCGGCGCACCGTGTAGTTGTAGGTCCCGGCGGGGATGCTGGCGCCGGTGACGGGGCCGTTGCGGCTACGGCCCTGGTAGCTCCAGTTGGAGCGGAGGCTGAACTTCTCCCGCTCGAGGGAGACGCCCCAGCTGGCCTTGCGCGGGATGAAACCCTGGAAATTGGCCGTGGCGTCGCCGACCGGACGCTGGCTGGACACGTTCGCGAAGGCGTGGAGCCCGCGGGCCCAGCGCGGCAGGAAGGTGAGCGCCTGCTTGTAGCTGAAGTCGACGCCCGTCATACGGACGGTGTCGCGGATGTTGTGCTGGGTGGCGACCTCGTAGGCGCCGAAGGTCGCGGGATCGAGGGCGTAGAGGGCGAGGAATTCCGGCGTGGCCGCGAAGGTGGTGTTGCCGAAGAAGTTCTCGAACTCGCGGTGGAACCCGCCGACCGAGACCAGCCCGACGCCCGCGAAATAGTACTCGAGGCGGGCGCTGACCGAGCGGGCGGTCCACGGCTTGATGGCCGCGTTGTTGACCGTGATCCGGTTCGTCGGGCCGGGGGCGACGGTCTCGTCGGGGAGATTGAGGCCGCCGGCGTACTGCTCGAAGCTGGGCCGGCCGATGGAGTGGTAGTAGGCCGCGCGGGCGATGAGGTTCTCCCGCAGGTTGAAGCTGGCATTGAGGCTCGGGAACCAACGGAGGTACTCCTTCTCCGCGCGCGCCCCGCGGTCGAGGTACGTCAGTTTCGAGTACTCCAGGGAGTTGGTGTTGGCGATGATCGGCGTGGGGCGGCCGTTGGTGAGGATGACGTTGCCGGCGGCGTCCCGGCGGTAGTTCAGGCTAGGGTCATTGAGCGGGCCGAAGGCCTCGGTGTTGGTCTGCTCCGCGCGCAGGCCGGCGACGACGCGCAGGCGCTGGTCGAGCAGGCGAAGGTCCCCCCGGAGGAACGCGGCGGAGACGAGCTCGGAGGTGGCGCGGGAGCGGAGGACATCGGAGCGGAAGGCCGCGTTCTCGTTGAAGGTGAGGTGCGAGGGGTTGGCCCGGTAGTGGGTCCAGAGCTTCTCGTTCGCGAGCCACTGGACCCGCGGGAAGCCGAAGGGCATCTCGCGCCGGGAATAACCGGGGGCGAAGAAGGGGGTCGCCACGTCGTCGCCGCCCGCGGGCGCCGTGCTGCCGCGCCCATCCGCCCCGACGAAGGCCCAGGAGTAGTCGCCGCGCCGGGCCTCCCGGTCGTTCCGTCGGAAGTCCAGGCCCGCCTTCAGCGTCACCGGCAGGGACCCGCCCAGGTCGCGGGCGGCGTGGGTGTAGAATCCGCGCTGCGTGTCGTAATTGGTCACCGGGTTGGAGGACGCGCCGGTCACCGCGTAATTGGAAATCAGGTACGGATCGACGGGCGCGCCGGCGGCATCGGTGACGGTGATCGTGTTGGGCCGGAGATAGAAGATGTCCGCGAAGCCGATGGTGACGCCCGAGCGGACCGCGGTGGACCCGCTGAAGTAGCCCTTGTCCACGGCGCGGAAGGTGTTGCGGGCAAAAGAGAACCCCGCGCCGGACTCCACGCGCCAGACGGGGCCGTCGTGCCGCCACACGAGGGAGGGGGAGAGGGTGGAGTTGGTGCGGTCGCGGTAGGTGTTCGCCAGCTGGAGCTGCCCCTGCCCGGGGGCGCCGCGGACCTGGAACGGGGTGAAATCACCCGGGTTCACCCGCAGGATGTTGTACTGGATAGTCCGGTTGAGGACTAGGAAATCGATGAAGTAGTGCTGGTAGGAGAACGAGAGCCGGTCGCGCGGGGACAGGCGCCAGTCGAGGGTGGCGCCGAAGGACGTGCGCGCGGCGCGCTTGGTGCCGTCACGCACCTGGGTCTGCGTGAGGTAGGGCCGATCGGCAGTGGTGTGGGGGTAGGCGCCGCCGTTGGTGGCGGCGTTCAGGCCGTGCCAGCGATGCTGGATGAACTCCTCCTTGGTGCCATTCTCCGAGAAGCCGCCGGAGAGGGTGAAGCCGAAGTTGCGCGAGACCGGATTCACGTAGGAGAAATCAAAGCCGGGCCGGATCTTCCACGTGTCGCGCTCGAAGTAACCCGGCGTCCGGCGGAGCTCCCGGGCGTTGTCGCGCATCATCAGGAAGGTGTTCCACTTGAGCTGGGGCCGGGCCCGCTCGAAGGCGCTCCGCGGCACCATATTGACCAGCCCCGCGAGCGCCGACCCCGGCGTGTCCGGCGTCGGCGAATACACCACCTCGATGCGGGATGTGGCCGTGATCGAGGTCATATCCATCTGCGTGCCCCGGGCGGTGACGCTGTTGCCGCCGGCGCTCGCCATACTGAAGCCGTTGACCTGCACCGGGACGTTGTCCGAAGGCACGCCGTTGATCGAGATGCCGCGGGCCAGCGCGCCCGCCTCGTAGTCCATCGTGATCCCGGGCAGGAACTTCAGGAACTCGCCTACACTGCCCTCGGCCACGGCGCCAAACTCCTCGGTCGAGACGACGCTCTTGATTCCCGCCGCGAAGCGCTGCTCGTTGATCGCGATCGCCGCCGCCTCCATCTCGCGGGCCGTCGCGACCACGAACTCCGCCAAACGCACCGTCTCGCCCGGGCGCGCCGTCGCGGACACCAGCTGGAAATCCTGCACCACCACGCCGCCCGCCGGCACCACGACGGCCAGCTCCTGCGGCGCGAAGCCGGTGTGGAACACCCGGACCCGCGCGGAACCCGCGGGCACACCCGTCAGCCGGTAGAACCCGGACGGATCCGTGAAGACCTCGCGCGCGTCACCCGCAAGCGTGACCCGCACGCGCTCGAGGAATAGCCCGGACACCGGGTTGGAGACGCGGCCCTCGACGGTGCCGGTCGCAGCACGCGCCGCCGCGGCGGAGCCAAACGCGATCGACAGGAAAATGAGGGCACGCAGCAGCGGGGGGAAGTAACGGAGGGGCATAAGGAACCGGGGTAGGCCCTATGCAGCCCAGCCGCGTTTGCCAGTCAAGCCGGAGGCCGCAAAAGGCGGCCTCGATCGGACTCCGCGTCAGTCGTCCTTGGCCTTGCCCAGCTGGCGGGTCTCGGCGCCGACCTCGGCCACAAAGGCCTCGGCGAGGCGCAGCAGGGCCGCGGTCTCGGCCGGGCGCTCGGCGGCGAGGTTGCGCTCCTCGCCCAAGTCGCGCGCGAGGTCGAAGAGTTCCACCTGGCCGCTGGTCCAATGCTTGATGAGCTTCAGGTCACCCTGCCGCAGCGCGGTCTGGGCGCGGCGATCGATCGCCTGATGGAAGATCAGGTGCGGCCGGGGACGGCGGACCTCCCCCACCCCGCCGCCCAACCACAGCTGGCGCAAGCTCCCCCCATCCACCTCGGGCGGAAGGGTTCCGCGGTAGCCCGCGAAATCCGCGAAGGTCGGGAGGAGGTCGAGGCCGGTCACGGGCACGCGGCTGACGCTCCCCGGCTGCACCCCGGGACCCGCCACGATGAAAGGCACCCGGATGCCGCCCTCGTACAGCGTGCCCTTGCCGCCGCGCAGGGGGTGATTGAGGCCAGGACCGGCCGTGCTCGCGCCGGGGAGGGTCGGTCGTCCGCCATTGTCCGACATAAAGATGACGTAAGTCCGCTCGCGCAGGCCAAGGCGGCCGAGCTCCTCGAGGAGCCGGCCCACGCCGGCGTCGAGGTCGTGGGTCATCGCGGCAAAGGAGACGAGCTGGTGTTTGCGGCCGGGCGGCCACGTCTGCGCCCGCGCGTGGGAGGCGGGCGAATATTGGATCTCCAAGTGCACCGCGTAGTGCGAGACCTGCAGGAAGAACGGCGTCCCGGCCCGGGCCTGTTCCGCCAGAAAGGCGGCCGCGCGGTCCGTGAGGGAGTGGATCCGCTTGGGATCATCCCGCTCGGGCTGGCCCCCGGCGTCCCGGCCGCCGCCCGTGGCGTTGCTGGTCACGCCGTCGCTGACATCGAATCCCTGGTCGGCGGGGCTGATGCCATCGTAACGGTGGTCCCACTTGCCGAGGTGGGCCGTGCGATAGCGGGGATCGGCGGCCTTGAGCAGGCGGGGGACGTTGAGCTGACGCCGATAGACCGCGGGCCAGCCCGTGCGGTCGCGCTGGTACTCGTGGCGGGCGGGCGATTGGCCGATCTGCAGGCTGCGGCGGGTCGGGCAGCAGTAGGGGGCGGGTGCGTAACCGTCGGTGAAACGCATCCCCTGCGCGGCGAGCCGCTCGAGGTTGGGGGTACGGTGGTGGTCGCTGGCGGTGTCCGGCCGGCCCGGGATCATCGCCAGGGAGGTGCCGACCCAGCTCTGGTCATCGGAGAGGATGAGCAGGAAACTGGGCGGGACCGGGCGCTCGGCCGCGGCCACGAACGGGACGAGGGAAAGCAAAAGCCCGAGCCAGCGGGCGGGGAGGGAGGAGGGGCGCGCCTGCACCGCCCCACCCTGCGCGCCCAGCGCGGGGAGCCAAGCCTCGAACCGGCACGCGCGCCGGTGGGGGACTTAGCCGGTCACCTCACTCGGCGGCCTCGCCGGTGACGGTGCTGCCCCCGACGACGCTCACCTTGGCGAGGACGGCCTGCTGGATCTTCTCGGCCAGTTCGGGCTTCTCGCGGAGCGCCTGCTTGGCGGCGTCACGGCCTTGGCCCACGAGGTTGCCCTCGTACGCGATCCAGGCGCCCTTCTTCTCGAGGATCTTATGCTCGAGGCCGAGATCGAGCAGCGAACCGATCTTCGAGATGCCCTCGTCGTACATAATGTCGAACTCGCACTCCGTGAACGGGGGCGAGACCTTGTTCTTCACCACCTTGATCTTGGTCCGGTTGCCCACGACCTTGCCCTCGGGCGTCTTAATCTGGTCCTTGCGGCGGATGTCGATGCGGATGGAGGCGAAGAACTTGAGCGCCCGGCCACCCGAGGTCGTCTCCGGGTTGCCGAACATCACGCCGATCTTCTCGCGGATCTGATTGGTGAAGATGCAGATGCAGTTGGTCTTGCTCACCACCGCGGTCAGGCGGCGCATCGCCTGGCTCATCAGGCGGGCCTGGGCGCCCACGGTGGCATCGCCCATCTGGCCGTCCAGTTCCGCCTTGGTGGTGAGGGCCGCCACCGAGTCCAACACGATGACATCGATGGAGTTGGAGCGGATGAGCGTCTCCATAATGTTCAGCGCGTCCTCGCCGGAGTCCGGCTGGGAGACGAGCAGGTCGTCCAAATTCACGCCCACCACCCGGGCGTACTTCGGGTCGAGGGCGTGCTCGACGTCGATGAAGGCGGCGAGGCCGCCCCGCTTCTGGGCTTCGGCGATGACGCTCAAGCAGAAGGTGGTCTTGCCGGAGGACTCCGGCCCGTAGATCTCGATGATGCGGCCCTTGGGCAGGCCGCCGACGCCGAGGGCGAGGTCCACCGCGAGGGAGCCGGTGGTGAGCGTCTCGACCTTCATCTTCTGGGCGTCGCCCAGCCGCATAATGGAGCCCTCGCCGAACTGCTTGGTGATCGAGGAGACGGCGAGCTCGATGTTCTTTTCCTTCGCGGCGTTGGCGGTGGCGAGGGCGGCGGCGGCCGGGGCGGCGGTTTTGGCGGGGGCGGGAGCGGCTTTGGACATAGGGAAAAATGGGCGGGCGGCGAAGAGGTGAGCGGTTGCCCGTGGCGGTTCAAGCCCGCCTTCACCCGGAAACGGGGTGGACGGTGAACCGGCGGACGCGGCGGACACTGCACGTGTTCATTTGAACACGTCAAGCCCCGAAGCGGGCCCCGCTCCGCCCGCCACCGTCTTTGGCGGCGCCGCCCCCGCCCGCGGGATTGCCTCGCGCCGCTTTGTCCCGCAGCCTCCGGCCAACCCCTGCCGCTTATGTTGACCAACCCCCTGCACCGCCTCCCGCTCCGCGCGTCCATCCGCCGCACCCTGCTCCTGCTGCTCCCGATCCTGCTCCCCGCCCTGCTCCCGGCCCAGAGCGCCGGCACCGGAGCGATCGAGGGGCGGGTGTTCGACGCCGGCCGCGGGGAGTACCTCGAGAAGGCGCTGATCTCCGTCGAGGGCACCCGGTTGGAGGTCCTCTCCGGCGAGACCGGCCAGTACCGGCTCGCCAACGTCCCCGCGGGCACCGTGCGGGTGAAGGCGTTCTTCACCGGCCTGCCGCTCCAGACGGTCACCGCCACCGTCACCGCGGGGCAGACCACCACGCTCGAACTCACCTTCCCCGCCGCCGGGGCGCGCCGGCCGGGGAGCGACGTCGTCCGCCTGGACCAGTTCGTGGTCGCCTCCTCGAAGGAGATGGAGGGCGCCGCGATCGCGATCAACGAGCAGCGCTTCGCCCGGAACATCGTCAACGTCGTGTCCGCCGATGAGTTCGGCACGATCGCGGACGGGAGCATCGGCGAGTTTATGAAGTTCCTGCCGGGCATCACCAGCGACTACACCGGGGGTGACGCCCGCCGCTTCTCGATCAACGGGGTGCCCGCGGACAACGTGCCCATCTCGTTGGGCGGCTTTGACCTCGCCAGCGCCGCGGGGGCCGGGACGCGCCGCGCGGTCGAGCTCGACCAGGTCTCGATCAACAACATCTCGCGGATCGAGATCAACCGCTCCCCCACCCCGGACACCCCCGGCTCGGCCCTCGCGGGCGCGGTGAACTTCGTGCCCCGCAGCGCCTTCGAGCGCAACAAGCCGGCCTACAGTTACAGCTTTTCCTGGCTGATGAAGGACGCCGAACGCGCCTTCGGCCGCCGCACCCCCGGGCCCGGCTGGGGCCAGATGTCCTACAAGATCCACCCCGGCGTCGACGTGTCCGCGATCGTGCCCGTCTCGAAGACGTTCGGCTACACCGTCTCCGCCGGCTACTCCCTGCAGTACACGCCCCAGTCCAACGTCGCGATGCAATGGCGCGGCGCCGCCACGGCCACGAACGTCGCCGCCAACGTCACCACCGGGCTGCCCGCCACCACGCCGGACAACCCCTACCTCGGCACCTTCTCCTGGCGCGACAGCGGCAAGAACACCTCCCGGGAGAACTTCTCCACCACGATCGACTGGAAGCCCGCCCCGCACGACCGCCTCACCTTCGGGTTCTCCTACGGGATGCTCCGCGAGCACTTCGCCACCCGCACCCAGACGTTCACCATCAACCGCATCCTGCCCGGCAACTGGAGCCCCACCCACAGCTGGGGCCAGGTCAGCCTCTTCCCCACCACCGGCACCGCCGTGAACGCCGGCCAGATGACGATCGCCAACAACGGCCGCATCCGCCCCGGCCGCACCGTCACCCCGTCCCTCCGCTGGCTCCACGACGGCCCCGTCTGGAAGTCGGACGCCGGCGTCGCCTACGGCAACTCGCGCATCGATTACCAGGACATCGACCAGGGGTTCTTCAACGGGATGACCATCCAGCGGAACAACGTCCAAATCCTCTTCGACGACATCTTCTACCTCCGCCCCGGCCGCATCACCGTCCTCGATCCCAACGGCCGCCCGGTAAATCCCTCGAGCCTCGACTCCTACTCGCTGGTCTCCGCCAACAGCAACCGCCAGCGCACCTACGACACCACCCGCCAGGCCTACGCGAACGTGCGGCGCGACTTCGACCTCCGCGGGGCCCTCCTCACCGTGAAGCTCGGTGCCGATGTGCGCAGCAAGATCCGCGACCTCCGCGGACCCGGCGGCAACCTCGAGACCTACACCTACGTCGGTGCCGACGGCCGCGCCAGCAATACCCCGTTCACCCAGGCCGGCCTCGCCAACGACGACAGCCCCCTGCGCTTCCTCGACGAGGTCTACTCGGAGCGCATCCCCGACTTCGGCCTCCCCAAGCAGCAGCACGTCGACAACGGCAAGCTCTGGCAGGACTGGCTGCGTAACCCGACCCACTGGACGCGCAACGCCAACAACGACTTCATCGCCGTCACCAACTTCTCCCGCCGCGCCAAGGAGGTCATTTCCTCGCTCTTCGGCCGCGCCGACCTCGGCCTCCTCGGCAACCGCCTCCGCCTCACCGGCGGCCTCCGCGCCGAGCAGACCAACATCGACGCCGAGGGTCCCCTCCAGGACCCGACCCTCGCCTTCCAGCGCGACGGCGCCGGCAACGTCCTCCGCGGCCCTAACGGCGCCCCGCTCCTGCAAGTGCCGACCAACGCCGGCCTCCCCTATTCCCAGCTTACCCGCATCGAGCGCGGCACCCGCGCCCGCAAGGAGTACCTGCGCCTGTTCCCGAGCGTGAACGCCAGCTACAATATCACCGAGTCCCTCATCGGCCGTCTCGCCTACTCCCAATCGGTCGGCCGGCCCGATTTCAACCAGTACGCCGGCGGCGTCACCCTGCCCGACCTCGAGAACCTCAACCCGAACTCCCGCATCACGGTCAACAACGCCTCCATCAAGGCCTGGCAGGCCGAGACCTATATGGCGCGGATCGAGTATTATTTCGGCAACGTCGGTAGCTTCTCGGTCGCGGCCTACATCCGCGATTACGACAACTTTTTCCGCAACGTGACCGAGTACGTCAGCGACTCGTTCCTCGAGACCTACGGCCTCGATGCCGAGGAGTATGGCAACATCCTCACCGTCACCCAGTTCAACGAGCAGCGGCGCATCCGGCAGCACGGCTTCGAGATCGACTACAAGCAGTCGCTGACCTTCCTGCCCCACTGGGCGCGCGGCTTCCAGTTCTTCGCCAACATCAGCTCCCAGCGGGCCAGGAACACCGACAACCTGCAGGATATGAACCCGTTCACCGCGAACTGGGGCCTCAGCTTCACCCGGCCGAAGTTCAACCTCCGCATCAACGAGAACTACCGCGGCATCCAGCGCCGGGCCCTCGTGGCCAGCACCGCGACCAACAGCATCGAGCCCGGCACCTACAATTACCGGCCGAAGCGCCTGTATATCGACGTGACCGGCGAATATTACTTCCGCCGCGGCACCGCGTTCTTCTTCGCGATGCGCAACCTCCGCGGGGCGACCGAGGACACCAAGATCTACGGGCCCAGCACCCCCCTCCACGCCCGCTTCCGTCAACGCGACGACTACGGCGGCTCGCTCTGGACGGCCGGCATCAAGGGGTCGTTCTAAGCCGGCGGTCACGCCGGCCCGGGGCGGCACGCCCCGGCTTCAACGGGACCGCCGGGATTATTGGCCATAGGTGTGGGTGGCTATCGGCTTGGTGTGGCTGGGGCGCGCCGCCCCGGTCAGCGCAGCTCGACACGAGCTCACATCAGGCCCTTACAACCTCGCTCGCCCGCGGACGACCCTGCGCCTGTTGGGACGGTCCAGCTCACGGGCCAACGAGCGGCCCGCGCGGCTCCTCACGGCGGCGGCAAGGGCGCCAAAAAAAAGCCCGGGACTCGCGTCCCGGGCCCGAAAACCGGCCGGCCAGCGCCTTACGGCAACTCGTAGACCTCGACGAGGGCGATGCCCGTCGCGGCCCCCGGACCCGTCACCTGGGCCGTGTAGTTGCCCGGGGCCAGGGTCAGGATCACCGCGGAATCATTGGCCGCCAGGCCGAACGCCCCCACCGAGGCCGAAGACGTCGCGATGGCGTCGCGGTCGGCGGAGGTCGTCCAGTTGGTGTTCTGCGCCACCGTGGTCGACCCGCTCAGGAGCTGCAGGGTCGGCTGGGCCAGGACGCCCGCCACGCCGAACTGGGCCAGGCCCGGGCCGACGCCGCGGACGAGGACCCGCTTGGCGGCACCCGGCGGCACCACGAAGCCGGCGATCAGGGTGTTGTCCCCCGCGCCCGCCGTCGCGCGCGTGGCGATGTTCAGGAGCTTCTGGCCGGGGCTGACCCCGGAGAGGTCGTACACCTCGATCAGGGCGATGCCGGCGGCATTGTTGGTGCCGCTCACGACGGCGGTGTAGGCGCCGGGAGCCAGGGTGGTGAGCAGGGCCGCATCCGCCCCGGAGGCGCCGAGGGCGAAGGCCCCGGCCCGAGCACCCGCCGCGTCGATCGCCGCCCGGTCCGCCGCGATGCCGGCGTTGACGCCGAGCGAGGCCTGGTCGGAGCTGCGCACCAGCTCCAGACGCGGGGAGGCCAGCGAGCCCGGCAGCCCGAAGACGGAGCCGAGCGTCGGGCCCACGGCGCGGATCAGCACCGGCTTGGCGGAATCACCCGAGATCACGAAGCCGGCGATCGCGACGCCCTCGCCAGAGGAAACCCGGGCGCGGGACGAAATGTTGACCAGCCGCTGCGCCGCCACCGCGGCCTCGCTGCCGCCGGCGTAGGACGCGGCGATGACGCCCGTCGAAGTGCCCGTGACCAGACCGGTCGCGGCGTTGATCGTCGCAGCAATGCCCGAGCGGGTCGTGAGCACGCTGACCTGACCGACGCCCGTCACCGTCCCGGCGCCGCCATCGCTGACGGACCCGGATTGGATCACCGCGAAGGCCTGACCGGCCGGACCCGCGATGACGTGGGCGACCGCCGCGCCGGCCGTGGCCCCGGACCGGTAGTAACCGGCCACACCCTGGGTGGCCCCGACGTCCGCGGCGCGGTTGCCGGCGAACGTGCCGGTGAAGCCGCCCGAGGCCGCGCCGGTGACCGATCCGTCGGTGCCGATCGAGCCGGAGACCGCGACCACCGCCTGCAGCAGGCCGAAGGAACTCTGGCTGAAGGCGAACGCGCCGGAATCGGTGACGTTGAAATTCAGGTTCATCAGCGGCGCGGTGCCCGGGTAACCGAGGAAGACCGCGGTGTTGTCGGGCCGCACCAGGAGGGCGAAGCTGCGCGCGCCACCGCCGAAGGCGCCGAAGTAGGCGCCAGCGTAGCTGCGGGTCAGGACGCGGACCGCGGCCGTCCGCGAGGTGACGGACCCCTCGCTGTTGGTGATCACGACGTCGTAGGAACCGGACTCACCCGCGACGTAGGCCGCGGCGGTCGCACCCGCGATGGCCGCGCCGTTGCGCCGCCACTGGAAGGTCGGGGTCGGGGCGGCGGAGACACCCACCGTCAGGGTCGCGGAACCACCCGCGGGCACCACCTGCGCGGCGGGCTGGGCCGAGATCACCGGGGCCTGCGGGGCGCTGACCAACGTGAGGGTCGCGACGGAGCTCGTCACCGTGCCGCGGACGTTGGCCACGAGGACATCGTAGAAGCCGGCGTCACCCGCGGAGACATTGCTGAGCGTGAGGACGGGGCCGGTGGCACCGCCGATGTTCAGCCCGTTGCGGCGCCACTGGTAGTTGAAGGAGGAACCCCCCGTCGCGGAAACCGCGAACGTCGCCGAGGCGCCCACGAAGGCGACCTGCGGCCGCGGCTGCTGGGTCAGTTCCGGCAAGGTGGTGACGACCACGTTGGCCGGGACCGAGGTGACGGAGCCAACCGAGTTGGTCACCTGCACCGTGTAGGTGCCGGCCGCAGAGGCCTGGACGCCGCTCAGGGTAAGGGTCGCACCGACCGCGCCGCTCAGGGCCGCGCCGTTGCGGCTCCACTGGTAGGCCAACGGCTCGGTGCCGGTGGCGCTGACGCTCAACGCGAGCGTGCCCCCCAGGTCCACCACCGCCGCCTGCGGCTGGGTGGCGATCGCCGGGGCGGAGACCGCCGGGAGGATCGTGAGGGTGAAGGTCTGGGTCGTGACCGCCGGGTTGGTCGCGGTGACGGTCAGGGCGAGCGGCGAGCCGGTCGTGTCCGGGGGAGTGCCGGAGAGCACCCCGGTCGTGGCGTTGAGCGAGGCCCACGCCGGCAGGCCGGCGATGGCGAAGGTCGGCACCGGGTCGCCGGTGGCGGTGAAGGTGAACGACCCGGCCGTCCCGGCGCGGAACGTGGCCGTTGCCGCGCTCGTGATGGTGGGCGCGGTGCCGACCGTGAGGGTGACGGGGTTCGAGGTGGCGTTCGGGCTGATCAGATTGCTGACGACTACCTGGAACTGATCCCCGGTCATCGTGGCCGCGGCATTGGTGATGCGCAGCGTGGCGGTGCGGACGCCGGAGTAGGTCGCGTCATCGGTGAGCAGCGGTACGAAACCGGTGCTGCCGACGGGCAGGCGGTACCAAGTGAAGACCGAGGGGACCGGCGTGCCGGTCGCGGCCACGGTGAAGGTCGCGGAGCCGCCCACCGGGGTGACCGCCGCCACCGGCTGGGTCGTGATCGTGGGCGCGCCGACGTTGCCCGTGCGCTTGATCACGTGGTTGCGGGTGTCGGTGATGTAGATCGTGCCCTGCGCGTCCACGGCCACGCCGGACGGCTGGTTGAACCGGGCCTCGCTGCCGAGCCCGTCCGCGGAGCCGGCGGAACCGGCGGTACCCGCGAGGGTCGTCACGACTCCCGTCGAGCTGACGCGACGCAGGGTGTGATTGTTGGTGTCCGCCACCAGCAGGCTGCCGCCCGGTTCAAGCGCCAAGGCGGAAGGCTGATTGAAGCGGGCCGCCGCGCCGGTTCCATCGGCGGTGCCGGAAGTCCCGGGCGTGCCCGCCAGGGTCGTCACGTTCTTCAGGGCATCGATCTTGCGGATCGCGTGATTGAACGCATCCGCCACGTAGACGTTCCCGGCCGCGTCGGCCGCCACCGCGAAGGGAAACGCAAACGATCCGTTCGCGGTGCCCCGCTCCCCCATCACGCCCGCGTGGAGCGTGACCACGCCCGCAGCCGAGACCCGGCGGATGACGTGGTTGAAGGTGTCGGCCACGTAAACCGTCCCGGCCGGATCGACCGTCAGGCCGTACGGGTAAAGGAAGCGGCCGGCGCTGCCGGTGCCATTCACGCTGCCGGGATTGCCGGCGAGGCCCGCGAGCGTCGAGACCGTGCCGTCCGGGGCAATGGCGCGGATGGTGTGGTTGTAGGTGTCGGCCACGAAGACCGTGCCCGAGATGGACACCGCCACCCCGGCCGGGGCGTTGAAGCGCGCGGCGGCGCCCACCCCATCCGCACTCCCGCTCACCCCGGCCTGACCGGCGAGGGTCGTGACGATGCCGCCGGGGGCGATCTTGCGGATGACGTGGTTGCTGGTATCGGCGACGTAGAGGTTACCCGCGGCGTCCACGACCGTGCTGGTCGGGGAGTTGAACCGGGCCGCGGCGCCGGTGCCGTCCGTCGTGCCCGCGACTCCGGCCTGACCCACATACGTGGAAACCACGGTTCCCACCACGAGCGAGAGGGAGGCCGAGAGGCTCTGCGCGGAACCCGAGGTGTTGGTCGCGACCGCGCGGAACGCGTCGCCGCTCATACTCGAGGTCGGGTTCAGCACCGTGAGAGTGCCGGTGGTGACCCCGCTGTAGGTGGTGTCGTTCACCAAGTCAAAAAAGGCCGCCTGGCCCGCGGGCAGGCGCTGCCAGCGGATGGTGGGCGTCGGGTTGCCGGTGGCGGCGACGGTGAAGGTGGCGACCTGGCCGGGTGTGAGGGAGACGTTGGCGGGTTGGGCGGTGATGATCGGGGCCAGCGCCACCGGGGAAACCACGAGCGAGAACGCCTGCGTGGCGGCAGGGAGGATCCCATTGCTGGCCGTGATGACCAAGGCGTACGGAGAGGCCGCGCTGGACCCCAACGCCGGGGTACCGGACAGAACGCCCGAGGACGAATTCAAAGTCACGCCCGAGGGGAGCGTGCCGCCGGTCACGGAATACGTCATGGTGGAGGGCGAGCCCGTGGCTTGAACGGTGAAAGTGCCCGCTTGGTTTTCCACGAAGGTAACGGTGGCCAGACTGGTGAAGGCGGGAGCCTGCGTGACGGTCAGGAGGGCGTCCGCGGAAGTCGCGGGGGTACCGACCCCACTGCTCACCACGACGCGGAACCGGTCCCCGGAATCGGCGAGCGCAGACGGGGAGACGGTGAGGGTGGCAGTGTTGGTGCCCGTGTATTTGCCCCCCTCGGGGAGCGCCGAGAACGAAAGGGCGCCGGCCGCCTGGCGTTCCCACTGGTAGGTGAGCGCGCCGCCCCCGTTGGCCGCAGCGACCACGGAGAACTGGGCGGGGGCGCCGGCCGCGACCGTGGCCGCCGCAGGGGCGGTGGAAATCGTGGGGCCGGAACTGAGGTTAAGGGTGAAAGCCTGAGGGACCGATCCGGCGGTGTTGGTCGCCGTGATGGTGAAGGTATACGGCGAGCCGGCCGTCGTCGCGGGCGGCGCGGCCGTGATGAGCCCGGCGCTGTTCATCACCGCCACCGACGAGGGCAAAGAGCCGGCCGTGATGCTGAAGGTCGGCGCGGGCGAACCCGTCGCCGTCACTTGGAAGGTCGCAGCGTTGCCCGCGATGAAGGTCGTGCTCGCGGCACTGGTGAACACCGGGGCCTGGGGCGGCAGATTGACGGTCAGGGTGAACGTCTGCGTGCCCGCCGGCGCCGGCAGTACGCCGTTGGAGGCGTTGACCGTGAACGTGTAGGAGCCGACCGCCGGCGGAACACCGAAAAGCACGCCGGTCGCGGGATTCACAAAAAGCCATCCCGGCTGGCCGGAAAGTGAAAACGTCGGCGCCGGGGAACCCGTGCCGGTGAACTGGAACGAGCCGGAACTGCCGAGGGCGAAAGTCGCGCTACTGGCGCTGGTGATCGCCGGGGCGGTGGCGACCGTGGCGCGGCGGATCAGCTGATTATCCCGGTCCGCGACGAAGATGTCCCCCGCGACGTCCAGCGCCACCCCGGTCGGCCGGTTGAAGCCCCCGACCGGACCACCCACGAGCATCGTGAGGGTCGTGGTGTCCCCCGTGGCGAGGACCACCCGGCGGAGCTGGTTGTTGAGGGTATCCGCAACGAGGAGTTCCGTTCCCGCGGTCAACCCGTTGCTGTTTATCGTCAGTCCTTCCAGGCCGCTGAGGGGAGTGGGCGAACCGCCGGTCGCGGTGAGGGTGACGCTCGAGACCTCACCCGAAGCGAGCACCACCCGCCGGACGCGATTGTTGCCACTGTCGGCGACGTAGAGGTTCGCATTGTCCGCGGCCAGGCCGATCGGATTGGCAAACCGGGCGGAGAACGGACTCGCCGGCAGGGAGGCGTCCACTAGGCCTTGAGAGCCCGGCAGATTTCCCGTGGAACCATCCGGCCCGGCGAGGGTGGTGACCGCCCCGGTCGAGATCACGATCTTGCGGATCGATTGATTGAGGGTGTCGGCCACATAGAGATTCCCGCCGGAAATCGCGAGGCCCCGGGGGGAATTGAAACGCGCCGCGGTCCCCACGCTATTGTCCGTACTTCCTGAGGTCCCTGCCGCCCCCGCCAGGACCGAGATGGCCGGCGGCGTCTGCGTCAGATCGATCACCCGGATCACGTGGTTGCCCGAGTCGGCGACGTAGAGCTTGTTAGCGGCAAAGGCCAACCCCCGGGGGCCGTTAAGTCCCGTGGCAATCGTCGACACCACCCGCGAGGCTACCACGATCTTGCGGATCGCATTGTTCGCCGTGTCCGCGACATAAAGGTTGCCGGCACCGTCCGCGACGACCGCGTTGGGGGACGAGAATCTGGCCGCCTCGCCGCTGCCGTCATCGGTACCCGTCGAGTTGTTCTGACCCGCCAAAATGCTCAGGCCGTACGTCGTTTGCGCGCGCGCCGCCCCGGCGACGGCGCCGGCGGCCACGACCGCGATCCAGAGCCGCGCCCAACGCGACCCACGATGACTGACCGACCTGACCTGCCCAGCGGGGATGATGATGTTGTCCATGATTAAAAGTGGAAAATGAAAAATGCGGCGATGCCGTGCCGGAATCGCCACGCGAGGGACCTAGCAACTCGGGCCGACTTATCGCAAGACGCTTGTTGGGGAAAAACGTTGGGCATCGGAATTGCCGGGCGGGCGCGAAAACCGGGGCCGCACCCACCGCCCTCACCTTGCGAAAAGCGTGCCAACCGCCCCGCGGACCCCGTTTCCCCTCGAAGAACGGCCCCAACGCGCCACCGTTGGCAGCGCCGGCCGGCGGGGAAATTTCCCCAGCCGCCACCCGTGGCGCTTCCAAAAATCCCCAAACCGAACCCCCGGCCGGCTGGATCCGTTTGCCTCCGGCGACCACGCCACCAGTGTCTCCGACCTTCCCCTCCCCATCAATGGTCACCGCCGCCTTCTGCTCGAATCCCGCCGAGGCCGAACTGCTCCGCTCGCTCCTCGAGGAGAACGGGATCGATGCCTTCGTGCT
>Ga0194134_10002524_pt1 | contig 21482 bp, 21 predicted proteins | sample TA2KigOff0mmetaG_FD_148602 | JGI IMG/M metagenome (GOLD analysis project Ga0194134, IMG submission 148602) | Freshwater microbial communities from Lake Tanganyika, Tanzania - TA2015056 Kigoma Offshore 0m | ecosystem: Environmental > Aquatic > Freshwater > Lake | place: Tanzania: Lake Tanganyika... | reverse complement strand
GCTTTTGCGCAATGACGGCGGCGACGGCCTGGCGAATTTTCGCCTCGTCGAGCAAGCCGCCAACGCAGCAGGCGGCGAAGAGCACCTTGGCATCGCGACGGGATTGTTTGCCGACTTTCATGCGCGGGTAAAAACAGTTTAGGCGGCCAACTGGCGCACCGCGTTGTCTGCGAGGCGGCCCTTCTGATCGGCGTTCAAAATATCGCCAGTGGCGCGGCTGGCGGCAGCCACGACGAGGCGACCGAACTCCTGCCGTAGCTCGCCTTTCATGCGGGCTAGTTCAGCGTCGTTGGCCTGCTTGGCCTTCGCGATGATGCTTGCGGCGTCAGCGATGGCTTTCTGGCGCTCGGCCTCGGCCACTTTCGCGGCGGCAGCGCGGGCTTCCTCGATGATCTTGGTCGCCTGCTGGCTGGCTTGGCCGATTAACTCCTGCGTCTTGGCCTGGGCGTTGGCTAGTTCGGCCTTGATCTTGTCGGCGTTGGAGAGGCTCTCGGCAATGCGAGTGCGGCGCTGCTCCAGCATCTCGAGGATCGGCCCGTAGGCGAACTTCTTCAGCGCGAGGGCGACAATAATGAAGAGGATGATCTGCGAGATCAGGAGTTGCCAGTTCACGCCGAACTGGCGCGCGATGTCACCAATTGGATTGCCGGTCGGCGCGGCGGCGGCAAGAAGGACGAGCGAATTCATAAATCAGCTTTGAAATTGGGGGCGCGGAGCCTCGTGGCCCCGCGCCATAGTATTACTTGGCCAGGAAGATGGCGAAGAAGACTACGCCTTCCGCAAGGGCGGCGAAGATGATCGCCTGGTTACGGATGGCGCCGGCAGCGCCCGGATTGCGTCCGGTTGCTTCGGCGGCCTTCATGCCGATGATGCCCACGCCAATGGCAGACCCGAGGGCCGCCAAACCGATGTGCAGACTACCAGTCATGTTTGTTGCCTTTCCTGTTGTGTTACTCAGCCGTCCCCGCAGTTTGCCCACGGTCCGGCGGCTGAAATTGTTTAGTGTGCATGCTTATGCTCCCCGTGGCTGTGGCTTTCGCCATGACCCTCGTCATGGTGCGCGCACATCAGGGCGGTGAACACCGAGGTAAGCAGCGCATATACGAGCGCCTGAACCAGCCCGACAAGAAGTTCTAAAAAGTAGAATGGCAGCGGCAAAAGCCAGCCCAACCAAGGAATGAGTACCATCATGGACTCTAGAATGTTCTCGCCTGCGAAGATGTTGCCATAAAGACGAAAGCTCAGGGACACCGGCCGAAACGCGATGGAGATGACTTCTATCACACCAACAAAGAAGAAAATCCCCATCATGAACAGGGCCATAAAGCCTTTGCCGTTATCGCCTCCACTAAAAATGTGCTTGAGAAACCCACCGGCCCCGAGTGCTTGCAGCGACCATACCGTCCAAAGGAGAAAGAACGTGAGCGACATGGCCAGCGTCATGTTCAGGTCTGCGTTGCCGCCGCGAAGAACGGGCTGGGAGATGTGATGGAGGTGCCCCGATGCGTCAGGAGTTCCCCAACCCACTGTGCCCACGCCTGGAACTAGCCCAAACCAATTCGTGAAGAGAATGAAGATGAACAGCGTGCAGAAGAACCAGAACGTCTTTTTGACCAGTTCCTTGCCCAGGATCTCCGTGAAGAAGTCATACATGCCCTCGACCAGCCACTCGGCGAAGTTTTGCAGACCGCTCGGCACCATTTGAATGTTCCGGGTCGCCACCTGGGCAAACACGATCAATCCCAATGCCACGATCCAAGTGATGATCATCGAGCTAGTGAATTGTAAGGGGCCGATGTGAAACACCGGCGCCGCTGGAGGCAAACCGTGGTGCTCACCCCCGCTGGCCGCTTGAACTTCAGCCGGCAACAAGACCAAAATTAATGCCGCTAAAAATGCTCTAAAAACGTATTTCACTTCATTGGCCCTTGCGCGGAGATGATATTTTTCCCTGCGCTAGGGACGAAAGGCGAGCAGAGTGCCGCGACGTGAAATGTTTCACAAGGGTTTTTTCGACGCGACAAGGCTTCGAGAATTTTCCCATCACGCGAGTAAACCGGCCCCTCCCAAATCCATGTGGCGCTTAGAATTGCCGAGCCATTGGGGCGAGGCGCATGGCACAACACCTCCGGGCCTCTCGCTGGCCTGAGGGAGAACGTCGCCGCAAAGCAGGCTTGTTCGTGAAGAGGGGCTTGTGCGCCCATGTTGCTCCAGCGCGGCGGCGGTGAATGCGACCGGAATGATCTTCGAGAGAGCCTCGCCTTTAGGCTCACAGAGGTCGGTAAGTCGCATGGAGAAAGCAGTTGCTGTAAGAGACTGATAGTGGCATTTCCTAACCATGCTCACCATTCGGCGTCCGCTCGCGGCGACTCGCTCCGGCGCGGTCAGCCGCCGGCGCCTGCTGGAGATCGGCGGGGCGGGGCTGCTCGGATTGACTCTTCCAAAGGTGCTCGCCGCGCAGGAGGCGACCCCGCGGTCGCAGCCCGTGACGAAGGCCAAGTCGGTGATCTTCCTCTTCCTGTTTGGCGGGCCGAGCCAGTTGGAGACCTTTGATCTGAAGCCTGACGCGCCGGCAAACATCCGCGGGCCTTACCGGCCCATCCGCTCGCGCACGCCGGAGCTGCTCATTTCTGAGATGCTGCCAAGACTAGCCGCCATTTCGGACAAATACTGTGTCATTCGCTCGATGACGCACACCTTCAACGACCACAGCGGCGGCGGGCATTACATGCAGACTGGCAAGCGTTGGCAGGTGCCGGTGGGCGGCGGGTTCGTGGCCACGCCGCAGGACTGGCCGTCCATCGGGAGCGTGGTGGAGTATCTGGCCCAGCAGGCGCCCGGCGGTCTGGACCGCAGCCTGCCGGCTTATGCGACCGTGCCAAACTCGCTTGGTCGGCTGCAGGAGAACGGGCAATACCGCCGCCCGGGCGAATATGCCGGGTGGCTGGGTGGCGGCTTCAACCCGCTTACCACGCGGGTGGACAAGCGCGACCTAAATGACAACCCCTACTGGCGCGATTGCACGGAGGAGGAGCTCTCTTTTGTCCTCGAAGGGCTGGCGCCGGAAGTGCCGATCAGGACGCTGCGCGAGCGCGCCTCGCTACTCGAGCAGTTTGAGACGGTGCAACGACGGATTGATGGCGGCGCGGCCACCAATCTCGATCGTCACCGCCGGCGCGCGCTGGCGCTGGCCACCTCCGAGCAGGCTCGTGGCGCACTTGACATTCGCCGCGAGCCAGCCCGCCTGCGCGACGCCTACGGTCGCCATCTCTTTGGCCAGTCGTGCTTGCTCGCCCGGCGGCTGGTGGAGAGCGGCGTGCGTTTCGTCACGGTGCATTACGACTGTGTGGACGGTTACAGTTGGGACTCGCACCGCAATAACGAGGATGTTCAGAAACACTTGTTGCCCACCTTTGATCAGGCCGCCTCAGCCTTGATCGCCGATCTGGATTCACGCGGGTTGTTGGCTGAGACCCTCGTCGTGGCCGTTGGCGAGATGGGCCGCACGCCCAAAGCCAACGCGGGCTGGGGTCGTGATCATTGGAGCACTTGCTTTCCCTGCTTGCTCGCCGGCGGTGGCATTCGCGGTGGCGCAGTTTACGGCACCAGCGATTCCCACGCGGCCTACGTGACCGAGCATCCGGTCAGCCCCGAAGATCTCGCCAAGACGTTGTATTGGTCCCTTGGCATTGATCCCGAGCTGATGCTGCACAATCGCGAGGGCCGCCCGATTCCCATCGTCGAGAGCGGCAGCCCGCTCACGCGGCTCTTTGGCTGACGCTAGCTTAGAAAAGGGCTTATCCCGTAGTCGGTGTGAACTCCTCTGCGTGGTAGCTGCTCCGCACCATGGGCCCGCTGGCGACGTGGACAAAGCCCATCGCCTCCGCGCGCGCGCCCAGCTCCGCAAACTGGTCCGGGTGGATGAACTCCACGACCGGCAGATGTTTCAGCGTGGGCTGAAGGTATTGGCCGAGCGTGAGAATATCGCAACCCGCGCGGCGCAAGTCTTCCATCGCTACGAGCACCTCCGCCTCCGTCTCACCCAGACCGAGCATCACGCCGGACTTTGTAAATATATCGGGACGCCGCGCCTTCACCTTCGCCAGCACAGAGAGCGAGCGGTCGTAAGTTGCCCGATGCCGCACCGCGGGGGTGAGGCGGCGCACGGTTTCGAGGTTGTGGTTGTAAATCTCCGGATTCGCGGCGAGCACGGTCGCGATGCATTCGTCTTGATCCAGAAAATCCGGCACCAGCACCTCGATGATGATGCCGGGATTTGCCGCGCGCGTGGCCTCGATGGTCTGCCGGAAATGTTCCGCACCGCCGTCCGCGAGGTCGTCGCGCGCCACGGCAGTGATGACGACGTGTTTGAGGCCCATGCGCCGCGTTGCCTCAGCCACGCGCAGCGGCTCGTCGGCCTCGAGCGCGAGCGGCTTGGCAGTCGAGACGGCGCAGAAGCCGCACGCGCGGGTGCAGCGGTCACCAGCGATCATGAAGGTGGCCGTGCCCTTGCTCCAGCATTCCCAATGGTTCGGACACTTCGCGCTCTCGCAGACCGTGTGCAGCTTGAGGTCATTGAGCAGCTCCCGAGTCCTGGTGAACGCGCTGCTCGTGGGCAACGAGAGGCGGAGCCATTCCGGCAGGCGCGGACGGGTGGGAGGTGGGGCAGCGAGGGTCTCCATCTAAAAATCACTCCCAACCATTCTTCTTCCACCATTTCTCGATTTCCGGCGGTCCGAAGTCTCCGAGCACCTGGCCGTCCACCTCGATGGTCGGGGCGAGGGTCTGGCCGGAAAGGCGTTCCATCTCGTTGTAAGCCTTATCGTCAGCCATGACGTTGAGCACTTCATATTCAACGCCTCGCGCATCGAGCCAATCCTCGGCTTTGGAGCACCACGGGCAATAAGGCTTGATGAAGAGGCGGACGCGAGAGGGTTTCATTCGGTGATAAAAGTATCCTGATGTTCGTAGCACGGAGCACAGCAGCATAGTAAGCGCAGCACCTCAGATCCGGTGTTCCAAAGCTTGTGTTTCTGGCCGGGCGGAATGGCCACGGCGTCGCCCGCGCGCACGTCGCGCTCCTCAGCCTCGATGCGCATTCGGCCCGTACCATGGGTGATGTAATAAATTTCCTCCGTACTCGCGTGATAATGCTCTATCGTGCAGCCGCCTACCGGCACCCGCGCCTCGGCCAGCGACTGGTTGCGGATGGCAGAGTTGCGATACGCCAGCAACTCGCGGATTTCGGAACCGTCCTTAGTGGTGAAGGCGGGCACGGAGTCGAGATGGAGAACGTCCATAACCATGGTCAAGATGGGGAGAGCCCGGGGCCAAGGCAACGGTGGATTTACCCAGTGGCAAACTTAATGTGAGCCGGCTTAAAGCGTGCTCCAGCCATGCCTCTCGCGCACGGCGATCATCGCACCAAGAATTTTGTTCCAAGTGTCCTGCTTCATCAAAACCTCGTTGGGGAACATGCAGCCGTCCCAACAAATGTGCATGCAGGCCTTGGTCAAATTGCGTTGCTCATCGCGCAGCCAGTAACCGGCGTGCACGGGGATGTCGAGCTTGCCGTTAGGATCATCCACTTGGCAGTGCTTGCCGGTCTTGTCGTGGCCGCCGGAGCCTTTCACCGTCGCGTCGTTTTGTGCGACGTGGAAGTCAATCGTCCACGGCCGCAGCGCCTTGGTGAGCTGCTTGAGCGCGGAGAGGAGTGTGTTCTTGTTCTTCCAGTCGTAGCCGGCGGGGAGAATGGCATGTTTTTCGGCGTTATAGCCCAAGGTGTAAAGGAGCGTGTGTGCCATGTCCGCTTGGAATCCGACGAGGCCGGGTCGGTCGGTTTCCTCGAGGAGATTAACCATATTGCGCCACGAGTGCATGCCGCCCCAGCAAATTTCACCTTCGGCCGCGAGCCGCTCACCGTGGTCGGCGGCGACCGCTGCGCCTTCACGGAAGGTCTGCGCGATAAGCTTGGTATTGCCGACGGGATCCTTATCCCAGTCCGCCACGCCGGCAGCGGAGTCGATGCGCACGATGCCGTAGGGCCGGATGCCGAGTTGGCGCAACTTCTGGCCGATGCGGCAGGCCTTCTTGACCGCCGTGACCCAACCGGCACGCTTGGCTTCGTCGCCCATCGCATTGCCGTCGAACCACACCGGCGCGACCACGGAGCCGACGACGAAGCCCTTGCCGGCGATCTTATCGGCGAGCGCCTTAATGCCGTCGTCGCTGATATCAATGTTCGTGTGCGGGTCGTAAAGGAAGAGATCCACCCCGTCGAATTTCTGGCCGTTGACCTCGGCTTTAGCGGTGAGGTCGAGCATGGTATCGAGATCAATGAATGGCTCGGCGCCCGGGCTGCCCTTGCCGACGAGGCCTGGCCACATGGCGTTGTGGAGCTTGGGATAAAGATTTGCGTTGTTGCTCATGGTAAGAACGGTTGCGTGCGGTTTGGAAATGCGTCGTCAGGCTAGCAAGCGACACGGACCGTTCAATTCCAAAGTGCGGCCTTCAATGCGCGGCGGCGGGAGTCGGAGCCGCGGCAGCAGGCGCGGGTTCCTCGGGCGGGAGAAATTGTTTCCAGGGCACCTCCCAGATACGAACCTCACTGGCGATGCCCTTAACTTTCACCGGGTCAAGTTCGACGCACACGCGGGCCAACTCCGGTTCTAGGCGCTCCAAATCGCGGAGTGTGGCCTCGCCAATGATGATACGGCTGTGGCCGGAAACGCCCTCAAGGCGGCTGGCGAGGTTCACATCGCGGCCGAAAATGGTGTAGTTAATGATGTGGGCTTCAGAACCCATCATGCCGACAATAGCGGTGCCGGTGTTGATGCCGGTACCCAGCGCGAGCAGCGGTAGGAGCGGCAGGGGCTCTTCGCCAGTAGTGGCGCGTCGCGCGTTCTCGGCCTCGAGGCGGTCGTTATTCACTTTGCGGCGGGCGTTGATCTGGTGCATGGCGATCTGCGCGTCCACTGCGGCGCGTACGCAGTTGATTGCGTGCCGCTCGTCAGGTGTAGGCGCGCCCCAGAAGGCCATCACGCAGTCGCCGATATATTTATCCAGCGTTCCGTTGTGTTTCTTGATCTGGTCGGCGATGGCTGCGAGGTAGAGGTTCACCGTCTCCAGCGTTTCGGCCGCGATCTGGTCGTAATGTGCCTCGGCGGCCGCACCAGTGAGCTGATGGGCGTGAACGTACTTGTCGGCCCGGGCCTGGTTGGTATCAGTAAGCGTGGTAAAGCCGCGCACGTCGGCAAAGAAGACCGTAATGCGCTCGCGCTTGCCGCCAAGATGGATCTCTTCGCGCTGGAGGAGCTGGTTGACCACGTTGGGCGAGACGAGCTTGGCAAAGACGCCTTTTACGCGGCGCTTCTCGCGCTGCTCGAAAATGCTCTGATACGTCACCAGCGCGACATGCGTGAGAAATAGCGCGCCCACCACGGGCAAAAAAATGGGCAACCATTGGCGATGCTCCACATACAAGTGGTGAGCAAGCCAGATGTAGGCCGCCGCCAGCAGCAGAACGGCAGGCGTAGGCCGCGGCGCTTGTAACCGGAGGGTTAACCCGGTGGCGGCAAAACCGAGAATGGCCACGATAAGCAGCTCCAACCATAGCGGGCTGCGCGCGATGAAGCGGCCCATGATGACGGAGTTGGCCACGTTCCAGTGCTTGCCGACCAGAAAGGTGTCGTTCTGGATGGGCGTACCGCCGCGGTCGGTCAGGTCGTTGCCGGTGGCGGTGGAGCCGACAATTAGCACTCGGTCCCGAAAGAGAGAGGAAAGTTTGTTTGTAACGCCTTCGCGCCGGTATTTGTCGCTTCTCAACTGGAAGCTGATGTTATCCGTGGTCAGTTGGGCATTTGTGTCTGTGATACTCCAATCCACATAGAATCGTCCGCTGCCGTCCACCGGCAACGTGCGGGAGACACCGTTAGTGCCAGGCAAAGCAATCCGGCCAGCTGTCAAATCCACCTTGGCTTGCTCCAAGTCGAGGCCTAGTTGCGCCGCCGCCATCAGGATACCCATGTGCCAAACCCGGACATCCCGGTAGGGCAAGGTCCACATCGCCCCCAAGGGTTTCTTCTCTTCAAACTGCTCCTGCAAGGCCATCACGTCGAACTTGCCATCCGCGCGTATGGGAATTTTAACGCGCAACGTATTTGTGGTGCCTTCGAGCGGCAAATCCACGCCCTCACTGATCGCCTTTGCGGGGTCAAACCCATACAACCGCGCGTATCGGTCAATGTGGCGGTTCCAAAAGCGCAGCACGTGAAACGCCGTGGCGCGTCGGAGCACGCCGTCAGAGTCTTTCAGTGTGGAAATGTCACCCAAGGCGGGCTGGGCGTCGCGGAACATGGAATGCGGTGACAACCCCTCGCTAGTGGCTAGCGCAACGTTACCAGCCGCGCGCACCGCGTCGGCGAAAAATTCATCCGATGAGGTCGGCGGCTCGTTAGTCGCCCGCTGGATCATCGGATGATCCACGCGTGGCTCGGCGAAAAGCACGTCGAACGCCACCAACTTCGCCCCCTGCGCCTTGAGTTCCGTTACTAATCGACCGTAGACCGCGCGCGGCCAATAAAGGCCGTATTGGTAATCTAATTCGCCGCCGAAGCCCTCGGCAATATTACTTATGTCTTGGTCATCAATGCGGACGAAGCCCAAGTTGGTGGCGCAGGGTGGGTTGTGCTGAAGCGCGCCTCTGGCCCGCCAATCGTAAGTTTTCCACTCGAGCTCCTCGAGGATACGACCGCGCTCGGACCAATGCCGTAGAGATTGCAGGAACCCCACCAGTGCAACAACCCCCGCCGCGATGACGTAGGGAACCAGCTTGGCTTTTGATTGAGTCACGCGCGCGAGCAGCTAAGCAAAAAAACTGTGGATGACACAAGTTCGCTCTGGATTAAACCTTGTATTTGCGCTCGTAAGCTGGAGTCCCGCCAGCACGGATAATTACTTCTTCATGATGAGAAACCCCAACATTGATTGGGATCCGCCCTTAAGACGAGCGACGCTGACGTTATTTACCACGCACCTGACGCAACAAGCGCGGTAACAGTGTGCAGAGGATTTCCACTTCAGCGGCGGTGTTGTCCCGCCCCAGCGAGAGACGCACAAGCGCGTTGGCTTCAGCAACCGATGCGCCTAACGCCAGCATGACATGCGACGGTTCCAGCGAACCGGCCGTGCACGCTGACCCGCTCGACGCGCACACACCTTCAATATCAAGCGCTGCCATAAGTGCGATGCTGTCGGCACCCTCTACCGTAAAAGAAACGGTGTTCGCTAACCGATGTTCGCGAGAACCGCGAAAATGTGCGCCTTCGCAAGCGTCCACCGTCGCCAGCAACCGCGTGGTTAGTGGGGCAAGGATGTTCCGGGGGAATACTGGCACGCGCACGAAGCGCTTCAGCGCCTCAGTGAAGCCGATGATAGCCGGCAGGTTTTCTGTGCCCGCGCGCCGCTCATGCTCGTGTGCGCCACCGAACTGCACCGGGTCAGGGTGCAACGGCGAGCGGAGATAAAGCGCACCTACGCCCTTCGGACCGTGAAACTTGTGCGCGCAAATCGAAACGAGGTCAGCGTTAAACTGATGAATGTTCGCGAACGGCTCTTTGCCGAACCACTGCACGGCGTCAGTGTGGAACAGTATTCTCCGCTCCCGGCAGAGCGCGCCGAGTTCAGCAACGGGCTGCACCGTGCCGGTTTCATTATTCGCAGCCATGACACTGACGAGCGTCGTATCGGGCCGGAGCGCGCGACGCAAATCGTCTACGCGCACTCGGCCGGTGGCGTCCACCGGCAGGCGCGTAACAGAAAAACCTTCCTTGCGTTCAAGATAATCAAAGCAATGGGACACCGCATGATGCTCCACGCTCGAGGTGATGAGGTGCCGGCCCTTATCACGCAGCAAGCGCGCGGTGCCAAATACGGCGAGGTTGTTGCTCTCCGTGCCACCACTGGTAAAAACGATCTCGCTACCTTTGCAGCCCAGCACAGCAGCGCAACCATCACGCGCGTCATCCAGCAAGGCCCGGGCGCGCCGACCAATGTGGTGGACACTGGATGGGTTGCCCCAAACTTCGTCCAGGAACGGCAGCATCACCGCGCGGACTTGCGGGTCGAGCGGCGTGGTAGCGTTATGATCGAAATAAATGGTCCGCACAGACACAGCCAATAAACCCTGCGCGGTCCGCTGTGCAAAGCGCAAACCGGACACCAGGGGCTTTAGTCTTCGGGGAAATTAGCTCTCAGTGGCTTTCTGCAAGTCGCCGCCAAGCTGGAAAACAACCGTGTTTTTGTAGTTGTTCCGATTTAATACGGTCATTAGCGTCCATTTCATAGGCAAGAAACCAATTAAGTGCGAAAGGCAATATTTTGACCCCTACAATCATCATTCTCGCCGTGCTCGTGGGTGGAGCGCTGCTGCTTGGCATCTTCGTCGTGGGCGTTTACAACGGCCTAGTCACGCTGCGTAACCGCTTCAAGAACGCGTTCGCCCAGATTGATGTCCAGCTCAAGCGCCGCTACGACCTCATCCCGAATCTGGTCGAGACGTGCAAGGGCTACATGAAGCACGAAAGCGGCACACTCGAGGCCGTCATCGCCGCACGCAACTCCGCCGTGTCCGCCGCCGGGCGTGCCGCGGCGAATCCCGCCGATGCCGACTCGATGAGACAACTGCTCCAGGCCGAGGGACAACTTACTGCGGGACTCAGCCGCTTGCTTGCCGTGGCCGAGGCGTATCCCGACCTTAAAGCCAACACGAATATGATTGCGCTCCAGGAGGAGCTCACGTCTACGGAGAACCGCATTGCCTTTGCAAGGCAGGCTTTCAACGATGCGGCGACGGAATACAATATCAAGCGTGAGGTGTTTCCCTCGAACCTGATCGCCAACACGTTCAACTTCACAGCTGCCGAGCTGTGGAAAGTAGAGAACGCCGCCGAGCGCCAGAACGTCAAGGTGTCGTTCTAACCACCGCGCGTCGCGGGAAGCAGCATGGACTTCTTCGCCCGCCAAGAAGCCGCGCGTCGAAGCACCGGCCGATTACTGGTCCTTTACGGGTTTGCCATTGCGGCGATCATTTTGGCAGTCCATGCACTGTTCTCTTTGCTTACGAGCGGGGGAGCGCAATGGTTTACCCTCAGCACTTTTCCCGTTTCCTGTGGGATTACCTTATTGGTGGTGTTCGCTGGCGTGGGCGTGGGCAAAGCGAGCCTCTCAGCCGGCGGCCGGGCGGTGGCGGAGATGTGCGGCGGCCGGCCCGTGGAACCGGGCTCGCGTGACCCCGCCGAGCGCCGCTTCCTAAATGTGGTGGAGGAAATGGCCATTGCCTCCGGCGTGCCCATGCCCGCGTTGTTTGTGCTGGAGGATGAGCTGGGCATTAATGCCTTCGCCGCCGGGCACAACACGGGGGACTTCGCCGTGGCTGTCTCGCGCGGATGCTTGGATCAATTAGACCGCGACGAGTTGCAGGGCGTCGTGGCCCACGAGTTTAGCCACATTCTTAACAACGACATGCGGCGTAATCTCAACCTCACCGGCTGGCTTTATGGGATAATGGGATTAGCTCTCATCGGCCGCATCCTGTTTGAGATCGCAGGCCGCAGCGGGCGTTCACGCAGCAAAGACAGCGGACAGATTACCGCCGCGTTGTTTCTCTTTGGCCTCGGGCTGCTGCTGATTGGTTGGGTCGGGCAGTTCTTCGCCCGCGCCATTCAAGCGGCCATCTCTCGGCAACGCGAGCACCTGGCGGATGCCTCGGCGGTGCAGTTCACGCGCAATCCCGAGGGAATCGCGAACGCACTTAAGAAAATTGCCGGCTATCCCACCGGCTCGAACATCGCCAACCCGCGCGCCTCCGCCATGGCCCATATGTTTTTCGCCAGCGCACTAAATAGCCTCTTTGCCACACACCCGCCGCTGGAGGAACGCATCAAACTGCTCGATCCTCATTTCAATCCAGAGCTCGCGCAGCTCCTTGCCGATGAGCCAAGCCGCTCCCGTGGGCCGGCGGCCGCTTCAGGATTCACCGGGGGTGGCCCACCACCCTTACCCCGCGCCGCGAAGGTCACCCGACAAGTTGGAAGCCTCGCCCCGGCGCAAATCAACCATGCCGCTGGCCTGCTCGCCGCCTTGCCCGCGCCCTTGGTGGCCGCGACACACGAACCACTCGGTGCGTCTGCGCTTGTTTATGGGCTGCTGCTGGATGCCGAGCCCGCCATCCGTGCCGCACAGTTGGCGCGGCTCCAACAAACTGGCCAACCGGCATGCTTGCGAGAGCTGAACCGGTTGGGGCCGAAAATAGCCGCGCTACCAACAGGTTCCCGATTGCCTTTGGCAAGCCTAGCCACGGCCGCGCTGCGCCGGCTTTCGCCGGCGCAATACACCCAATTCCGCCGCGACGTGGACGCCTTGATCGAGGCGGACAATTCTGTGGACCTTTTCGAGTTTGCACTCCAAAAAAACCTGCGCCGCCACCTCGACCCGCAGTTCCTGCCAGCTCCAGCCCGCGCAACGCAACACTACCCAGCGGCAGCGCTACTGCAGGACGGGGCCGTCTTGCTTTCCTGCCTAGCTCATCTCGGAGCCAAAGACAGGACAGCTCAAGCAGCCGCTTTCCAAGCGGGGGCGATGCAGCTTGGCACCGCTGCCGCAGGGTTGCGATTGCTGCCATTGTCAGAGTGCAACCTTGCGCAGGTGGATGCTGCGCTGGATCGCCTGGTTGCCGCTGCGCCGCGGGTGAAGAAAGTTGTGATCGAGGCTTGCGCGCATGCCGTGGCACACGATGGGTTCATCCATGACCGCGAGGCAGAGTTGCTCCGGGCCATAGGTGATTCGCTAGACTGCCCGCTCCCGCCGCTGCTTCAGGCCTAGCTAAACCGCTTGATAGCCTGGGGGTAACTTCTGAATGGCACTCTGTTGCGGCCGTAGTTTTTTGGATCTGTGGTAATTTCGGTCGGTTCATGTGACTCATCGGCAAGCGTTGCAAAAGTTCTTTAAAACCCTCGGTTTAAATGCAGCGTATTTAGCTCGTGAGCCTTACGACACCTTTGAAAAAGAGAATGCCGCAGTCCAGCACTCGCACCGCATCTTTCGCAACGGCCATCGCTTGGGTATTACTGCTATCGCTTAATCCATGGGCCAGCGCCCAAAATGAGCTTTACGATTGGTCACGCGGGAAACGTTTAAGTGCAGGGATCCAATTCGCTCGCGTCGAAGTTAATTCGCCGCGAAAAGTGGTGCTCTATGGGCTGCGAGTCGACACACAAACCGAAGGGCTGACATTCCATACCACAGGTCGTCGCAGCGAGTGGGTTGAGGGCAAAACCGAAACCAATCGGCAAACGTCGCGAAATTTTCTTCGCACCGCGCGCGCCAACGGCATTCCTATGATTGTTGCGATCAATGCGGATGCGTTCTCGCCTTGGCCCGCCCCATACGATCAGGAAACGCCCACCGATCTGAGCGGCCTTGCAATTTCTCAAGGCATAATCGTGTCGCGAGGATCAGGCAGTCCGTCATTGTTACGCACCAAATCGGGCCAGTTTCGTATTGGGGTCACGAATCACCAAACTGACACCTCAGACATTGATCTAGCAGTCAGTGGATTTGCCTTGTGCCTCGCCGACGGAAAACCTCTGCTTGGCGGTAAGGATCTGCATCCGCGAACCGGCCTAGGCTTATCTGAGGATCATCGATACGTGGTCATGGTCATAATTGATGGCCGTCAACCGGCCAGCGCCGGCGCGACCACCGAAGAATTGGGCGCTTGGCTGAAGCATTTCGGTGCGCATCGTGGCATCAACATGGACGGTGGCGGATCCACCACTATCGCTTGGTGGAATCCGAATGCCGAGGACAAGGATAAGTGCCAACTGCTAAATCGCCCTGTTGGTAATGGCAGCACGGCTAAAGGGCTGACCGAGTCAAACTTCAGACCCAGCGAGCGGGCAAACGGAAATAATCTTGGGATTTCGATCCGCGAGTGATTGAACGGCGTTTTGAAGCGGTGTGGTCTCCCGCTTTTTGGCGCGGCAATTCATTGCCAAAAGCAATCTGATCTCCAAAAACTATAATGCCGCCGTGCTGGAAAAAAGGGAGATGCTCTTGCCCCCGACTTTTAGGGCTTTATTTTGTAACCTGAATTTCTGCGAACAATGCCACTAAAATCTTAAAAATTGATGCTGTTGAACTTACGTTTCCTAATTTGCTCTCCGGCTCGTTGGAGCTCAGGTGTATTCCTCCTGCTTGGGGCGGCCTTACTATGCCGTCCCCTCCCCGCACATGCAATTTGCGGGCTTGATGGTGCCGTCTACGAACAAATTCGCAACGTGAAGGATCTTGATGCGGCGCGGACTTGGGCGCGAAAATTTGTCCAGCTCGGCGGCGCGTCTTGTGTAGTTTGCCATGAAGCCGGTTTTGGTCCGCGTAATCAGTACGGCAGCGCGATTAACTTGCTGCTGACGGGAAATGACCGCGAGGATCCCCTGCGCAAACGCATGGCGGGAGAGCGAATCAACGACGTCCCAGCCAACCCGTCCCTGCCGAATTCGCCGACCTTTGGTGATTTAATTAATCTGGGCTTGCTGCCCGCGTCCGATCCCAAGCCCGATGTTATCGGGTTTCGGAATTTGTCAGTTAAACCGCCTGTGGATATTACGGCGCAACGGGCTCGCGAGCTGGTTCAGCAAGTCGAAGCAGAGTCGCGTTTCGGTATTCTCCAACTCAGTCGCACGCATGAGATAAACTCAGAAACGGCCGCCGTGCTTGCTCAATTCCGCGGTGAGATGCTCATCCTTGGACTGAAGTCGCTCTCGCCGGATGTCGCCCAAGCGCTGGCCAAAAGCCGGGCGGCTACTGTCTGGCTACACTCCGTCACGAAGGTGGTTCCTGAGGCCGCGGTAATCCTAGCCAAATTGCCCGGCCATCTTGTGTTGTCTGGTCTGGAGGAACTTGATTCCGTTCCGCTGGCGGAGAAGTTAGCCCGGCGTCCGGGCGTTTTGTCGTTTCCCTACTTGAAACAGATCACGCCGGAGACCGCTGTAGCGCTCGGCAAGAATCCTCGCGGCCTGTCTCTGGGCGCCTTAGCCAAAGTGCCGCTCGAAGTTCAGGACAAACTGGCAGAAACCGTTGGATCACTCACCGTGCCGAACCTGACATCGCTGGACTCGTTGCCTCTCACCAAGAAACTGGCAGCCGGTTTTGCCCAGTCGGTCCTGCTGCCAGCCATCAAGAAGTTGTCTGGGGAACAGGCCAAGGAGATCGTTTCGGTCAAGCGGCCTTTTTTTCTGGGCGGGACGTTTCTTCCGCTGTCTGTGATGACAGAGGAAGTCGCGACCGTGTTTGCTACCAATCCCAGTGCTGGGCGTTTGGAGCTGGGGTTCGGTTCGATCTCTGAACCGTCTTTTAAGATTCTGGTGCAATCGCAATTGAGCATCGGACTGCGAGAAGTGGAGTCGCTCACCAGCGAGCAAGTGCGGATCTTGGCGACGGCGCCGGATTCTGTCCCGGGCGGTCCCTTTGGGACTCAAAGGAAGATCAGTCTGCCCCGGCTAAAGGCGCTAGACTCCGCGTTGCTCGCCGAAACGCTGCTACGTTGCTCGTCCGGTTTTGACAGCGTTACAACGATCTCGCCCGAGGCTGCGGCTGCGCTGGCCAATGTTCCGAACCGCGAGGTGAAGAACGGCCGCACGGTTCGAGTTCCCTACAGTTTGTCGTTTCCTAGCCTGCAGGAACTGAGCCCCGAGACGGCTCGGGTGCTCATGACGCACTCTTGGAGTGCGATCTGGCTGCCGGCTCTGCAGGACGTTTCCCTGGAGACCGTTCGTAGTCTGGCGCGGCAGACCTGTCATTTGACGTTGGGCATTACCCGCCTGCCACCTGAACTCGCTTCCGCATTTGGCGAGATGGCCAGCAACGATTTCGACCTGGGCGGAGGAACATTAACGCTTCCCAACTTGACGGATCTGTCGCCGGAGGCCGCTCGGATTCTCGTGGCATCGCTGAACCGCGGCACGGAGATTCGCTCGTGGGGTGGACTCAACAAGGCACCGCAGTTGTTCATCGGTGGCCGCAATCCAAGCCGCCTCGCCATCAAAGGCAGTTGTCCGCCGCTCACTCCGGAATTGGCAGCGGAACTTGCGAAGTATCGGGGACGGTTGTCGATCGCCGGCCTCCAAGAACTCTCGCCCCAGGCCGCCGCCGCGCTGGTGCCTTATCGCGGGACGCGTCTTGAGCTGTCCGGCCCCGCGACGGATAGACTGGCGTCCGAAACTGCAGCGGCGCTTGCCCAGTTTCAGGGAACGCTCGACATACCGCTGCTAGTGCTCGACTCCAAACCGTTGGCCAAAAAATTCGCCCTGCAATCATCGCAGACGCAGGAAGGGCTTGAGTTCATGTGGACCGAAGCGTCCTCGGAGTTGATCAATTATAAGGGGTTTTTTAATTTCCGAAAACTTGCTGTGCTTGATTCACCAGCACTGGCCAAGCGCCTGATTCAGGATTCTACCGGCCAAGTTTTACCCTCACTGCGAACCATCACCCCTGCGGCGGCGGAAGTCCTGGCAACCGCTCCCAATCGGATCTCCTTAGGGCTTTTCGTGCTTGATGATCTCGTGGTCGCTCGAGCGCTGACTGGATCACGAAACGGAGTCACTTTGCCGAGACTGCGTGCGGTTACCCCGGAGGTGCTAGCGATCCTAAAGGCAACGACTTCGATCGTAACCCCGCCGCTCGAATCGCTCTACATTCTGTCCCCTTAGAACGAGTCATTAACCGCTCTGCACCCAAGTCGCAGTGGCATTCGCGCTTGCATACCTCATGCCCCAATCGGGCGTTACTTGGAGCCGATTGTTTTTTCCATCAGGAAATCGGCCCGGCGAATCGTTTTAAGCAGCGCAGATGAATTGCTTCTCCGCCTCCGCAGCCGTGCATCACGAAGCCACCGAGCTAAACATCGAGCATGAAGGTCGGTGACGGAGTTCCACGGCGAGCCGACGAACGGTCAATCGTCCTCCCAGCGCCACTTCAAATCCCCTCTGCCAGCGCAACGTACGGTTCCTCGGCTAAGACGGCTTTTTTCGCGCCGCTGAGGAGCTTGATCCACTCCATGAGACAACCAATGAAGATGATGGCAACGGCGCAAAGGAAGAAGCCGGTCACATACACATCGACCATAAAGTTAAACTTTTGGGCGGTCCATTCGGCAATCTGCTTCTCGGTACCCCCGGCAGCGATTTTTGCTGAAAAATCCTTGGCGGCAGCGAGGAAGCCCATTTTGGGGTTCGCATCAAAAATCTTGATCCAGCCCGCGCTAAAGGTGGCGGTGATTAAAAACGCTAGCGGCACAGCGGTGACAGCCAGGAAGCGTGATTTGCCCATTTTGATGAGAATGGTCGTGCCGAGGCAGAAGGCGATCACGGCTAGTAATTGATTTGCGATGCCAAAAATGGGCCAGAGCGTGTTGATGCCCCCGAGCGGGTCGACGACGCCCTGGTATAGGAACCAGCCCCAAGCGCCAACGAGCACCGCACTGGCAAAAACGTTGGCGGGCAGGCTGCGCGTGTTGCCGAGTGGCTTCCAAATGCCGCCGAGGAAATCTTGGAGAATGAATCGTCCGACGCGCGTGCCAGCATCAATGGTCGTCAGAATGAAAAGCGCCTCAAACATAATGGCAAAGTGATACCAAAAGCTCATCCAGCGCTCTCCGAATGCGCGGGCAAACATCTGCGCCATACCAACGGCAAAAGTCGGCGCTCCACCCGCACGACCAAACATGTTTTTTTCGCCTATGTCGGCGGCCAGCTTGTTCATGCCCTCGACAGTGACAGGGAATCCAGCGGTGGAGATAGTTGCGACGACTTGCTCCGGGGGCATGACCTTGTTAAGGCCGGCGTTGATGGCGAAATATTCGCCGGGTTGCAACGCGCAGGCGGCGACCAACGCCATCAGCGCGACGAGCATCTCGGTGACCATCGCGCCGTAAGCAACGCTTCGGATATTCGATTCGTTTGCGAGCAGCTTTGGCGTGGTGCCTGACGAAATGAGCGCATGAAAGCCGGAGATTGCCCCGCAAGCGATGGTGATAAAAACGAACGGGAATAAGGTGCCCGCGAAGACGAGGCCAGTGCCGTCGATGAACTTTGTAACCTTTGGCATATGCAGTTCCGGAGCCACCCAAATAACCGCGAAAGCTAAGACGACCACCGTGCCGATCTTCATGAAGGTGCTTAAGTAATCCCGTGGCGCGAGGAGCATCCACACCGGCAACACGGAGGCCGCGAAACCATAGATCATGATCGCCCAAACCTGCCACTCGCCACTCCGGTCAAAATAGCGCTGCAGGCCCCATTCGCCGAGCTTGCTGCCAGCCCAGACGCTGGCCAACAGGCCAATGACGCCAAAGATGGTCACGTTGCGCACGCTGACGCCCATTTTCGTATGCGCAACGCCCATGATGAACGCCAGCGGAATGGTCATCGCGATCGTGAAGAGACTCCACGGGCTTTCGGCCATCGCTTTGACGACCACCAGACCAAGCACAGCAAGCAGGATGGTCATGATGGCGAGGATGGAGATCATCGCGACGATCCCAACAAAAGGATTCACCTCTTCGCGCAGCATCTGGCCGACCGATTTGCCGCCGCGGCGGATGGAGGCAAACATCACAATCGCGTCATGCACACCACCCCCGAGCGTGGCGCCGATCAAAATCCAAAGCATGCCAGGCAAATAACCAAATTGGGCCGCGAGCACCGGCCCGACGAGGGGCCCAGGCCCCGCAATGGCAGCAAAGTGATGCCCAAAGACAACCCACTTGTTTGTCGGCACGAAATCTTTGCCATCCTGATGCGTCACTGCGGGTGGTGCGCGCTGTGAGTCAAGCACCAGCACCTTGGTCAACAGCCACTTACTATAAAAACGGTACGCTACGGCAAATGAACACAAACCGGCCACCACCAGCCAGAGCGCGTTGATGGTCTCCCCTTTGTGAAGCGCGGAGAAGGCGACAGCGCCTGCGCCCAGGGCGGAAATCGCGATCCAAACGAGAATTTGCAATGGTTTGGGCATGACGGCGCACAGCCTAGCGGGAGGTAAAATCCGCATCAACCGCGAATGCACCCTTGATCGATACGATATAATTAGTCAGCGCGTGTGAAGTTAGCTACCGCCTTGCTATCAACACGCACGGCAGCACCATCTCCATCCCTACATCGGCTGACTTAAAACCTACCTATCTCCTGACACTTCTGCGGTTCAAGGTGTTGGCGATCTCGTAGGCCATCTGCCACTGCTTCGCATCGGCATAGACTTGATACCGCAGCTTGAGCACTGCGGGATGAGCGCGGAGCTGTGGCTGAACCTCGTCCAGTTCCTCGTTGGCATCCAAGGGCAGTTTCAGCTCCAGCCAGCCCTGCGCCCGCTGTATTGCCATCCGGTCTTCGTGACTGAATTCCACGCCGCGAGGGTGTCTGGTGGTAGGGGGCGGCTAAAGGAGAAATTCAAACTGCCGACGGTGACTTGGCGGCAACCCTTAACGACCCCGCTAGTCAGAGGGTTGCTCTGGCCATTTCCGGGGTGTCGGCCTTGCTCTCAATCACTTTTGTTTAGCCAAGCGCTTGCGGGCCAGCTTCACCGCTTCTTCCGCCTTGCCATTGAGGACAAGGTGTCCAACGTGCTGCGCCAACGCCTGCGCGGCGGCCTCGCTCAGGCTCGTTAGGCCATGGAGGCTAAGGTCTCCCTTGTGCTTGCCCAACGCCTGCGCGGCGGCATCGCTCAGGCTCGTTAGGCCATCGAGCCAAAGGTAACCCCCCTTGTGCTCGCCCAACGCCTGCGCGGCGGCCTCGCTCAGGCTCGTTAGGCCATCGAGCCAAAGGTAACCCCCCTTGTGCTCGCCCAACGCCTGCGCGGCGGCCTCGCTCAGGCTCGTTAGGCCACGGAGGTAAAGGTATCCCTTGTGCTGGGCCAACGCCTGCGCGGCGGCCTCGCTCAGGCTCGTTAGGCCATTGAGGCCAAGCCATCCCTTGTGCTTGCCCAACGCCTGCGCGGCGGCCTCGCTCAGGCTCGTTAGGCCACAGAGCCAAAGGCGTCCCTTGTGCTTGGCCAACGCCTTTGCGGCGGCATCGCTCAGGCTCGTTAGGCCACCGAGGTCAAGGTCTCCCTTGTGCTGGGCCAACGCCTTTGCGGCATCATCGTCCATGGAATTGTAATCCTCCAAATTTACTCCATAGGGTCCTTCCACGACCACCTCCCCATCGATGACCTGTTGTTCGTCTTGGTCAATGAGAAAATTCTGGGCGATTTCAAGGGTTAGTATCTTGCTCATAGGATTGGTTATGGCTGTGTGTTCTCGTCTGGTTGATTCGGCTCACTAAGAAGAGACAAGTTGGCGGCACTCCGCAAGGCCAGAAAGAATTGCTTTTGCCAACCGGATTACCCCCGGTGTAATGGCGCGGAGTGAACCCGCGCAAACAGGCCGTCATCGTCGCCCTTGCTGGCCTGCTCTTGGTAGCCGCGCTCATCACGGCGCTTGTGTGGGCGTTGATGCTTGAACAGCAGCGGCGCAAGCCCAGCGGCTCAGGCAACCCTCGCGCTGAACCCACGGGCGAACTTCGCATCTACGGCGGATTACCCAACGCCTCCAACTACGGCCATCCCGTGATCGTCCTGACGAATGCCGCTTACCTTTCCGGCTACTGCGAAGCCCGGCGCAATCCCGCTTGGGTAGCTTTTAGCGTGGGCAGTATCTCCATTGGCTCGACCGCCAAACGGCCCAGCAAGTTCACCACTGACACAAGGACGCGCAGCGCTACGCACGACGATTACACCGGCAGCGGTTTTGACCGTGGCCACATGGCTCCCAACTACGCCATCGGCACACGCTACGGGCACGAGGCGCAACGCGAGACGTTCTTGATGAGCAACATCTCTCCGCAAGCCCCTGACTTAAATCGCAGGCAGGGCCAAATGGTTGGGACGAGGTGGTCACCTCAAAATCGCTTAAGCCCAAGTTTCTCTCGGCTTGCCGCCTTCCGGGACGACCATTTCAAAGGTTGGAATGCGCACAAAGACACGACGGCCGGCGTCGTCTACACCGAGATAACTGCCCTCCGCAATGGCACGCACGGTATCGAGGATATGCCGACTGTTGTAGCTAAACTTCTCGCCTGGGCCTAACACGGGGAACTCACCTACTACACCGTCGCCCTCGATGGCGGTGACTTCACCACGCGAATTGGTCACCACCCATTTGCGGCCTTTGATGGTGACGGTGCGGTCGGAACCGTTGTGGATGCTAATGAAATAGACGAAGGAATAGGGCTTATCTGGGGGCGCGGGCAGCTCTGGTGCATAGACGAGACGATCCAGTGTCACGCGGAGGCCGGGCAATTCGAACAAGTCGGACTTCACAGGCAAAGCACGTGGCGGGTTTAGCCGCGTCGCCGACCTTCCTCCACGCTTTCACGGAAGGCCTGTTG